>OIYT01000757.1_pt1 | contig 27599 bp, 24 predicted proteins | sample 1588201 | NCBI WGS metagenome assembly OIYT01 (sample SAMN03283260) | human gut metagenome | biome: human-associated habitat; material: feces | host: Homo sapiens | place: USA | collected 2013
GTGGACTGCCCGCCGGACAGGTCGTCCGACGCGCCGATGCGGGTGAAAATGCGGTCGACGACGCCGACGCGCGCGCTGCGCGCGGGGACGAACGAACCCATCTGCGCCAAGAGCACGATCAGAGCGACCTGCCGCATATAGGTGGATTTGCCCGCCATGTTCGGACCGGTGATGATGAGTGCGCGGTCGTTGGCTTCGTCCATATAGGTGTCGTTCGGCACGAACAGCGTGTCCTTCAGCATCTGCTCAACAACGGGGTGTCTGCCGTCGCGGATGTCGATGATGCCGGAACGGTCGACCTCCGGCTTGCAGTAGCGGTTTTTCACCGCCAGCTCCGCCAGACAGTTCAGCACGTCCAAATACGCCACGGCGCGCGCCGTGCGCTGGATGCGCTCGGTCTGCTCGGCCAGCTCGTCGCGCAGCTGAACAAACAGGTCGTATTCCAGCGCCGTGATGCGATCCTTGGCCGAGAGAATGGAGCTTTCCAGCTCCTTCAGCTCCGGCGTGATGTAGCGCTCGCCCGTGGCAAGCGTCTGGCGGCGGATGTAGGTCTCGGGCACCATGGAGGTCTGCCCCTTGGAGACCTCGATGTAGTAGCCGAAGACGCGGTTGTAGCCGACGCGAAGCGTCTTGATGCCCGTCTTTTCGCGCTCCGTCGTCTCGATGCGCGCAAGGGTGCCCTTGCCGCCGCTGAGAATGTCGCGCAGCCGGTCAAGCTCCTCGTGATAGCCCGCACGGATCAGGCCGCCCTCCCGCAGGGAAAACGGGGGATCGTCCGCGATCGTCGCGGCGATGCGGTCGTGAATGTCCCGCAGGTCGTCCAGCTCCTTGCGCAGGGTGTCAAACAGCGGCGCCTTGCAGCCCGCGAATGCCTCGCGCAGCGCGGGCAGCGGCGCGCAGCCGTTTTGCAGCATGACAAGGTCGCGACCGTTGGCCGCGCCCGTGACGATGCGCGCGGTCACGCGTTCCAGATCGGAGACCTGCCGCAGCAGACGGCGCAGCTCGTCGCGCCCGATGGTCATCGTGGTCAGCTCCTCCACGGCATCCTGCCGCAGACGGATCTGGCTCGGGTCGAGCAGCGGGCGCTCCAGCCATGCGCGCAGCATTCGGCTGCCCATCGCCGTAGAAGCCTTGTCCAGCACGCCGAGCAGGCTGCCGCGCTTTTCGCCGCTGCGCAGCGTTTCCGTCAGCTCTAAGTTGCGGCGCGCCGTCAGATCCATTTCCAGATAGCGGCCGCCGGTATAAAATTCAAAGTATTGCACATGGGAGATCGACGCGCGCTGCAATTCCGAAAGCGTGCGCAGCAGCGCGCCCGCGCTGCGGATGACCTCCGCCTTTCCGGCGATGCCGAGCGCGTCAAGGGAGCGGCCGAACTGCTGCTCGATGCGGCGCGCGGTGTCCGCCTCGTCAAACAGCGCGTCCGCGCCGACGTCGCCGCAGCAGTGCAGGCGGTTTTGCAGCACGTCGGTCAGCCGCTCGTCCTGCGCCGCCTCACCGCCGCGCAGCACCTCCGCCGGAAGAAAGCGTCCCAGCTCGGAGATGATGCGGTCGAGCGCGCCCTCCCCCTGCGCAAAGGTGGACAGGAACGCACCGGTGGAGATGTCGCAGAAGGACAGGCCGTAGCGCTCCGCGCCGCCGTAGACGCAAGCGAAGTAGTTGTTGCGGCTCTCGTCGAGCATGGAGCTTTCCACGACAGAGCCGGGCGTGACGATGCGCGTGATGTCGCGCTTGACCAGCCCTTTGGCAAGCGCGGGATCCTCCATCTGTTCGCAAATGGCGACCTTGTGGCCGCGCTGCACGAGCCGTGCGATATAGGACTCCGCGCTGTGGTACGGAATGCCGCACATGGGCGTCTGCTCCGACTTTTCCTTGCCGCGGTCGCGCGTGGTCAGGGTCAGATCCAGCTCCTTTGAGGCAAGATAGGCGTCCTCGTCGAACATCTCGTAAAAGTCGCCCAGCCGGAAGAAGACGATGCAGTCCGGATGCTGCCGCTTGACCTCTTTGTATTGCCGCATCATCGGCGTCAGTTCAGCCATGGTCTTCCTCCGTCCGTTCGCCCGTCAGGCTCCATGTCGTGCAGCCCGTGACGGTCACGTCGATAAATGCGCCGATCAGGCTCTCGTCGCCCGCGAAGCGGACAAGGCGGCCGCCGTCGGTGCGCGCGGTCAGGAGCGCGCCCTCTTTCCCGTCAACCAGGACACGCACGGTCTTGCCGATATAGGCGCGGTGCTTCTCCTCCGAAATGCGGTTTTGCAGGGCAAGCAGACGGTCGAAACGGCGATTTTTCTCCTCTTTGGTGAAGGGGTCGTCCATTTTTGCGGCGGGCGTCCCCGTGCGCGGTGAAAAAATAAAGGTGAACAGCGCGTCGAAGCGGACGCGTTCGATCAGGCGCAGCGTATCTTCAAATTCTTCCTCCGTCTCGCCGGGGAAGCCCACGATCACATCGCTCGTCAGCACAAGCTCCGGCATCAGGGAGCGGCCGAAGTCCACCAGCGACAGGTAGCGCGCGCTGTCATAGTGGCGGTTCATGGCCTTGAGCACGCGGTCGTTGCCCGACTGGAAGGGCAGGTGGAACTGCTTGCAGATCTTGTCGTTTTCGGCGATGGTGCGAAACAGCTTCTCGCTCGCGTCGCGCGGGTGAGAGGTCATGAAGCGCACGCGGAACTCGCCCGGCAGCGCCGCGACCTTGCCCAGCAGATCGGCAAAGTCCACGCCGTCGGGCAGATCCTTGCCGTAGGAGTTGACGTTCTGACCCAAAAGCGTGATTTCCTTGTAGCCCTCCTCGATCAGCGCGCGGCACTCGTCCAGCACATCCGCCACCTGACGGGAGCGCTCTCTGCCGCGCACGTAGGGCACGATGCAGTAGGAGCAGAAATTGTTGCAGCCGTACATGATGCTGACCCATGCCTTGAGGCGGTCGGTGCGCAGCGCGGGCAGCCCCTCGACGATCGCGCCTGCGCTGTCCTGCGTGAAGAACACGCGCTTGCCCGTCCGGAGCACTTGCAGCAGCAGCTCCGGAAAGCGCCACAGGTGGTGCGTGGAAAACACGCCGTCGACCTGCGGATAGGAGCGGCGGACGCGTTCGACCACGGTCGGCTCGCCCATCATGCAGCCGCACAGGAAAATCTTCTGGCGCGGGTGACGCCGCTTGGTGTGCACCAGCGCGCCGACGTTGCCGAACACGCGCATTTCCGCGTGCTCCCGAATGGCGCAGGTGTTCAGTACGATCAGATCCGCGCCTTCCTCGGCGTCCGTCATGCCGTAGCCGGCCTGCTCCAGCATCCCGCGGATGCGCTCGGAGTCGGCCTCGTTTTGCTGGCAGCCGTAGGTGTCGACAAAAGCGACCGGCGTGATGCCCTGCCCAGCCCAATATTCTCTGATCTGTCCGCACAGCGCGGCCTGACGGCGCACCTCCTGCGGAGAGATGACGGTAGTCTTCGTTTCCAAACTGTTCCTCCAATGCGCGATGGTTTCTTTCTTTGCCATGATCGCGCCCTTCTCCTTATATATTTTAGCATTTTTCACCGTCCATTGCAAGGGAAACTTCAGCCTTCCGCGCGGCTGACGCGTTTTCGCCGCTTGCAAAACGCGCGGCGGTGCGGTATACTGGAACAACAAAAAGGAGGGAGTTTATGCTGACGGATATGATACGCTGGCGCAGGGCGCTGCACCGCATTCCCGAGACGGACTGGCAGGTGGAGCAGACACGCGATTACCTTGCCGCGCAGCTTGCGCCGATGGGCTGCCGGATCTTCTCTCCGGTCGGCAGCGCGCTGTGCGCGCGGTTCGACTGTGGCGCGGCGCGTACCGTTGCCTTCCGCAGCGATATGGACGCCCTGCCCATCACGGAAAAGACCGGATTGCCGTTTGCCTCGGAGCACGCGGGCAGAATGCACGCCTGCGGCCACGACGGGCATATGGCGATCCTTTTGGGACTGGCGCAGAGCCTTTCCCGCACACCGCCGAAGGACGTTAACGTCCTTTTGATCTTCGAGCCTGCCGAGGAGACAACGGGCGGCGCGAAGGCGATCTGCGAGAGCGGCGCGCTCGACGCGGTAGACGAGGTATACGGGCTGCATCTCTGGCCGGAGTTTCCGAAGGGTGTGGTCGCCTCGCGCGAGGGCGGCATGATGGCGCGCTCCTGCGAGATGACCGTGACCTTTGCCGGAAAGAGCGTCCACCTTGCCAAATGGCGCGAGGGCTGCGACGCGACGGCGGCTGCGGCGCGCTTTGTCTGCGCGCTCTACGACGCCGTGCAGGACGTCGACTGCCTTGCCCGCTTCGGCACGCTCCGCAGCGGACAGGCGAGAGGACAGGTGAGCGATCTTGCGCGGCTGGAGGGCTCCCTGCGCTGCACGGACGAGGCGCTGCACGAACGCCTGCGCGAGCAGGTGCGCGCACTTGCGCAGCGCGAGGCGCGCGGCTGCACGGCGGAGGTCTCCTTCTCCGAGGGCTATCCGCCCGTGACCAACGACGCGGCGCTCCTGCACCGCGCTACGCAGCGCTTTCCCGTGGCACAGGCGGAGAAGACTTTTATCACGGAGGACTTTTCCTTCTATCAGAAGAAGGCCGCCGGTGTCTTTTTCTTTCTGGGAACGGGCGGAGAAGCGCTGCACTCTCCCTATTTTGACTTTGACGAGACGGTGCTGGAGCAGGGACTTGCCCTCTTCCGCGCCCTGCTTTGAGGAAAGGAGCGAGCGCTATGTTCAAACCCATTCGGCGCGTGATCACGTCGGTCAGCCTGCTTGTGACCACCGGACTGCTCGTGCTGCTGGCCAACGTGCTGAAAAAGCCGTTTTTCTCGTTCTATACCGGATTTTCGAAAAAATGCGTCGGCTTTCTCGCGGGCGTGACGGGCGTGCTGCCCTTCGCGCTGTGGGAAATTTTGGCGGCGCTGCTGCTTCTGTGGTTTTTCGTATCGCTGTTTCTTGCCATCATCCACGGGAGGATGGTGCGCTGGCTGAGCGGGCTGCTGCTTGCCGTCAGCTTGGGCGCGTTCCTGTTTGTCGGGCTGTGGGGGCTGAATTACTTTGCCCCGCCCATGGCGCAGCGGATCGGCCTTTCGCAGACGCAGTACACGCGCGAGGAGCTGACGGAAGCCGCGAAGTACTACCTTGCCCGCGCCAACGAGTACGCCGTGCAGGTCGAGCGCGACGAGCAGGGCGTGATGCGTGCGCCTTCCCTTTCCGACGCCGCCGAGGAGGCCAAGGAAAGCTATAAGCGGCTTTCCGAGACGACGGAGGGCTTTGACGGCTCCACGGCGCGCATCAAGCCGCTTTTGACCAGCCGACTCATGGGCGCGACGGGCACGACCGGCATTTTTATCTGCCTGACCGGCGAGAGCTGTGTCAGCAGCACGGTCTTCTCCGCGTCGCTCCCCTTCACCGTCTGCCACGAGATCGGCCACCGCATGGCCTTTGCGCGGGAGGACGAGGCGAACTTCGCAGGCTTCCTTGCCTGCTGCGCGAGCGACGACCCCGCGTTTCTCTATTCGGGCTACTACGCGGCCTTCACCTATTGCTACAACGCACTCTACGAGCTGGATCCCTCCTATGCCCGTGCGCTGGACGGCGCATGCTGCAAGGAGCTGCTTGCGGACTTCGGCGCTGCCTCCGCGCACTACGAGCAGGTCGAGGACAAGACCGCCGTCAAGGTCTCCGACACGGTGTATGACGCCTATCTCAAGGGCTTTCAGGTCTCTTCCGGCGTCCGCTCCTACGGCGAGGTGACGGATTTGCTGCTTGCGTGGTATTTTGAAAGGGTGAAGTGACGGATGAAACAGAAAAAGATCCAGACGCTTTATCTGCTGATGCAGGTCGCCATCTGGGGCATTTACGGCGTCCTGTTTTCCTACGCCAACCGCTATCTGATGGTCGGCGCAGGACTGAGCGACGCCGCGGCGGGACTGCTGCTTGCGGCGGCGACCGGCGTTTCCTTCCTGCTCCAGCCTCTGCTGACGGCGGTCGCCGACCGCACGCGCGTCTCCTGCCGCCGCATCGTGCTCCTGTCGGGCTACGTGATGGCGCTCTCGTGCCTTCTGCTCCTGCTGCCGATGCCGTCTGTCGTGCGCGTTTCGCTGTTTATCTTAGCCTGCGTCGCATTGCAGATCCTGCCGTCGTTTTCCAACGCTCTTGCCATGAGCGCGAGTGCCGACGGCGCGCCGCTGAACTTCGGCCTGTGCCGCGGCTCCGGCTCGGTGTCCTTCGGCCTGTTCGCGCAGCTTGGCAATCTCCTGATCTCCGCCTTCGGCCTGTTCACCGTGCCGCTGTGCACGCTGGCGCTGTGCCTGCTGCTGCTTCTGAGCGCCGCTTTCTTTCCGGAGAGCCGTGCGGAGACGACGCGCGAGCGCACGCCGAGCAGCGCGGGTGCGTTCTTTCGGGCCAATCCCGCGTTCGCGGCATTTCTGCTGGGCACGGTGCTGCTCTACGTGGGGCATAACGTGCTGAGCAACTGTATGTATCGCATCGCGATCCTGAAGGGAAACGAGGACGCGCAGGGCACGGCGCTGCTCATCGCCGCCGCCGTGGAGCTTCCGGTGATGTTCTCCTTCTCGGCGCTGCTGCGTCTGGCGCGCTGCGAGCGCTGGCTGCGCCTGTCGGCCGTGTTTTTCACCGTGCGTCTGGCGCTGACGCTGCTGCTGCCCGGCGTGACGGGGCTGTATGCCGCGCAGCTTGCGCAGATGGGCGGCTTTGCGCTCTTTGCCGTCAGCTCCGTGTGCTACGCGGCGGAGCATATTGAAAAGCGCGACGTGGTCAAGGGACAAACCTACCTTGGCGCTTCCAATACGCTCGGCTGCGTGCTTGCCTACGCGCTCGGCGGTGTGCTGATCGGCGCGCTCGGCACCGCCGCGATGCTTGCGGTGTGCGTCGCGCTCTCCGCCGTCGGCACGGTGCTGGTGCTCTGCGCGGTGCGCCGTTAAAGCAGCGGAGCTTCCGGCGGCAGCGTGCCGTCGGTGCGGCGGAGCGCTTCTCGGCGCTGCTGCGCCTGAATGGGCGGCACCTGCGGGTCGCGCAGCTCGCTGCGGCTTTCCGGTGACTTTTTCATAAAATCCCTCCCGCCGATAGTTTTCGACGGCGCAGGGAGAATTATCCCGAAAAAATGAGGAGGAGACATGACCGATTGGATGCTGCCGGCACTGGAGCTGGCGCGCGAGGCCTTTGAAGAGGGCGAAGCACCCGTCGGCTGCGTGATCGTTGAAAACGACCGCATCGTCGGGCGTGGTCGAAACCGCCGCGAGGCGAAGCGCAATGCCCTTGCGCACGCGGAGATCGAGGCGATCGACGAAGCCTGCCGGACGCTCGGCGGCTGGCGTCTTTGGAACTGCACGCTCTATGTGACACTCGAGCCGTGCCCGATGTGTGCGGGCGCGATCGTCAATGCGCGCGTCGCGCGCGTGGTCTACGGCGCGCGCGACGAGAAGAGCGGTATGTGCGGCTCGGTGTTTGACCTGTTCTCCCTCCCGCTCAACCACCGGCCGGAGGTCGTCTCCGGCGTGATGGCGCAGGAGGCGGGGCATCTGATGACGGCGTTTTTTGCCCGCCTGCGCGTGCCGAAGGAAAAATGGAAAAAGCCCGAGCCGCTCGACGCGCTCAGCGCGGCGCGCACGCGCATTGACGGGATCGACGCGCAGATGACGCGCCTGTTTGCGCGGCGGCTGCGGCTGAGCGATACGATCGCGCAATGTAAGAAGAAAAGCGGCGCACCCGTGCGCGATGCGGCGCGGGAGCGCGCCGTGATCGAGCGGAATCTCGCGCTCCTGTCGCAGGAGCCGAAGGAGATCTCCGCGCGCCTGCCCGCCTTTTTGGAAGGGACGATGGCGCTTTCGCGCGCGCTGCAAAGCGACCGGATCGGCGGCCTGACCGGCGGCCTTTGCCTTGGACGCGGCGCGATCGGGCGCGTGGGAAAGCTGCTGCGAACGCGGCGCGTACTGCTGCTGACGGACGACAGTGTGCCGCAGGAGCTGCTGCGGCGCGTGGCGCGGCAGTGCGGCAGCGTGCAGACTCTGTGTCTGCCCGAGGATAATAGGGATGCTTGCGGCCTGCGCGCCGCGCTGCAAGCGCTGCGCGAGGGCATCTACGAGCAGGACGACTGTCTGCTTGCCGTCGGCGACGAGACGCTCTGCGGTCTTGGTGGGATCGCTGCCGCGCTTGCCCCGTGCGGCATCGAATGCTGCCATATCCCGACGACGCTCTTTGCGCAGGCGCAAGCCGCGCTCGGCGATAAGGTGACGGTGCGGCTCGCATTTGCAGAGCCGTTTGCGGGGAAAGCGCCGTGCGCCGTCTGGATCGACCCCGACGCGCTACGCACGCAGCCGCCGGAGCTGCTGCGTGCCGATTTTGTGCGGGTGGACGCGCTTGCGCGGCGCTGCGGCGCGGTGATGCCTGCCGCGCCGACGGAGGACGCGCTCGACCTCCTGCTTGCGGCGCTTGCCGACCGACGCGCCCAATTTTGAAACATAGAAAAGAAGGTTTTGAAATGAATGACAAAAAGGCGCTGTTTGAAACGACGGCAGTGCCGAAAGCGCTGATGACCATGGCGGTGCCCACGATCGTCAGCCAGCTCATCAATCTGATCTACAACATGGTCGATACCATTTACATCGGCCGCACGGGAAATGCCTACATGACGGCGGCGGTGACGCTGGCTTTTACCATCTTTATGATGACCGTCGCCTTCGCCAACCTTTTCGGCATCGGCGGCGGCAGCCTGATGGCGCGGCTGATCGGCAAGGGTACGCCGGAGCGCGCCAAATGCGTCTGCGCCTTCGCCTTTTACGGCGCGGCGGCTATCGCTTTGACCTATTCGCTCCTGATCGGCGTGCTGCTCGATCCGATCCTGCGCCTGCTGGGCGCGTCGAAGAACACCATGGGCTTTGCGCGGCAGTATGTCCTCATCGTTGTCGTCGCAGGCAACCTACCCACCATCCTTTCGGCCACGACGGCGCATCTTTTGCGAAATGCGGGCTATTCCAAGCAGGCGAGCTTCGGCCTGAGCATGGGCGGCGTGCTGAACATTGTGCTTGACCCGCTGTTTATGTTCGTCCTGCTGCCCAAGGGGATGGAGGTCGCGGGCGCGGCGATCGCGACGCTACTTTCCAACGTTGTCTCCTGCGTTTATCTGATCGTAGCGCTGTGTCGGCTCGCGCCGGATGCGCCGCTGAGCGTCCGCTTCCGCGCGGCGCGCGACGTGACGCGCGAAGAGGTGCGGGAGCTGTTTGCCGTGGGTGTTCCCTCGGCGGCGCTGACGGGTCTGTTCGACGTGGCCAATATTTTTCTCAATTCCCTCACAGCGGGACACGGAGATCTGGAACTTGCGGCCGTCGGCATCGTCATGAAAGCAGAGAGACTGCCAAACGCCGTCAACCTCGGCATCTGTCAGGGTATGCTGCCTATGGTTGCCTACAGCTACGCCTCCGGCGACCACGCACGCATGAACCGCGTCATCCACATGGCGCGCCTGTGGGGACTTTGCATCTCGGCGCTGACGATCACGCTCTTTGAGCTGCTCTCGCCACAGATCTGTCGGGTTTTCCTGAGCACCTCGACCGATGTGAGCGGAAACAGCGTCCGCGCACTTGCCTTCGCCGCGCGCTTTCTGCGCGTGCGGTGTCTTGCCGCGCTGCCGCAGTTCCTCAACTACAGCACGTCGTTCTGTATGCAGGCGGTGGGCTACGGCAAGGGAACGCTGCTGCACGCCTGTGTGCGCGAGCTGGTGTTCTATATCCCGCTGATGTACCTGCTCGACGGCCTGTTCGGCATGATGGGACTGGTCAGCGCGCTGCCGGTCGGCGAGCTTTGCGGCGGTCTCTTCGCGCTCTGGCTTTTCGCGCGTTGGAAGCGGCGCAATACGTCGCCTTGCAATTCCGGCACGCCTGTGGTAGAATGAAAAAAACACACGGAGGAGAAACATATGAAGCGATGTGTTGCGGTGCTGCTTCTGCTGGCGCTGATGTTCGCGCTCGGCGGATGCAGTCTGATCTCGATCATCACGGGTGACGATACGTCAAGCGACGTTACCCGCAGGGAACAGAAATATCAGGACTTCCGCCGCGACATCGCGCTGGATAGCGACGATGCGCTGGGCGAGTGGACATGCCTGTTTGACTACGGCACTTTTGCCGCAGATGCGCTCAAGCGCACCTACGGCCTCGATGTCACGTGTCCGGAGGAGATCGAGCTGCGCCTGACGCTGATGCTGGAGCAGTCCGGTACCTTCACGCTCCGCACGGAGAACGCGGAGGACGCGCTCGATGCCTTTGACAAGGTGCTCGACGATCAACTGACGGAGGCCTTTACGCGCAAGTGCGAGGCGGCCGCCGAAAAAGAGGGACTGACGCCGCAGCAGGCGCAGCAGGCGGCGCAGGCGCGCTACGGCGAGGACTACGCGAAGGAGCTTGCAAAGACGCTCTCCGGCCTGCGTGAGGAGTTCCGCTCGTCGCAGAGCGCGCAGATCGTCGTCCGCCGCTCCGGAACCTACAGCGTCAACGGCAGCACCCTTGTCCTGACGGAGAAAAACTTGGAAGACGGCCTAAAGCTGGAAGACGGCCTGCTTGTCCTCCAAGATACCGCCCTCGGCGAACTGGTGTTCGGACATAAATGACATAAGAAAAGCGCTCGCCTTGCAGCGAGCGCTTTTCTCAGTGTGTCGAAAACCCTTTTCGACACACTATGTTCGGAAGACGAGCAACTCACGCCCGTCAGCGTATACAGATACGGTATCCCCGCAAGGGACACGCCGCATCCGTAACGCTCCTTCGTCGCGAACGGCTGCTCAGTAAGTCATAATTATTGTAAATAAAATGTTTTCAGATTGCAAATTTTCAAAAATTCTCGATTATTTATATAGCAGTCCAGTGTCCGATTTTCTTAAAAAGTCAATCTATTTTGACAGTTAAGGATCTTTTTGACAGTCTGACACCGGTGGGATGGCCCACCGGTGTCTTGTTTGATTTACAGGACGGTCAGCGCGCCGTCCTTCACATCTACGTGCAGGGTGCTGCCGGGAGCGACACTGCCCTCGACGATGCGCCGCGCGAGCAGCGTTTCGACCGTGTGTTGCAGGTAGCGCTTGAGCGGCCGCGCACCGTACTGCGGGTCGTAGGCTGCGTCGATGATAAACTGCTTTGCCTCCGGCGAAAGCGCACAGCTGAGCTGGCGATCCTTCAGACGGCGGTTGAGCGCGTCAAGCTGCAAGTCGACGATGCCGACGATGTTTTCGCGCGTCAGCGGCTTATAGAAGACGATCTCGTCCAGACGGTTGAGGAACTCCGGACGGAAGGAGCGCCGCAGCAGCTGCTCGACCTCTTCCTTTGCCTCCGGACGGATGCTGCCGTCGGACGCGATGCCGTCCAAAAGCGCCTGCGAGCCGAGGTTGGAGGTCAGGATCAGGATGGTATTCTTGAAGTCCACCGTCCTGCCCTGCGAGTCGGTGATGCGCCCGTCGTCGAGCACTTGCAGGAGGATGTTGAACACGTCCGGATGCGCCTTCTCCACCTCGTCAAAGAGAACGACGCAGTAAGGCTTGCGGCGCACGGCCTCCGTGAGCTGGCCGCCTTCGTCGTAGCCGACGTATCCGGGAGGCGCTCCGATCAGACGCGAGACGGAGAACTTCTCCATGTATTCGCTCATGTCGATACGCACGAGGTTCTTCTCGTCGTCAAAGAGCGCCTGTGCCAGCGCCTTGGCAAGCTCCGTCTTGCCCACGCCGGTCGGGCCGAGGAAGAGGAAGGAGCCGATGGGGCGGTTGGGATCCTGAATACCGGCGCGGCTGCGCAGGATCGCCTCGGAGACCGCCTTGACGGCCTCGTCCTGCCCGATCACGCGTTCATGCAGCGTCTGCTCCAGATGCAGGAGCTTGTCGCGCTCGCCTTCCATGAGCTTTGCCACGGGAATGCCCGTCCAGCGCTCCACGATGCGCGCGACCTCCTCCTCCGTGACCTTGTCGCGCAGAAGGCTGCTGTGCTTCGCATTCTGCGCAAGCTGCTCTTCGTGGGCAAGCTGCTTCTTCGCTTCCGGCAGCTCGCCGTATTTCAGGCGCGCCGCCGTCTCCAAGTCGTAGCTCTGCTCCGCTTTTTCGATCTGCGCGCCGAGCTTTTCAATGCGTTCGCGCAGCTGCTGCACCTTGCCGATGGCGTTCTTTTCGTTTTCCCACTGTGCCTTCATGGCGTTGAACTTCTCACGCTGCTCGGCCAGATCCTTGCGCAGTTCCTCCAAACGCCCCTTGGAAAGCTCGTCCGTCTCGTTTTTCAGCGCCGCTTCCTCGATCTCCATTTGGATGATGCGGCGGCGAATGACGTCCAGCTCCGTCGGCATGGAGTCCATCTCCGTGCGGATGAGGGCGCACGCCTCGTCGATCAGGTCGATCGCCTTGTCCGGCAGGAAGCGGTCGGTGATATAGCGATCCGAGAGCGTTGCAGCGGCGATGATGGCCGGATCGGTGATCTTCACGCCGTGATAGACCTCGTAACGCTCCTCCAGACCGCGCAGAATGGCGATGGTGTCCTCTACCGTCGGCTCGGAGACGAGCACGGTCTGGAACCGGCGCTCCAGCGCGGGGTCTTTTTCGATATATTTGCGGTATTCGTCGAGCGTGGTCGCGCCGATGCAGTGCAGCTCGCCGCGCGCCAGCATGGGCTTGAGCAGATTGCCCGCGTCCATGCTGCCCTCGGTCTTGCCTGCGCCGACGATGGTGTGCAGCTCGTCGATGAAGAGGATGATGCGCCCCTCCGAGGCCTTGACCTCGTTCAGAACGGCCTTCAGACGCTCCTCAAATTCGCCGCGGTATTTCGCGCCCGCGATCAGCGCGCCCATGTCCAGCGAGAAGACGGTCTTGTCTTGCAGGGATTTCGGGACGTCGCCGCGCACGATGCGCTGCGCCAGTCCTTCGGCGATGGCAGTCTTGCCGACGCCCGGTTCACCGATCAGAACGGGATTGTTCTTCGTCTTACGGGACAGGATGCGGATGACGTTCCGGATCTCTTCGTCGCGGCCGATCACGGGGTCGGTCTGCTTTTCGCGTGCGCGCTTGACCAGATCCACGCCGTACTTTTCCAGCGCCTCATAGGTCTGCTCGGGGTTGTCCGTGGTCACGCGGGCGCTGCCGCGCACGGATTGCAGCGCCTTGAGCGCCGCCTCCTGCCGGATGTTGTAGTCGGAGAAGAGCGGCTTTACGGTGTCGTCCGCCTTTTTCAGCATTGCAAGGAAGAGATGCTCGACCGAGACATACTCGTCGCGCATGGATTTTGCCGTCTGCTCCGCTTCGGCAAACAGCGCGTCCATTCCGCGCGAGATATAGAAGTGGTCGGCATCCCGCCCCGAACCGGTCACGGACGGCAGCTTTTCCACCGCCGCGCGCGTCGCCGCCTCAAAGCTCTCCGTGCTGACATCCATTTTTTTCAGAAGCTGCGGGATCAGGCCGCTCTCCTGCTCCAAAAGCGCAAGCAGAAGATGCGCCTGCTCAATCTGCTGATTTTGATGCTCCGCCGCCAGCGATTGCGCGCCGCGGACGGCCTCCAACGATTTTTGCGTATAACGATCGAAGTCCATTTTTGTGACCTCCTTTGCTCTTTTAGCACTCTTCGCATGAGAGTGCTAATTCCTTTTGACCACATCATACCACCCTTTCGCGGTTTGTCAAGAGCAGAATTTGTGAAATCTTTATGAATAAAAAGAGACCGCCGCAGGGGAACCTGCGGCGGTCGCACGGACAAAAGATTTGTTATAGGGGATTGGCGGCGCACTGCGCGGCCAGCAGTCGGCGGTGGTAGGACGTCAGGATGAACGGCCATGTCAGCCAAGTGAGCAGCAGCCCGCCGTGGCACGGCAGCAGCACAAGCAGGTCACCGTAGCGCCGGCCGAGCAGCACCAGCACAAGGGAGAAGAGCATCGCGGCCGCGCCGAGGAGCCAAAGCCCTGCCGTGATCCGGCGGAAGCGGCGCATTTTCACCGCCTCGGCGGGGACGTCCGCGCTCTTGCGCAGGCGACGCCCGCACAGAAAGACGGTCAGCACGTTTATGCTCTCTAAAAACAAAAATACGTACAGTGCTTCTTTCCCGACGGTGCTGTCAAAGCCGAAGCCGATAAAGAAGCACATGATCAGGATCGCCGCAAAACCGCCCAGCGTCAGGCAGGCGGTCAGCTTGACGGGAAGATCCCGTTTGGATTTCATGAGATCAATCTCCTTTCTCACGGATCACAGTCCGGACAGGGCTTGTAGCCCTGATGAATGGCAAGGTTCGTGCTGTAGGCCCAGTAGCTCTGCCGCTTGAAGCGGGAGCAGGAATAGGTGTGGTAGTAGCCGGTGCCGTCGTTTTCGATAAAGACGACGTGCGCGTCGATAAAATCGGACTTTTTTTGCAGCGATTTGTTCTTCTCCGTCAGCGTGTCAACGGTATCGTCGAGCGACTGCACCTTTCCTTCCAGTGCGGCGACCGAATCGTTCAGCGCCTGCACCTTCTTCTCATATTCGCCGTTTTCCTTCAAAAGCTCCTGATTTTTCGTCTGGATCTCGCGCGCGGACTGCGTAGAGACGGACTGCTTCTGCCGCTCCTGCGTCAGCTCATTCTGCGCGGTCTTCAGTTCCTGATCCTTTTCCACGAGTTTTTGCTGCAAGGCTGCCTTGTCCTCCTGCGCTGCGTCAAACTGCGCGCTGAGCGCATCGTAGTCCGACCGCAGACGTTCGTTCTGCTCGGCCTGCACGCTCAGACGGTTGCGCTCGCGCTGCGTCTTGTCGCTGTAGAGCGAGGACAGACAGTAAAAACAGGCGACGCCCAGCAGAAGGCACAGACACGCCAGCGCGCTGACGGCGGCGATCCAGCGACCCTTGCGAAACGGCTTGCGCGCCTTTTTCTTCCGTGCGGGCTGCGGCTCCTTCGCGTCCTTCTTTGCCCCTTCCGGAGGCGCGCCGGTCAGGCGGACATGGGTGTTGAGAAACGGGCTGTCCTTGAGCGGCGTGCTGACATCGCCCGCGCACTCGTCGCAAAAATGACGGCCTGCGGGGATGTGTTTGCCGCAGCGAATACAGTTCATACGGTCGACCTCCCTTCCTTTCCCACAGTTTACTACAAATTTCGCGCGCTGTAAACCCAAAAAATAAGGCAGGAAGCATTCCCTTACGTGGGAGATGCTTCCTGCCTGTGTTTTATTCCGGTTCGGTGACAACGAAGACGCTGCCTGCGTGCACCGTGACCTCTGCGCCGCCCGCCAAGGCGCGGTTGCTCACGCCAAGGGGAAAATCGGGGGTCAGCAGTCCTTCCTCCAGCGGGTATTTCGCGCCCTGCACCGATACCCGCGCCGCGCCGTCCGCCGCGAAGAGGGAGAACGCGCCGGAAATGCGGCAGCGCTCGGCTTGCAGCGCGAAGACGGTGCCGCTCTCGTCGATCAGGCGGCAGGCCGCGCCGTGCCGCTTCGCGTAGAGCAGTGTTTGCAGATTGGCAAGACTGTGGGAAAAGCGTCTGCCGCCCAGCGCGCCGAACAGCTCGAAGTCGGCATATCCGCGCGCCAGCCCTTCCTTCACGGCGGCCAGCGTGTCGGTGTCGTCCTTCTCGACGGGCAGCGGGACGCACACAACGTCCGTCGGGAAAAAGCCCAGCGAATCGGCGTCGCCGAGGAACAGGTCGGGATGCAGCCCCAGACGCGACAGTGCAAGGTAGCCCGCGTCGGCGGCGATGAGCAGTGTGTGCGGGCGCTGCGCCGCGCAGGCAAGGAAGCGCTGCGCGGAAAAATCGCCTGCGGCGACGATGCGGCAGAGCGCGCCGCTCATTGCCCGTTCAGCCGCCGCGTGATGGCGGGAATGCGGTAGATCAGGGCGGCGACGATGGCGGTGAGGATGATCTCGGGGATCATGTATACGCCGTTATAGACAAACGAATAGATGAGCGCAAGCCCGCGGCCGGAGAAATGCTCCAGAATATAGGCAGAGACCGAAAGCTCCTGAAACGCGCTCTCGCTGAAGAACCAGTCGGCCCATGCACCGTAAAACAGGAAGCCGGAGAGCACATGGAACAGGTAGCAGCATAGCTGCGCCACCGCTCCGCCGGCGACCAGACGCAGGCAGCTCTTTTTCTTGCGGGCGAAGATGCCGCCCAGACCGAGGGAGGTGTAGGCCAGCAGATAGTCAAACAGGAGGACGAAGATCGACATTTTCAGCGGCATATAGTCGTCGGAGGAGGGGGTGAAGAGCGCTGCGACGGTCTTAAAGCCGATGAAGATCTGGATGACCGCGTAGACGGCCGCACTGCCAAGTCCCCACTTTACGCCGTACATATAGGAAATGAGGATGATCGGAAGCATGGAGGCGAGCGTCAGCGTGCCGCCGAAGCGGAGCTGCAAAAACGGGATCGTCTCGGAGAGAAGCGCGAGTGCCGTCGAAACGGCGATGAGCATGGCGGATGTGACCAGCCTGCGGGTGTTTTGCTTTGTCATGGGGTTCCTCCTTACATAGAAAAAAGTGCCGTCCCGATACGGACAGCACAAGTAAGGTTCCCTACGCCGGCATTACCCGTATCAGGTGCGAGGGTCAGGGCGTCCTTCGCCCAATCTCAGCCGGAAGCATCCAGCACCCCTGTATTCCCCGACAGTATAGCGCGCGCGGGTCGGTTTGTCAACGGAAAAAACAAAAAACGGAAATTGCAAAAAGATTACAAGTGTGATACAATAAATCATTATAGTGAAGGACGGAAGGAGGCGCGGCGGAATGAAGCAGTCGGCAAAACAGGCGATCCGTCTTTCGTTTCGGCGGCTGCTGGCGGCAAAGCCGCTTGACCGCATCACGGTGCGCAACATCGTGGAGGACTGTGGCCTGACGCGAAACACCTTTTACTATCACTATGAGGACATCTACGACCTGTTTGACGACTATCTCGACGACCAGCTCCGCACGGCGTGGCAGAGCGTGCCGCAGGACGCCCCGTGGGACGAGGTGCTCGTGCGGATGCTCTCGGGCGTGTTCGACACGCCGCAGATGGGGCGGCACATTTTCCTCTCGCGCAAGCATGAGTCGATGCGGCTGTACCTGCGCGGCCTGATCTTCTCCATGCTCGAGCGCCAGATCGAGCAGGAGGGACGCGGCCTTGCGCCGAGCGCCGAGGACAAGCGGCTCATCTGCGACACGTGCAGCTTCGCGCTCTTCGGGCTGTTGGAGCAGTGGCTGACCCAGCCCGCCTCGCCGCCGCTCGAGACGCAGCTGTGCCGCGTGGCGCGGCTGTTCGAGGATTCGCTGCATCAGGCGCTGCTGCGCGCCTGCGATCAAACCAAGGAGGACGCCCGATGAGAAGAGAGGAAAACGCGGTCATCGCCGCCAAAATTGTCAATATTGTCTGCGCGGTGCTGCTGACGCTGTCGGGCGTGCTGCTGCTGTGCCTGCCGGATCTGCAAACGGTCACGACGCAGCGCGTCGTCTTCGGCGTGCTGTTCTTCCTGATGTGCGCGGCCAAGGTGTTCGGCTATTTCACAAATGACCTGTACCGCCTCGCGTTTCAGTTCGACTTTGCCATCGGCGTTTTTTGCGGACTGCTGGCGCTGATGCTCGTCATCACGCCGGAGCGCGCGTTTCACTCGCTGCCGACGGTCATCACCGCCTTTGTCGTGCTCGACGCGCTGTTTAAGCTGCAAATGGCCTTCGACGCGCGCCGCTTCGGCATGAAAAGCTGGATCATCATGCTCCTGACGGCGCTCATCCTGCTGCTGACGGGCGGCTTTGCGCTCGGCTCGCTGCTCTACGCGCTGGTCGGGGAGCGCACCGCCGTTGCGCTGGCACTTTTGGTCGACGGGGTGGAGAACCTTTGGGTGACGGCGCACACCGTGCGCATCCGCGCCCGAAAGAAAAATCTCTCCGAACGCTTCGGCGTGGAATAAAAATCTTGCCTGCCGGTGGATTTCGCCTTTTTTCGACCGGACGGACAGGCTACAATACGGATACCGCGATCACCAAAAAACAAGAAAAGAGGTATTCAAATGACAAATACGGAAAACTTGCAGGATCTGATCTTAAACGAAGTGCGCAGGGAGCACATTCCGGTGACAATGTTTCTGATGAACGGCTTTCAGATGAAAGGCATCGTGACGGGCTTTGACCCCTTCGTCGTGGTGCTCAGCTCCGAGGGGAAGCAGCAGATGATCTACAAGCACGCGATCTCCACCCTCGTGCCGCTCCAGCCCGTGCGTTTCCCCCTGTAAAAGGAAGATCGGTCCTGCCCAGTGTCTGCGGAAACGGAGTACATGAATGAAAAAGCAGGGCGACGTTTACTTAAAGATCACGGCAATTTTATTGGCGGTCTTGATCTGCGTCTACGCGCTGGTGTCGGTCTTCGGACACGACGGCCAGACGTACTCGCTGGAGACTGCGGTGTACTGCGAAGTCGGCGACGGGGTATCCGTTTCCGGCTTTGTGGTGCGTTCCGAGAGCGCGATCGTCACCGATCAGACCATCGTGGTAGACGAGCTTTCCGAAGGCGCGCGCGTCGGCGCGGGGCAGAGCGTTGCCACCGCCTACCGCAGCAGCGAGGAACGCGCGCGCAGACAGACGCTTGAGGCGCTCAAGGCGCAGCTGACGCAGCTGCAAAATGCGGGCAACAGCGCCGACTCCGGCGAGCTTTTGGACACGGAGATCGCAGAGCTGATCGTCTCGCTCTCCGCGCAGACCGCGCAGCGCAACTACGCGGCGGCGTCCTCTCTGACGGCACGTCTGGAGCCTTACGTGCTGCGCCGCAGCGTCGAGGGCGGCACGGCCGTCGAGGAGAAGATCGCGCAGCTCACCGAGCAGATCGCCGCGCTCGAACAGGAGACGGGAAGCGGCGTGCAGAGCATTACCGTCAGTGCCTCGGGCTATTTTTCCGAGCACGCCGACGGCTACGAAACGCTCCTGACGCCCGCCTCGATCATGACCGTCAGCGTTTCGGAGCTGAAGGCGCTGATGAAAAACCGCGCGACCGCGCCGCAGGGTGCGATCGGCCGACTGGTCGTCGGTCAGAAATGGTATTTTGTCGCGCAGCTTCCGGAGCAGTGGGCGTCCTACTGCCGCGTGGGCTACGACGTTAAGGTCAGCTTCGCGGGCGAGGAGCTGCAAGGGCTTTCCATGGAGGTCGAGCGCATCAGCGAGCCGGAGGACGGCGAGTGTGTGCTGGTGCTCTCCTGCGAGCGCAAGCTCCAGCGCGTGACCGCCCTGCGCCGCCAGAGCGCGGACGTTGTGTTTGATTCCGACGAGGGCATCCGCGTGCCGAAGCGCGCCGTGTACTACTATAAGGAGCAGACGGGCGTCTTTGTCCTACAGGCGGGGCGCGCGAACTTCAAGCCCATCGAGATCGTGCGCGAAAACGGCGAGAGCTATGTGGTGCGCTACGATCCTTACGATACGGACAAGCTACAGCCGGGCGACGAGATCATTCTGACCTCCGGCGAGATAGATAACGGGAAGGTGATGAAATGATTTCGCAGAATATCGCGGCACTGCGCGAGCGAATGGAGCGGGCGGCGCTGCGCGCGGGCAGGGATCCCAAGCAGATCCTTCTGTGCGCGGCAACGAAAATGAACGATACGGCGCGCGTGCGCGAGGCCATCGCGGCGGGCGTGGACTGCTGCGGGGAGAACCGCGTGCAGGAGCTGGTCAAAAAGAGCGCCGAGGGCGCCTATGCAGGCTGCCCCGTGCACTTTATCGGCCACTTGCAGACCAACAAGGTGCGGCAGGTGGTCGGGCATGTGGCGCTCATCCAGTCGGTCGACCGCATGGAGCTGCTTGCCTGCATTGAAAAGGAGGCTGCGCGGCAGGGTATCGTGCAGGACATCCTGCTGGAAGTGAACGTGGGCGGCGAGGAAAATAAGTCTGGCTTTGCGCCGTCACAGGTGCCGGAGGTCGTCGATCTGCTGGAAGCATTTCCCCATTGCCGCGTGCGCGGATTGATGACTGTGCCGCCGATTTCGGAAAAAGCAGGCGATAATTGCAGATTTTTTACGCAAATTTCGCAGATTGCTGTTGACATAACGACCAAAAAACATCATAATAGCAGCATGGACATTCTGTCCATGGGCATGACGGACGACTTTGAGGACGCCATTGCCTGCGGAAGCACCATGATTCGCCTCGGGACTGCGATCTTCGGGGCGCGAGATTACGGCCCTCAGGGGCAGAATAGATAACGGAGGAAATTACCCATGGGACTGATGGATGAAATCAGAAAGCTGACTCACCCTTATTCTGAAACGGACGATTACGATGATTATGACGACGACGAAATGATGGACGCCGATCCCGCCCCCGCGGGCAACACCGCGCCGCGCCGCAGCTTTGCCAAGGCCGCCGCTCCCGTCGAAGACAGCCGCCCCTCGGCCGGCCGCGTCGTGAACATCAACGCCTCCACGCAGCTACAGGTCGTTCTGGTCAAGCCCGACCGCTTCGATCAGGTCTCCGACATTGCCGACCACCTGCGCGATAAGCAGGCCGTCGTGCTCAATCTGGAGTCGACGAACAAGGATGTCGCGCGCCGCTTGGTCGACTTCCTCTCCGGCTGCGCCTATGCGCTGGACGGCAAGATCAAGAAGGTCGCCATCTCCACTTACCTCATCACCCCCTACAACGTCGACGTCGTGGGCGACTTGGTCGAGGAGCTGGAGCACAGCGGGATGTATTTCTGATCCCATCCAAACAGAAAGACAGGAGCTGATACACCATGCTGACCCCGCAGCAAATTCAGGAAGTGAGCTTTGAAAAAGCGATCTTCGGCGGCTATGACATGGACTCGGTCGACGATTTTCTGGAACCGTTGACGGAGGACTACATTGCCCTATACAAGGAAAATTCCGTTCTCAAGAGCAAGATGCGCATTTTGGTCGAAAAGCTGGAGGAATACCGCCGTCAGGAGTCGTCCATGCAAAATGCGATCCTTGCCGCGCAGAAGACCTGCGAGCAGATGACGGCGGAGGCGGAGAAGAAATGTGCCAAGCTCCTGCGTGACGCGGAGCAGGCAGCCGAGCAGAAGGCGCAGAACGCCGACGTGCTCATCGGCGAGGAAAAGGAGCGCCTCGACGCCGCACAGGCGGCGACCGCGCAGTTCCTCGACGGCATGGAAAAACGCCTGAAGCGCCAGCTGGAGCTGATGGACGAGCTGCGTCGCCGCGAGCTTCCGAAGAAGGCCGAAAAGCCGGAAAAGCCCGAGGAGCACGCGCGCCGCGCGTTTGACTTTGACAAAGCGCCCTCCGCGCCCACCGCGCAGGAGAAGGCCGACGCGCTCATCGAGGAGATCGGCGCGAGCATTGAGGAGCACATGGCGCAGCCCGAGTCGGCACCCGTTGCCCCCGTGGAGATTCCCTCCCCGAAGGACGACGCGACGCGCCGTTTGGAGGAGCTGCACCTGCCGCCCGAAAAGCAGAAGATCTTTGAGGATCTTCAGTTCGGCAGAAATTACGATCCGAGAAAGTAAACGCGAAGATGGGGAGCAGTACGCCGCGAGGCGTCGCAGGCAGAGAGCCGCCGGTTGGTGCAAGGCGGATGCGGCGGCGGCGGAAGATCACCCCGGAGCATCCCGCCTGAACGGTTCCGTAGGGCGGGGCGGCCAGCGCCCGTTATCGCGCGGTGAGTGCCTTGCCCGCGGGCAGGGAACAAGAGTGGTACCGCAGAGAACACCTCTGTCTCTTGAAGGGAGACGGAGGTGTTTTGTTACATTAGGAGGTTTTTCATGGACTACAAGGACACCATCATCACCCCGAAGACCGATTTCCCCATGCGCGCGGGGCTTCCCGCACGCGAACCGGCCATGCTGGAGCACTGGAACACGATCGACGTTTACGCGCTCCTACGCGAAAAGAACGCCGGTAAGCCGAAGTTCGTGCTGCACGACGGCCCTCCGTTCTCCAACGGCGACATTCACATGGGACACGCGCTGAATAAGACGCTCAAGGATTTCATCGTCCGCTCTTATGCCATGCGCGGCTACGACACGCCCTACCGTCCCGGCTGGGACAACCACGGTATGCCCATCGAGTCTGCCATCATCAAAAAGAACAAGCTCAACCACAAGACCATGCCCGTCACGCAGTTCCGTTCGGCCTGCGAGGCGTTTGCCGAGGAGTTTATCCAGCGGCAGATGAGCGGCTTCCGCCGTCTGGGCGTGCTGGGCGACTGGGCGCACCCCTACCGCACGATGGATCGCCGCTTCGAGGCCGAAGAGGTCAAGGTGTTCGGCAAGATGTACGGCAAGGGCTATATCTACAAGGGACTTAAGCCCGTCTACTGGTGCCCGAAGGACGAGACGGCGCTGGCCGAGGCGGAGATCGAATATCAGGACGACCCCTGCACCACCGTCTACGTCAAGTTCCCGATGCACGACGATCTGGGCAAGCTCACGCACCTTGACCACAGCAAGCTCTTCTTTGTCATCTGGACGACGACCATCTGGACGCTGCCGGGCAACATGGGCATCTCTCTGCACCCGCGCGAGAGCTATGCGATCGTCCGAGCGGAGAACGGCGAGATGTATATCGTCGCCGAGGCGTTGGCTGAGAAGGTGATGAAGGTCGCGGGCATCGAGCGCTATGAGATCGTCGAGACGCACGCGGGCAGCTTCTTTGAAAATATGCTTGCGAAGCATCCCTTCCTTGACAAAACGTCGCGCCTGCTCAACGCCGAGTATGTCACCATGGACTCCGGTACGGGCTGCGTCCATACCGCGCCCGGCTTCGGCGCGGACGACTACCAGACCTGCCGCCGCTACGGCATGGAGCTGGTCGTCCCCGTGGACGATTCCGGCCGCCATACGGACTATGCCGGAAAATATGCCGGCATGAAGACGGAGGAATCCAACCCCGTGATCCTTGCGGACATGAAGCAGAGCGGGATGCTGCTGGCCTCCGAGCAGATCGTCCATAGCTATCCGCACTGCTGGCGCTGCAAAAGCCCGATCATCTTCCGCGCCACGCCGCAGTGGTTCTGCTCCGTCGAGTCGTTTAAGGACGAGGCGGTCGCCGCCTGCGAGAATGTGCAGTGGCTCCCCGCGTGGGGCAAGGATCGCATGGTCGCCATGATCCGCGACCGCGCCGATTGGTGCATCTCCCGTCAGCGCCGCTGGGGTTTGCCCATCCCCGTCTTTTACTGCGACAGCTGCAAAAAGCCCGTCTGCACGGACGAGACGATCGAGCATGTCTCCAAGCTCTTTGACGAGCACGGCTCGAACTACTGGTTTGCAAACGAAGCGGCCGCGCTGCTGCCGCAGGGCTTTGCCTGCCCGCACTGCGGCGGGACGTCCTTTACCAAGGAGACCGACACGCTTGACGGCTGGTTCGACTCCGGCTCGACCCATATCGCGTCGCTGCGCCGCGAGGACGCGAGCGATTGGCCTGCCACCATGTATCTCGAGGGTGCCGATCAGTATCGCGGCTGGTTCCAGTCGAGCCTGCTGACGAGCGTCGGTGCGCTGGGCGCGGGTGCCCCCTTCCAAAAGTGCCTGACCCACGGCTGGACGGTCGACGGCGAGGGCAAGGCGATGCACAAGTCGCTGGGCAACGGCGTGGATCCTGCCGACCTGATCCGCGACTTCGGCGCGGACATCGTGCGCCTCTGGGCGGCCTCCGCCGACTATCGCGCCGACGTGCGCTGCTCGAAGGAGATCTTCAAGCAGCTCTCGCAGAGCTACCTCAAGTTCCGCAACACCGCGCGCTACTGCCTGGGTAACCTTGACGGCTTTGACGCCGACCGACTGGTCGCGCCGGAGGAGATGCTCGAGCTTGACCGCTGGGCGATGACCAAGCTCAACACGCTCATCGAAACGGGCTTTGCGGCCTATGATAACTACGAGTTCCATGTCCTGACGCACGCGATCAACGATTTCTGCGTCGTCGAGCTGTCGAGCTTCTATCTGGACATCCTCAAGGATCGCCTCTACTGCGAGCGGCGTGACGGCCTCAAGCGCCGCAGCGCGCAGACCGCGCTCTATCTCATCCTCGACGCGATGGCGAAAATGTACGCGCCGATCCTGCCGTTTACCTGCGACGAGATCTGGCAGGCGATGCCCCACCGCAGCGGCGACGACAAGCGCAACGTCGTGCTCAACGAGATGGCGGCGCCCTACACCGCCTATTCCCTGCCGGACGAAGTGATGGCAAAATGGGATACGCTCATCGCGCTGCGCAGCGACGTCAACGGCGTGCTGGAAAGAGCGCGCGCCGAAAAACGCATCGGCAAGGCGCTTGAGGCGCACGTGGCGCTGCTGGCCACCGACGAGGCCGCGCGCGAAGCGCTCAAGACCGTGCAGGGGATGGATCTGAAGGAGCTGTTTATCGTCTCGGATGTCCTGACCGGCGAGGACGCGCCGGAGGGCAGCGTGACCGGCTTCGGCGAAAACTTCACCGGCATGAAGATCGCCGCCTACGAGGCGGCAGGCGTGAAGTGCCCGCGCTGCTGGATGCACTCGACGCAGGCGAACGCCGACGGGCTTTGCCCGCGCTGCGCCGCCGTGCTGGCAGGAGAAGAATAAACAAGTGGGGTCGCCTCCAAGAGGCGACCCCGCTTCGCTATTTGCACGATTCTTTTTCATGCGCCTTGGCAAGCGCGTTGGTATCCAGCGAGTTGCGGTAGATGAAAAACCGCTGATACGGAAATTCCAAACAGAAATTGAGGAACATATTGAGCATCGTGACCAGCATCCCGTTCCAGCCCCACTTGTCCGCCAGCAGATATTCCAGTGCGGCGCTCAGCGGCGTAAAGACCAGATAGAACAGGAAGATCTTCAGCGCGCCGGAGGTGGCGCTTGCGGAGGAGCGGAAGGTGTAGCGCCGGTTGATCGTGAAATTCCAAAGCACCGAGGCCGCCAGCGCAATCAGGTAGCTGATCCAGTGACCCCAGTCGATCACATGGCTCAGCAGCGCGTAGCCGCCCAGCTCGATCAGACCGGAAGAGGCGGAGACCATCAGATACTTGACCGTCCTCCAAATTTCCTTATGCTTCATTTCCGTCACCTCCTTTTGGCTGTGGGCATTATAGCACGCGGCAGACGGAAAGACAATCTTTTTTCCAAAAAAGACGGAACAAAAGGCGAAACCTTTTCCGCTTTTTTGCGTCTAAAGCAATGTACGCATCGGCTCGACCTAACAGGTTTACATAATGTACCTAAATTGTAATAAAAGAGCAACAATTTGTTATTGCTTTTTGGAGAAAAGCCGATATAATATCCATACGCATGATTTTGGAAGACACGCGTCTTTTCCATTTATAGTAAAGGAGATGGATCATGGGAAAATTTGAAAAGGCGAACCGTCCGCAGGCGCAGCAGGCGGCGTCGCGGAAGCGTAAGAAAAACGACAAGCGCGTGCCGATGCTCATCGGCGGCATTGCGCTGGCTGCGGTCGTCATCGTTGGCTGTGTCGTCGGCATTTTCCTTCTGAAGGATAAGGACAATACGCTTGCCGCGACCGTGACCAGAGTGCCGGACGACGGCAAGCTCGTGGATAATCTGTATATCGCGGGCGTGAATGTCGGCGGCATGACGAAGGTGGAGGCCTTCTCTGCGCTGCGCAACGTGGACTACACGCAGAATATGACGGTCGAGCTGTATCGCCGCGATGCCGCTGCGCTCTACACGCTCACCTACGACCCGAAGGAGGACGCGAAGTCCTTTGACATTTACGGCAAGCCGCTCGACACCGGTACGAAGGATCCGGAGGTCACGGAGTCGGATCGCATCGAATATGACGAGGACGGCAACCCCATCCTCGACAAGCCCACGGAGCCGACCGCCACGACCGAACAGCCCGTGACCGAGACGACCGATCCGCAGGAGGGCATTCCGGAGGAGGATCGCGTTCCCGTGGACGAAGAGGGTCGCCTGACGATCTTCGACGAGGCGCTGACGCTGCCGGCGACCTCCGTCAAGCCCGAGGTAGATCTGGCCGCTGCGCTCGATGCGGCCTATCAGCTGGGCAGAGACAGCGACGGCGAGGTGCAGAAGGATCTGTTCCCCGAGCGCTACGACCTGCCGATGGATGACTTCCTGACGGTGGACGAGGCGTATCTCAAGGATTTCCTCAAGACGCTTTGCAGCCAGCAGACCGAGACGAGCGACTCCGAGGTGACGGAGTCCACCGCCAAGGGCTATGACGAGGAGGGCAACACCGTAACCCAGAAGGTGCTGGAGCTGCATTTCGGCACCGTGCGCCGCGAGTTGGACGAAGACGAGCTGCTCAAGCAGGTGCTCGACGCCTACGGCAAGGGCAACTTCAAGCTCAAGATCCTGTGTGACGAGACCCTTCCCCAGCCGATCGACATCGACGCGCTTTATAAGAAGTACACGACCGAGCCGGTCAGTGCGTTTATCGACGAGAAGACCTATGAGATCAGCGAGAGCAAGGACGGCTACGGCTTCCTCAAGTCCGAGGCCTACGAGGTGCTCAAGGACGTCGCCGAGGGCGACACCGTGGTCATCCCTCTGCACGACCTCAAGCCGCTTTATTCCAAGGAAGACCTGAACGGAAAGCTCTTCCAGGATGTGCTCTCCTTCTACGACAGCCCGCACGTTTGGAACAACGACCGCACGAAGAACTTGGAGCTTGCCTGCGAGGCGATCAACGGAACGATCCTCAAGCCGGGCGAGGAGTTTTCCTTTAACAAGATCGTCGGCGAGCGCACCGCAGAAAAGGGCTACCGTCCGGCCGGTGTCTATGTCGGCGGCAGAACGGAAAACCAGCTCGGCGGCGGTGTATGTCAGGTCGCGTCGACCATCTATTATTGCACGCTCAAGGCGGATCTGGAAGTAGTCGAGCGCTACGAGCACCAGTACACGCCGTCCTATGTGCCTTGGGGCATGGACGCCACGATCTACTGGGGCTATCTGGACTATCGTTTCCGCAACAACACCGCCTATCCCATCCGCATTGATGCTTCCGTTTCCGACGGCAAGGTGCACATCCGCTTTGTTGGCACCGAGTGGAAGGACTACACCGTGAAGCTCGACTATGAGATCACGAACTACTTCCCCTCAAAGGAAGTGGAGATCTTCATCTATCCGGAGATGGACAACTACAACAAGTTCAAGGACTACAGCGACGGCGAGACCATCCAGACCGCCTACGACGGCTACAATGTCACGACCTATATGTACCGCTATGACTTAAACGGCAATCTGCTGGATAAGCACGTCGTGAACTACTCAAAGTATGACAAGCGCGACCGTGAGATCGCGCGCATCGGAAAGCCGGATGAGTCGACCGAGCCTTCGACGGAGCCGAGCACCGAGCCGTCCACGGAGCCTTCGACGGAGCCGAGCACCGAGCCTACGACGGAACCGACGACCGAGCCGCCCACGGAGCCTTCGACGGAGCCGACGGAACCGCCCACGACCGAACCGAACATCGCGCCTCCCGCACCGGAGGACTGAACAGACGCGGCCGCCTCAAGCCTGAGGCGGCCGCGCCGGACTTTTTCGGCAGCATAGCGCGGCCGAAGCGGGGCATACTGAGCGCAGGGAGGGATGACGAATGAAGAAACGGAAAGACACCGTGGAGAAGATCATGCGCACGCCGCCCAGCTTCACCGACCCGCAGGGGAGCTGGACGGGACTGCCGGAAGACCCGATGGATACACCCGTGCAGGACGTGGACGACCTGTAAGAAAGACTCGATGAG
>OIYT01000761.1_pt1 | contig 27322 bp, 26 predicted proteins | sample 1588201 | NCBI WGS metagenome assembly OIYT01 (sample SAMN03283260) | human gut metagenome | biome: human-associated habitat; material: feces | host: Homo sapiens | place: USA | collected 2013
CGGCGCGCCGCGGCCCGCACAGGCCCGACCCGCCGTCCGGGCGCCCCAGCAGCCCATCCCCCCTTCCGGGGACCAGTCCTTTGAGGACAAGCTCAAACAGTTCCTGAGCTCCTCCGAGGGCAAGATGGCCGACCTGAACCGCAGCATTGACGGCAAGCGGGGCGGCGGCCGCAGAAGAAGATAACGGCAACGGGGAGATCGCCTGTGGGCGGTCTCCCCGTTTTCCGCGCGTCCGGCGGCGGATAAAAAGGAGCCGCCCGGCGGATACGCCGTGCGGCCCAAGCGGGTGGGATATTGGAAAGCTTCCTGAATCATAATAGCATTTCCCCGCCGGCTTTGTAAATAGGAGCTTTTGTCGCCTGGGCACTTCTTTTGACGAAAACTGTCACCCTTGAACAATTTGTTAAATCCGCCCAAGTCTCTCTATGCAAAGCCAAATTTGTGTGCTATACTAAACAAAAGAGGGGACCCGTCCCTCTTCCACACGAAAGGAGCGATCTCGATGAAGTATACCTATGCCTGCAAGAAGGTCTCCCTGAACGACTCCATCAAGGAATATGCCGAGAAGAAGATTTCCAAGCTGGAGAAGTACTTCCGGGAGGAGGACACCACCGCCTTTGTGACGTTTTCTGTGGAAAAGGACCACCTGTGCACGGTGGAGGTCACCATTCGCGGCGGCGGCACGCTGCTCCGGGCCCAGACGGAAGCCCCGGATGGCGATATGCGCGGCGCCATTGACGCCGCGGTGGGCTATATCGAGCGCCAGATCCTGAAGAACAAGACCCGTCTGGCCAAGCGCCTGCGTAGCGAGGGCTTCCCCCCTCCCGCTCCCGCCAGCGACTTTGAGGTTGCCGAGGAGAAGGAATTCCACATCGTCCGCACCAAGCGCTTCTCTGTCAAGCCCATGAGCCCGGAGGAGGCCATCTTGCAGATGAACCTGCTGGACCACGACTTCTTCGTGTTCCGCAGCAGCGAGGACGACAGCCTGTGCATCGTCTACCAGCGCAAGAACGGCGGCTACGGCCTGATCGTCACCGACGAAGAGGAGTAAGCCCAACACCAGCGGGAGGCCGGGTTCCGGCCTCCCGCTTTTTCTGTGGCTTCCCCTTGTGCTTTTTGAAAAAGTTTGTTATACTACAACCAGCTTTTGTCAAAGACAGGCTAAAATTCGAGGAAAGAAAGAACTATTTTCATGAAAATGATTTTTTTAGTAGACGGCGACAACAACATCGGAACGGGCCTGAAGGGCGTGGACATGCTCTCGGAGCAGGACACGGTCCTGGTCTTCTACCAGAAGGAGGGGCTGGCCCTCTCCAAGATCAAGAAGCTCTGCGCCGGGACCTCCGCCGACGTCCAGTATATTGAGAGCGTCCGGGGCGGCAAAAACGCCATCGACTTCCAGATCATCACGGAGCTGGGCGTGCTGGTGGGCAAGCGGGAGGCGGACTATGCCTATGTCATCAGCCAGGACAAGGGCTACGAGGCGTCCATCGACGCCCTGCGGGCCCGGTATTCCGACGCTTTCCAGGAGGTGGCGCTGCGGCCCTCCATCGAGGACTGCCTGTGCCTGCCCTTTGTGCTGCGGGCCAGTACCCGCCAGGAGCTGCAGAACGCCCTGGTGAAGGAGTACGGCTCCGCCCAGGGCGGAACGCTGTACAACCACCTGAAAGCCATCTTCCAGGGGACGGAGCCCGCCAACGAACCGGAAAAGCCCGCCAAGGACATTCGGCCCCGGCGGAGCTCCCGCCGCAAAAGCGCCGGCGGGGAAAAGACGGCTGAATAGGAACGATGCGTCCCGGAGGGGGTCCCTCCGGGACGCGTTTTTACTCTGCGGAAGCTGCCGCGCGGGTCCGACAGGATGCAACAAAATCCTTGTTTTTGCTGCGGCTTTTTGATATCCTATTGGTGGCACAGGCAGGGTTTTCCTCGGTTGGACCCGGGCCCTGCCGCAAATGCTATACCCAGCGCCTTCGGCGCTCGAAAGGAGCGTTTTATGGAGCCGGAACAGAAACAACTGGCAGCTCTGTTTCCAAGTGTCGCCGCCCAGCTGCGGGGCGCGTTGAGCAACCTCCACATGGCCGCCGCCCAGCTGGCCCCCGCCGACGCCAGAGAGCGGGACCCGGCGCTGGACGCCAAGGCCGCGCTGATGGACCAGAGCTATTACCAGGTCCTGCGGCTGGTGGGCAGCCTCTCCGCGGCGGAGCAGCTCGTCTGCGACAGGCCCCTGGCCTTTCAGGACCGGGACCTGGTGGACCTGGTGGGAGAGCTGTGTGAAAAGGCGGCGGCGCTGGCTCCGCTGCGGGGGCTGGAGTTGCGCTTCGTCTGCGCGCTGGACCGCTGCGTCTGCGCGGTGGCGCCCGACGAGGTGGAACAGCTGTTGTACCACCTCCTGTCCAACGCCTTCAAATTCACCCCCGCCGGCGGCACCGTCACAGTGGAGCTGCGGGCGGGCAGAAAGCAGATCCTTCTCTCCGTCGCGGACACGGGCTGCGGCATCCCGGAGGAGCGGCTCCCCACGCTGTTTGACCGCTATCTGCACGCCGGCCAGATGGACCCGCCGCCCCATGGCCTGGGGCTGGGGCTGCCCCTGTGCCGCCGCATCGCCGAGCGGCACGGCGGAACGCTGATGGCGGAGTCCCACCCCGGCCAGGGCAGCCGGTTCACCGTCTCCCTGCCGGACAGGCAGGTGGGCGGCGGGGTGTCCGACGTGCCCTTTGACTACGCCGGCGGCTTCAACCGGACGCTGCTGGCCCTGGCGGACGCGCTGCCCCCGGAGGCGTATCTCCTGCGGGGCCAGGACTGACTGACGGAATGGGCGGCATGGGGCTGTCTGCCGCTGAACACGCAAAGGGGCGCCGCTGCCGCGGCGCCCTGCTATGTTATCGGTCGCTGGCAAGCCAGCAGTCCTGAAAGATCAGGTCGTCTACGTCACCGATATTGGCCGTCTGAGATCTCACAATGGTATCCTCCTTTGCATCAGGGTTTCTCTCAGTATATGTGTCACAGCGGGAAAAATTGCACGGAAAAGGGCAAGACGCGAAATCTGTCGAAGGAATCCCGATCTTTTTTTGCCCCTGCCCTTGACAGAGTGGGGGGATCTGTGGTATTCTAATCAATGCCGACAAGCTGCCGGTGTGGTGGAATTGGTAGACACAGGGGACTTAAAATCCCCCGGTAGCGATACTGTACCGGTTCGAGTCCGGTCACCGGCACCACAAAACGAAATATCGCGGAGTAGAGCAGTTGGTAGCTCGTCGGGCTCATAACCCGGAGGTCGCAGGTTCAAGTCCTGTCTCCGCAACCATAAAAAGAGGCTGATTCATCTTGAATCAGCCTCTTTTTCCGGCTTTTATCCGGAATCCCCTGATGATGTTCCCGCTGGTTACGGCCGGTCAGGCACCGCCTTTCCCCAGCGCCCACTGCTGGCTCTCGCTCTGCAAGCGGGCCATGTGGGCGAAGATCCCGTCCTGCTCCAGCAGACGGGCGGGCGCGCCCTGCTCGGCCACGGCGCCGCCGGAGAGCACCACGATCTTGTCCGCGTTTTCCACCGTCCGCATCCGGTGGGCGATGATGAGCACCGTCTTGTCCTTCACCAGGTGGGACAGGGCCTCCTGCACCGCCGACTCGCTCTCCACATCCAGCGAGGCCGTGGCCTCGTCCAGCAGGATCACCGGCGCGTCCTTCAAAAGCGCCCGGGCGATGGAAATGCGCTGGCGCTCTCCGCCGGAGAGGGTGGAGCCGTTTTCGCCCACCATGGTCTGATAGCCCTCCGGCAGCTCCCGGATGAACTCGTCGCACCGGGCCGCTTTCGCGGCGGCGTAGACCTCCTCGTCGGTGGCGTCCCGGCGGCCCAGACGGATATTCTCCATCACGGTGTCCCGGAACAGCACCACATCCTGGAAGACAAAGGAGTAGTGCTTCAGCAGAGTCTCCGGGTCCACTTTGGAGATGTCGATGCCGCCCAGGGTGATTTTGCCGCCCTGGATGTCCCAGAACCGGGCGGCCAGCTTGCAGGCGGTGGACTTGCCGCCGCCGGAGGGGCCGACCAGCGCCGTCACCTGACCCTGCCTGGCGGTGAAGGACACATCCTCCAGCACGCCCTCGCCCTCCCGGTAGGCGAATTTCACGTGGTCGAACACGATGTCGTAATTTTCCGGTTCGCAGACCTCGGCGCCGGTCTGTACCGGCTGCTCCTGGATGGCCCGCATCCGGTCGATCTTCAGTTTGGCGGAGAAGGTGGCCGCGATGTTTTGCAGCACCAGCCCCAGGGGGTCGTAGAGCCGCGCGGCGGCGAACAGGAAGCCCAGGAAGTAGAGAAAGTCCAGTTCGCCCCGGGCCAGCATCCCGGCCCCCACCAGCACGGTGGTGGCGAGCCCCAGCCGCAAAAACGCCTGGGCGGAGCAGACGAACACGCCGGTGGCCAGCTCCGCGTGGATGGCGCTGGCCTCGGCGCCCTCCAGCCGCCGGTCCAGCTCAGCCATCATGGCCCCCTGACGGTTGCAGGCTTTGATGTCCCGCACCGTGTCCAGGCACTCCTGGATGTGGTCGGTGACCGCCCGCTTGGCCAGGATATTCTTGGTGCCAAAGGTGTCCTGCAGCTTCTTGGAGCCGGCGGTGAGCAGCACCGCCACCGGCAGGACCCACAGAACCGCCAGCGCCATTTTCCAGTTGACGCAGAGCATCATCACGCCGATGACCAGGGTGGAGAAAATGGAGGCGAACAGCTGCGGGATATAGTGGGAAAACATCTGATCCAGCGAGGAGCAGTCGGAGATCATGGTGGCGGTGAGGTCGCTGAGATCCCGGCTGCCGAAGAAGCTGAGGGGCAGCTTCCGCAGGACCTCCGCCAGACTGATTCGGCGGCTGGCGCTCTCCTGATAAGTCGCCAGATACAGGGACGCGTACTGGAAGTAGTGCAGAACGAAGAGCAGCAGCAAGACCAGCGCCGCCGCGCCTGTGTAGACCCAGAGCTTCCCGGCGGGGTCGCCGCCCTGCTCCAGCGTGCCCAGCAGGTATTGGATGGTGGCCATGACCACCCCCACCGGGACCATCAGGCTGAGATTGCAGAGGAAACACCAGACGACCGCCTTGACAAAGTCCTTCGCGCCCTTTTCACTCAGGGCGAATGTATGCTGTAATCCGCGGATCATGCCTCCGCCTCCTTTCCCACCTTCCAGGCCGCCGCCTGCTGGTAGTCCTTCCACATCCGGGCGTACAGGCCCTTTTGCGCCAGCAGCGCATCATGGCTGCCCTGTTCTTTCAAAACGCCCTTTTCCAGCACGATGATCCGGTCCGCGTCCCGGACGGTGGACAGCCGGTGGGCGATCATCAGCACGGTCTTGCCCTTTGTCAGCGTTCCGAAGGCCCGCTGGATCAGGGCCTCGTTCTCCGGGTCGGCAAAGGCCGTGGCTTCGTCCAGCACGATGATGGGGGCGTCCTTCAAAATGGCCCGGGCCAGCGCGATGCGCTGGGCCTCGCCGCCGGAGAGGTAGATGCCCTTGGCCCCGACGACCGTGTCCAGTCCCTGGGGCAGCTTCGCCAGAATATCGTCGCATTGGGCGGCGTGGGCCGCGGCCTCGATCTCCTCCAACGTGGCGTCAGGCCGGGCCATGCGGATGTTTTCCAGCACGCTGACCTTGAACAGTCTGGTGTCCTGGAACACAAAGGCCACCTGCTCCAGCAGGGCCCGGTCGTCTATGTCCCGCACATCCACGCCGCCGATTCTGACGCTGCCCGACTCCACGTCCCAGAACCGGGGGATGAGAGCCGCCGCCGTGGATTTGCCGCCGCCGGAGGGGCCGACCAGCCCCACCACCGCCCCCTCCGGGACGGTAAAGCTGACATCCTGCAGAGCCGGCCGCTCCGTGCCGGGGTAGCGGAAGGTCACGTGGTCGAATTCCACCTGGGCCCCCTGGGGCTTTTGGGGATGCTCCGCCGCCTTCAGGGGCTTCTGCTCCATGATCTCGTCCAGCTTCAGCATGGCCTCGTCCGCCTCCATGACAGACTCCGAGGCGTACATGATGCGGTTGATCATGCCGCCGCAGGCCGGGGCGAAGAGGATGTAAAAGATAAAGTCTGCCAGCACCGCCCAGCCGTCGCCGTGGGAGGCCAGCAGCAGCGCCGCGGGGATGAGCAGAAAGAAGCCGCCGTTGATGCAGGTGAGAAAGCTGGTCTGGCCGGGGCGGCAGCTCATGGCGTACTGGCTGGCCAGGTCGCTGTAGGACATGATGGCATTGTAGAACGCCTTGAAGGAGTAGACCGTCTGCTGGAACACCTTCACCACCGGGATGCCCCGGACGTACTCCACGGCCTCGCCGCTCATCTTCTCGATCTCCCGCTGGTAGCGGTGGAAGAAGCCCGCGTTTTTCCCGCCCATCATACTCATCATGCACCCCATGGCCAGCACCATGGTCAGCAGGCACAGCAGGCCCATCCGCCAGTCGAACACGAACAGCAGCACAATGGCCGCCGCCGGGGTCACCACCGCCGCCGTCAGGTCGGGCAGCTTGTGGGCCAGCAGGTCCTCGGTGAGGGCGGCGTTGTCGTCAATGATCTTCCGCAGCCGCCCGGACTGGTCGCCGCTGAAAAAGCCCAGGGGCAGCTCCAGCGTATGCGCCACACCCGCGTGGCGCATGTTCCGGGCGGTGCGGAAGGCGGCCACATGGGTGCACATCAGCGCCGCGAAGTAAACCGCGATGTTCCCCACGGCGAACCACACCGCCATCCAGCCCCAGCGGGTCAGCGCCTGGGCGGGCGGGACCGCCGGGTAGTCGGACAGGGCCTCCCGGGCCACCAGCCAGACGCAGACATAGGGGACGAGCCCCAGCACGGCGGCGATGCCGGACAGCGCGCAGCCCAGCACCGTCAGCCGCCTGTGGCCCCGGCATAGCCCAGGAGCCGCGACAAATTGGACTTCTTTTTCAAAACAGATACCTCCTTCATGTAGTTAGTCATAGCTAACTCATAATCAAAATGAAAGGGGTCACACCCCTATCATTTCGTGCCATCCGGCCAGATAGAACCGCTGGAGCTGGGCCACATACCGCTTCGCCTGCTGGTAGGGCATGTCGTGGACCACGATCTCAAAGAGCCCGTTGAACATCCCGCTGGCGATGATGTGGACCAGGGAGCGGTCCAGCTCCGGAATATCGCGTCCCTGCCGCCGCAGGACCTCGATAAACTGATGGGTGGCGTCCACCTCGATCTCCACCATGTTGTGGATAAAGTGCTGATAGCTGGTGCCCTGGGCGCAGCAGATCAGCAGCTTGAAAGCGTCGTAGTGCTGGTAGATGTAGTCCAGCATCCACATGGTGCAGTCCGACGACTCCCTGCCCACATGGGCGGGCTGCTCCGGCTCAGGCAGCTCGGCGAACTGCGTCTGGGCCTGCATGAACCGTCCCATGACAGCGGCGGCGTGGGGCTCCACCAGGGCGGCGAACAGGGCCTCCTTGCTGGAAAAATAGCCATAGAAGGCGCCGGTGGTCACGCCGGCGTTTTTCACGATCTGCCGCAGCGAGGCCCCCTGAAAGCCCTTGTCCAGAAATTCGGCAAAAGCCGCCTGGTGAATTTTTTCCAGTGTGGATTGGTCGTCCATGGGCCACTCCTCATAACAATGTTATATAACAGTGTTATGATAGCAGAAGAGCACGGCCATGTCAATAACTTTTTGTGGCGCACCTGCTCTGCCGAAAGTTTCCGTCGGGCAGACTGGGTTTTCAGTGGCTGGCTGCTTAAACACTGACGCCTTGCTTTCGGTTTAGCAGGATAGAACACCCCATCTGTTATCCGGCATATTATATTGTTTAGCAAATGGGGTGCTGTTTACACCTGCCTGTCTTACGTATGATCGGACGGTTTTTCCGTGGAATCTGTGAGACAGCGGTGACAAAACATTTTCCAACTGTGATTTTACACTGATTGGGATTTGTGTTCAATCGTTCCTCTGCCGGGCTTATTGGGGGATGGAGTAAATATTGATGTGATTGCCGGCCGGGTCCTCTAAGCGGAACATATGCCAGCCATAGGGCCTCATAAAGGGTTCCTGAGTAACTTTTGCAAACTTGTTTTCCCGGACCCGTGTGTAGAGTTTTATGATATCATCCGTTTCAACCTGAAAATGGGCGGGACCATACTCAGGGAACGGATTTTCCTGCGTCAGGATGACAAGCTTTGCCCCGGCAATATCATATTTCTGACCTCGATCATTTTCCCCATCATCCCATTTATAAAACGGCTTCACCTGAAAGACCTGCTCATAGAATTGGATGCATGCAGGATATAACTCTGCTGAAACATATAGCAGAAGTTGAAAATCACAATAGTTTTCCATTGAATGCCCCTATTTTATAACAAGCTGTTCCGATAATTGGAAAAGGCCGGGCAACGGCTGCGCAACACTTTTGTACACACCTTTTCTCCTTCTTTCAGCAGCTCTTTTTCGTCGACGCCCACGAGCGCATCGTCTTTATAGACAACCCTTCCATTGATCATAGTCAGCCAGACATTTCCGGTGGTTCCGAGCTTTGGAATCATAGACATCGGATCATGCAGTGCGCCTGCATACTCCAGCCGCTCCGCGTCGAGCAGGAAGAGATCTGCGGCTTTTCCGACCGCGAGCTCGCCCAATTCCGGACGCCCCATCATTTTCGCGCCTTCTGTGGTTGCGATTTTCATGATTTTATATGGTGATGGGCAGCCACCCCTCTGCTTGCTGAGAAAGGCCTGCATCAGATATGCCAGACGGATGGAGTCCAGCATACTTGATCCCTCGTTTGTAGAGCAGCCGTCCACACCCAGACTAATCGGAATACCTGCCTTTGTCATCCCTGGAATATCCAGGATCTCACTTCCGCCATAGATTGTTGGCGCAGGACAATGTGAAATGCCTATGCCGTATTTCGCCATGAAGGCATACTCCTCCGGCAGGATTTCCCGTCCATGCGCCACCCAGATATCCGGGCCGACAAAGCCAACCTTTTCACACCACGCCAGAGATCTCATTCCAAACCGTTTGACCATATCCTGATTTTCGCCTTCGCACAGGTGCGTGTGCATATAGACACCAGCTTCCCGGGCCAGCCGAATCGTCTCCAGAAATGTGTCTTCTTCGCAGTTGACCGGCTGACAGGGAGCCAGTACGATCTGGTGCATCGAAAATGGATTCGGATCGTGATATTTTGCAATCAATCGTTCGCAATCTCTGATATATGATTCCGTCGTTTCGCACATTTCGTCTGGGATCGTACTGCCTTTTGAACGAGGCAGGGTGTTGGTTCCCCTTGCCGCAATAAAGCGGAATCCCAGCAAATCGGCCGCTTCCATTTGCCTATCAACCGGTGAGGTGCCTGTCAGCATCGTGTAGCAGTATTGGTGATCTACAGAACATGTGCATCCATGTTTGATCAGGTCTGCCATGCAGGCAATGGATGCAAAATAAATCACATCGCTGTCAATGCAGGTAAACACCTTATAGATTTCATCCAGCCACTGCATCAGCGTCAGGCCGGGCCGATCAATGGACATCAGATTGCGCACGAATGCCTGAAAAAAATGATGGTGGGTATTTACCAAACCCGGATATACGTACTTTCCTTCCGCGTTGATGCACTGGGCCTCTGCGTCCTGTATATCAGATCCGATCTTGACGATTCGATGATCTTCGACCAGCAGATCACTGCAATAATACACATGATCTTCAGCATCGCAGGTCACGATCGCCCGTGCATTTTTGATTAGTACTTTGGCCATGATGTTATTACCCTCTGCGTCCAATCAATTCTCTCTATTTTTCATATTACGCCGGTAGGCAAGAACCTCAACCACATTCTTTTCCCCGTCGCAAATCTGGAAAATCCGGTCTCCATACCAAGTATCGGTTAAGCCAAGGATGACTTCAACATCATCTCTTGACGCAAGCCACGCAAAGCATCCGTTTACATCTTCCGCCTCAATCGTTGTGAGCGCGGGGCCCTGAGGAGTATCCTCTGTTTTCTGCCGGATATCTGTGAAACCTCCCGCCGATTTCAGGCGATAACCCCGGTCCGCATCGCCACGGTCCCAGGAGAAAACGACGGGCATTTGCAAAGAGTCTCTGTAAAAAGAAGTAATTTTTTCCAGGTCATTGGCATAGATGACGGCTGTAAATTCATCTGTAAAATATCCGGACTTATCATCGGGAATTTCAGGATGATAATCTTCTGTTTTCTGGTAGACTTCCACCCAGTTGCCCACGGGATCTTTGATGCAGAAGCTGTATTCACCCCATTCGTGTTTGCGCAGGGGATGGATCACGGTCACTCTTGGTTCGCGTCTGAGATTTCTGTAGCAAAGTTCGATGTTCTTTGCCTGTAGACGCATTCCCGCCGTTCCCTGTGGCAGCGTCGGGTGGCGGCAAATCAGCTCCAGACGGTTTTCTCCTATTGGAAATTTGCAGCCCCTGTCCACGGGACTGGTGTACCAACCGTACATCTGGGGCATCCGCAAAATATCTCGGTAGAAAGATTGCAGGGTATCAAATTCCCAGGAATAATAGACGATCCGGTATTCATTACGCCACATAGTAATCTCCTCACCGTTTTTAATGCAACAGTATTTCTTCGCGGACATTTCTCAGATAGGCATAGATTTCCACAACATTTCCGCTGGGATCGTATACCTGAAACAGCCTTCTGGCATCGAAGTCCGTGTCGTGAAGCACGCCGGCCTCCTGATATGTGTCACCCGTAGACAGCTTGTCGTACAATTTGTTGACACTGTCTGCTTCAAACGCGATCATGGATGGACCCGCCTCCACGCCCTCCGCCATCTTTCGGAGTTCCAGATAGGCGTCCCCCGCTTTCAGCAGACATATATTCTCTTCCGTATAGAGCAAATCCAGTCCAATCTGCCCGCAATAGAAAGCTTTTGCCTGCTCTAAATCCTTCTCATACAGGATGCCGGTAAAGTTGCCGGTGAACATGTTGGTCTTGTCCACAGGACCCGTTGTCACATGCTCGCCATGTCCCTGCATCAGATGAATCACATTTCCGTTGGGGTCTTTGAGTGTTACATGAAGACGATCTTTTTCAAGGATCTCCACATCCGGCATCTCGCTGAACATGCGCGCCATACACAGGTCCAGATCGACGCAATCGGCCTTAAACTCCCCCTTACCCTGCGGAGGTATAAAGGGGTACTGAACAATTTCCAGCCTGCCGTTGCCCATATAAAACCGGTATCCCTTTTGGTCAGGAATGATCGCCCAATTGTAATTCGGCTGCAATCCAAGAACCTCACGATAAAAGAACACGCCTTCATCGTAATTTTTTAAATGCAGAATGTATCTGAATTCGTGAAGCGCATTTTTCATATTCTGCTTCCTTTCAGTCCTTATTTCCGGTGCCCTTTGCCTTTTTATTCACCCGCTTATGAACCTGCGGGATCGTCAGCGGATGGGCATAAGGCTCTCCATTTGCCGCGGGAGCCCGCATACGGGTTCCGGTAATTTTAAGTCCGATCAATACCGCTACATAGGGGAGCATTTGTGTCAACTGCGTGGCAACACCGAGGCTCTGTAGCCTCATTCTGAACGCGGACATTACACCGAAAAGCAGGGTTGCGAGATAGCCGCCCACCGGAGACCATTGCCCAAATTGATTGGCCGCGAATGCCATAAAGCCAGAACCGGCGGACATGTCGTTTACAAATACATTGGCAGAACTCAGACACATGACGCTGCCGGCCATTCCCGCGAAGAAACCGCCTAGAAGCACGGCAAACATACGCAGCCGATACACATTGATGCCGAGCGTCGCCACCACGGCGGGGTTTTCGCCGGCAGAGCGGATACGAAGACCCCATGCTGTTTTATGGAGCAGAAATTGCATCACAATGACCACGATGATTCCCAGATAAATACAGGCAGAGTAACCGCTGAAAAGGATGCTAATAATCGGGATATCCTTGATGACAGGAATTTGGAGGCTCTCAAATCCTGAGATCCACGGAGAAATACCGGTAGTATCCCACAGGGATCGCATCAGCATATACGCAAGACCGGGGGCAAACAGGTTTATGCCGATACCGATCACGATTTGTTGACCATTACAGTAGATTGCCAGAATTCCGAGGATTGCGGAGATCAGGACTCCACCTAGGCAGCCGCACAGAAGTCCGAACCAGGGGCTTCCGGTGTACCAGGTTCCGACTGCCGCCATAAAGCCGCTGAAAAGCATGGTGCCTTCAATTCCGATGTTGATAACACCTGCCCGTTCGCTGATGGTACAAGCGAGGGTTCCCAATGCAATTGGCGCTGTCAAGCGAATTGCAGACGCAAAGAAATTTGCAAAAGCGGTTAATTCTTCCATTACGTTGCATCCGCCTCCGTTTTCCTACTCAAAAGGGCCGCTATCCGCGCTTTTACCGGATAGAAGAGATTGCTCATAGTTGTCCACACCATTGGGGAAGCGACCAGGATCACGATAAGGCCTTGCAAAACAGAAATCATCTCGGTTGTCACCTGATTTGTAAGGCTCATATTGATGGAGGCGGAGCGGAGCATCCCGAAGAGGAATGCTGACAGCAGGACTCCCACCGGCGAATTTGCCGCGAGCGTAGCGACAGTGATGCCATCCCAGCCATATCCGGGAGAAAATCCCATAACAAATCTCTTATAGACTGCGAGGCACTGGATAGAGCCGCCAAGCGCGAACAGACCACCGCTGATAAACATGGCCGCAAGGGTTCTCCTGTAGACTGGAACACCGGCCTGCTGAATGGCCCGGGGATTGTTGCCCATCGCGCGCAGAGAAAAACCAAATGGCGTTTTATAGAGGAACCAGGTTACCAGAATCACGCAAATAATCGCCACAAAGATGCCGTAGTTAAACTGTGTGCCGGGAAAGAAGCGGGGCAGGATGCTTCCCTCGTTGACGACGACAGTCTCCGTATTGCTGGCACCCTCTCTTTGGAAAAATTGCTTTACGATGTATTCTGTCAAAAGTGCCGCAATGGAATTCATCATAATGGTAGCGACGGAAAGCAGCGCCAGATTGCGTCCCGCGATCAAGGTCGGCAAAACAGCCCAGATGGCCCCCGCGAGAAAGCCCACCGCCATTGCAAAGAGATACCCCCAAGGCGCCGGGAACGGCACAAGCAGTCCGGCGATTACGGAAGCAAGGCCGCCGACCAGCACCTGGCCTTCGCCGCCGATATTGAACACGCCGCTCTGGAACGCCACGGCGGCGCCCAGACCCGTCATTACAAGCGGCAGCATATATGCAAGCACATTTAAAAAGCCCTTAAGACTGCCGAAAGAGCCCGCAAGAATAGACCAATATACACTGAGCGGTTCCCGCCCGGTTGCCACAATTGTAAGGCCGAACAGGAGCAACGCCAGGATCAAGGAGAACAACGATAATTTGATTCTCGATTTTTTCATGGGAATCCTCTCTTTGGCTTGACCATGGTGACCCGAAGGTCGCCATGGTCAAGCTTTAACTCGTGTGTATAGGTTACTACGCTGTCCAGGTGTTGGCCTCGTCAATCGTGGTCGGCACAACGATATCGCCGGACTTGATGGCATCAACAGCCTCGTTATACACGGCCATAACATCTTCGGGAATATCGTAGGCGGAGCCCTCGAAGTCCAGATACACACCGTCTTCCGCAATGCCTTTCACGATAGATTCGGCGGTGAAGTTCCCGTCGATCACATCCTGAATAGCTTCTTTTGCACAGGAGGGAAAATCGCGGATAGCGCTTGCGATGTTGGTGTCAGGGGCGTCACTGTTGAGGTTGCCGTCAAAAAACACAGTGAGGAACCCCTTTTCCTTACCGGCATTCAGAATGCCCAGGCCGCCGGCGCTGGCGGTGTGGTAAATGAGGCTTGCGCCCTGTTCATTCATAGAGGTAGCTATCTCGTAGCAGCCATTCACTTCCGCCCAACCATTTGCGTAGTCCACCAGAACCTCGCAGGCGGGATTTACATAATGGGCACCGGCAATCATACCGGCAGCGCCAAGATTGCAAAGGGGAATGTCGTGCGCACCGATGAAGCCCAGCTTGTTGGTGTCGGAAAGGCTCGCGCCGAGAAGCCCGGCTAGGAAGCCCAACTCCTCATCGCGCCAGGTGTAGCTGCGGATGTTGTCGCCCGGAACAACGGCGTCCAGAATGACAAACTTCTGGTCGGGATAGTTGGGCGCCACATTTTCGAGGCTGGAGCTCTGACTGCCGCCCAGGCAGATGATCAGATCACAATCACCGCCGTCCGCGTAGCCGGAAATCAGGCCTTCGTACTCGGCGTCGTCCTTGGGCTCGGAGTAGACCCACTCAATGCCCATTTCGGACTCTGCCTCTTCCATGCCGCTATAGAGCGCGTCGTTAAAAGACTTGTCGCCCAGACCGCTGGATGCGAACACCACCGCGACTTTGGCCGCGACATTCGCTGCGGCATCCGTGGACTCGTTTGCCGGCTTTTCGGCATTGCCGCAGCTGGTCAGGGCCACAGACAGGGCAAGCGCCAGAACCAGAGCCAGCAGTTTTTTCGCCTTTTTAATCTTTTTCATTGTAATCCTCCTTACATGCTATTTGCGCCGTTACCTACTATTTACAGATGAAATTCCATCTGTTTCACCAAGCATCATTTTGCCAAGGCCTTCCCGGGTTGCGACATCTCCGTCGACAAAGCCCATGATCTGACCACGGAACATGACCATGATGCGGTCAGAGACCTTGATCAGCTCATCCAGATCGCTGGAAATCAAAACCACTCCACATCCGTCGGAAGCAGCCTGCAAAATGCGGTTTTGGATATAATCCGCCGAAGCGACATCTACGCCTCTTGTGGGCTGGGCGGCAATCAGAAGTTTACACTTTTGGGTGAGCTCCCGCGCCACTACGATTTTTTGCTGATTTCCGCCGGAAAGCGTGCTTACATAGACGGACTCGTCTGTTGCCGCAATACTGTAATCGGAAATTTTCCTCCGTGCGTATTGCCGGACACCGTTCCAGTCTTCGCACATGAAATTTTTGGCAAAGGGCGCATGGTCGTATTCATTCAGGATCATATTTTCAAAGATCCGCATCGGGAGGATCAGACCCATCCCCTGCCGGTCATCCGGAATGCTGCCAACACCTGCTTCACGAATTTGCTTCGTTGTGGACCGGGTGAGCTCCCTGCCCTCCAGACAAATGCTCCCGGCGCTGATCCTGACGATTCCAAGAATGGCCTGAGCCAGCTGCGTCTGGCCGTTGCCCTCAATTCCTGCAACGCCCAGGACCTCTCCCGCGCGAACAGAAAATGACGCACTGTCCACGATCTTCAGATCGTTGGGCCCCATCACATCGACGTCTTTCACATCCAGAACCACTGCCTCTGTAATGGGGTGAGGAGTCCGTCGCTCTCTGCTGACCGCCTTACCGACCATCATATGGGTGAGCGCTGTCATGTCAGTTTCCCGCGGGGTGGTCTCTCCGACGATCCGTCCCGCCCGGATCACAATCATGCGGTCCGCGATTTGATAGACCTCACGCAGCTTGTGGGTGATGAAAATAATGGATTTTCCCATTGCTTTCAGGCGTTTGAGCACCACGAACAACGCATCGGATTCCTGCGGTGTCAGCAATGCGGTCGGTTCATCAAAGATGAGGATGTCCGCCTTGCGGTACAGTAGTTTGATAATTTCAACGCGCTGGCGCTCGCCAATAGACAGTTTTTCTACCAGAGCGTTCGGATCGATCTCTAACCCGTAGGAATCCGCAAGCGCCCGAATTTTCGCGCAGGCGGCCTGCTTATCCAGAGTTCCGAATTTGGTTTTCATCTCTTTTCCCAAGATAATATTTTCAACAACCGATAAATGCGGAATCAGCATGAGCTCTTGATGAACCATACCGATTCCATGGGCGATGGCGGCAGATGGCGTGCGCAGCCCGGTTTCTTTCCCGTTGATAAAAATCCGTCCTTCATCGGGCTGCTCGATGCCATAGAGCAGCTTCATCAGTGTGCTCTTGCCAGCGCCATTTTCGCCGAGGAAGGCAAGAACCTCCCCTCGGTATAATTCGAAATTAATGTGGTCACTGGCCTGAACAACGCCACCATAACACTTACAGAGATTATCACAGGCTAATACGACCTCATGCTCACTTTTGCGGTGATTGTTTTCTGCCATTTTACCCTCCGTACATTCAGCTGACCGGACATCGTTTTTCCCGCGACGGTTTAGTGATTTCGGTGCTTTTGTCAGGACCCTCTGTCAAATATATTCTAAGTTTTTTTGCCCTGCTTGACAAATTCAAAAAAAAGATGGCGACCAATCGGTTTTTCCGAATGGCCGCCGCGTTTTTCTATTTCCGCAAAGTTTTTCCGATTACAAGCAGGAAAATCATCGCGCGCTCGCTTCCAGCCAAGTGTTTATCTACAAAAGCGATGACTATTCCTCTACAAGAATCTCTGCTTTCAACAGATTGATAAACTGGTCAACAACATTGGAAACCGGAATTTTAGCCTGCAAAACATATCCGATCTCCAAGATATCCCCATCCACGATTGGGATCATAACAATCTGTTGCTGCTGATCCATGCTGGTTTCCAAACCTGTTCCCACAGTAAACGCATTTAGGTTTTGTATCAGGGAATATGCCGTCGCGCGGTCCGTCACCGCAATGGTCCGCCGCGCCGGAACTTTCGTCCTGATGGTCGTATATTCTCCGTTGGAACTGGTTCGCTTGTCATAGTCAATCTTGGGATATTCCATGAGCTCCTCAATCGTCACTTCGTCCTTGCATGCCAGGGGATGGGTGCGGCTGACATAAGCGTGGATTCTACCGGTGAGCAGCTTGAAAAACTTCAGGTTTCTGGACTCCAATTCCTTTTTGAACTGTCGTTTGCTTTGTTCAGTGAAAAACATAATCCCGATGTCGGCGCTTCCGGTTTCCACGGTGCGCAGGACGACCGGCGTGCTGCTCTCCTTATAGCTCAGGACATAATTTGCGCCGCGGTGCGTTCCAATAAAGGAGAGAAATGAGTCCATGCCGCAGATATGATGCTGGGCAACCACGGATAAAGAGTACTGCGCCTGTTCCTGCTTTTCGTATTTTTCCTTTACATAGTCTAGCTTTCTTTGAATTTCGCTCAGCTCGATCAGTAACTCTTCTCCTTCTCGCGTCAGCGACATCCCGCGACTGCCACGGATAAAGGCCTGGATTTTGCATTCCTTTTCCAGTTCGATCAAAGCCTCTGAAATGGTTGATTGAGCTGTGAAAAGCTTTTTTGCCGCCTTTCCAACAGAGCCACATTCCGCTACTGTGATAAAATACTGGATTTGCTGTAATGTCATTTGCTTTCTCCGTTTCTTCGGCTGTCTCATGTATCCCTGTCGTAAAAATCATTGTATCATCTCCTGAATTCGAACTCAATATGAAATCTGTGGCTGCGCTGATGTGAGCGTATGCACTGCAATCAGCCTCTGTTTGGGAGCAGATGGGCGGTGCGCCTGCGGAATAAAACCGTGATCTCGGTGGAAAACCTGAAACAAAAGACCGGCATCCCCTTTCAGCCGATGGAGATGGATCTGTCCACTTTGCGGGAGTGCTTTACGGCGGGACACTATCGCCCGCTGACAGCGCAGGACCGAAAGACCAGGCAATATTCGCTGCTGTATCCATCAAAAAAGAACCGTTGCGGAGGCGGATGCCCCGGCAGCGGTTCTTTTTTTCATCTCATTTGATCAGGAATTTTTGATGTGGCACACCAGACTTTCGTAGCCGCCCTGGGCCGCGTCGACGATGGTAAAAGCATTTTGGTAGAACGTATATCGCTGGAAGAGCGCGTTGCCGGAAAACGGCACTTCGCACAGGCCCCGCTCCACGCTGTCCGGCAGGTGTGTCAGCTCGATGACCACCTGCTCCTCCTTTGGCTCCCGGAAGTAATGGTCCATGTAAGCGCTGGCGCACAGGCAGCGGATATCGCCCCGGATCTGCCCGATATTGCCCTGGCACTTGTACAGCGTCAGCGCCTTTATGACCTCCAGATCCACGCAGAAGGGTTTGCCGATGTTTCTGGACTCCTCCCACAGAAAGCGAAACACAAACCGTATCCGCTCGTCAAAGCTGCGCTTTTCCAGCGGCGGGATGTTGATAACCACGGCTATGCGCCGCAAAAACGTGGACAGCAGGGCGTTTTTGGGGTCTTCGGTCGTGGCCGCGATGATGCGGATTTTCGCCTGGCGGTAATCCCGCGTCTCGCCAAGGCGCTGGAAGATGCCCTTGTCGATCAGCAGAAACATCTTTTCCTGCCCCTCCGGAGACAGGCGGTGGGCCTCGTCCAGGAACAAAACGCCGCCGTCCGCCTGATCGATGATGCCGGGGGTGTCCTTGTCCGCGCCGGTAAACGCCCCCTTTTTATAGCCAAAGAGCTGGGAGAGCAGCAGCTGCGGGTTTTCCGAATAACTGGCGCAGTTGTAGATCACAAATTTTGCGCTGCTGTCCACAAGCCCCGTTTCCACGGCGAAGTCATACATGGCCTCCGCAAAGTGGGACTTTCCCGTTCCCGTTTCGCCGGTGATCAGGGTGTGCAGGCCGTTTGGCGGATACAAAATGGCCGATTTCGCCTGATCAATGCACTTTTTCAGGCTCTGATCGGCACCGACAAAACCGGCAAAGCTCTTTCCGAGGACCGCTCCGCCGCCTCCGTCCGCCACCGGCTGGCGGTACTTTTCCTCCATACGGAGGGGCTCCGTCATGTTGAACGCCTCTTTGAATTGCGCGTAGTTTTCCCAGATGCATTGGGAGACATGGACGCCGGTGACCTTTTCCAGGTCCTCCTTTGCGAAGAAGTAGACCGGGCGCCCCAGGATTTTCGCCACCAGGCCATCCTTGACCAACGCGTTCAACTCCATGCAGGTGTTGTTCATCGTGATATTCAGACATTTTCCAATGCCGGCGGCATCGTGTTCTCTGAAGTCGGCGCTGTTGATGCGCTTGAGCGTGATCTGCTGCGTCAACTCTGACAACTGCAGGTATACGCGCTCGCGCCGTGATAATTTCCGGTTATTTTCCACTGACTCTATACCTCAAAAATCCTCCCGAGCTCCGGGATATTTGTTGTGTCATGGATCGCCCGCAGGGCGCTCCACAGAGAGACCTGATCGCCCTGGAGAATGGGAATCCCGAGAGAGCGCTCCACATCTTTCAGCCTGTCGATTCCCTTGGTGCAGGCGGCGTTCAGGATCAGCGCGTCCGCGTCCGCGAGATTTACATTTTGGAGGGATTCCAGAATATCCTCCATGCTGATCTGCTCCATCATGCGGATGCTGCTCTCACTTCCCAGATGCGCCAGCCGGTATATGCCTCCGACGCGCACACCGTTTTGGAGCATCTTCCGCTTGAACAGCAGGTTCAGCTCCTCCGTGTGGGGAGAGATGACCACCGGGTGCTTGACGCCCAACGCGTTGATGGCCTCCAGCATGGCAAAAAAGCCGGTGATGCAGGGCGTGCCCGAGGACTGCTCCACAATATTCGCGATGGTCTTGCCGTTGATCGCGCCCGCCATGATGCTGCTGAAAACAATGATGTTGGGCTCCACACAACAAAGGTCCGCCGCCGCGCCGCCAACCATGTCCAGCATATTGCTCAACTCCTGAAAGGAGATGTGGTTGAACTTCACCCGGGCGGTGGAAATGCCGATATAGGGAGGGGCGTAGCGGTGAAACAGCATCTCCGTAACAATTCCCGATGAAGGCACGATAATACCAATTTGCTTTTCATATCCCATAAATCATTTCTCCGGTCTCCTGTACACCCTGCATTTGTGCACATTTCCTACATTTGGCGCGCCGCGGCCTGCCTATTTTGCTTTTGTTATAACACAGGCCATCGAAATTTGTCAAACCGCGATTGCGGCGCGGGCGAAATTCTAACTCCGTCTTCACGCTCCCCCGTGGAGTTTTTTGCGTTTTTTCGAAACAGGGCCGCCCCGCTGAAGAAAGCGGTGGGCGTGAACCGAAAAAATAACCTTGTGATATTCATATTGGCACATTTTTTGCTTTCAAATAATATCAACATGCAAAATTGCCGCATGAATCAAATACAAGGAGGTTGTTTTTTTCATGAACAACAGCAAGGCCCTTTCTCAGTTTGCGGTCAATCTGAAATATGAAGATATTCCTGCCGAAGTTACAGAGATGGCCAAAAAGATGGCCATCCAGACCATCGGCGCGGCTTTGGCCGGCAAGGAGATGGACTTTACCAAGAGCGTTCTGGATTTTGCCAAGAAGTACAGCACCGGTCCGGCCGACGCCACCGTGATGCTGGACGGCGGGAAGACGTCCCTGCTAGGCGCCGTCTTCGCGAACAGCATCATCGCCGACAACATCGACTGGGAGGACTGCAGCTGGACAGGACACCCCTCCGCTGGCCTGGTTCCCGCGGCGCTGGCGCTGGCCGAGGCCCGCGGAAAGTCCGGCAAGGAGTTTCTGACCGCCATCGTCACCGGCTTTGAGGTGTATCAGCGCATCGCCATGGTCATCCAGCCCCCCAGAGGCTTTAAATCCAACATCGGCTGGGGGCTGACCAGTTGGCAGATCTTCGCCAGCTGCGCCCCCGCCGCCAAAATGATGGATTTGACACCTGAACAGTATGAGCAGGCTCTGGGTATTGCCGCCGTTCTGATGGCCGTTCCCAACAGCCTTGTCCACTATACCATGTCCAACATCTATCACTATCAGCACGGCTTCTGCGCCCAGGACGGCGTCCTGGCCGCGATGCTGGCCGAGCACGGCGTCGACGGCATGACCGGCGCTTTCGACGGCCCCAACGGCTTCGGCGAGCACCACCTGGTCTCCGCGCAGGACACTGACTGGTACCAGAAGGAGCTGGGCTCCCGCTGGCTGATCATGGAAACGCTGTTCAAGCACTGGCCCACCAACATGTGGGTGCAGGCGTCTCTGGATATCATGGACGCGTTCATGAAAGAGGACGGCATCACCGCCGGAGACATCGAGGAGATCATCGTCGATCCGCCCACCGAAAGGCGGATGACCCTGCGCCCCGAGGGCTATGATAAGATCATCGAGGCCCAGTACAGCATCCCCTACTGCATCGCCGCGCTGCTGCTGGACCCCACGCCCGGTCCTCAGTGGTATACGGATGAGCGTATGCACGATCCCGAGCTGCTGGCGCTGGCCGCCAAGGTCAAGCCCGGTCCCTCCGGCGAGCAGGATCTGCAGGTCTCCTTCAACATCTTCCAGGACGGCGATTTCGTCAACAAGACCATCACCGTCAAGTGCAAGGACGGCCGCGAGCTGACTCGTTCTCTGAACTATCCCAAGGGGCATCCCAGAAACCAGCTGACCCTGGACGAGGTCTGCCAGCGCTTCCGCGTTCAGGCCCGAAACGCCCTGAGCCCCGAGAGGATCGAGCAGGTCCTGGATACGCTGGTCAACATCGAGAAGCTGGACAGCCTGTCCGGTATCGGCGAGATCCTGCACTGAATCCCGCCGCTCCAAGCAGAACCATTTCCAAAAATATAAGGTGAAAGGAACGCATCCACTATGAGAAAAATTACTGTTGTGGGCGCAGGCGGCACTGGCTGCTGCACTGCCGCCGAGCTGACGCTGCTGGGCCACCAGGTCACCCTGTGCGAGCAGGCCGGCTGGTGCGAGGACAACATGGCCGCCATTCGGGCCCGCGGCGGCTTTGAGCTGACCGGCCTGGCCACCACCGGCTACGCCGAGATCGCCGAGCTGACCAACGACTTCTCCAAGGCTGTCTCCGGCGCCGAGGTCATCTTCGTTACCGCGCTGTCCACCCGCCATGAGGCGCTGGCCAACGCCATGGTGCCCTATCTGCAAAACGGGCAGACCGTTCTGTACTCCGCCGGCAGCTGCGGCTCCATCATCCTGCGCCAGGCCATGAAGGCGCGGGGCTGCACCGCCGATATCGTGGTGGGCGAGCTGGAGGGCAACATGTTCCCCTGCCGCATCCGCCCCAACGCCACCGGCTACATCGGTATGCCCGGCGGCAAGCCCAAGACCATCGCCGCTTTCCCCGCGAAGGACACCGAAAAGCTGTGCGCGGTGATCGGCGAGTTCTACAAGTGCGTCCCCGCCGTCAACGTGTTTGAGACCACGCTGAACGCCTCCAATATCATCGTGCATCTCGGCGGCTCCATCCTGAACACCGGCGCTGTGGAGACCACCGAAAACTTCTGCTTCTACAACCAGGGACTGACCCCCTCTGTGCTCAAGGTCATTGAGGCCCTGGGCAACGAGCGCGACGCCATCTCCGCGAAGCTGGGCTACACTGTCCGCTCCTCCGTGGGCTTTATGAAGCAGCTGGCCGACAAGGAGCAGTTCCCGCAGTTCGACGGCTTCCGCAGCCTGGAAGGCCCACTGACCATGCAGGACCGCTACATTTTTGAGGATGCCCAGAACGGCGCTTCTTTCCTGTACTCCCTGGCCGAGGCCGTCGGCCTGTCCGCGCCCCTGGCCCGGGCCTTTGTCACCGTCGCCTCCGCGATCAACGGGGCTGATTACTATGCCAGCGGCCGCACCCTGGACAAGCTGGGCATGGCGGGCATGAACGCCGAGCAGATCAACCGGTTCCTGCTGGAGGGCACGCTCTGATCCCACCCTCTTTTCCCCGCGCACCCAAAAACGACCCTAAAAAAGAAAGGATGGAAACTCATGAAAAAGTTCGTCTCTCTTCTCCTCGCTCTGGCCATGATTTTGACCCTGGCCGCCTGCGGCGGCAGCCAGACCACCAATCAGGACGGCGGCAGCGACACGCCCGCCGTGGAGGCCGATTATCCCACCGCCGAAAAGCCCATCACCCTGAAGCTGGGACACGTGGGTCCTCCCAACTCCTCTTTACAGATCGCCGCTGAGACCATTGCCGCCGACGTGAAGGACAAGACCGGCGGCGCGGTCCTGATCGAAGTCTATCCCCAGTCTCAGCTGGGCGACGCCGTGGTGATGCTGGACGGCCTGTCCAACGGCACGCTGGAGATGGCCATGGTCGGCTGCAACGAGATCGCCACCATGCTGCCTGATTTCTATGTGTTCTGCCTGCCCTTCCTGTTCAATGGCCTGGACGAGTTTATCAACACCGCCCGCGACCCCGAGGTCACCGCCAAGGCCAACGAGATCATGAACACCAAGGGCATCACCCTGATCGGCTTCCCCACCGGCGAGGCCCGCGGCTATTCAAACACCAAGCACGCCGTCCACACACCCGCTGACATCGCCGGACAGAAGGTCCGCATCCAGGCCGGCACCATCTATGTCGACACCTTCGAGGCCCTGGGCGCGGTTCCCTCCACCATGGCGTTCAGCGAGGTCTACTCCGCTTTGCAGCAGGGCGTTGTCGATGCCGAGGACAACGGCGCCGACATGCTGACCAAGATGAATTTCGCCGAGGTTGAGAAGTATCACACCATGCTCAACCACATGATCCAGAGCAACCCCCTGATGATCAGCACGGAGATCTGGAACAAGCTGTCTCCCGAGCAGCAGGAGGCCATCCGGGAGGCCGAGGCCGCATGGGGCGACAACTACCTGCCCTTCATGGAGGAGCAGCTGGCCGCCTCCGTCCAGTCCGCCAAGGACGCCGGTGTGGAGATCGTTGAGCTGACGGACGACGAGTTCCAGGCTTTCAAGGACGCCACCGCCTCCGTCTATGACACCTACGTCCCCCAAATCGACGCCGCCGTTTACGAGCTGATCTGCAATAAGATCGACGCCTTACGCGGCTGATTGTATCGGAAGGGGCGGCAAAACCTGCCGCCCCTCCTTTCTGAACCGTGATACCGCAAAACGCCGCACATCCCTGTGTTGAATGTTGGGAGGCATTGAGAAACCTATGAAAAAAGCACTTGACTGCTTCCGCCGCCTGGAATACATCCTGCTTGTGATCCCCGTGGCATTCCTCTGCGTTTGCATCGTGATCAATATTTTCATGCGCGCGTTCCTGGACAGCGGTCTTTCCTGGCTGGAGGAGATCAGCCGCTACATTTTCGTTTTCCAGACGTTCCTGGGCGCCAGCATCGCCGTTTCGACCGACCAGCACCCCAAGATGACCGCCGTGGTCGACGCGCTTCCCCATACTGCCAGACAGATCGTGCTGGCCGTCGGCAACCTGCTCTGCGCCGCGCTGTGCCTGCTGGTGGCCTTCTACGGTTATCAGCAGATCCTGCGCATGATCAGCAACGGCGCCATGGCGTCCTCTGTCCGCGTCCCCATGTATGTCCCCTACCTGATCATCCCGCTGGGCACCCTGATGGCCGCTGTCCGCTATCTGATCCTGGTTTTCGGCAATGTGAAAGCGCTGTTCCGGGCGCCCTCCGCCGCTGAGGAAGCCGCCGCGAAAGGAGGAGACGCAACATGATCGTGATCGCCGCGTTCTTTATTTTACTGCTGTTGGGAATTCCCATCGCCATGGTGGTGTTGGGCGCCTCCACCCTGGGTGTCATGCTCTACTCCGGCACGCCGCTGCAGATCGTTGTGCAGCAGATGTTCAGCGGCCTGAACAACTATGTGCTGCTTGCCATTCCCTTTTTCATCATCTCCGGCTCCATCGCTTCCAAGGGCTCCACTTCCAAGTATCTGTGCCAGGTGATGACCATCATCTTCGGCCGCATGCGCGGTGGCAGCGTCATTGCCGCCGTTGCGTCCTGCGCTTTCTTCGCCGCCATCTCCGGCTCCTCTTTTGCCACCATCGTGGCCATTGGCAGCATCATGCTGCCCTCCCTGAAAGAACAGGAGTTCCCGGATGAGATGTCCATTGGCACCATCACCGCGGGCGGCTCCATCGGCGTCCTGATCCCGCCCAGCGCGCCCATGATCGCGCTGTGTGTGGCCCTGGGCTCCTCCGTCGGTCGCCAGTTCATGGCCGGCGTTCTTCCCGGCCTCATTCTGGCGCTGGCCTGGGGCGTGTACACCTTTGTGGTCTGCGCGGTCAAAAAATACGGCAAGCCCGTCCGCTACAGCCTGTCCGAGGCCGGCTCCATCATCGTCAAGTCCATTCCCGCGCTGCTGTATCCCGTCATCATCCTGGGCAGCATCTACGGCGGACTGGCCACGCCCACCGAGTCCGCGGCCATTTCCATCGTCTATGTGATTCTGGTGGAGCTGTTCGTCTACAAAACCGCCAGCTTCCAGGAGCTGTTCAACGCTTTCAAGAGCGGCCTGGTCAACTCCGCCGGCATCACGTTCATCATCTCCGCCTCCCAGGTCCTGACCTGGTTCATCACCACGCAGCGCCTGCCCGCCATCATCAGCGAGTGGATCGTGACGACCATTACCTCTCCCGTCGTCTTCCTGCTGGTCATCATGGGCATCTTCTTTGTCGCCGGCTGCTTCATGGAGCTGGTGGCGCTGATGATCATCCTCGGACCCATTCTGTCCCCCACGCTGGCCTCTTACGGCGTGGACCCCATTCACTTCGGCATCATCTGTGTCATGGCCGCCCAGGTTTCCTACCTCACGCCGCCTTTCGGCATGAATCTGTTCGTTACCATGAACATGACGAAGCGCGGCCTGGGCTATGTGGCGAAGGCCACCATGCCATACCTGATCATCCTGGTCCTCTGCATGCTGCTGATGGCGTTTGCCCCTCAGATCTCCCTGTGGCTGCCCAATCTGATGATGGGTACAGTCTGATCCTCAGGCATCCATTCCTGATCTCAGAAAAAAGGAGGGCCTCTATGCAGGATTCTTTTGTCAAAACCATTGGGCTGATCGTCCCCTCGTCCGACGTCAATATCGAAGCCGCCTACCATCAGTTCATCCCGCCGAAAATCGCGGTGGCGACCAACCGGATCTCTCTCAACGCCCTCTCCGTCAAAACGCTGGAAGAGCTGCTGCCTCAAACGGAACAGGCCGCCGAAGACCTGTGCCACGCGGAGCCGGACATCCTGATTTCCAGCAGCCTGACGCTGGGGTGCTTCCGAGACGCCACCCTGAAAAATTGCGTGGAGCAGCGCACGGGCATCCCCTGTGTGACCTCTCTGGTCGCTCTGGTCAATCTGCTGGAACGGTTTCAACTGCAGCGCCTGGCTTTGCTGACCCCGTATCAGGAGGAGCTGAATCTCCTGTTCAAGACCACACTGCTTCGCCATGGCGTGGATATCTGCTACAGCAAGCAGCTGGTGCGGCCGGATGGAAGCGCCTGCCGCTCCATCCGGGATATCCAGGGCCTTGCGTGGCAGTACATTTGGGAGCAGATCGATGCCGGGGAGCTGAAAAGCTCCGGCGCGGACGTGCTGCTGTTTGGTGCCTCCGGGCTCCAGGGCGTGCATAACATCCCGCAGATCGAGGAGGCCCTCGGGATCCCCGTCCTGCTCTCCGAGCAGTTTACGCTTTTGTACGCCCTGGAGTATCTGGGGCACTACCGTCCCATTCCGAAGCTGGGGTGGATCTTCCGGCACGAAGTCCTTCCCTCCCACTAAATGAGGTGTTTTCATGTATGGCGATAAAGGCCGCATCGGGTTGATCCGCCCCGGCATCACGCCCTCCACTGAAATGGATTTCCACCGGCATCTGCCGGAGGGCATGGCGCTGGCCACCGCCGCGCTGCCCTATCAGCGCGTCACGCTGGACGGCTTGTCCAGAATGTCCGACCAAGTGCGGGAATACGCGGGCATGTACCGGGGCTTCCCCTTTGACATTCTGGTTTTTGCCTGCACCACCGGCAGCATGGTGGGCGGTCCCGGATTTGACCAAACGCTGATCCGGCAGATGGAGGAGGCCAGCGGCATCCCCTCCATCACCACCAGCACCGCTCTGATGCAGGCATTCTCGTTTCTGGGGCTGAAGAAGCTGGCCATCGTGACCCCCTACAGCGACGCCCTCAACAGACTGGAGGTGGAGTTCCTGGCCGCCGCGGGCTATGAGACCACGGCCATCAAAGGGCTGGACATCGAGGACACCGCCGTCCTGCCCTTCGTCCGGCCCAGGGAGTTCCGCAGGCTGGCGCTGGAACAGGACACCTCCGACGCGGACGCCCTGTTCATCAGCTGCACCGGCATCTGTGCCGTGGACCTGGTCGAACCGCTGGAGGACGCCAAGGGCATCCCCGTGCTGACCAGCAACCAGGCCACCATCTGGTACGCCCTGCGCCGTATGGGCTATCAGGAGCCCCTGCCCGGCCTTGGCACGCTGGGCCGGCGGCCCTATCCGATGTGATCGCCCCCCGGGACGCGCGTAAACTGACCCGGATTGTGCGGACAGGACAAAAGCCCCCTTATGTAGGAATATTGAGATTTAAACTGGAGTGGCGCAGCGTGAGCGGCGCCACTCCAGTTTTTAACTGAATGGACTCGTGGTTATAGAAGTGAATATATCTGTCAATC
>OIYT01000763.1_pt1 | contig 27292 bp, 19 predicted proteins | sample 1588201 | NCBI WGS metagenome assembly OIYT01 (sample SAMN03283260) | human gut metagenome | biome: human-associated habitat; material: feces | host: Homo sapiens | place: USA | collected 2013
CGGAGTCAGACCGGTGGCTTCGATTTTCAGGACTGCAACGTCCGAAGTAGAATCCTGGCCAACGACCGTTGCGGTATACTCTGTTCCGTCTGCCAGCTGTACCGTGATGTTATTTGCGCCGGAAACCACATGGGCACAGGTCACAATGTAACCATCCTGCGAGATGATCACGCCGGAGCCTGCACCGCTCTGCACATAGCTGCCGCCAAACCAGGTGTTGGTGCTGACCATCTGCTCGGTGGTGATGGCCACAACGCTGGGCTGTACCAGCGCGGCAACATCCTGAATCGACAGGTTGGTGCCGTTGGTGCTGCCCTGGGATACAGAATCCGTGTTGGTGTCACGCTGGACCTGCTGGACCACAACCTGGCCGCCGGTCAAGCCGGTGCGGCTGGCAACCACAGTTCCTGCCAGGCCACCGCCAAAGCCAAGGGCTACCACACCGATGCAGGCCGCCACACGCAGCAAAACCTTTTTGCCGCCGTGGCTCTTTTTGGGCTCGTTCTGCGGGGGCTGTGGGTTGCTGGAATAGCTGTAGCCATTGTAGCCGCCGTTATTGCCGCCGCACTGCTGGTGATATGCGTTGCCGTAAGGCTCATACCGCTGAAAAAGAAAAGGATAAGGAACGGCATATCAAATATCATACTGACGGCGTCGGCTGCCGTATCTTTGATATGTATTATAATTTTTATTTACAAATATGAATATAGGAAAGAAAGCCTTGATATATCAGAGTCCGTAAAGAAATCCATGATAATAACTGCGGCGTATTTTATGATATTCCTGACGGTAAAGGTTTTTCCTTTCCGACGGAAAGCTGTAAGGAATTTCTTTATGAATGCTGCGGTGGGAACGGCAGTGTTTTCGGAACTTGTGAGCAATTCCGTTACAGGTCTGGGAACGCTCAATCCGTCGTCTTACAGCACCTATCCTGCTAACGGCAGGGAGATCCAGTCGCTTCTGAACAAGGCATCCAACAGTGAGGAAAGCCTTTTTTACCGTACGGAGACATCATCCTCGTGGACACTGAACAACAGCGCTCTCTATGGCTATAACGGCGTTTCACAGTTTTCATCTACGGCGAACGTATCGGTGACGACTCTTTGTTCACGTCTCGGACTTTATGCCTCCGAGGCAGGAAACAGATATTATTACAGGACATCAACACCCGTGGTCAATTCACTTCTCGGGCTGCGCTATATCATCGGCAGCAATGGACCGCTCAATACCGAGGAGAAATTCCTTGAATACGTTGATTCGGCAGGACATTCCTATCTTTATAAGAACAAATATCCCCTGTCGCTGGGATTTATGATGAACGAGGAGATCCTTGAACTTAAAGACAGTGCCGGGCTTAATCCTCTGGAATATCAGAACGATATCGTTAAACTGGCAGCCGGAATTGACGAATCACTTTTTAATGCGTATGCAGTTACTCTTGTGGAGCGAAACGGAATGGATGTAACGAAAAACGGTTTTGGAAATTATACGTTCCGCACTACGGAAACGGAGGACGGAAGCAAACCGGGTGTCACATACAGCTATGAGGGACGTGAGGGTGCAGTTCTCTATGCGTATATGGGATCGTCCGGCAGCAGCGTCGATGACATCCGTGTAAGCTGTGATGATGTCTGGGTAATGCCGAACGACGATAAGGATCTCATAAAGTCCTATCCTGTAGTAATTCCTCTGGGCAACAGCGGCGAGGGAACTGTGTCAAAGGTATATATGACGGCAAGGGACGGAAAAACCTCCGGCAATTATCAGCTGAAGCCATATACTATGGAGCTTGATCTGTTTGAGGAATTCTACAGCAGGCTTGCCGATGAACAGCTTGAGATAACAAGCTTTAAGGATACAGAGATAAAAGGAAAGATCACTGCCGAAAAAGACGGCGTGATGTATTTGTCAATACCGTATGAAAAGGGCTGGTCGGTCTATATCGACGGAAAGAAAGCGGATACTTTCAAGGTACTTCATGCAATGCTCGGAGCAAAAGTTTCAAAGGGCAGTCACGATATTGTACTGAAATATTCCCCGGAGGGATTTAAAGAGGGACTTGTCATATCCGGCGCAGGAGCAGCCGTTACAGGTATCGTGATCTGGTTTGATTACCGCAGAAAAAAGAAGAAAAAGCGCAGAGGAAGAATTCCGGAAAGCGTCTCTGACGACATTGACGGAAATTACGGTCTGCCGGAGGAGGAAAATGAGGAATCTGAAAGTAATGACGGCGTACCGTGGGACTAAATATCATGGTTTTCAGCGGCAGAGCAATGCGGTAACGGTTCAGGAAACCCTTGAACAGCACATCTCAAAGGTACTGAACGAAAATGTGACAATAACCGGATGTTCAAGAACGGATACGGGAGTTCATGCCAATAATTTCTGCTTTAACGTAAAGACGGAAAGTAATATCTCTTGCCTTGGATTTCAGAGGGGCGTGAACGGTGAACTTCCGGACGATATCTCGATACTGAGCTGCGAGGATGTCCCCCTTGACTTTCATGCAAGATTTGACTGCAAAGGCAAAGAGTATATATATAAGATGCATTGCAGTGAGTCGAAAAATCCGTTTGCTCCCGATCTGATGTTCCATTACAGGAGAAAATTTGATATTGAAGCTGCCAGACGGGCGGCAGAATATCTTGTGGGCGAGCATGATTTTGCATCATTTTGTGCCGATTGTACAAATGTTTCAACAACTGTGCGGACTATATATTCATTTGAAATAGAAAATTGTGGAGATTCGGTGACAATGCTTGTAAAAGGCAGCGGTTTTTTGTATAATATGATTAGGATAATTGTCGGGACACTTTTAGACGTAAGCGAAAAGCGGATATCTCCTGACGATATTCCGGAAATACTTGAGGCAAAGAACAGACTGAGAGCAGGCAGAACGGCTATGGCTCACGGACTGTATCTTAACCGTGTGTTTTATTGATGTAATATAGAAAGGGTGTGAGATCCTTTGCCGAAAATGTACGACAAAAACGATATTGTTGATGTTAAAAACAGAAAGCTCAGGCAGAAGCGCAGGAAAAAGCTGCTTATAATTCTGATAGCTGCGGTGATTCTGATAACGCTGTTTGCTGCGAGAGGACTGTGGATCCCCATGATAAAGGGCTGGGGAAACCGCTATAAGACCATTGTCAATTCCGGTAAGCTTGCTGACGGAAAATTTCCTATAGAAGTAAGCGGCGGCGAAGATTATCAGCTTCGTTACACCGTAAAGAAAATAATGGTGCAGAACGATACTACTCTATACATATATGATATTGACGGAAGTCTGCTTAAAAAGAGGCAGCACGCATACAGCAATCCGAAGCTCTGCGTGGCAAACGGCAAGGCTCTCCTGTACGAAAGCGGCGGAAACGAGTTCTCCGTGGAGGACGAGGATGAAGTGTACTACAGCCGCAGCTTTGACAATAACATATATTTTGCAAGACTCAGTTCCGACGGAGTGACCGCCGTTGTGACGGAATCCGATGACTATAGCTGTGAACTGAAAGTCTACGATAAAAAAGGAACTCTCATATATGAAAGAAAATGCACGGATATGCTTGTTGATCTCAGCTTTATCAACGAAAGCAAAGGATGTGTATTAGGTTTTCTGTCGGCTGAAAACGGACAGCTTACCACAAAGATAAGAGAGATAAGTTTCAGCAGCAAAGGGGAAAAATGGACTTCTCCCGGATTCAGTACCTGCGCTTACGAAATATTCGGTTCTTCCGAGGGAACTTTTATCTACGGCGACACTGCCTGCGGATATATCGACCCGGACGGACAGATAAGCTCCTATTACGAGTACGACGGCACGTGCGTGTCAGGGGCAAGCATGAGCGGAAAGTCGGCGGTAGTTGTCAACAACGATGACAGCAGAACCTATACGGCGGCTCTCTTTTCCGGAAACGGCAAAAAACCGCTTATTATTGAGCTGAATTCTCCGGCGGTGGCAGTATCCGTATTCAGGGGGCTTGCCTACGTGCTTACTCAGGAGGAGGTACAGGCGTATGATTTCAGCGGACATCTCCGGTCAACGGCGAGCGTCAACGATTCGTATTCCGGATTTGTCAGAAGCGACGATCATATTTTTCTGAAAGGCTTTGACAAGATAGACCGTATCGACTACGATACGGGAACATGATATTATGAAGGGAGGAATGGCGTGGAGTATACATTGCATCACAGCGCAGAAGCAGTGAATATCTGTGCGAAGTGATGCTGTACCATGTCAGACAATGGTTATGGGCTCACAGTTCTGGTGGTTTTACGATGTACTTGCGGTGGCAGCAGTAGCAATTATGATGTTTTTATCGGGAAGAAGAGGGATATTCAAGTCGCTGCTTCAGGTTACCGGATATTTTCTTGCTTTCGTGATAGCATTTTCCGTAAGCGGCTCTGTTTCAAGAGGATTCTATAAAAACAGCGTAAGAAACAGCAATGTAAAAAAAGTAGCAAAAAGTGTGGCTTCTGTGGATTTTATTGCCGAAGTCACCGATTATATCGAGGAGGAATTCGGTTTCTCCGGAGAAATAGAATACGGCCGTATGGAAAAGATATATACTGAAAAAAACAGTCTTGGACTTGATTACGACGAGCAGGTATATCAGTATGTTTCCAGAATATATATTGACAAGATAACCAATGAAAACGCTTTCTGCCGCAAGCTTCACGAGGGATACGGAGAAATAGTAAACGGCATTGTGTCGGAGAATCTTATCGCTTATGCCGGAGAAACGGCAGCCGCAGAGATCGTGGATAACCCGGAGACTATGAACGAGCTTATACCTCTTCTTCTTGATCCGGAGGGCAGTCAGGAGGCGGCAGAGTACATAACCGACACCTACATCGGGACACCGTACAAAAAAATGATACGCCTTGTAAGTTTTATGGCGGTGCTTGTCCTGCTTGTTGCCGTTACGGTTTTTCTGGTGAATACCACATTCAAAACAGCAGGATTTCAGAGTATCGGTTCGCATATCGGCGGAGCTTTGACAGGTATTCTGCCGGGTCTTGTGATAGTCGTATTTATAGCGGCGTGTGTTCGCCTGAATGTTATCTGCGGTGAGGATAAAATGTTGTTCTTCAATAACGGAGCTATCGAAAAAACTTATATTTTCAAGCATATATATAGCTTTATAACATCAAATTTCTGATAATCGACAGGAGGAATCAGTTTTATGATACCAATGTGTACTAATTGCAAAAAAAGACCTGCCGTGGTGTTTATCACCTCAGTACAGGGAAACGAAAAGAAAAACGAGGGACTTTGTCTTGCCTGCGCAAGGGAGAGGAAGATCCCGCAGGTGGCAGAATATATGGATAAAATGGGCATCACCGATGAAGAGATAGATCAGCTTTCCGACCAGATGATGGATATGCTGGACGGAGACAGCTTTGAAATGGGCGGTTCAGGTCTTATGCCTGATTTTATCTCAAATATGTTCGGCATAGGCGGCGGAGATCCCGCAGGTGAGAAGATTGAAAAGAATTCCGGAGAGAACCGTGAAGCAAAAGAAAACAGCAGGGAAAAAGGCGAAAAGAAAGGAATTTTCGGACGCAGGGAAAAGAAAAAAGAACCGAAGTTCCTTGGCAGCTACTGCACAAATCTTTCTCAGAAAGCGGCTGACGGCGAACTTGACAGAATAATCGGCAGAGATAAAGAGATCGCCCGTGTTATCCAGATACTTTCCAGAAGAACAAAGAATAATCCGTGCCTTATCGGCGAACCCGGTGTAGGAAAAACAGCTATTGCAGAGGGTATCGCTCAGCGTATTAACGAGGGAAATGTTCCGTTCAATCTGGAGGATAAGAAAGTATATCTTCTTGACCTGACTGCACTTGTTGCAGGTACACAGTTCCGTGGACAGTTCGAGAGCCGTGTAAAGGGTCTTGTGGACGAAGTGAAGCGTGAGGGAAATATAATCCTATTTATTGACGAGGTACACAATCTTGTGGGAGCAGGAGATTCCGAGGGATCCATGAATGCCGCAAATATCCTAAAACCTGCGCTGTCAAGGGGCGAAGTGCAGGTCATCGGAGCTACCACGTTCGGGGAGTACAGAAAGTACATTGAAAAGGATTCCGCTCTGGAAAGACGTTTCCAGCCGGTGACTGTCAGCGAGCCGACTATCGAAGATACAGTTGATGTTCTTCTGGGCATAAAGAAGCATTACGAGGAATATCACAGAGTTCATATATCCGATTATCTTATAAGAGTGTGCGCAGTTCTTTCGGAGAGATATATCACCGACCGTTTTCTTCCAGACAAGGCTATCGATCTTATGGACGAAGGTTGTGCAAGAGCCTGCATACGCTCTCCTGAAATTGCGGAGTATGCAAAGCTGCGCAAAGAGATAGAAGTTCTTGAGGGAATGGAAAAAACAATTTCAGAGCAGAATGAGATAGATTATCAGGCTCTTGCCGAAGTAAAGGGCAAGCTTATTCATGCACGTGAGGCAGCGGAAGCCGTTCAGGAAAAGGCTGAAAACATTCAGGTGACGGAAGAGGATATCACCAAAGTTGTTGAATTGTGGACTGGAATTCCTGCCAGCAAGATAGCCGAAACGGAATTTCTGAAGATTGCAAGGCTTGAAGATGCGCTGAAAAAGAGAGTCCTGGGTCAGGACGAAGCCGTAGAGCTTCTGTCAAAGGCAATAAAGCGTACGAGAGTGCATCTCAGCAAGCGCCGCAGACCTGCTTCGTTTATTTTCGTAGGGCCTACAGGTGTGGGAAAGACGGAACTTGTCAAGGCTTTGGCAGAGGAAATGTTTGATTCACCCGAACCGCTTATCCGTCTTGATATGACGGAATATATGGAAAAGCACTCCGTTGCAAGAATGATCGGTTCGCCTCCCGGATATGTCGGATACGATGAAGCAGGACAGCTTACCGAAAAAGTCCGCCGCCGTCCGTATTCAGTAATTCTTTTTGACGAGATCGAAAAGGCGCATCCTGATGTTATGAATATCCTTATGCAGATTCTGGACGAGGGAAAGGTTGATGATGCTCACGGCAGAACGGTTAATTTTGAGAATACTATTATCTGCATGACTTCCAACGCCGGTTCGACTGATAAAACACTGGGTGTTGGATTCAACAGAACGGCTGATGAGATTTCTAAGGAAAAGGCAATGAAGGGTCTGAGGGAATTTCTCCGCCCTGAGTTTATCAGCCGTATTGACGAGGTTGTTGTGTTCAGACAGCTTGAGAAATCAGACTTTGCACGTATTGCCGCTCTGATGCTGGATGAGATGAAAGAACCGCTGTCCGAAAAGAACATTTCCCTTGAATATACTGACGCCGCTCTGGAGCTTATTGCCGAAAAATCTTTCGGAAAGCCTTACGGTGCAAGGGATATACGCCGTGTTCTGAGACAGGATGCGGAGGATAAGATCGCAGAGATCATTATTGAAAACGCTTCTGAAACAGACTGCATAAAAATAGACGCCAAAGACGGAGAACTGCTGGTATCTGCTTCAAAGGAGAATGATAAATGACGAAATACAGACTTGCCGCAATGGGAGCTGCGTTTCTTATGGCGGCATTTATGACGACTGGATGCAAAAAAGACAGCGGATCATCCGATAAGGAAAGTTCTGAGAAAGAGGCTGCTGTCATGGATTCCGGAGACAGGATAGCGGAAGCATACAAGGATGTAGAAGATCTTGAATCAGGGCCGGAACTTTCCGTGAGCCGCACCACTGCTCCGGCAGGCGGCGTGGCGGAAGTCACCATTTCTGTAGATAACGCCGATGAAATGTGGAATATGTGCGGACTGCATATTCAATATCCGGAAGAACTGAAATGTCAGCTTAACGGTTCGGCTGAGGCTCACATGACGAAATACAAGGCAGGGGATGCCTGTGACGGATTTCTTACATCTTCAATGGAATGGTTCGGAGAGATGCCGGAAGATCTTGCAGGTCAGGGAAAGTCAATGGTGTTCTTTGCCGCTGTATCATCCGGAAATCCGGGCTTCAGCGGAGATATTGTGACTTTCTATCTTGACGTTCCGGAGGACGCAGAGCCGGGAACGGAATATCCTATTGATTTCTATTATTATAAGACAGACCAGTTCACCAATATTGACGGCAATAAGGCAATGGAAAAGTATGCCTTTACTCACTGGAAGAGCGGAAGCGTAACAGTGGAGTAGTAATTAATGCCAAAAACTTAAGTCAGGAGCAGCATCTCCACATAAGTTGCTGGCATTAATAGTATAATTAGTAAAAAAACAGCCTTAAAAAAGGCTGTTTTTTATGATTTTCTACAGATTAACCCAAGAACCACCATTTACCGCTTTATTTTTAAAAAAAAATGATGTATAATAGTAATGTATCAAGTTATATAATCAACAGTATGGTTTTTAATGAGGTGTGAGCAATGGAAAAATTCTCTCTCGGAATAGATGTAGGTTCAACGACCGTAAAGACAGTTATAACTGACAGCGAGGGCAGTATTGTATATTCAAAATATCAGCGGCATTTTTCAAAAGTCAAGGAAACCGTGGTCGATCAGCTTAAGCTTATCCGGGCAGATTATCCCGGAAAGAGCTTTACGGTGTGCATTACAGGTTCGGCTGGTCTTGGTCTTGCTGATTCGGCAGGAATTCCATTTGTTCAGGAGGTGCATGCTGCGTTTCTTGCAGTAAAGAAAAAGCAGCCGGACGCCGATGCCGTTATTGAACTCGGCGGCGAGGATGCAAAGATAATATTCCTGACCGGCGGCGTGGAACAGCGTATGAACGGTTCATGCGCCGGAGGTACGGGAGCTTTTATTGACCAGATGGCTACTCTCCTCGGCATAACAGCCGACGAACTCGACAGTCTTTCGCTTAATGCCCGGAAAGTCTACCCTATCGCTTCACGCTGCGGTGTTTTTGCAAAGTCCGATATACAGCCTCTTCTCAATCAGGGCGCACGCCGGGAGGATATTGCGGCAAGTATTTTTCAGGCAGTGGTAGATCAGACTGTTTCGGGTCTTGCGCAGGGACGTTCCATTGAGGGAAAAGTCCTGTTTCTGGGCGGCCCGCTCTTCTTCCTCAAGGGACTGCGGAATGCCTTTGTAAAGACGCTGGGACTTGACAGCGATCATGCCGTATTTCCTGACGAAGCTCCTGTTTTCGTTGCCTATGGATGTTCGGTTTATGCGGCTGAAGCAGAGGATTCCTACAGTATTGATGAAATGATAAGAAAGATCACGGAGGCAAAAGCTTCCGATGACATAGTAACGGGAGAACCGCTTTTCAGATCACAGGCGGAGTATGACGAGTTCATTGAACGCCACAGAAAGTTTGATCTCGGTTATGCCGATATCCATACATATAAGGGCGATGCATATCTCGGAATTGATGCCGGATCTACAACGACAAAGCTTGTGCTCATTACCGGCGACGGCAGGATACTGTATCATCATTATTCTTCCAATCAGGGACAGCCTCTTGACAAGATAGCCGATCAGATAAAGTGCATATACAGAGAAATGAATCCCGGAATTGTAATAAAAAGCTCTGCTGTTACGGGCTACGGCGAAGATCTTATCAGAACGGGACTTTCCGTAGATCACGGCATCGTGGAGACTGTCGCACACTTCAAAGCTGCGGCATATTTCTGCCCGGACGTTGATTTTATCATTGACATAGGCGGTCAGGATATCAAGTGCTTCAAGATCAAGAACAAAAGCATCGACAGCATAATGCTGAACGAGGCGTGCTCGTCGGGATGCGGTTCGTTCATTCAGACATTTGCAATGGCTATGGGATACGACATAGCGGAATTTTCACAGCTGGGACTTTTCGCAGAACATCCCGTTGATCTCGGCTCACGCTGTACCGTATTCATGAACAGTTCCGTAAAACAGGCGCAGAAAGACGGCGCAACCGTTGAGGATATTTCCGCCGGACTGTCGTCGTCTATCATCAAGAACGCAGTCTACAAGGTAATACGTGCCAGATCCACTGACGAGCTTGGAAAGAATATAGTCGTTCAGGGCGGAACTTTTCTTAACGACGCTGTTCTCCGCTCATTTGAGAAAGAACTCGGCAGAAATGTAATACGTCCTGCAATATCCGGTCTTATGGGAGCTTTCGGATGCGCACTGTATGCTATGGAAAATTCCGGAAGCGAACGGTCGTCGCTTATATCAGCCGACGAACTCGCCGGCTTTGCATATACTTCACGTTCCGCAAACTGCGGAGGATGTACGGCTCATTGTCAGCTTAACATAATCAGCTTCGGCAAGGGCAGACGCTTTATCTCCGGCAACCGCTGTGAAAAGGGCGGCGGAATGGCTCAGAAGAATAAAGTTCCCAACTTGTACGAATATAAGTACGACAGTATCGTGAACACAGTGAAAACGCATCAGCCCAGAAAATACCGTGGAACAGTCGGACTTCCTCTTGCACTTGGATTCTACGAGCAGCTTCCGTTCTGGCATATGCTGTTCACTACACTGGGATTCCGGACGGTCATTTCGGATGAAAGTTCCCGTGCAATGTATTATCTCGGGCAGCATACCATCCCCTCGGATACGGTCTGCTATCCGGCAAAGCTTGCTCACGGTCATATTGAGAATCTTCTTGACAAAGGCGTGGATTTCATTTTCTATCCATGCATGAGCTACAATCTTGACGAGGGCGAAAGCGACAACCACTTTAATTGTCCGGTAGTTGCGTATTATCCCGAACTGCTGCTGGCGAATAATCCACGTCTCAACGAGAGTAATTTTATTCATCCGTATATGGATCTGAATATAAAGAAAAATGTAGTGAAGGTACTTTCTCATACGCTTGGAAAGTACAATATCAGAGGCAGAATTCCTGCTGCCGTTGACGCTGCATACAAGGCGCTGGAACTTTATCATGCTGATATAGCAAGCAAGGCACGGGAGATCATAGATCAGGCACGTGCGGAAAAGCGGAAGATCATTGTTCTTGCCGGACGCCCCTACCACATCGACAAGGAGATCAACCACGGAATCCATAAGCTGATAACCAGTCTTGGAATGGCTGTTATTACTGAGGACAGCGTTGCGGCTCTTGCCCATACCCCGAAGCTTGGCGTGCTGAACCAGTGGACGTATCATTCACGTCTGTACCGTGCTGCAAAATATGTGACGACGCAGCCGGATATGCAGCTTGTTCAGCTTGTTTCCTTTGGCTGCGGAATCGACGCCGTTACCGGAGACGAAGTAAGGTCTATCCTTGAAAGTCACGGAAAGCTTTATACTCAACTTAAAATAGATGAAATCAACAATCTCGGCGCAGCAAGGATAAGGCTGAGAAGCCTCGTTGCTGCAATGAACCAAGCCGGGAACTGACAGGAGGTATTTAAATTGTCCGGATATACGATTTTTACCGAGGAAATGAAAAAAACGCATACTATCCTCGTTCCCGATATGCTGCCCGTTCATTTCAGGCTGTTCATTGACATATTTGAAGCAGAGGGATATAAAATGGAGCTTCTTCAGAACGATTCACGCTCCGTTGTTGACGAGGGACTGAAAAACGTTCATAACGATGCCTGCTATCCTGCGCTGCTTGTTATCGGACAGTTTATGGATGCTCTCAAAAGCGGAAAGTATGATCCCGACCATACGGCGCTGCTTATCACCCAGACCGGCGGCGGCTGCCGTGCATCGAATTATATTCATCTGCTCAGAAAGGCAGTGGATAAGAATTTTCCGCAGGTGCCTGTAGTATCGCTGAATTTCAGCGGACTTGAAAAGGACAGCGCATTCAGGATAACGCCGAAGGTCTTTATAAAACTGCTTTATGCGGTGCTTTACGGCGATCTTCTCATGACTTGCTACAACAAATGCAGAGCCTATGAGATAAATAAGGGCGACTCTGAAATAATACTGACAAAATGGCAGAAGCGTCTGGGAAATATTTTCCGCAAGGGAAGCAATATGTATCTGAAAACAAAGAAGGTCTATGTTGATATCCTCAACGATTTTGCAGCTATAAAGCTCAGCGGTGAAAAAAAGATACGTGTCGGCATCGTGGGAGAGATCTACGTCAAGTATTCTCCCCTTGCCAATAATCATCTTGAGGATTTCCTTATTTCTGAGGGATGCGAGCCTGTCGTTCCGTCGCTGCTGGAATTTGTAATGTATACGGCTTCCGCTGTTTTCAATAATGCAGAGATCTACGACCATAAGACAAAGACAACACGCTTTTATAAGCTTGCTTACAAGCTGGTTTACGCCAAGCAGAAAGAACTTATCGAAGTAATGAAAGAACACGGTTCTTTTGAACCTCCGCACGATTTTGAATATCTGCGCAGTCTGGCGGATAAATATATCAATCAGGGAGTCGTAATGGGAGAGGGCTGGCTTATCCCGGCAGAAATGGCTGCTCTGGCAAAATCGGGAGTGGAGAATATCATCTGCGCCCAGCCGTTCGGGTGTCTGCCGAATCATATTGTTGCAAAGGGAATGTCACGTGCAATCAAGCAGGATAACCCCAATGCCAATATTGTTGCTATCGACTACGACCCGGGAGCTACCAGAGTAAATCAGGAAAACAGAATAAAACTCATGCTTGCCAATGCAAAGGCAGCAAAGTAAGAAGGCTGTATTAATGCCGCCTCTTCGGAAAACATCCGTAGAGGCGGTTATCTTTAAGTAACAAGATATAATTATTACAAATTGAAACACATGAAAAAATTGTATTGACAAGTGAAAAAAATCGTTGTACAATAATAATATAACCGTGAAAAAACGGTGAAAAGAGAAAAAAATAAGAGAACAAAAGAAATAAAGGGGTAGTATAATGGTATTCAGCAGTTTGGAGTTTATTTTTATATTCCTGCCTGCATTTTTTATAGCTTATGCACTTTCGCCTGCTAAATACAAGAACACTGTGATTTTGACGGGAAGTGTTATTTTTTATGGTCTTGGCGTAGGAAAAGCCATATATATCTGGCTTTTCCTGCTTACAATGCTGTTTAATTTCATTGTTGGTCAATTTATTGATAATTTTCGGCGAGCGGGGAAATTCTGGCTTACATTCGGCGTCATTTTTAATTTCTGGTGGCTGATCTTTTTTAAGTACTGGGGATTCGGTACTGAAAATATCAATTCACTTTTTCATACCGGTCTTACCGTTAAAAATATCATTCTTCCGATCGGAATAAGTTTCTATACATTCCAGAATGTTTCATACATTGCTGATGTCTACATGAAAAAAACAAGAGCAGAGAAAAATTTTATAAATTACGGAGCGTATATCAGTATGTTTCCGCAGCTTATAGCCGGCCCTATCGTTACTTATGAAAAGGTAGCCTTACAGCTCAGGCAGCGGACGCACAGCGCAAAAAAAGTTGAGGACGGTCTTAAAACTTTTACCATAGGTCTTGGATATAAGGTGCTCCTTGCCAATCAGATCTCCGGATTGTGGAAGGATATTGCAACAATTGGTTTTGGGTCTATATCCTCGAAACTTGCATGGATGGGAGCTTTTGCCTACTCGTTCCAGCTCTATTTCGATTTCTGCGGCTACTCCCTCATGGCGATAGGTCTTGGCAGAATAATGGGATTTGAACTGCCCAGAAACTTTAATCATCCGTATATTTCCAAAACAATGACAGAATTCTGGCGGCGCTGGCATATCACTCTGGGGTCATGGTTCAGGGAATATATCTATATTCCCCTTGGCGGAAACAGACGTGGAAAATTCGCTATGCTGCGCAACACTTTTGCAGTCTGGCTCTTTACCGGTCTATGGCACGGGGCAAGCTGGAACTTCATTGTATGGGGACTGGTTCTGTTCGGGATAATCATGCTGGAGAAGTTTGCCATCGGCGATTTCCTGAACAGGCACGCAGTGATAGGTCATGCATGGATGATACTTATTATTCCCCTTACATGGCTTATTTTTGCCATTACAGATTTTAAGGAACTGGGAGTGTATCTTAGCCGTCTGCTGCCGTTCACTCACGATACAAAGACTGAGCTTTTTAAGGGAGACTATTTAAAATACTGGAAAATTTATTCTAAATATTTTATAGCCGGCGTGATATTCTCAACGCCTCTTCCGGGTATGATATATAAAAAAATTAAGAATTCGGTGTTCTGCGCCCTGCTGCTGCTGACGGTATTCTGGGCGTCGGTATACTGTATGTATAAAGGAATGGATGATCCGTTCATGTATTTCCGCTTCTGATTAAAGGAGACAAAAATGAATAAATTCAAGCAATGTACATATACAATGATACTTATATTTACGTGCTTTATTGCATCGCCGATGATCTTCAAACAGATTTAGACGACAAGCGCAGAAAAGAAAAAAGAAAATAAGGCAAATATAGCTGATATAGACATACGCAAGGGTTATAACGAAGGGGCAGAAACCCCTTCTGACGATGCTTGTGTTCCGGGAACTTCCGGCAGTATAGTTCCGCAGAATCCGTCGGCAGGAGCTTCTGAGACGAGTTCCGGTTCGGTTATATTCAATCCCCCTTCATCGGAAACATCATCGTCAGTACAGGTTAATTTTGTTCCGGCTGACTATTCCTATTTTGATAATGCGCTGTTTATCGGTGATTCACGTACAGTGGGAATCCGGGATTACGGTTCTCTGGGTAATGCAGACTTCTTCTGCCGTGAGGGTCTGAGCACAGGTGATGCGAAAAATTCGTCTGCCTCTTATGGCGAGGGTGATCTTGGAAGTATGCTGTCCTCCGGTAAATATAAGAAAATTTATATTATGCTCGGCATAAACGAGATAGGCAACGATTTCGACAGTACTTTTGCCAATTACAAGGCACTTCTGGAAAACGTTCTTGCCAAAGCACCGGATGCTGTGGTTTATTTGCAGGCAAATATGCACGTCACCGGTGATGCCCAGACATCTTCCATCAACAACGAGAGAATAAATGAGCTTAACCGGCGTATTAATACGCTTGCCGATAATAATAAGGTTTTCTATATAGACATAAATCCTGTTTTTGATGATAAAGACGGAAATCTTGAAGCCGGATACACCAGCGACGGCGTTCATGTTATGGGTGCTATATATCAGGACTGGAGTGAGTGGTTCTGTCTTTATACCGTTCCGGGCACATAAAAAATTCCCGTATTCCTTTGTTGGAATACGGGGATTTTTTATAGCTGCCATTCGTCGCAAAGCTGATTGATAATATCCGTCAGACTGCGCATATCGGCGTTGGTTCTGCCCTCGGAGTTCCTTATAAGATCTGTCAGACGCTGAGAGGCTTCTGTAAGACGAGCATAGCATTCGCTCATATTAGCCGTATTGCGTTTCTTTTTCGGTATCAGAACAGGAGCGGCATCTATAGTTACTGCGCCCTCCGCAAGATCAAATTCTGCACCGCTGTAGGGAGCATATACATCTGCGCCGAGATCGGTGCGCAGACGTTCCGCAAGAGCTTCGGCGGAAGAGTAATCCCCGTGATTCACAAAGAATTTCTTTACGCCGGAAACAGCTTTCGCCCATTTTATCAGACCGTTTGCGTCGGCATGACCGCTTACACCGGGAAGCTGCATGATCTGAGCGGCAACATTTATTGATTCGCCGAATATCCGGACTTTTTTTGCTCCCTCGATAAGGCTGCGTCCCAAGGTGTTGCCAGCCTGATAACCTACAAAAAGCACGGTACATTCTTTTCTCCACAGATTATGTTTCAGGTGATGCTTGATGCGTCCTGCCTCGCACATACCGCTTGCGGAGATAATTACTTTGGGGCGCATGTCGCTGTTTATAGCTCTGGAATCGTCGCTTGTAACGGTTCTTATAAGATTTTCAAAGGATATGGGATTGATTCCCTGCCGTACATAGGAAAGAGCCTCTTCATCGTAGCAGCTTTCACGGTTGCTTATAAAAATATCCGTGGCTTCGTTGGCAAGCGGACTGTCCACGTAAACCGGAAAGTCATCGTGACCGGAAATCAGCTTCTGATCCTTGATTTTCCTGATAAAATAAAGCATTTCCTGTGTTCTGCCGACGGCGAATGAGGGGATTATCACGTTTCCGCCACGGTCAAAGGTTTTCTGGAGAACTTCTGCAAGAGCCGTCACGTAATCAGCCGGTTTGTTGTGGAGCCTGTTTCCGTAGGTCGATTCGATAACCGCATAGTCGGCGGAATCAATGAACTGCGGATCACGGATAAGGGGCTGATCTGTATTGCCGATGTCGCCGGAGAAAACGATTTTTCTTGTAATTCCGTTTTCGGTGATGGTCAGGATAATGCTGGACGATCCTAATAGATGTCCCGCGTCACGGAAAGTAACGGTTATTCCGTCGCATATATCCGCAGGGGAATCGTATTTATGAGGGATGAAAAGTTCAATTGCCGCAAGTGCGTCCTCCATGGTATAGAGGGGGACAAATTCCTCGCTTCCTTTTCTTTTGCCCTTTCTGTTGCGCCATTCTGCTTCAAATTCCTGTATATGTGCGCTGTCACGGAGCATAACGCTGCATAGGTTCGATGTGGCTTCGGTTGCATGGATCTCTCCGCTGAATCCTCCCGAAGCGAGAAGCGGAAGCAGACCGGAATGGTCGATATGGGCATGGGTTAGCAGAACAAAGTCGATATTTGCCGGAGCAGTGGGGATCTTTACATTTTCGTAAATATCCTCTCCTTGCTGCATTCCGAAATCCACAAGGAACTTTTTTCCGCAGGCTTCAATATATGTACAGCTTCCCGTAACTTCATGGGTGGCTCCGATGAACGTCATTTTCATAGAAAAAACCTCTGCTTTCGTGGAGGGTCATGTCAGACCTCCGATATGATTCTATTGATATTATATCACAAAAAATTATGATTGTCCATAGTTTTTTTATGCAAAATTGTGCGATTATTTAAAAAAAGCCATTGACTATAGACGAAATAAATGATATAATTATATATAACCGGGGAAATTTCCGGCAAATATATAATGTTAGGAGTATAGAGATTTGGGTAAATATTTTGGTACAGACGGATTCAGAGGAACTGCAAATGAAAATCTTACGGCAGACCATGCATTTAAAGTAGGAAGATTTTTAGGATGGTACTATAAAGAACTGAAAAAACAAAAGGGCGACAGCTCCGCCCCCCGTGTTCTCATCGGAAAGGATACGAGACGTTCCAGCTATATGTTTGAATACAGCCTTGTGGGAGGTCTTACGGCTTCGGGTGCAGACGCATATCTGCTCCACGTTACCACTACGCCATCGGTTGCATATATATCACGTGTTGATAATTTTGACTGCGCAATAATGATTTCCGCCAGCCATAATCCGTATTACGACAACGGACTCAAGCTGATAAACGGCAAAGGCGAGAAAATGGAAGATGATGTAATAGCTCTGGTTGAAGCTTATCTTGACGGAAATCTTACAGTTTTTGGTCAGGAATGGCAGGAACTTCCTTTTGCGCACGATGCAGAGATAGGACGCACGGTAGACTATGTTTCCGGAAGAAACCGCTATATCGGATATCTTATTTCACTGGGCGTTTATTCTTTCCGTGGAAAGAAAGTGGGACTTGACTGTGCCAACGGAGCTTCATGGAATATTGCAAAGGCTGTTTTCGATGCCCTCGGAGCAGAGACATATGTTATCAATGCAGAACCGGACGGTACTAATATAAATATGAACGCAGGTTCAACACACATAGAGGGACTCTGTAAGTTTGTTGTGGAAAACGGACTGGATGTCGGTTTTGCCTATGACGGCGACGCCGACCGCTGTCTTTGTGTAGACGAAAAAGGAAACGTCATTTCCGGCGATCATATCCTATACATATACGGACGCTACATGAAAGAGAGAGGAAAACTTCTTGCCAATACGGTCGTGACAACGATAATGTCGAATTTCGGGCTTTATAAGGCTTTTGATGAGATTGGCGTGGGCTACGCCAAAACGGCTGTAGGTGACAAGTATGTCTACGAGTACATGAAAGAAAACGGATGCCGTCTGGGCGGAGAACAGTCGGGACATATTATCTTTTCCAAGTATGCATCCACCGGTGACGGTATTCTCACCAGCCTGAAAATAATGGAAGTCATTATGGCAAGAGAGAAGCCTCTCAGCGAACTGGCTGCGCCTTTCACCGTTTATCCTCAGGTGCTTGAAAATGTCAGGGTAAAGGATAAATCTGCAGCTCAGGCTGATCCGGATGTAAAGGCTGCCGTTGAAAAAGCCGCATCGGAGCTTGGTGAATCCGGAAGAATACTTGTCCGTGAAAGCGGCACAGAGCCTCTTGTGCGTGTTATGGCAGAAGCAGAAAACGAAGAGATATGTCATACCTGCGTGAATGCGATAATTGACGTTCTGAAACGCAACGGACACACTATCTGACGATTGGGAGATTTGGAAGTGATTATGAAAAAACAGGCTTTTAATCCTTTTCTGCCTCTTGACGAGTATATTCCGGACGGAGAACCCCATATCTTCGGGGACAGAGTATATCTTTACGGTTCTCATGACCAAGAGGGCGGAGAAACATTCTGCATGGGCGATTATACGGTATATTCCGCTCCCGTGGATGATCTGTCCGACTGGCGGTGCGAGGGAGTGATCTACAGTGCTTCACAGGATCCTGACAGCGCCGGGCGTCCCTATATGTATGCTCCCGATGTGGTTCAGGGAAACGACGGCAGATATTATCTTTACTATTGTATGTCCGGAGAGCGTGGCTTCGGAGGATATTTTGGTCCTATATCAGTGGCAGTATGCGATACTCCGGCAGGCAAGTATGAATATCTGGGATATGTTCGTTATCCGGACGGAAAACCCATGAAGAAGTACGTCTGCTTTGACCCCTGCGCTTTCAACGACGGCGGAACGATCCGCATCTATTACGGAACGCAGTACATGAACGAGTCCAATGAGATACTTGCCGCTGACAGCCGGAAACTTGCAGATGTTCAGAAGCGTTATAACAAAACGGCAGAGGAGATACTCGGAACTCCCGACAATGTAAACGGAGCGTGCATGGTTGTTCTGGAGGACGATATGCTCACTGTCAGGGAGGATGCAAAGCATATTATTCCCTATGAAGCCGATTTCGGCGGACATGAGTTCTTTGAGGCAAGTTCCATGAGAAAGGTGGGAGAAAAATATTATTTTGTGTTCTCTTCGCAGAAAAATCATGAGCTTTGCTATGCCATAAGCGACTATCCCGACCGTGATTTTACATTCGGCGGAACTATAGTTTCCAACGGAGATGTCGGAATCAACGGTATATCCGACGAAAACCGAATGAATATGACCGGTACGACTCACGGCAGCATTATTGAGATAAGCGGTCAGTGGTACGTATTTTATCACAGGCTGACACATAAATCCGATTACAGCCGTCAGGCGTGCGCAGAGAGGATATCTATAAGTGATGACGGAACTATAACGCAGGTCAAAATAACTTCATGCGGTCTTAACGGAGCGCCTTTAGCAGGTGTGGGAAGATATCCTGCGCCGATAGCCTGCTGTATCACCAACGGCAGGATGCCCCATGGTTCAAACAGCATTTATACCGAAAGTTTCCCCAATGTCACCCATTCAGGAAATGAACGGTATATCGGCGAAGTATGCAATAATACGCTTATAGGATTCAGATATTTTGAGTTTTCCGGTACAGACAGACTGTCTGTTACCGTCCGTGGAAAGGGCGGCGGTACTATCGGCGTGTATACTGAGATCGGCGGAGATTGTCTGGGAGAGATCAGTGTTCTGCCCTGTGAGAAATGGACGGAAATTTCGTCTGCTGTAAATTTTCCCTGCGGCGTATATCCGCTGTATCTGGTATATCACGGTACAGGAAAGATAGACGTTCTGGATATTGCTTTTCCACAGAACGGCTGACTTTGTTGATTTTGGCAAATCGTTAAGTGTGTTATTGCAAATATTTGGCTAAATACTGGAAAATGTGGGGATATGGGAAAAAAATATTGACGTATCAGGCAAATAGTGATATAATATCATGAGGAAAAATAAATTTATCATCTCTGGAACAAGCTGAAATGGAGGGCACAATGTCAAAAAAAGAAGAACGTAACCTTAATGTTACAATTAAAAGTGATGAGGACGATAAGGACAGCGTAGTTCTGTCAATATCAAGTTTTGGAAAAGGGCTTAAAAGATATTTTCTCCCTTGGGTGATTGTTGCTGTTATCGTTTTTGTAGGCGTGGCAGGAATCAAGACCATAGGTGTTGTATGTAATAAAACGCCGCTTAAAGCTCTTATAGGATTTAACTATAAAGGCATAGAAAGCGGAGAAGATCCGGCAGGACATACTTTTGATATCAATACTGTCAAGAATGTTCAGGTTATCTCTGAGGCTCTTGCCGAAAACGATATTGACCTTGAAGAGGCTGATGCTGTAAGGAACGCTATTACATTTGAGGGTGTTATTCCTTCGGATGCTATTGATAAAATGACGACCTATAAGAGCGTCTATGAAAATTCAACAAACGGCAATCTTGCTGCTGCACAGGCTATGCTTGATGTCACCTATTATCCGACGCAGTTCAAGGTAAGCTTTGATTACGGCAGTACCGGTCTTACAAAAGGCAAGGCAGTGCAGGTATTGAATTCTATGCTCAATCATTACCGTGATTACTTCTTTGACCAGTACGGTTACAACAAATCTCTCGGACAGTCGCTCTCAGCCGTAAGTTATGAGGATTATGACTACAGCGAAGCAGTTGATCTGTTCAGAGTAAATCTCAATGCGCTTTCCGATTATGTCAATACGCTTTCACGCAGTGATTCAAGCCATTTCCGTTCAAAGGAAACAGGTGTTGAGGGCGAAGATGGACTTACCGGTTATACATTTGATGATATCTCCCAGTCTATTGACGCAGTTAAGAGAATTGATCTCGCAAGAATATCTTCATATGTTACGGTTAATAACGTTACCAAGGATAAGACAGCAACCATCGCATATTATCAGTATAATATAGATGAACTTAACCGTGAAAAAAATGCTTACACGGAAAGACTTGCAAATCTGAAGACAGCTATTGATTCCTACAAGAAAGATACCGTTCTTGTAATGAGCGGCATTGACGGAACAAGTCAGGAACTTTCACAAAGTTCCGAGCAGTACGATAAGCTTGTAGAACGCTATGACAACGTGGCAACTCAGCTGGCAAATGTAAAACAGGATATCAGTATGTATACTCAGCGCAAGGAAGGCCTTGAAAAAGGCAAAGAAGGCACTAAGGATATGGAAGACTATACTGTAGGTGAGATTGCTAAACTTAATGATAAAGTAAATCGCCTTATTGAGATAACAAGGATCGCATCCGAACAGTATTATGAAACAGAAGAGTTTGCAAACGCCTACAATATTTTTGCTCCGGCTGTAAATTCCAAGATAGATACCGTAAAATCCATTTTACACGCTTCACTCATGCCGTTGATCGTCGTGGAAGCACTGGTTCTGATAATCTATATCATTATTGCATTTGTTTTTGCAATAAGATCTGACAGTTCAAAAAAGACGGCTGCTGAAAGCGCAGAAGATACTGATGATGATATTGATGATACGGCATCTGACACTGATATCAGTGCGGATGAAAGCAGTACGGAAGAAAAAAAATCTGCGGAAAAACCGGCAAATAAGAAGAATTCAGGAAAAAGCAAATAATCCCAAAAATAAGGGCGTCCGGCAAAATGGGCGTCCTTTGATTTAAAAAACAGAAAGGTTAGTTATGGATAATTCTGACATAGGGAAAATTATACTTGTTGTAATAATGATGATCTTTTCGGCTTTGTTTTCAAGCACGGAAACAGCTTTTTCAAGCGTAAACAAGCTGAGACTGAAAAACTACGCTTCTCAGGGCAATAAAAAGGCGGCAAGAGCTCTTAAGCTTGCAAATAAGTTTGACGATGTTCTTACAGCTGTTCTTATAGGAAATAATATCGTGAATATTGCGATATCATCGGTAAGCACGCTGATTTTTATTGAAATTATCGGAAGCAACGGCGCCGCTGTGTCTACGGTAGTTGTTACTGTTCTGGTTCTGATATTCGGTGAAGTTCTGCCGAAATCCTATGCCAAGAGAAATGCTGAGAAGCTTGCACTGCTGTTCGCTGCTCCGCTTTCAGTGCTGGTAACGGTTTTTAAGCCTTTTGTTGTTGCTCTCAACGGATTGTCATCGCTTATCTCCAGCGGCGGTGATGAAGCTCCGAGCGTGACCGAAGACGAGCTTAAATATATGATAGACGAGATCGAAGAACAGGGCGTTATCGAAGAACAGGAAAGCGAACTGGTGAAGAGCGCTCTGGAATTTGATGAGATCACGGTCAATGAGATACTTATACCCAGAGTAAAAATTATCGGTGTGGAAATAGGCATGAGCCTCGATGAGATAAAGGAAATATTCATCACCGAAATGTACTCACGCCTTCCGGTGTATGAAAAAAGTCTGGATGATATAGTCGGAATGATTACCAACAAGGCTTTTTTCAAGATGCTTACCGAGGGCGGAAACGATATACATGACATTATTCAGGATGTCACACATATTGCGGATACAAAGCTTATAAATGAGACCATGCGTGATATGCAGAGATCAAAGGTGCATCTTGCGGTCGTTACCGATCAGTACGGCGGTACAAAGGGAATCGTTACGCTGGAAGATATAATCGAGGAGCTTGTGGGTGAGATCTACGATGAAGAAGATGAGATAGTAAGCAGTGCCAGAATGATCTCGGAGAATAAGTATGAAGTAGCCGGAGATATGAGCATAAGCAGACTTCTTGAACAGCTCGATCTTGACGATGATCTTATTCAGACCGATTATACATCCGTAGGCGGCTGGGTAACGGATGTCATGGAACATATTCCGGAGTCCGGAGAGATTGCCGAAACAGGCATTTTCAGGATAACTGCGGCTGTTGTGAACGAACAGACAGTAGAAAAGGTGATACTGGAGATCCTTGACGTTCACGATGAGGAAGAAACAGAGAAGTAAATCATAAAAGCGGCTGTGCATGAAATGTGCAGCCGTTTATTATAATGATTTCTGATTATTATTGCTTTCCGTGTGTATTGCTCTTATAACTATTGACATCGGAGTATACAATATGTTATAATTAAAAAATACTATGGCAAATTTTGTTCACCTGTAAAAAAGGAGCTATAAATGAATACAATAAAAGAATTGTATGCTTACAGACAGATGATATTCAGTCTGGTAAAAAAAGACCTGAGAGGACGCTACAAAGGCTCGGCACTTGGCTTTTTATGGACGTTCATAAATCCTCTGCTTCAGCTGGTAGTATATACGGTAGTGTTTTCTTTCATTCTCAAATCGAATATTGAGCGGTATTATCTCTATCTGTTTGTTGCGCTCATTCCGTGGATATTCTTTTCTTCTTCGCTCACCGTCGGAGCATCCTCGATAGTGGCTCAGAAAGATCTTATAAAGAAGATTTACTTTCCACGCATGGTAATCCCGATTTCCTATGTAACAAGCTGCTTTGTCAATATGCTGCTGTGTTTTATCGTCATATTTGCGGTGATAATTCTGACCGGTGCAGGCATTAATTTTCTGGCGCTTCTGACACTTCCGATCATTATGGCGGTGGAATATCTCATGGCTCTCGGAATGGCTCTGCTGGCATCGGCTGTGACTGTTTATTTCAGGGATATGGAGCATATACTTGGAATCCTGTCGATGATGTGGATGTACATGACACCTATCATGTACGATAAGTCGATCGTTCCGGAAAGACTTCTTCCGGTATTCAATCTCAACCCTATGACGCACGTTATCGAGTGCTACCGGACTGTTCTGTATAATAAGGCAATGCCGGATCTGTCCTCGCTGCTTTCGGCTATAGGATTCGGATTGTTCTTTCTGGTGCTGGGGTGTCTGGTTTTCAACAAACTTCAGCGTCACTTTGCGGAGGAATTATAAATGGCTGTGAATGATATTGCGATTGATGTAAATAATATTACCAAAAGCTTCAAGGTCTTTCCGGATAAAGGCTCGCAGCTCAAGGAGCGTCTGCTTTTCCGTAAGCGAAGCCGTTTTGAGGAACGCAGAGTTCTGAAAGGGATAAGCTTTCGGGTCAGAAAAGGCGAAGCTATCGGTCTTATAGGTCATAACGGCTGTGGAAAATCCACGACACTTAAACTGCTGACAAAGATAATGTTTCCGGATTCAGGCACGATCACCATGAAAGGCAGGGTTTCAAGTCTTATCGAACTGGGGGCAGGATTTCACCCCGATATGAGCGGACGTGAGAACATCTACACCAATGCCGCTATTTTCGGACTTACAAAAAAGGAGATCGACGCCCGGTTAAATGATATCATCAGTTTTTCGGAACTGGAAGAATTCATTGACAATCCTGTCAGAACGTATTCCTCCGGAATGTATATGCGTCTTGCGTTTTCGGTTGCGATAAATGTGGATGCGGATATACTCCTTATAGACGAGATACTGGCGGTCGGCGATGCAAATTTTCAGGCAAAATGCTTTAATAAGCTTAAAGAAATAAAGTCGCACGGTACGACTATCGTTATCGTTTCTCATTCTCTCGGTCAGATCGAGCAGATATGCGACCGTTCCATCTGGATTCACGACGGACTTATAAAAGCTGAGGGAAATCCAAAGGAAATTGATCTTGAATACCTCGATTTTATGGGCAGAAAACTACAGGAAGCTTCCAGCAGGGAGCTTGAAAACAGCGAAACAGAGGAAGCTCCGGAAACGGCAGAAACATCGGCAGGCGAAGAAGAATCCGGCGAACAGCCGTCCAAACGCTGGGGAAGCGGCGATGCAAAAATAAAAAATATCAGAGCGTATTCGTCTGAGGGCGTACAGCAGAAAATTTTCCGGACAGGTGAGACTATCGTATTCAGGATAGGGTATACAGTGAAAAATCCCGTAAACGATGCGGTTTTCGGCATTGGGATATTCAGCCGTGACGGAATACAATGCTACGGCACGAATACCAGAATAGACAAGCATGAGGAGATCCGGCTCACAGAAAGCGGCACGGCAGAGATAGTTCTGGAGGATGTGCCTCTTCTTGCCGGAGAATATCTGATAGATTTTGCTATCGAAACTGGAGACGGCATCCCGGTCGATTACTTCCGTGAGGCTTATACCGTCGAAATTATAAATTCACTGGGCGATGTCGGAATTGCACGTATAAAGCACAAGTGGAATATTGATTAAAGAAGGTAAAATATAAATATGAGCAACACAAGCGATTATATGAACAAAAAAACACGGGGAAGTATCATTTCTTTTTTCCGGAGAGTGTTTTTTCATTCCTTTTATCAGGGAATCGGAGCTGTATCTCAGGATATACAGCTTTTAAGTCAGCGTACCGAGGAACTTGAAAAATCGTTGGATGATATTCGCAGATTTTTTGACGGAATGAATGAAAAAATCGAATCGGTAAAACTGCTTTCACAGGAAAGGCTTGACGGCGTGGAAGTTCTCACGTCAGCGCTGCACGGTGATCTTGAAAACATAAGTGTCAATCTGAGAAATAATAATGCCGCTATTGAAAGACTTTCGGCAGACAGCGAATTTGCCAAGCTCAAACTTACTGTCATAGAAAAGGGAATGAAAAACAAAAAGAGCACCGGCACAGTTCAGAACGCGGAAACCCGGCTTGTTCCTGCTGCCGCCCTGCCGCAGGACAGCGGAGATTCCGAGTACGAGGAAATTGACTACTTTGATTTTGAAAATCATTTCAGAGGTTCGATAGAAAGTATCAGAAAGGCTCAGGAGGTCTACCTTGAATACTTCCGGGGTAAGAAAAACGTGGTGGATATCGGCTGCGGACGGGGCGAATTCCTTTCCCTTATGAAAGACAGCGGTATTAATGCACACGGTGTTGATATCTACGAGCCGTATGTGGACTACTGCAATATGAAAGGACTTTCTGCCGAATGCGGCGACGGAGCAGAATTTCTGTCAAGACAGGATACTGTTGACGGAATTTTTGTCGGACAGGTAGTCGAGCATCTGAAAACAGGAGAGATAATACGTCTGTGCAATACGGCTTACGAAAAGCTTTCCGCCGGAGGATGCATTGTTATTGAGACGCCGAATCCTACGTCGCTGGCGATATATACAAACGCTTTTTATATTGACCCGTCGCATATCAAGCCCGTACATCCGCTGACTATGAAGTACTTTCTGGAAAAGGCAGGATTTACGCAGACAGAAATTATATACACCGAGCAGAGCAGACCGCCTTTCAGTATTCCGGAACTGAATATCGAGGGAGCGGACGAATTCAACAGCGCTATGAAGAATGTTTCCGGACTGCTCTACGGCAGTCAGGATTATGCAGTTATAGCTACAAAAGTTAAGGAATGATAAAAATGGAAAGCAAGATAAATATTGAAGAAATAATGGCGCAGATAAAGCGAGAGATCAAGGAAAAGGGACTTACATCGGATATGCTCAGCTTTGAAGATGTTCCCTATAGAAAGCCGGTTCAGGCTGCCGCCGGAACGGAAAATTCCCTGTCGGCAGCCGACGAGGCTCTTGACTATATGAATGCACATCACTATGTTCAGCCGTATAAGCCTATTCCGGGAAATCCGGTAAAGGTGTTTTTCAAGAAAGTTATCCGCAAGCTGGTAAAGTTCTATGTAGAACCGGTGGTTTTTGAGCAGAACAGCTTCAATGCGGCAACTGTGAACGTACTTAACGTGATGAAGAACAACGCAGAAAGTAATCAGGACGACAGCACCGGAGAACTGCTGTCAAGACTGGAAACGCTGGAACTTGCGCAGAAAGAACTGCGCAGCCGGATCGATTCTCTGGAGCGTGAAAATTCGTCGCTCAGGGATGCTCTCGGAAAGCAGGAGTCAGAATGAGAATAGTACAGCTTCTGCCGACTTTGTCTTTCGGCGATGCTATCGGCAACGATACTATCGCTCTTGGAAAAGCCATATCCGATATGGGATATATTTCCGAAATATACGCCGAAAATATCGACAAGCGTCTGCCGTCCGATTCGGCAAAGAATATCAGCCGCCTGAAAAATCTCAGAAAAGACGATGTGCTGATATATCACAAGTCAACGGGAACGGATCTTACATTTAAGATACCTGAATTTGACTGCCGCAAAATGATGATATATCATAACATCACGCCGCCGGAGTTTTTTCGTCCGTACAGTACGGCTGCCGCATCCCTGACGGAGTACGGCTATAAGGGCGTGGAATATCTGAAAGACAAACTGGATTATTGTCTTGCGGATTCCGCCTACAACAGATCGGAGCTGCTGCGTATGGGATATACCTGCTCCGTTGATGTTCTCCCAATACTTATACGTTTTGAGGATTATAAGCAGTC
>OIYT01000765.1_pt1 | contig 27281 bp, 23 predicted proteins | sample 1588201 | NCBI WGS metagenome assembly OIYT01 (sample SAMN03283260) | human gut metagenome | biome: human-associated habitat; material: feces | host: Homo sapiens | place: USA | collected 2013
CGGCGAAGATCTTTTCGACGGCGGCCTTGTCGGTCATGTCGGCCTCGACAAAGCGGAAGTCCTTGCCGGCGATCTTTTTCACGCGGGCCAGGGCCTCGGGGCAGGAGTTGTAGTAGTTATCGGCCACGACGATATCATACCCGGCGGCCAGAAGTTCCACGCAGGTGTGGCTGCCGATGTAACCGGCGCCACCGCTTACCAAAATTGCCATAACGATCGTCTCCTTATCACTTATGTTAGTGGGCAGTTCCGCATAATCGTAGCACCGCTCCGGCGGCTGCGGCGCACCATCTGCGGCGCAAAAATGCTCGGTAATACACAAAGTATTACCTGCGCTTTTTGCTTAGCAGCTGGCATACCTCGCTCGCCGTATCGGCACTTAGGATTGTGCTCAATTACCTAAGGGCACGTTTTCGTATACTATCATGAAAGGGTGTTCCCCCATGAATTTACAAAAGCAGCTTCGCTGCGTGTATCTGCACGCATTTACCTCTACCCTGCGCTTCACCGACGCCGTCTGGGTCGCGCTGCTGGCGGCCCGCGGCATCCCGGTGTACGGGGAGTCCCGGATCGGGGAACTGCTGAAATGACGGGGCCGTGCCTCGTCATTTTTTACAATTTCCGCGATTTTTTTTATCCGCGGCTCATGAAAAACCAACCTTGCAATGGGCGGCACCTTTCTGTATAATAAGTTGAAATAACGAAGGGAGGACACCTCATGCTGCGTTTCATGCGTCGGAAATACACGGCTGAGAGCGCCTCTTTTTCTTATTTTCGTTTCCCCTTTTGAGACCGGCTGAAGTGCCGGTATTTTTTTTGCCCATGTGGAAAACTAAAGCTGGGAGGAGAAAACAAATGAAAGAAAAGACAACCAACCTCGGCCAGGAGCCCATCCGGGACGCCCGGACCCTGGGCGTCCCCAAGATGCTGATCCTGGGATTGCAGCACATGTTCGCCATGTTCGGCGCCACCGTGCTGGTGCCCATCCTGGTCCAGAGCTACGGCCTGCCCCTGTCCATCCAGACCACGCTGTTCTTTGCCGGCATCGGCACGCTGTTCTTCCATGTTTGCACAAAGATGAAGGTGCCCGCTTTCCTGGGCTCGTCCTTCGCTTTCCTGGGCGGCTTCGCCGCCATGGGCGCCATGGACAGCGGCATGTACGCCGGGATGGAGGCATCTGAAAAGCTGCAATACGCCTGCGGCGGCGTGGTGGTGGCGGGCCTCCTGTACGTGGTGCTGGCCGCCATCATCAAGGCGGTGGGCGTCCACCGGGTCATGCACTACCTGCCCCCTGTCGTCACCGGCCCCATCATCATCCTCATCGGACTGAGTCTGGCGCCCTCTGCGGTCAACAACGCCTCCACCTGCTGGTGGTTGGCGCTGGTGTCCATGGCCATCATCATCGTCTGTAACATCTGGGGCAAGGGTATGGTGAAGATCATCCCCATCCTGCTGGGCGTGGTCGGATCCTATATCGTGGCGCTGATTGCCGGTAAGGTGGACTTCTCCGGCATGGCAGACGCTGGCATCATTGGCCTCCAGCCCTTCTTCACCGACTTTGGCGGCAGTATCGCCAAGTTCGACATCTCCGCCATTCTGGTGATGGCCCCCATCGCCATCGCCTCCATGATGGAGCACATCGGCGACATGTCCGCCATCTCCGCCACCGTGGGCGAGAATTTCATCGAGGACCCCGGCCTGCACCGTACCCTCATTGGCGACGGCGTCGCCACCGCCCTGGCGGGCCTGTTTGGCGGCCCCGCCAACACCACCTACGGCGAGAACACCGGCGTGCTGGTGCTGTCCAGGGTCCACGATCCCCGGGTCATCCGGCTGGCCGCCATCTACGCGGTGGTGCTGTCCTTCAGCCCCAAGTTCGCCGCCTTCGTCAACTCCATCCCCGCGGCCATCATCGGCGGCGTCAGCTTCATCCTGTACGGCATGATCTCCGCCATCGGCGTGCGGAACGTGGTGGAGAACCAGGTGGACTTTACCAATTCCCGCAACCTGATTATCGCCGCCGTCATCCTGGTCTGCGGCCTGGGCTTTACCAACGGCCTGACCTTCCAGGTGGGCGGGGCCTCCATCACCCTGACCTCCCTGGCCATCGCCGCCATCGCGGGTATCGTCCTCAATGCCATCCTGCCCGGCAACGATTTCCACTTCGGCAAGACGGCCAACGCGGACACCGCCGCCTCCCTGGGCCGGTATTGATCCATTACCCCGGAGCGCCGCGCAAGCGGCGCTCCCTTTGTGTCCGGACGCCGGTTTATTTTGGAGAAATACCGCAAATGTCAATAGTAAAACCCGAATTTATTTGAAAATTTTTTTACAGGTTTATTATAGGCTTGCAAGAAACACGCCGAACAGCTCCGCAGAGGTATGCCACCCAAGGATTTTGCGCGGGTAATTGTTGAGCCAGTCTATTGCTCTATCAACGCTGACCTGGGAAACGCGCCCGAAGTTGGTTCCTTTTGGGAAGTGCCAGCGTATCATCTGGTTTTGCTTTTCGTTGCTGCCGCGCTCCCAGGAGGAGTATGGGTGGCAATAGTAAATCTGGGTCCGCTTTTTCCAATGGCACCGCCAGGACCGTTCCATACCCCAGCAGTTGGAGAACTCTGTGCCGTTGTCCACGGTAATTGTTTTGAATACCTCCCGGAATTTGCGCGTGCCGACGCGCCGCTCCAGCCGGTCCAAAGCGGACACGACGCTGGCGGCTGTGTGATCTGGCACGCGCAAAGCTATTTCATAGCGAGTGACGCGCTCGGTGAACACAAGCAGGGCGGACTTGCCGCCTTTGCCGCTCACCACGCTGTCCATCTCCCAATGGCCCGGCTCCTGGCGGTCCATAATAAACTCCGGTCTGCGCTCGATGCTGTCCCCACGGGGCGCTTTTGCTGCGCGGACATGGTTATACTTTCGCTTCCGTTTGCCCTTATACCGCAGGGATTTGTTGGTGAGAGGCCAGAGGTCCCCTTTGTCGATGTATTTATACACAGTCTGACGGCAGAGCGTGCAGGAAAAGGTGGTCTCCGGGGTTTTACCCAGCATGGAACAAGCAGCGGATGGGGAGTAGCCACTTGAGATCATTTCCACCAGCCAGTTTGCAAGAGCATGGTCTTTGCCGATTTTCAGCGGCTTTTCCATGTTTTTCTTGGCCCGCTGGTGATAGTCTCTCCCGGCCTCTGGGGAGTAGGCTTTGTATGGGCGCAACTCGCTGTCGATCAGCTCAACCTCGCCCCGTTTGCACTCGTCATAAATGGTGCTGTGATGCACTCCCAGATACCGCGCGATCTGCGGCTTGCTGTACCCTTGCCGCAGCATCTTCTCGATGGTCAATCTATCGTTCCAGGTCAAGTGCTTCCCCTTTGCTTTCGGCATACAAATCCCCCTAAATTCAATGCTTTTGCATCGCTTTTGTAAACCTTTAGCACAACATTTGCAGGTTTGTCAAGCCCCCCAGAATATGGAAAAATCCCCCTACTATCCGTAGGGGGATTTCAAAATTTTTTATTCTTTCCCGGTCAGCCAGTCCATCGTCACGCCCAGGACCTCGGCAAACACCATCAGCTCATAGTCTGTCACAAACCTGTCGCCGGTCTCAATTTTGCTTATAGCCTCTCGCTCTATCAGCACACCCTTGACCTGCATCTTTGCGGCAAGCTCCGCCTGTGAGATGCGCTGGGCGGTTCTGCTCTGATGGATGCGGTCACCAGAGATATTCTTTTGTCCTTCATAATCGTAAATCTTCATGGCGGCTGTCCTCCAGTTCCGCCTTGACAGTATCATGTTTTTGCGTTATTTTTGTAATAAAGATTTATAAACTATTTCGGAGATACACAAAATTTGAGAAAGAGGCACAAAGTTATGAAAAAGAGCGAGGCCAGGGCAATACCCCGCTCCGCTCTTTTGATTTGCGCCTATTTCTTGATGAACAACTGCACCAGTCGATGCAGGAACACCATAAGTTGCTCGCGCGTGGCGAAGGAGTGGTATTGCATCGTGCCGCTTCCGTCCCCGAAGATCAGACCGTTTTCCTCGGCCCACTCGCGGTCCTCCTTGCTCCAGTCAGCGGGGGCCTCCTTGGCTTTGCGTGCCAGCCAATCATCCATCATTTTGTCAAAAGTTGTTTGGTCCATGTCATCGTCTCCCTTGTTGTGCTGGCGGGTATCTACCCACCAGTAGTATTTGACCTGGCTCTTGAAAGTCTCCAGATCACCGTTCAGCCTTGCGTCCTTGGTGGAGGCTGGGTCATTGATGCGGACCTTGCCATCCTCCCACCACACGACAACGAAGTGGCCGGAACTGGTCCATAGGCCCTTGTTCATCAGTGCGATCAAATAGTAGCCCTGCTTGAGCAGGTCGAAAGCCTTTTTGTGGTTTTCGTGGTTCGGCTTGCCGTAGGTGTTCGCCCAGTTCAGCATATCGCACTCAATGCCAAACGCGGCAAACTGGGGCTTGAAATAGGCGTAGTAGGTGCCCTGGTTCTTTGCCTTGTACCCATGCTCCACGCTCCACTTGCAAGCGTCCTCTGGGGTATAGGTCTTGCCCGTCAGCGTCTCAATGAGCATCGCGGCACAGGTTGGCCCGCAGCCCGCGCTCCCGATGGTGGAGCTTTCGCCTGTCACCCGGTAGGGCTTGCTTTTCCAGCGCGGGTCTGTCTGGAGATAGGAAACAGGCCGTTTATTCATTGGGGGTCCCCCCGTCGATCGTGTCCTGGATTTTCTGGCTCTGGGTGCCGAAATAGAACGCGATAATGACTGCATAGATGGTCATAAAATCCTGGCTAATCTTACCCATCACAGCCATGTAGGCGAACACGCCGGTCAGTACCAGCGTGACCAGGGATTTGACGGACATAAGTGCCGCCAGCCGCTTGATAATTTTCTCATTCATAGCGTTTTCCTCCTTTAGCAGTCTCGTTTGATGTTTTTCTCCGGCTCGTTGCTCGTTCCAAACACCGAGCCGTCGTTATGCTCGAAGATATTCTCCACCACCTTGAGGACATTGACCCCCAGGATAGTCTTGATGGCCTGCTCTGACAGCTCTACCACAGGGAAAACCTGCCCCAGCCGCACCGTGGCATATAGGGCGATAAGATAAGAGACCGTCACCCACCCCAGCGCCGCTATTTGTGTTGTTATGAACAGCACGCGCGTGACTGACCGCATGGAGAGCCGCTTCCCCTTCGTACTCATATGTCCTCATGCTCCTTGGCCTCTAGTACGGTAATTCTGTGTTCATGGTCAGTGAGCTGGGACTGGTGATCTTTGTTGATCTCGGCCTGGTCTTTCAGATGGTCCTTGTATCTGCCCTGGAACTGCTCCATTCCCGTGGTGAAACTGTCCATCTTGGTGGTCAGCTTGGTAAGCGTACTGTTCAGTTTGAGCATCGGCCCGCTGACACTTGCGATAAGCCCCAGCAGTACCACAATGACACTCACGACTTCCCATTCCATGTTCATCACCGCCTTTCCCCAAGAGCATATCAAAGCCCCGGAAAGATTGCGCCAGGAGATGAAGAAATTTTTTGAAAGAAAGAGGGAAAGAAAATGAAGGTTTTGATTTGGTTCGTATGCATTTTCGTGTTCAGCCTGGTGCAGGTGGCCGTCCAGAGCCAGGGTGTCGTCCTTGGCGGTGTCCCCACCGTGCTGCTGGCGCTGCTTCTGGTGTTTCTTCCGGCCCCGCTTTTGTGCAAGCTGTGGAGCAAAAGGGCACAGCGGCCTGCCATCCCAAAAGACAGGCAGGCAGAGCGGTGGTACACCTGCCCCAAATGCGGCCAGCTTGTCCATGATGGCGAGACCTGCGACTGCGAGATGGCCCAGCAGGTGCAAAAAGATAAGCTGTGCGGCACGCCCTTTATTCGGGAACGCCAGCGTCTTGACATGGAGCTTGCATCCGGGAACATCACCCAGGAGGAACACAGCAAGCGCGTCTCCGCCATGGACGCCTCCATGCCGTCTCCGCCCACTGGCCCTATATATGAGCCACCGGCGGCCCAGCCCCAGAAAAAGAGCCGCACCATCGCCGTCCTTTCTGTGCTGTGTGCCGTGTTGGCCGTGTGTTCCTGTGTCCTCTGTTATAAGGTCCACGAATACCGCACCCTTGCCGTTTCCTTCATTGAGGAAAACGACAGGCTGCTGAGTGAAAACAAAGACCTGGAGGCGGCGGTTGAAGCCTTGCAAGCCCCGGTAGAGCCGTCTTTTTCCTCTTGGGTGGACTGGAACAAGTTGTATGAGGCGGGGTATATCAAGCTATCCTACGGCGAATGGCTGGCTGTAATCGGCAGTTGAAAGAAAGGGGGCCAGGAATAATCCCGGCCCCCTTTCTTTACCACTCGCCCGTATAGACGGTTCCCCACAGGAACTCCCGCTGCGCGTCAGTAAAGCCAGCATAGTCCTCCAGCCACTCCCGCACATGGTCGCTCTTTGCCTCGCCCTTGACGGTTTTCCCGTTCTCGTCCTTGGTGCTTTCCGCCATATTGTAGGCCACATGGAACAGGACATATTCCCACGGTTCAATCCCCATGGCCTCCGCATCATCAGCAAGGGCCATCCACTTTGTGTCGATTTCATACTGCCCGTCGGAGTTGTCCGCCAGGGCCGTCTTGTCCGCCAGCTTATAGGCGGCAGCCAGCACTTTGTCCTTCTCCTCGTCGCTCATGCTCTGGAAAACAGGATCTCGGTCCAGGCCGTCGGCCATTTCCCGATAATCCCCAGCCCGCTGGTCGGCGTAGGATTGGTATGCCCGTGTCCCCAGATCATCCGCGCCGAAGGTTTCCTCCGGCTCCTTGTCCTCTGCGTACTGGTCCCGGCTGCCAATTAGGTCGCGGGCCTGCTGGGACAAGGTAAAGTCGGGGTCATCCTCCAGGGCCTTGTTGTACCGGCTCCGCATGGCGCTGTCAATGCTCGCACCGTCCATGCCCATTTGGTCCATCAGCTCGCTGCGGATATGCTGGTAGCTGTCCATATCGCCCTGGACCAACGCCCGGAAAAGGATGTCGTAGTACCGGCCCTTGTTCCCGCTGTTGGTGATGTTGTAGATGGCCTTTTCCATCTCGTACTGGAGCGGGATGTTGTCCGTTTCCACCGTGACGCTCCGGGCAAAGCCCCACACATCCCGCGCAAGATTGCCCAGCGGGATGCCGAACACTTTTGCCCCGGCGGCCAACAGTTCCTTCGCAGCATAGGCTCTGGTTTTCTTCCCCGCGCCGCCCGCGCTCTGCACCGCCGTCTGGCCCGCCTCGATCAAGTCCGCGACGATCTCCATTTCCGTCCTGGACACATCGTACCCTTGGAGCATGGAGAGCGCGTCCTTCACGAAGGGGATTTGCCCCAGCAGGTTCATGTTGCTGCCCACATTTCCGTTGAACACGGCGGCAACAGCCTTGTCCCAGGCACTCTCCTCCTCGCCGGTAATGCCGGTGAACGCAGAACGGAAGCGGTCCCAATACTTCTTGTCCTCGTCATCGTCGCGCATCGCGTCAATCAAGCTCTGGGCCAGGGCGTTGACCACATTTGTGACCACCAGCGCCGTCGCAGCTCGGCCCATCGTTTTGATGGCCCGCCCCCGCTTTTGGGCGTTCTGCTCATAGCGCACCTGGTCATAGCTCCGCATCAGCAGGTTAAGGGACATGATTGGCTCGCCCATAAAGGAGGTCGCCTGCTTCACCACCGCGTTGCTGGAGCGCATGATGTTGGACCGCTGGAGTACGCCGTCCACAACCTGCGTTTGGTCGATAACCTCCGTGAACAGTTCGTTGACGGCTTTATAGAACGCCTCGCTGCCCTTTGCAAGCTCCTTGTGCTCTCTGGCTGTCGCCCACTCGCAGGCGTTCCAGAGGCGGCCCCAGGTGACTGCATCGGCCATGCCAGCCGGAGCGGAGAGCGCGTCGTTGAGCTTCCGCACGCGAGTTCGGCTGTCGAACAGGATTTCACTCATTTGCATGGGGCTGCTGATATCGAAGCCGCCCATGTCCTTGCGCATGGCGATGGGGGAGTATTGCAGGGCTTTTGCCCAGCCGTTGCCCTTGGTCACGCCTTTTGCAAGGCCACGGGAGAGGTCCGCCGGGGAGAGCACCGCCCCAGCGCGGAAAAACGCCGTGGGCTGCTGGATGACCACGCGCAGGTTGGCACCAACCGCTGCGCCCTTGAAGCTGCCGATGGTTTTTCCGGCGATGTCCCACATCGGGCTGTCGCTGGGTGCGTTGATGCCGTTCTGGATATCCTCCATGAGGTTATTCCAGTATTTTTGCGAGCCAGCTCCGCCTACCCGGTCCAGGATGCCCTTCACGGTCTTGCCGTTCAAGTTCCCTTCACCATCCCGGAAGCGGAAGTTATACAGGCGGTTCAAGTCCTCCATCGTGCAGAGCCACGCCGCGTAGTCCGTCATGTCTGCCGCATGGGCGGAGAAGGTGGAGAAGATGCCCGCGATGTCCAGCGGGTTGCTGGCGTGGGGCATAACAGACTTTGCAAGCCCGATGTTTTTAATGGACCTGGTGTTGTTCCCGCCCTTCTCCACAGTGGAGTGGATGCTCTCCTTGGCGGATTTGATGGGCCAGTAGTCCGTCCCGGTGAATTTCTTGTAGCCATAGGCGGCCATGCTGGCCTGGTTGCCATAGTCCGCCAGCAGGCCGGTGGTCAGCTTTTGCAGGCCGTCCGCGATCTTCACCTGCTTATCCGTCAGTTTCCCAGTGATGGTCTCCAGGTCCCCGGCGGTCAGCAGGATGGCATCCGTGCCGCGGCGGATTTTTGCGCTCTTGATCTCCGGCTGCACGATGCCGCCCTTGAGCAAGTGGTCCTGGGCCTGCTTGCGCTTTGTCAGTTCGTACAGTTCCATGATCTGCGCAGTGGAGAGGGTCAGCTTCTCGCCCCGCTCGGTGGTGAAGGTATGAGTGGCCTCCTCCAGGTTTTTCACCGTCTTGGGGTCCACGATCTTGCGGACCTCCTCGGCCACGCGGTCCACCATGAGCTGCTGCTGGTCCTGGGCGTTTCGGAGCGTCCTGTAAACAGTGTGCCCCGCCTCTCCGTAGTGAGAGAAAAAGGTGTAGGGGGTCTCCAGGTCGATCATGGCGTGCCATTTGGTCAAACTCCGCTTTGCCCGGCGGGTGGCCGTGTCGGCCTCCATGGCCTGCGCCCAGTCTTGGGTTTGCGCATACTTCCCCTGGGACAGCACCTTGCCCGCCGTGGAAACCGAGTGCTCCACTGCTTTGACCACCTTCCAGACGGTCTCCAACTGAGCGGTGGTCATATCCGCCAGTCGGGTATCCTTCATGGCGATAACTGCATCAAAGCTGCCTTGTATGCCCTCCGCGTCGCTGCCCAGCAGAGAGGGGTCGATCACAAGGTCCCCGCCCTCGGCCACGATCTTTGCATACTGCTCCTTGAGCGCCCGGAATGCCTCGGTCCGCTTGGTGGGCAGCCCGTCATCGCCCTTTCGGCGCTTGCCGGTCTCCGGGTCCACAGTGTACTGGCTCTCCTGGTTGATGCTCTCCAGCATCGCCGCTACGGCTCCGCGCAGGTTCTCCGGGATGTGCTGCTTGTCCGTGGGTTTGAGGAGCTTCTGGGACAGGCTGCTGGCGTGCCGGGTGATCTTCCGGCGCAGTTCCGCCGCGCTCCGGCGCTCCCGGCCCGCTGCGTCTCTCGCCGCATAACGCTCCTTCAACTGCCCGATCTGGGTATCCCGGCGGCTGCGTTCCCGTTCAATGGCCCGCTGCACCCGCTCCCGGTTCTGCTCCCGCAGGGTCTCCAGCTTGGCGTTGTTCTGCTCCCGGAGCTGCCGGAGCTGCTGGCGGCCCTTGGCCTTGGCCTCTTGCAGTTTCATGGCCTGCCGGTCCGCAAAGGTCGCACGGGTCTGGGGCAGGTCAAAGAACTGCTCCATGATCTCGTTGGCCGCGCCGGTCACGGCCTGCTCGGTGTAACGGGAGAAGGGGTTGTATTCCGTGATGTCGTAGATACCGTCCAGGACCTCCACGATGTGGAGGAGCTGGTCTGCCGGGTTGATCTCCCGCTGCGCGTCGAAGAACTCCGGCCACATCTCGGACATCTCCTGGTAAACCTGGTCAATGTTGGTGCTGCCCTTGCCCAGGTTGATGCGGCCCATATTCCGCCTGCGGAAGTCGCCGTAGTCCGCGATGTCGTGGCTGTCTGCCTCGGAGATCGTCAGCTTGGTGGTCCGCAGGTAGGAGCGCAGGTCACTGTACTGCCGGTACATCTCGTCGTCCACGGCCACGGCGCTGTTCACCAGGCGCGCCGCGATGGCTTCCGCCCTGCGGCGGGCCTCCGTGTAGGTCAGCTCGTCGGCACCGTCCCTACCGCTGGCGATGTAGTCATAGAGGCTCTGGAGGTCCCCGGAGATGTCATCCACAGACAGGTCCGCGCCATAGGAGCGGATAAGCTCCCGCGCCGCCGATGCCACGGCCTTTTTATCCGTGGTCACCCGCTTGGTCCTCCGGGTCTGGCCCTTCCAGTAGTCCACGCGCTCCCGCAGCAGGTTGTTCTCCTCGTACAGCGCCTTGACATCCGCCGCCCGCATAGTGCTTTTCTCTTGGAGGCTGCGCCGGATGTCCGGGTCGCTGGTGGGGGTTTTGTTTGTGACATTCTTGATTTGCTCAGAGCTGCGGACGACATAGGAGATGCCGCGCTCAACAACGGAGCCGTTGATTTGGTCCGCACCCTCGTCCAGAAGGATCGCGTCATAGTCGTACCCGCTTTCCTCCAGGAAGTCCACCAGGTCGTAGCCGTCCGTCCAGTCCGGCAGGCCGCTTTCCTGGAGAGAAGTTCTGGAGTATTCGCCGTAAAACTCCTTCTCCCAGATAGCGCGGCACTCCTCAAGGCGGGTGTCAAAAGGCTTTTTGATGTTTGCGTAAACTTCATACATGGTCTCGCCGGTGTCCCTGTTCATGTATCGCTCGGCATATTTCTGATTGGCGGTCAGATAGGACCAGTCTCGGAAAACGGTAAATCCGCCCTTCCTGGTCCCATGGTACATGACCATGAGCCGTCCTTGGTCGTCAACGGCCTTGCTGTCCTTGAAGTATTCACGCTGCTGCTCCGTAAGTGTGCGGCCCTTGCTGTCCTCCTTAATGGAGAAGCGTGCGCCCTCCACAGAGTTGACAGCCCGCAGCCGGTCCGCGTCGTCCCCGGCCTTGTACTCCAGCAGCCGCATCCCGGCCTGCTCCGCCTCGGCCCGCAGTTTTGCGTCCATGTTATTGGGCACAACAGCAGCCAGCACCTCGTCAAATCCAACGGCCCGTTGGGGTTTGGCCTCGAAGTATTCCGTCGGCAACTCCGCCGCAGTTTGGTAAACCGTCTTGATGTCTTGGGCAGTCTGGGAGCTGATCTTGTAATCTTCCTGCGCAAACGCCCGCATGATAGCATCCACGGTGTGCTTGCCCTTTGCCGCCTCCATCAGAACGCCACCAATGATGTCGCTCTCAATAAACGAATTATCAGAGTGGGCCTTATTGGTCGCCTTGACCTTCTGGATGATGGAGCTGATTTGCTGGTCCACAGCCTCCACGCGTGCCTTGTAGGCATCGCCCTCTACCGCGCCCAGCCGCCCGCTGTCGGCCTTGATTTCCCGGATGTTGCGGTAGCTGGGGGTCGATACGGATTGCACCGCCTTTGCCGACGCGCCCCAGGTTCCCTCGCCGCGTTCTGCCTGCTGGGAGGTCATGGCCTTTACGATGTTCTCCAGAGTATAGGCGTTGTGGAGTGCAGCAAAGCCCCGCCGCTTTCCAGAGGGAGTAAAGGGGTCCTTGCCGTTGTAGATGCCCTCCTCGCCCAGCAATCCGTCCAGCTTTTGCTCCAGCCACAGGCGGAGGCCGTCTTGGTCTACCATGTCGCGCAGCGCATCAGAGGTGGCATAGCGGTCCACCTCCCGCTCCACGCTGCTGCCGCCTGCCTCGTGCAGGTCCCAGGCGTTTTGTACAAACTTGGCCATGCGCTCGCTGGTCAGTCGGTTTAGCCGCAGCTCAATTTTTGCGGGAGAATTAGTGGTAAAGCCGCCCCGCTGCTCCAGCGCGCCCCGGATGGCCGCCTTGACGGCAGAGATGTCCCCATCGGTCAATTCCTCGCCGGTCATAGTTCTGGCATAGGCGGCAGCAAGCTCCTGCGCACCCATCCGCTCGGCAAGGTCGCTTAACGCCTCGTTGCCGAAACTGTCAAACTGTTCTACCTTGTCCCGCATCACCGGCTCCAGTGTCTTGCCCTGGTCTGCCAAGTAGGCGGCCCGCACGCCGTCATTGTTGGAGAGATCGTCCAGGATGTCGTCCATCGTCTTGCTTGTGTACTCGTTCTCGAAGTACAGCGCAGAGGACGCTTCTCCCAGAAATAGGCCATCCGCGATTTTCTGTGCTTTTTTGTATATCTCGTTGGAGAGCCGCGATGCCACCCTGTCATTCACAACGCGGTCCACCGTCGGAGCGGTCGGTGTCCATGCGTCGCCACCATATACCCTATTCCGGCTGTTGGCTTGCGGGTCAATAGTGTCTGTACCAAACACGAGAGAGATAGGTCCATACTTGGCATGGCCCTGCTTGGCCTGTACAATGGCGATAGAGGGCATGGGCAGTCCACCCAGTCTCAGCGCATCCCGCAGATTTTGCTCCGTGAGATTGTGAAGGGCCAGCAGCTCGCCGTTGTCCTCTACCACGCCCTTGAGAGAAAACTTCCCGTCCACCTGGGCATAGCCGCCCTCGGTCCCGATGACAGAGGAGAGGGACTGCGCGGAGGCGCTGGCTTCCTTCAACGCCTTGTTCCAGAGGCGTGCCGCTTCCTCCAGCGTTTTCATGTCCACGCCGTACTGTTCCATCGCTGCGCTGTTCTGCGCCTGGACATCGCCCCGGAACGCAGACTTCACGCGGCGGATGAAGTCCCGGATAGCATCCAGAACTTTGCGTGCCACGCTGCGGTTGTCCTGGGCAAGATCCTGGAACAGTTTGCCGTCCTTCACCATGGCCTCGGTGAACTCCGCCGCCACCTCGTCCATGGCCTGCTCGGTGGTCAGATTGACCCCGTGCCGTGCATAGCGGTCCTTGATCTCCTCCACCGCGTCCCGGCCAACCTGCTCCGCGATCTTGCCGTTGGCGTAGTCGCGGTACTTGCGGTACGCTTCCGGCGCAAGGTCCTGGAGCCGGTGCGTGATCTCGTGGGAGGCCACCACCATGGCCGGGTCCTGGGCATTGGCCGCAATACGGATGGTTCCGTCAGCCGCATAATAAGCGCCGTTGCCGCCATGCTCCACCGCCGCCGTTATTTCAATTTTGGTCCCCAGGGCCTTGCCCAGGTTGTTGAGATATACCGCCTGCGCCTTGGGAAGGGTAGCTGTGTGATCGTTCTGAATAAGCCCGGCTTCCTCGCCATAAACCGTCGCATACTGTACGCGGGCTTTTTCCTGTGCCAGAGATGCTGCAGCATCGTTCTTTCCGGCCAGGTATGCCGCCTGCCGCTGTGCGTCGTTCAGCGCGTCAGTATAAGCCGTCCGTACCTTGTCCATGTCCATGCCGGTCATGCCCGCCTGGTAGTAGGCAGAGAACGCCCCATAGTAGGCCGTCGTGTCCGTGGTGCCGTCATAAAAGTCCGCCGCCACTTTGGCACCCTGCTGGCCCAACGCCTGGACCGCCTGGCTCAAGCCCTGGATGTTGTGAGCCTGCCGGGCGATATTCACCGGCTGCGCCGTGCGCCTCTGCTCCGTCTGCGTTGCGGGCTGGGCAGCCGTCTGCGCACCCTGCGGATTTGCCTGGGCAGTTTTCCTCACCGCTGCGGAAAAGCCGCCCTCGCGGCTTACAAGCGCCTCCACGGCGCTTTTTACAGCCTTTCTCTGCTGCGCCTTGCTCATGTTCTCGGTGATGGTCAACCCAGCCTCCGTTTCCAGGGTGGTCATGGCGCTCGGGTTGCCCAGGATATCCAGAGCCATGTTGTTGGTCACGCGGCCCTTCTGCGTCAACTCCTCGGCGGCCCGCAGCAGCAGGTCTCCGGCCCCTTCCTCTGCGTCGATGGCTTGCACATTGGCCTGGTAAAGCCGCCCCAGCTCGGCGCTGGTGATGGTCTCCCCATTGTCAAGTTTCTGCTGGAGCTGCTGCGCGAGCTGGTAGCTCTGGGTGGAGGGGTCGCTGACAAGGCCCTCCTGGATGGTAGCCTGCACAACATCCTCACCCATGGCCTGGAACTCCGCCCCCGTCTGCCTGGTGTTGATGTTGCTGCCAATGGCGTTGATGCCGATTGCGCCGCCGGACATCACGCCGCCGGAGATAGCGCCGCCCAGGAAGTCAAGGCCCATCGTCTCCGCCTGGTCCAGGACCGCGTGCCAGAACGCCTCGCTTTCGTCCATACCATCGCGCTGGTAAGCGTCGATAGACTGCTGCCACTCGCTTTTATCCTTGGAGATCAAGATGTCGGCAAACAGGTTGATGAAGTCGCTGCCCACTTCCTCGCTGCCCTCTGCCAGGGTGTTCTTGAGGAAATAACCCAGGGCGCTGCGGGAGAGGGAGGTCTTGTCCAGCAGCGCGTCCAGGCTCACCTTTTCGGTGATGATCTCCGCCGCGCCCGCGATGGTGCCCAGGGCAAACGCCTGGCCGTCAGACAGGCCCCGGTCCTTGGCGGAGATGGTTGCATCCGCCGCCGCGCCGGTGCCCATGATGCCCAGCGTCAAGGCGCTGTTGCCGCCGGTGATGGCGGTATCGAAAAGAAAGTCGCCCATGCTCATGCCGGTTTGGTAGGCAAAGCTGCCCACGCCGCCCCACTTGTCCTCCACGATGCTGTTTACCTCTCCCCGGATGGCGCTGTTGAGGTAGGAGAACTTGTTGTAGGCCGCGTTTTGGTCGATCTTGCCGTCCTCTGCATAGTCAGCTACCTGTCCCAGATAGGAAACGCCCTTGAGAGGGCTTTCCAGAACGCTGAACACAGAGGAACCGACGGGATGCTCGTTTGCATAAGCGGCCCACTCCGCCTCGCTCGCGGCTCGCTGGCGGTAGGTGAGGTCGTTGGCAATAAAGCTGATATAGGCATAGGCTTGGTCCGCGCCCTGGGTGGCGTAGATGTAGTTGAAGGTGGCGATCTCGTCATCCGTCATCTCCTGGAGGAAACTGTTATCCACGCCCAAAAGAGAGGCATTCGAGGAGATGTCGTTCACCATCTGGTGGCCCAGGGCCTCCTCGTTGCGGTTGATGTAGTCGTAGGTGATGTCGTCAAAGCCGGTCTCTGTGTACATACCGCTCCAGGCGTTGAACTTTGCCTCTTTGCCGTTGGCGGTAGTGGCATAGCGGCTCAACTCCGCAAAGTCGTCCGCCTCCCGGTACGCGCTGTACTGCTTGCCCTGGGCGATGCGCTCCGCGCCGTCAATGTCCTCTTGCAAGGCGGCGACGCGGCCCCGGAGGTCATTGTACCGCGTTTCCGCGTCCTGGTAGTTTGCCGCATATTCCGCCTGCTGCTGGGCGGTCATGTAGCGAGAGCCGGACATGATGCCCCGATAGGTGTTGCGGTCCTTCTCAGCCTGCGCCAGTTGCGGCTCCAGTTCTGCCAGCTCCAGCTTGGCGCTGTCGATGTCCAGGGCAGAACGCCGCTGGTAATCATCGTAGTCTTTCTCCGTCGCCCATTGGCTCCAGTAGTCGTACTCGCTGCCCAGGCCGCCGCGCAGGCCCTCCAGGTAGCTGCCGCCCTCGTCCAGCGCGGAGAGGATGCGGTCCACCGTCCCCTCGCCGTACATGTCGTCGTACATGCTCTTGTATGCCTGGAAGTAATTGCGGTAGTTCGCCGCCTGGCTGTTGAAACTGTCGATGCTCTGGTACGCGCTGTCGCGGTAGGCCCCCAAAGTGTCGGCGCTCTGGTATTTACCGTCACGGCCAGCATAGTCCGCGCTCATGCGCTGGGAAAAGCTGTTCAAATTCTCCAGCCAACTGTTGAAGCCTACCTCCTCGTCCCGCCACGCGGTCACGCCCTTGTTCCGCCGCGTCCACTCGGAGAAAGAGGATGGCTTGTCGTCCCGCGCATAGCTGCCGGAGGCCGGGGCGGCGCCGCTCTGTGCCTGCTGTTTGGTCCAGTCGGCAAAAGAGCCGCCCTGGGAGGGCGCAGCAGGGGACGCGGTTGCCCGCGCCCCGGTGCTGCCCTGGGTATCCTTCTGGCTCTCGTCCTGCTTCTTGCGTTTCTTGGTCCAGTCAGAAAAGCTCATAGTTTCCCCTCCTTATCCGCCGTAGGTCGAAAGGCAATACTGCACATAGGCCGTCAAATACTCGGAGTAGCTGTTATACTCCGTCACCTCTGTTCCGCCCTGGCCGTACTGCTGGTAGGACGCTTTCCGCCGCGTCCACTCGGATTTGGTCATCGCGCCGGAGGCGTTTCCGCTTGGCACGCCGTTCTGGCGCATATAGGCCACCGCCTCGCTGTAATCGTTGAAAGTCGGCACGCTGCCGCTCGTCTTGGCGCTGTCCCTGGCCGTTTCATACAGTGCCCAGAGGTTGTCCGTCTTGGAAGCAGACAGGTCCAGCCCCACCAGATACTCATAGGCTTTTGTGTCGTTGCCAAAGCCCAGCATGGTGTCCACAATGCCGGTGGTCGGTTTCTTGCCGGAGCCGGAGGAACCGCCGGAGCTTTTAGACCCGCTGCCGCTGGAACGGGCCGCCGCCTGGGCTTTGTCATACGCCGTCTTGAGATTGGCGATCTCCGCGTCCGTGTACCCCAGCGCCTTGTAGCCGGAGAAGTCGCCCGCCGCCGCAAGGGTTTGGGCCTTGGCAATCGCCTGGTTGTACTCCGTCTCGCTGGCGTACTGGCTGCGCTCCCAGGCGGTCTCGTCGTCATATCGCTGGTCCGCGATCTGGTCCCGGCCCACCTGGTAGTTCCACTCGGTGTTGTACCGCTGGTCGGAGATGTCGTCCCGGTACACGCCGTAATCAAAGCTGCGGTCCGTGTTGTACTGGGCCAGCAGGTCCGCGTACTTGGCGTAGTCGCCCTGCTCCAGCGCCATGAGCATTTCCAGGTTGGCGCGCATCGTGTTGCCCTCGTCTTGGTACATGGAGTAGGCGAGCTGCCGCAGCTCCGGGATTTTGTCAGACAGCGCCGACATGTAGTTGTCGTAGGTCTGCTGCGCCGCGCTGCCCGCATAGGAACTTGCAAGGCCGCCGGTCCTGGCGGATACCTGCCCAAGGGTGTCCTGCATGGCCCGCTCGCCGTTGCGGGTATAGCTCTCCTTGTACTGCTGGTAGGTGGGGTCCGTTTCCGGGTTGTAGCTGAACGCCTCCCGGTTGAGGATTTGCGCCGTCAGATCGTCGATCTGGCTCTGGTAGCGGTTCACATAGGAGGGCGCGCTGCCATAGGAGAAACCGCCGCCCAGTCCGCCGTAGCTGCCGCCGCCATAATCGCCCGCCCCGTCCGGGTCCCAGGCGGTCAAGTCACTCTTGATGTACTTGCTGCCGTCGGTGCCGCCGGAGTAACCGTACTTTCCGCGCACGCGCTCCACATAGTCGTGCGCCTCCGCCCAGGTGATTTGCCCGGAAGATGCCAGGTCCCGCAGTTCCGCCGCCTGTTGCAGCTCGCTGTCGGAAAAATAGTCCTGGTCATAGGACGAGCCGCCGTAGCTGCTGCGGTCCGAGGAACTTTTCACCGTGTCGGAGCTTTTGGCCGCCACGCTCTTGTCCGTTCCTGCAAAGTGGTCGTGCTTATAGTTTGTCGCCTTGGTCGCATAACCGTTTTCATCATAGGTGATGTTATAGCCGCCCTTGGAGACGGTCTGGCCCGCAAGGTCTTTGTCGCGGGACATGTCGGGTCCTTTCGCCATTGGTGATACCCCCTTTTAAGTGATCTTCTGCTCCAGCGCCGAAACGCGGGCAGCCAGTGAGTTGTAGCTTGTCGCCAGCGCGCTCACGCTGTTTTGCACGCCGGACACCGTGGTTTGCAGGCTGGCGGTCTTGCTGTTCAGCCCCTCAATGCTGGTCTGCGCGGCGGTGAGGTTTTTCTGGAGCTGTCCCAGCATGAAGTCGATGTTCTCCTGCAAGGTCCTGGTGTAATTGCAAAGCGCCTTAACGGTCCCTTCAACATCGTTTCGGTCGAACGGCGGGGGAGAGCCAGGCAGCACAGTTGCCATTGTCTATCCCTCCTGTCAATACTCGCTTCCAACGGCGAACTCCCGCACAAAGCTCTTGATGACGCACACGCCCTTGCCGGACAGGCGCACCCGGAAGTTGTCGCACCGCACCGGCAGAATGGGGATTTGTACCGTTTTGGCCCGCTCGTCGTGGGTGGAGAATACCTGGCGGAAGGGGCCGCCGTCCGCGCTGATCTCCGCCTTGAGCCAGGCACCTGCGGCCATGTCTGCCCGCAGGTACAGCTTGGAGTACCCCTTGCGGCCATGCACGGTCTCGTCGAACTGGCACAGGGTGGCGTTCCAGAGGATGGCCCCCTCCTCGCCGTAGTCCTGCCCGGTCATCATGGCCTTGCCGGTGTCCGCGTCCAGGTAGTACAGCGTGCCGTCCAAATAGGCGAAGTCCGCTGCGTGGGTGTTGTCCTCCCGCAGCCAGATGGCCCGCAGGGTGTCGAACACATACAATTCCCACTCTCCAACCTCGTCCCGCATGGAGATGTAGTACCGCTCTCCGTCTGTTCCGGCCACCGCGTCAAAGAAACGCTTGGTGCCGAAGTTTTCGCTGATAAGCTCCGGGGTGCCGCCGGAATAGGCGTACACGCCGTTTCGGCCCTTGTAAAACAGGGTCTCGTTGATAACAGCCAGGGATTTCTCGCTGCCCTCCTGGATGCCCGGCACCGTGTAGGTGTAGATTTCATACTGCGCCGGGTAGCTGCCCAAGATCTTGTGGACGCAGTTTTCTTTCCAGAACAGCACCGTGCTGGAGTAGGCGATACATCCCGTAAACGCTCCGTCTGTGCCGACGGCCACGGCATAGCTGTCCGTCGCCAGGCCGTCATACACATAGAAATTCTTGGGGTCACCCAGGGCGGAGGCCCAGATCCTGGTCCCCTCCGCGCCCCAAATGCGGTTGTCGCACTCGCAAATGCAGGTGAGGTCCGGCACCTTCCGCTCCATCATCACGGTCCCGGCCTCGTTGCCCGCCGCGAAGATGTCCTTGTCAAAGGTCAGCGTCCGGCCCGAAATGCTGCGGATGATGTGGCTGCCGTTGTTCTTGGAATAGGAGGTACAGCCGGAGATGTCGATTGCGTCCCCGGCGCTGAAAAGCTCCTCGAAGTCGGGGTACTCATGCAGTACCGCCTCGTGCAGCGCATAGCTGATTTGGTAGGTGCCGTCGCTCTGGAGCGCGCAGCTCTCCACTACCATGTACTCCTTGGAACTGTCGCATTCGTATTGAATGATGTCCCCGGCTTCCAGGTCCGGGGGAGTTTTTGCCGTGCCGCCGGTCATAGTCAGCGCCCCGCTGGTCTTGTTCACGGTGGCCCCGGTGTAGGCGGTGATAGAGGTTTCAGCCTCCACGCCCGATAGTGTGGCCGCCTCCTCGTAGGCTTGGTCGATATAGCTCTGCTCCGGCACGGTGAGCGTGTTGGCCGTAAAGGTCACATCTCCGGCATAGCTGGGGTAAGAGGCCCCCAGGCTGCCGAACTCCTCCGCCTCCGTGTCGTAGTACGCCTTGTCCGGGAAAATCACGATCTTGGTGTTGATGGTGGCGATGTGCTTTTCTCCCGCCGTCACCTGGCCCACCACCTTGCCGTCATACAGAAAGTCGGTGCCGTCCACCACACACAGCTTCCCCCGCGCATACAGCGCCGTGGGGCTGGTGTAGTCTGCGTATTTCTTCCGCCCCGCCCGCTGGGAGAGGCACGGGAACTGGGCGGAGGAGAGGCCGAAACTCTCCAGCAGCTCCCCGTCGTGGGTGTCCCTGCTGTAATTCACCCCGCCGAAGGTGATGATCTGCTTGCGGTTCTTACTCGTGGCCGCCGTAAGGTATGGCAGCTTCATGGTTCCCGCCTCCTTTCTCAAAACAGTTTGGTCACACCGCCCGCTCCGATGGGAGCGTGGTTGCGGTGGTAGTCCTTCTTGTACTCGTCCAGCGCCGTGTTGAACGCCAGCGCCGAGTTGTTGTAGTTGTCCGCCTCCCGGTTGTAGAAGTCCACCTGCGCCATCACATACAGATCGTACAGGTTGTCGTAGGGGGCCTCCACCAGCAGCGGCTCGTCCCCATCCTCCGGGAACTGCTGCACGATCTTGGGCAGGTCCGTCCAGCCGCAGGCCGCACACCTGTTGCTGTCCATCATCCTGTCCCAGGTCAGCCCGTCGGTGCTCTCGCACGCTGGACACACGGCGATGGGACCATGCAGGCACCGCCCGCTGGTCAGCCGGTGCCGCAGGATAACTTCCCGGTACAGCTTCCCGTCCAGCTCAATGAGCCATGCGGCCTTGGTCTTGTCGTCCAGCGCGTCCGGCCTTGCCCGGTTCACGCGCTCCAGTACCTCGTTGATGCTCGGCATCCTGCCGCCTCCTCTCTGGTTTGAAAGTAGGGGCCGGGCGGGGGAAGGGTCCCCCGCCGCCCCCTCTGTCTGCTTTTGTTAGGCCGCCTGGACCCACACGCCGTTCTGCTTCACATACAGTCCGCCATTCTTGCCCGGCACGCTCTCAACCGTGTAGCATCCATCGGCATCCGTGCTGTCAGATACAACGATAGAAGATTTCAGATTAAAAGCGGGGCGAGGGGCGAAGTACGCGAGGAACACATAGCCGCTGTAGTTCACGGCACCCGAGGCACCGATGCTGCACGCGTTGCCGGCACCCGAGTACGGGGAGCGCAGGCCCCAGTCGACGGCGGTCGCCGTCTCGTCAAAGTAGGCGATGCGCTTGGCGTTGTCAGAAAAGTAGCTGAACGCCGTGCCCTCTGTCTGCCAGCCCGCCACGCCCGCCTCCGTGCAGGAAATGGCAAAGCCCCTGCGGTAGATCGTGTGCAGCGTGGACACAGTGTTGCCCTCTGCGACGACGATGGGCACCGGCACCAGGCACGCCTTGATCTCGTCGTCCAACATCTGCGGCCACATCAAGTCGCAGAAATTGTCCAGCAGGCAGCCGATATACCTGTTCTTGTAGGAGCTGTCGTAACAGGCTTCCCACTGGCGCTCGTTGAAGGTGTCCTTGCGGATAAGGGTCACGCCCGTGCCCGTGCCGTAGTGGTCGTTATCCAGCTTGATGAACTTCTTGGCCTGGCTGTTTTCATTGAGCTTCACCAGGCTGCCGCTTGCAAGATTGGAAAGTAACTGTCCCATAGCGTTTTGTTCTCCTTTCTTGGACAGCCGTTGGCGGCTTTGCCGCCTTACGGATGTCGCATCCCCCTTGTGGGGAGATTGAGCCGGGGCCGGGTGCCGGTTCCGCACCCAGCCTCCGCCGTTGTTCCTCTGCGCGCGCCAGGCTCGCCTCCAGCCGCGCGCGCATGTCCGTTATGAGCTGTCGAGTGTCGCCATGTTTGGCGTGGGCCTCCCATGCCTCGAAGCTCTGCATGATTTTCTCCCGCGTGATCTCACCGGCTGCATACTGCCGCTCCCACAGACGGATGCGTCGCTTCATCCGCTTGATGGAGGCGTACCGCAGCTTCTTGACCACCTTGCCCGTGTGGGTTAGGTAGGTGTGAAATCCGCAGAAGTCGATGCCATTTTGCAAGGGGAAGATGTTGGTCTTGTTGTTCAGTTCAAGTCCCAGCTTTTCAAACTGCTTCCGAATAAGGGCCAGCGACTTGCGGGCCGTCCCCATATCCGGGCAGATCACATACCAGTCGTCCATATACATCCCGGCCAGCGGCAGGTGTAGCTTTTCTCCCACATAGTGCATGATGGAGTGTACAAAGAATACGGCATAGATGTGGCTGGTCTGATGGCCCAGGGCCAGCCCCTCGTCCACCGCGTCGATGTACTTCCACATGAGCGCCTGGATGCGCTTGTCTGGGAAACGCTCGGCCAAAACAGCCTTGAGCCTGTCGTGGTCGATGCTCTGGAAAAAGTGTCGGATGTCGCCCTTGATGACCGCGCCGTTGGCGTAGCCCCACTCCTCCATGGGTCGTGGCGGTAGACCGGCTGCGCATCGCGCCGCCTCGTCTGCCGCTTTGTTGCGGAGAAAGTAGGTTCTCATATGCTGCTCCAGCATCTGGAGACCGTAGTGGGTCCCTTTGCCGTACTGGGCCGCATAGGTGTTCAGCGTCAAGCTGCGGGATAGCTCGTCGTAGACGATGCAATCCGTCAGCGCGTGCTGCACCACTTTGTCCCGGAAGGTCGGTGCCTGGATTAAACGCTTTTTCGGCTCGTAGATCAAGAACGCCTCCAGCGGGTCCGGCTGGTGCGTCCCTCGCAAAAGCGATTTGGAGAGGATCAGCAGCTCCTCGATTGCGCTGTATTCAAAGGCTGCTGTCTCTCCTTTGCTCCTTTTGCACCGTCTGGCCCGCACATAGGCGTACCACAAGGTCTCAAAGGAGCACAATTCCTCGTAGGTCATGGTTTCACATCCTCGCATAATGGGCGGATGTGGAGGAGCGCGGGGCATCGCTGATAGCGTGCAGCACCTCCCTCCGCAGAGGTATCCGGGGGCCTTCCCCCGGTAACGGGTCTGCCAGCGTCAATGCCATGTGTTCGTCCTGGCGTGCTGCGTCCTCCTGGCAGCTCGCCGCGACAGGATATGGCCTCCTTTGATGATGGGCCTCTGCTTTCACCTTTCGGCTACTTGTACTCGGTATTCCATCAGAGCGGGGCGAGGGGCGAAGTACGCGTTGAACACATTGTTGTTGTTCACGGCACCCGAGGTATTGATGTTGTACGCGTTGTTGGTATTCGAGTTCGGGGAGCGCAGGCCCCAGTTGACGGCGCGAACAGGCCATACCCTAATGAAAGACAGCGGCGCGGCGGAGACTAACGCCTCGGCGGCCAGTTCTGTCCTGCATCCTTGCTTTCCGCTGCCGCGCGGGTCTTGTCCTTGTCGTACCAGGCCGCGCACATATATCGGACGGTCAGCACCGCCTTGGTCAGCGTGCCCGCCTTGTGGGCGTTCACGCCGGGGTACTGCGCGCTTTCCTTCATGCGGATGATCTTCCGCTCCAGCTTCTTGCACTCCCGGAGGGCCTGCCGTTGCAGCCGCAGCCGCTCGTGCGGGGCCTCCCGCAGGTCAACAAGGTTCGCTTCCTCGATGTCGCCGCAGATGCTCTCCACGGTGTTCATCAAGCTGGTGCCGGTGGTGTAGCGGTACTTCTTGGGGATGACTTTCTCATTGGCGCACGCGTCGCAGATCGTCAGCCACAGGTCCGCCGCCTTGTTCCCCAGCAGGAACTCCTTTTGCTCCTGCTTGGTAGGTCTACCTTCCATGTGGGCACCTTCTTTCCTTGACCTGCGCCAGCAGCTCGTCGCAGCCCTCCGCCTCCAAAATAAGGCCAGGCAGCAGGCGGACAGTTACCCGGTCCCCGGCGGGGGAGGTCCCGGTCAGCACCACGGCCCCGTCGGGCTGGCACTTCTCGCAGGGCTGCTCCAGCTCTGCCAGCAGGTTTGCCACCAGGCAGGAGACCTCCGCCGCGTTCTTACACGCTACCCTCTCCATCGCCTGTCACCGCTTCCTCCTGCCCCGCCTTGACGGTGGGGGTGATGATGCTGGCCTGGAGCGCCTTAAACCGTTCGGACAGGCTTGCAAGCGCGTTCTGGGCGCTTGTCTTGGCGCTCTGGGCCTCGGTCAACGCCGTCTCCAGTGCCGACACACGGGCCGTCAGAGCAGCCACATCGCTGTCCGCGTTGGCGCGGGTCAGTTTCAGACCGTGGGAGAGGACCCGGAAGGGACCCTCGTGGACCTGCACGGTCTCGCCCGCCTCGTTCAGTACCTCGATGGGTCCGGCGCAGATGGCCTCCAGCGCCTCGTCGCTGATACCGGCGGGCAGCTCCACCGTCAAGGCTTGGCGGCTCACGCCGCCGAGAGCCTCCATAGAGGCCGCAAAGCCCCTGTCGTTGATGGTATAGGTTCCGGCTTTAATCATGGTGTCGTTCCTCCTTACCCGATGTTGATATAGATGTCGCCGTTGGCCCCCAGGCTGGAAGCCGGAGCGCCGCTGCCGAAGTAGATGTTGCGGAAACTCTTGGTGCTACCGCTGGCAGGGGACACGCCGCTGACAGTCCCGGTGAACGCGCCGCCCGTCTTGGGCATTTTCTGGTCCGCATAGGCGAAGATGTCTTGCGCCTTGCTGTTGGGGTCATAGGTCGCCTTGTGCATATCGCCGGGGTTCACCGCGTCTGCCCCCTTGGGGATGCCGAAGTCAAAGACAGGGGCAGCATCCGGGCTACCCGCCCGCCGCGTCACCGTGGCTGCGCTTCCGGCGGCCAGGGTGGTCGTGGTCCCCACCTGGATGTTGGGGGTCGTGCCGTCATTTCCGGCAACGCCCTGTGGGCCTTGGATGCCCTGGTCGCCCTTGTTGCCCTGGGGTCCCTGCGGGCCCTGCGGGCCGATGACCTCGCCGAGATCAATAGTAGGCATTTGTCATTCCTCCTCTCCGATGTCCAGGCACAGGTGCCCTTCCTCATTGATGTAGTAGTTTGGAGCCTCCGCCCCGGTGTAGGTGCAAAGCAGATGCCCCTCTGCGTTGACACTGAAATTGACCATGCCAGCGGTCTCAACGGCCACGCCGTCGATGCCGCGCGGTCCGGGTAGTCCCTGGATGCCCTGGGGTCCCTGGATGCCTTGCTCACCCTGGGGTCCTTGGATGCCCTGCTTGCCGGTTTCGCCCTTTGCGCCGGTGGCCCCCTGGTCGCCCTTGTCGCCCTTGGACGCGATCAGCAGCCAGTACATGCCCTCCACGCCGTTGCCGTCCGCCGTGTCAACCGCCGGGTCAATGCCCGTGCAGGCCGTTTTGCAGATATAGGAGCTGCCCAGTCGTGTCACCTTTTGCAGGGGCAGGAAGGTGGTCTCCGCGTTCCACACGGTCCAGACCTTCACAGCTTCCTCGGCCTGCTCCAGGGCCTCCACGGCGTTGCCTACCAGCTCGGACACCTGGGGCACGATCTCGTCGATTTGCGTCTGGAGCTGCTGGGCCTGGGTGGGGGTCGGCTCCGCCGGGATATTGTAGGTGTCGTTCACCTTCACCAGCAGGTGGTCCGTCACCGTGATGGACACCGCAGACGGGTTGCTCTCCCGGAAGCCCTCGATGGTAAAACTGCACCAGCCCGGCAGGGCCATGGGTTCCGCAGGAATAGGTGTGTCGAACACAAGAGGATCTTTCTCTGCCACCAGGTCCTCCACGCTGTTGTACAGCAGCACCGCCACAGGATGCTCGCCCAGCGCGTCCCGCCAGACAATGCGCTTGGAGAACTCCGCCCAGTCGTCGCTCATGGTGATATGGAGCATGGTCACATTGGCCTCGCCCTGCACGCCCGCGTTCTTGCTGTCCTTGCGGACAAACTCACCGTTGACGGTCACATTGATGGTCCTGTCCACAGTCTTTTCCCTCCTTTCGCATGATGATAGAAAAGCGCGGCGGGGCAGGGAGGGCAGGTCCCTCCATACCTCGCCGCGCCGTGTCGCAGCCATTTAGGGTCTCGCGGATTTCGCCTATTCGGTTGTTTGGTCAAGGCGGTCAAACGCCGCGTCTGCTGGCCTCGGCCTCATACTCGGCGCTTTTCTGTTCGATCATGTTGGCGGTCGCCATGTCCTGCTTCATGCTCTGCTCCAGAACATCAGCGACATACTTGGGGACCTCCACGGTCTCGCCGCGCTTGATCTGCCAGCTCTTGCCGTTGATGGCGACGAACACATCATCCTTGTACCGCTCGTTGTCCTTGAACAGCCGGATGGGCACCAGCTCGTCGCCGGAGTTGGCAGCAGGGGCCTGGGCCTCTTTTGCCGCCTCCACCGCCGCCTCGGCTTCCTTCTTGGCATTGGCGACGATCTCAGCGGCCTGCGCTCTGGCCTCCGCCAGGATTTTCTCCGCCTCGGCATTGGGGTCCACCGCAGCGGTCTCCGGGGCCTCGGTAGCAGTAGTCTTTTTCTTTTCAGCCATAACAAACAGCCTCCTTTTTAGTAGGGGCCGCCCGCCGAAACAGGCGGCCCGCAGTCAGTTTCCTTACGCGGCGTTGAAGGTGGAAGTGGTCTCGATGCGGACCATATACGCCTCCACCAGGCGCTCCGCCACCTTGGTGGCTTTCCAGCCAGCGGTGGCACGCTGGTTCAGCGGGTCAGCAGTACCGGCAGAGCCGAGCTGCTTGACGATGTGCTGGAGGCCGCCGCCGGTGATCTCGGTCACGCCGTAGGCATCCGCGCCCAGGATGAGGGTGGAGTACACATCGCGGGAGGCCGCCTTGGGGGTGGCGGGGGTGCCGCTGGCCTGCGTCCAGTCCTTGCCAGCCTTCTCGAACACCTTGGCCTCGCTGGTCTCCACGAAGCGCACGCCCTCGATGCGGCCGATCTCGCCCTCGTAGATACCGTCGGGGTCGGAGTAGGTCTTGACATTCACCCACTTGGGGTCGGACATCAGATCGTAGGAGCAGTCGGGGTGGATGATACCGGCGTAATAGCCGTTGATGCGGGGCGCGTTCATCACCTTGAGGAAGCGCACGGCCCGGCGCACGGCATCCACGGTCAGATAGTGGTTCTGGGTGGCATCGTCAGAGCCGCCCGCCAAATCGGCGCGGCTGTTCACCTGGCCCTCGGCATACTGGACATTGGTGCCGCCGTTCAGCACCTCGCGGGTGATGGTGTCCAGGGTGCGGCCCGCCTGGCTGCCCAGCAGCTTGGTGGCCTGCACCAGGTTGTTGTCAATGGCGGTCAGCAGCAGGATGTCGGACAGCTCAATGAAGCCGCCGTACTGCTTCACCGTGGCGGTGATGACACCCATATTGAGCTTCTGGCCGTCGGGGGTCACGCCCTCGGTCAGAGGGGTGAGAGCCTTGGGCAGGGGGTCATACTTGCGGAACTCGATGGTCTTGCCGCCGTTCTTGGGGATGGGGTGCTTCTGACCGAACTGGTCATGCACCAGCTCCGGCTCCGCCATGTCAATGAGGTAGTCGGAGTAGTAGGTCTTCATCTCGCCGGACAGGTCCTGGCCCGCCCCGGTCTGGGTAGTGACATTGGTGTTGCCGTCAAACAGCTTCAGCATGACAGGCAGCAGCATGATCTTGTTGAACTTCATGTTAAAATCTCCCTTCTGGGGAGAGATCAGAAAGTGATATGCTCTCCCCGTGCAACTCTGCGGGCGATTTCCGCGCGGTCCTTGCGGGTCAGCTTGGAAACATCGTCCTTTACGGTAAATGCACTCTGGGCTGCGGTGCCGTTCTCCGGGGGCCTTGCGCCCTTGGCGCGGATGCCGTCCACCACCTGCTTCTCCGTGGCCTT
>OIYT01000766.1_pt1 | contig 27236 bp, 33 predicted proteins | sample 1588201 | NCBI WGS metagenome assembly OIYT01 (sample SAMN03283260) | human gut metagenome | biome: human-associated habitat; material: feces | host: Homo sapiens | place: USA | collected 2013
CGATCATGGAGATCACCATGCGGATCAAGAGAGGTCAGAAGATCGGGATTCTGGGAAAAAATGGTGTGGGAAAGACCACAACCTCCGTTAATCTTGCGGCTTGTCTGGGGAAAATGGGAAAGAAAACATTGCTTGTTGACGCTGATCCACAGGGAAATGCCACAAGCGGTGTCGCCATTGATAAGAGCAAAGTTAAGTTTTCAACTTACTCAATTCTTGTTGACGGTGCAAAAGCCGAACAATGTGTTCTTACAACCCCGTATGACAATCTGCATATTCTTCCGTCAAGCCTTGATTTGGCTGCCGCAGAGCTTGAAATTGCAGAAAAGCCGCACAGAGAGGCACTTTTAAAGAATGCTTTGCTCCCGATAAAGCAGTATTATGATTACATAATCATCGACTGTCCTCCGTCACTCGGACTTATCACGGCAAATGCGTTGACGGTTGCCGACACATTTCTTGTGCCGATTCAATGCGAATATTATGCACTTGAGGGATTGTCACAGCTTATCAATACGGTAAGAAGAATAAAAAGACAGTACAACGAGTCAATTGAAATTGAAGGCGTTCTGCTAACAATGTATGACGGACGACTTAATCTTACACAACAGGTAGTAGATGAAGTGAAAAAATTCTTCCCACGAAAGGTTTTCAAAACAGTTGTTCCGAGGGGAGTAAGACTTTCCGAAGCACCGAGCTTTGGTATGCCTGTTATCTACTACGACAAATCCTGTAAGGGCAGTCAGGCATATATGGCACTTGCCGAGGAAATAGTCGGAAAGGAGAGAGGCTGATTTGGCAAAAAAACTCGGTGGTCTTGGAAAAGGCCTTAACGCAATATTTATAGAGAACGATTCCGAAACAGAGGGCGGAACAGTAACACTTAAAATTTCGGAGATTGAACCGAACCGCACTCAGCCGAGAAAAGAATTTGACGAACAGGCTTTGTCGGAGCTTGCAGAGAGTATTTCACAGCACGGACTTTTACAGCCGTTGCTTGTTCGTCCGCTTACACTCGGCGGTTATCAAATCGTTGCAGGCGAGAGAAGATACAGAGCAAGCCGTATGGCAGGCCTTACCGAAGTCCCTGTTATAATAAAGGAGCTTACCGATACTGAAACAATGGAGATTGCTCTTATTGAAAATCTTCAGCGTGAGGATTTAAGCCCTGTTGAAGAGGCGCTCGGCTACAAGGCTCTTATTGATGAACATGGTTTTTCACAGGAAGAAGTTGCAAAGTCGGTCGGAAAATCCCGTCCCGCAGTTGCAAATGCATTAAGACTTCTTAAACTTCCCGATAATATAATGGAATATCTCAAAGACGGCAAAATCTCGGCAGGTCATGCAAGAGCATTGCTTACGCTTGAGAATGAAGAACTTATGACAGAGCTTGCAGATGAAATTGTTGCAAAAGATCTTTCGGTAAGACAGGTTGAAAAAATCTGCAAGAAAAAACCGACAGTTCAGAAGGAAGAGAAGCCTGAGAAAAAGCCTTCGTTCTACAGCATGGTTGAACTTGCACTTTCGGAAAGCCTTGGACGAAAAATCAGCGTTTCAAAGAGCAAGGGCAAGCAGGGCGGTGTTCTTCAGATTGAATTCTATTCGGACGAAGAACTGACAGAGCTTTCAAACAAACTTAAATAACATTACATAAAGAGGTATTTTAAAATGATAGATATTAAATTTTTAAGAGAAAATCCCGACGCAGTAAAAGAAAATATCAAAAAAAAGTTTCAGGATTACAAGCTTCCGCTTGTTGATCAGGTAATTGAGCTTGATGAGCAGAGCAGAGCCGTTAAAAAACAGGCTGATGAACTCCGTTCAAACAGAAACAAAATTTCAAAGCAGATTGGCTCTCTTATGGCTCAGGGCAAAAAAGAAGAGGGTATGGCTCTTAAAGAAGAGGTTACAAAGCAGGCACAACAGCTTGCAGAGCTTGAAAAGCAGGAATCAGACCTTTCTGCAAAGGTAACGGAAATCATGATGCAGATTCCTAATATTATTGATCCGTCTGTTCCGATTGGTAAGGATGACAGTCAGAATGTTGAAATTGAGAAATTCGGCGATCCGTTTGTACCTGATTTTGAAATTCCTTATCACACAGAAATTATGGAAAAATTCAATGGTATCGACCTTGATTCTGCAAGAAAGGTTGCGGGTAACGGTTTCTATTATCTTATGGGCGATATTGCAAGACTTCACAGTGCAGTAATCGCATATGCCCGTGATTTTATGATTAACAGAGGCTTCACATACTGTGTACCGCCTTTTATGATCAGAAGTAATGTTGTAACAGGCGTTATGAGCTTTGCCGAGATGGATTCAATGATGTACAAGATTGAGGGCGAGGACCTTTATCTTATCGGCACAAGCGAACATTCAATGATTGGTAAGTTCATTGACACAATCAACAAGGAAGAAAATCTTCCTTACACTCTCACAAGCTATTCGCCTTGCTTCAGAAAAGAAAAGGGTGCTCACGGCATTGAGGAGAGAGGCGTTTACAGAATTCATCAGTTTGAAAAGCAGGAAATGATTGTTGTTTGTAAGCCTGAGGACAGCAAAATGTGGTTTGACAAGCTTTGGCAGAACACAGTAGACCTTTTCCGTTCAATGGATATTCCTGTTCGTACACTCGAATGTTGTTCGGGCGACCTTGCTGACCTCAAGGTTCGTTCACTTGATGTTGAAGCCTGGTCACCTCGTCAGAAGAAATATTTTGAGGTTGGTTCATGTTCAAATCTCGGTGATGCACAGGCTCGCCGCCTTAAAATCAGAGTTACAGGCGAGGACGGCAAGAAATACTTTGCACATACTCTTAACAACACGGTTGTTGCACCTCCGAGAATGCTCATTGCGTTCCTTGAGAACAACCTTAACGAAGACGGCACAATCAGGATTCCTGAGGCTCTTCGTCCTTACATGGGCGGTATGGAGGTTATCAAGTAATCAACATACTGTGTTCTCACAAAAATCAGCAAACTATAGCAAATATCTAAACAAAATTATAAAATTATATTGACATTGTACCATGCTAATGGTATAATTTACCTTGCTAAAATCCCTTGAAAGAGGTTAACGGAGGTAATTATTATGAAACAGAGAAGTGTAGGTATTGCAATTCTTCTTTCAATCATCACTTGCGGTATTTACGGAATTTACTGGCTTATCATGCTTAATGACGAAACAAACTATGTTTCCGGTCATCAGCAGGACGGTACATCAGGCGGAGTCGTATTTCTGCTTACACTTGTAACTTGCGGTATTTACGGTTATTACTGGTGCTACAAGCAGGGCGAAAAGCTCAATGAAGCAAAGATGCAGAGAGGTATTATGGTTGATTCAAGTGCTTCGGTACTTTATCTTATACTTTCAATTTTTGGTCTTAGCATTGTTTCTTATGCTCTTATGCAGAGTGAGCTTAACAAGATGCTTCCTCCACAGTAATCAATGAAAAAAAGATTATTAAAATTTTCAACGGCTGCGATTTTTTTGGTCGCAGCCGGTGTTTTATATTATTTAATTGTTTCGTTTACCGGCTTTGCAATTCCGTGTGTATTCCGAAAGATAACGGGACTTTATTGCCCCGGCTGCGGTGTTACGGGAATGTTGACTCATATTGTAAGGCTTGATTTTAAGGGTGCTTTTGAGTGCAATCAGGTTTTGTTTGTAATCTCACCGTTTATTCTGTATCTGCTTGGAAAAATGCTTTACGGCTACATAAGGTACGGCAGACTTACTCTGAAAAAATTCGACACGGTTCTGACATTTGTGCTTATAGGAATACTGCTCGTTTTCGGAGTTGTCAGAAATCTTCCGCCTTTTGACTTTTTAAGACCGTATGGATAAGATGTTAATAACTTTCTGAAAATTAGAAATCCCCGAACATTTTTGTGTTCGGGGATTGTTGTTATGATGTTAAGAAAATACGAAAAGTTTTCAACATTGAATCAACGGCGATTCATCACTTTAAATCGCTGAAAGAAATTCTTGAGTATGTATCATTGTTGAGTGTAAGAGTGTCGCCGTCAACAGAGTATGTGTATTTATCTGTTGTTTTTTTGTCGGAGGTTGTGTATGTTGAAACAATTTTACCTTCGCTTGCCGTGTAGTTTGAATATGCAAACATATAGTCAAAAAGATTCTGATACATAATTCCGCTCTTGTCAAAGCAGAGATACTCACCGCTTTCTGATTTCCAACAGCCTACAAGCTTATCATCAATTGATGCGTCTTTGTCGGGGGTGGGAATAAAGTCGGGATCGTCTGTTTTCTTGAGCGTTGAAACCGCCTTTGTATCCGTATTTGTCAGCTCGGCAGTTTTTTTGTCATCTGAAAGCTTGTATGTGTAAGTTCCGTTCAGTCCGAACACAAGCTTTGTGGTAAATGTCGGATTGTTGTCATCATCGGTATCGTAGCTGTATTTGCCGAAATATCCCGAAGTTCCGCTGATGAGTATAGACTTGCCCTCGCCGTTAAACATATAGTAAAAGCTTGTATACTGCGAACCCTCGCCTGAGGTTATCTGCCATGTGCCTACAAGGTCATCTTCGTCATTTTCTTTGCAGGTATGCAATGATTTCAAGTCAAACGATTCATTCGTCGTACCGGATTTTGCAGTGCCTTCAGTAGCCTGTACGGTTGTCTGAGCTTCAGTGGGTTTTGTGGTATCAGCTGTTGAAGAATTTGCCGAGTCGGAACATCCTGCAAATACTGCAATCGAAAGAGCGATTGTACCGACTAAAACGCTTTTTTTAAAAATCTGTTTTGTTATGTTCATTTTATACCTCTGTTATCACATAATAAGCCTGTCACGGTAACCAAAATAAAGCAAATATTCAGTAAAACAGGCAACACAATACTATTTTATAATTTACGGAACATATTGTCAATACAGAAAAATGAATTACAAATTTTTTGTTTAAAAAAACTTTTTCTGTCTTGATAATCACAGGTCGATTTGTTATAATAATAGGTAACAATAAAAATCGAATTTTGTAGTATGGAGGAATAATATGCTGAATACAAGTTATGACGAGAAATTTGGCAAGAAGGGCCTTACATTCGACGATGTTCTCCTTATTCCGGGCGAATCAGATGTTGAACCCAAGAATGTTGATGTGTCAACTCATCTTACCAAGACCATCAAGCTTAACACTCCGCTTATGACTGCCGCTATGGATACCGTTACCGAAACAGATATGGCAATTGCCATGGCTCGTGAGGGCGGCGTTGGTATTATTCATAAAAATATGTCAATTGAAAAGCAGGCAGATCAGGTTGACAGAGTAAAGAGAAGTGAAAACGGTGTTATCGTTAATCCGTTCTTCCTTTCTCCCGAGAACACAGTAAGAGATGCGGATGAACTTATGGGTAAGTACAAAATTTCAGGTGTTCCGATTTGCCGTGACGGCAAGCTTGTCGGCATTATTACAAACCGTGATATGCGTTTTATGACAGGCTCCGATTTTGCACAGCCGATTTCTGCTGTTATGACGCACGAAAACCTTGTTACCGCCCCTGTCGGCACAACTCTTAAGCAGGCTCAGCAGATTCTCCGTGAGCACAGAATCGAAAAGCTCCCGATTGTCGGCAAGGACGGCAGTCTTAAAGGACTTATCACAATCAAAGATATTGAAAAGAGCGTTCAGTATCCCAACTCTGCCCGTGATGACAAGGGCAGACTCATCTGCGGAGCCGCTATCGGTGCTACAAAGGATGTTCTTGACAGAGTTGCCGCTCTTGTTGAGTCACAGGTTGATGTTGTTGTTCTTGACTCTGCACACGGTCACAACTCAAATGTTGTTCAGTCTGTTGCAAAGGTTAAGAAAGCATATCCGAACCTCCCTCTTATCGCAGGTAACATTGCTACGGCAGAAGCAGCAAAGGCTCTTATTGATGCCGGCGCAGACGCTATTAAGGTTGGTATCGGTCCTGGCTCTATCTGTACAACAAGAATCGTTGCAGGTATCGGTGTTCCTCAGATTACAGCTATCTATGACGCCGCTTGTGAAGCGTCAAAGTACGGTATCCCTGTAATCGCAGACGGCGGTATCAAGTACAGCGGTGATATCGTTAAGGCACTTGCCGCAGGCGGCAGTGTTGTAATGGTCGGCTCACTTGTTGCAGGTTGTGCCGAAAGCCCCGGAGACAACGAAATCTATCAGGGCAGACAGTTTAAGGTTTACAGAGGCATGGGCAGTCTCGGAGCAATGGGCAAAGGCAGTGCAGACAGATACTTCCAGGCAAGTAACAACAAGTTTGTTCCCGAAGGTGTTGAAGGTCGTGTACCTTACAAGGGACCTCTTTCAGACACAATTTATCAGATGCTCGGCGGACTTCGTGCAGGTATGGGTTACACAGGCTGTGCAACAATCAAGGATCTTCATGAAAAGGCAAGATTTGTTCAGATTTCAGGTGCAGGTCTGCGTGAAAGCCATCCGCATGATATTCAGATTACAAAAGAAGCTCCTAACTACTCTTATCATTCATAATTGATAAATCATAAATATTTGCATAAAATAAAAGAAAAGGATGTGCCGACAGTTTATGTACAGACTCGGAATTGATCTGGGCGGAACAAACATTGTAGCCGGTGTTGTTGACGAAAATTACGAAATTATCGCAAAGGCAAGCTGTAAAACAAATGTGCCCCGTCCCGAAAGCGAAATCTGCGACAGTATGGCAGATGTTGCATTAAAGGCAATTGAAAAAGCAAAACTCACAATTGATGATATTGAGTCAATCGGTATCGGTGTACCGGGTGCGGTTAATCCGAAAACAGGCGTTATAGAGTATTCGGCTAATCTTTTCTTCCATAACTGGCAGGTTGTCAAGATGATGGAGGAAAGGCTCAAGACAAAGATTTGCGTTGAAAACGATGCAAACGCTGCTGCCCTCGGCGAGTATCTTGCAGGCAGTGCAAAGGGTGCAAAAAATGCGATTGCAATAACACTCGGCACAGGTATCGGCGGCGGTATCATTATTAACGGCAAGATTTACAGCGGTTCTAACTATGCAGGCGCTGAGCTTGGACATATGGTTATCGTTAAAGACGGTAAGGAATGTGCGTGCGGCAGAAAGGGCTGTTGGGAGGCGTATGCGTCTGCAACAGGTCTTATTAACCTCACAAAGCAGGAAATCCTCAAGGAGAACTTCGACTTCAGCTATATGCTCAAGTCATGTGACGGTGATATTAACAAGGTTACAGGCAAGACTGCGTTTGATGCTGTTCTTGCAGGTGATGCAAATGCCAAAGCCGTAATTGACGAGTATATCGGTTATCTCGCTTGCGGTCTTGTGAATATTATTAATATTTTCCAGCCGGATATCCTTTGTATCGGCGGCGGTATTTCAAATCAGGGCGAGAATCTTCTTGCTCCGCTCCGTACGATTGTTGAAAAGGAAAGATATACAAAGCATAACGATAAGCAGACAGTCATCTGCAAGGCTAGCCTTGGCAATGATGCAGGCATTATCGGTGCGGCTTTTCTTGAATAATTGACAAACTGTTAAAATTTACTTCGTGATTTCGGGCGGAAAAATGTATTTTCTGCCCGAAAAGCGGATTCTTAAAATAATAAAAACTTTTTTGAAAAAATTTAAAAAAAGTGTTGACAAATCGTCCTTTTTGCCCTATAATAAATCTTGCTGATTTCGGTTAGAAATCCTCATGTATTACATGGCGGAATAGCTCAGCTGGCTAGAGCATTCGGTTCATACCCGAAGTGTCGTAGGTTCAAGTCCTATTTCCGCTACCATATTTGGCCCGGTGGTCAAGCGGTTAAGACACCGCCCTTTCACGGCGGTAACACGAGTTCGATTCTCGTCCGGGTCACCAAATATATTTGCCGGTGTGGTGGAATAGGCAGACACAAGGGACTTAAAATCCCTCGGTCATTGCGACCGTACCGGTTCAAGTCCGGTCACCGGCACCAAAAAACAGCCATGAGGGCTGTTTTTTTCGTTTCGGTAATTTTTTAATTGTATAGTTGTTGCTGTTTAAGGACCATCCGTTTTGGATGGTCTTTCTTGATTATTTGTGAATATATCATTGACAAGATATGTTTATTAGTTTAAAATTAAAGCAGATAGTATAAATACTTTTTTGTTGCATACAGATATTTGTATGCTAAAGAAAAGGGTGTGGTGTGCTATTAATAATACGAAGGAGGAAACTAATATGGCTGTTCTTGCAGTACCAATGGATAAAACATTTGAAGTTGCTGTCGATAAGGTTGAAAATTTCGATAAAAAAGCAAAAGAGCATTCCGGAAAACATCTTCTTCAGGATAGGTTGAAAAAGCACAACAAAGGTGATGTTGAGTGGGATTTGAAGAAGTAAAAAAGTTTAAATATAAATTTAAGAGAATTTCCTCAATTAACATTGAATTAATTGAGGATTTTTCTTGTGGTTTAGAAGAACTTGACAAAAAGCTTATACAGATGAAAGAAAATGACGAGGGAACTACATTTGTTTTTCTGAATGAAACAAATGGTCAGATAATCGGATATTGTACCTATTGTGCATCAGGACTGAAAAAAGCTTATGAAAATGATTCAATAACTTATCCTGCAGCAGAAATAAAATATTTTGCAATAGATAAAACCTATCAGCATAAATCTTATGATGATGATTTTAAATTCAGCGATTTAATGTTGTGTGAGGTTTTGAAAAAATTGATTGAGATTTCCGAAGAAGCAATTTCTTTTGATTATATCTTATTGTATTCAGTACCCGAGGCTGTAAACTTTTACAAAAGAAATGGATTTTGTGAATTTACAGAGTTTATGAAAAAGGATTCTTACAACTATATTGACGGGTGTATTCCGATGTTTTTTACATTATAATTAAACACAACAAAGCCTTGCAAGTAAAAAATTGCAAGGCTTTTATAATTTGGTTGGGAACATAAACTTATGTTGAAACAGTTTCTGTATAGCCTGCGTAGCAAACATAGTTCGCCGATGGCAGATTTATATGAAAATGACCTACTGAAAAACAGCAGGTCATTTTCGGAGAGAGTATATTTTAAGAAGAAAGATTTATACGATTCTTCGGTGTTAATAAAATTGTATTTGTGTATGTTTGGTGGAGAGAAAGGAAATTTGTATCAAAAAAATTTATGAATAGGATCTGCACAAATCCATGCTGTAAACCATATTGTCCTTTGAAACCATGGTTATGGGGGTTGTGGGGGAAAGCTCGTTAAACTTTACAAGAAAGCTGTTGTCTTTTCCGTCGTGCATACCCGTTACAATGCGTTCAACATTGTTGTCACCTACAAATTCGGCAGTAACCTTTGGTGCGTCATCCGAAAACATTACGGTCATATCGGCACCCGATTCCTTTGCAATAAGGTAAAGATACTCGATTTCATCACTTACTGACGAATAGTCTGACATCGGTTTTAAAACGCTCATAACTCTGAGTTCGCAATCAGAGCTGTCGGCAATTTCTTTGGCAATTCGGATAATTCTGTCACAGTTGTACTGACTTGTGACGCAGGCAAGAACTGCCGACTTCGTGTTTTTCAATTTTTTCACCTCCTTTTTTATTGTGACTATATCATAACAGCCGTTTTTGACGGAAAAATATTCATATTGTGAACTTATTGTGAATTTTTGCTTTTTTAATAAATGTGCGCAAAATTTAAAAAATTCAGTATTTATCGGCATTTTCAGAAAATTATTTTAAAAATAGTATGTGAGTATACGAGAGTATATGAGAGTAAACAAGCGTATTTGAGAGATTGTTCAAAGCTAAATTAAATTTTTTCAAAAAAGTGTTGACAATGGGCATAAATTGTAATATAATCAATCTCACAGTGAAAAAATACAGGAGGATATTGTTATGTCAACTTTTTTAGCTAAACCAAACGAAGTTGAGCGCAACTGGTATGTAATTGATGCAGCCGGCAAGTCACTCGGTCGTGTAGCAGCTCAGGCAGCTACTCTCCTCAGAGGTAAGAACAAGGCTACTTTTACTCCCAATGTTGACTGTGGTGATCATGTAATCATCATCAACTGCAAGGACGCTGTTCTTACAGGTAACAAGCTCACACAGAAGAAGTGGCAGCGCCACACAGGCTATATCGGCCATCTTAAGGAAACTCGTTACGATACACTTATGGCAACAAAGCCTACAAAGGCTATGGAGCTTGCCGTTAAGGGTATGCTTCCTAAAAATACACTCGGCAGAGCAGCTCTTTTAAGATTAAGACTCTTTGAGGGTGCAGAACACAATCATCAGGCTCAGAAGCCTGCAATGATTGAAGACTAATTGAAGGAGGCAAAAGATAATGTACGATAAGACACCTTATTTTTACGGTACAGGCAGAAGAAAAAGTTCTGTTGCTCGTGTAAGACTTTATCAGGGCACAGGCAAAATCACAATCAACGATCGTGACATTGACGATTACTTTGGTCTTGAAACACTCAAGCTCATCGTAAGACAGCCTCTCGCTCTTACAGAAACAGACGAGAAGTTCGACATCGTTTGCAGAGTATCAGGCGGCGGCGTAACAGGCCAGGCCGGTGCTATCCGTCACGGTATTTCAAGAGCTCTTCTTCAGTATGACACAGAGAATCTCCGTGGCAAACTCAAGAAGGCAGGCTTCTTAACTCGTGATCCGAGAATGAAAGAGCGTAAGAAATACGGTCTTAAAGCAGCTCGTAGAGCTCCTCAGTTCTCAAAGAGATAATAAATTATTTCATAAGAATTTTCGAAAAGTCCTTAAAACCCAGAGTTTTAGGGGCTTTTCTTTATGCTGTGATTTTTGGAAATTTTCCAAAAATGTGGGGAATTTTGAACGGTAGCCCACAGGTAGCCCACAGGTAGCACACAAAATTGATTGACAAATTTGGAAAAAGCTGATATTCTGCGGACAATCTCATATTAGGCTTTTTTGTGGGGCAACTGCAAAGATTTAGGGGGCTAAAATCGAAGCAGGCAGAAACGTCGGAATAAATTTAAGGTTCAGGATGCTGGTACCTTTTGGTTAGTGTACGTTTTTTTAAATTTATAAAAATGCCGGCATAAAAAATAATATGCCGGCAATATTGTACTCTATATAATAAATGGTTTGACTGTGTTATCTGCTCAAGAGAAGAATAACACTAACATATAGTGTAACATTCTTTCACATTCATTACAAGGGAGCATATCGAGGATTTTATTTATCTTGTCGATATGTTCCTTTTTCTTTTCTTCCGTTATTGTATCGTTATAATCTGTATTCATTGTTATACCTCCATGTCAATTTTTAGTTATAATTTGTGATAAATTAGATTGGTTTTATCCTATAAGTTTATTCAAATATGCATATATGGCTTTTAACCAATAAAGACTCTGACAATTATTCACCATTTCAATAATTTCCTGTTTCAATTCATCCTTTTCCATATGATACCTCCATAATTTGCTGCTGCGTTCTTTGATAACGGTAAGTAGTTTATTGTATTGTAGCATTTGAATTGCTCTCAATTATATCAAAGGCATTTGCGATAGCTTTTGATAATCTTGAAGGAACAAAATGCTCCATAACATCATCTTTGAACATTCTTTTGATAACAGAATAATAAAGATCCTGTGCGTATCCTCCGGTTATTGGAAGGCGATATATAAGCTCTATCATTTGCCGGTGTTCGTCACTATATGTATGTTTCTTGAAATTAGCCTTATTATCTGCATTTGCCTGCTTGTATCCAGCCATAAAACCATAACAAAAGAGATCATACAGTATATTAGATGCGTTACTGAGATCAGTTAAGGCGTCAATAGATTCTCTAAGAACATCAGGATTTGCATCAAAATCTTCTTGAATATGGTGTTTTTTTTCGAAACTACTAAATGCGGTTTTCATGTTGGTTATATTCATGTTTTTGATTTTCTTCATAATAAATTTACTTCCTTTCTTTGTTGGAAGTATGCTATACTATATAACATACCTTTAATAGTGTTTCGTAGTGGTTACATTGTAGAGGTTAGCCCTGTGGTTGCAGCCATGGGGCTTTTTGTTATCACAATCATACATCATCACATCCTTTCTTATATTTTATCTATGGATTCAATAAGGGCTTGTATTTCGAAGTGCGTATATACTGTCTGTGTTACGCCTTGTCCCTTATGTCCAACTATTTTTTTAATCATCCTATCGTCAACGCCTGCAGTGGCTAAAAGAGAAATGCAAGTATGTCGGCAATCGTGTGGACGATGTTGGATCTGCATTTGTTCTAAAAAAGGTTTCCAGTAACTATCATAGTAATTTCGATAGTCGAAATGTTTTCCTTCTGGAGTAGATAATAAATATTCACAATCGTTTTTAGAGTACCAATATTCAAAGAATGGTAAGATCTTATGATTTATAGGTACCTTGCGGATGCCGGCTTGTGTTTTAGATGCCGTTACATCAAACCATCGTTCTTTTAGATTAACGTTTTCTTTTTTTAGATCTAACAGCTCTGAAATACGAACTCCAGAGTAAATCAGCATGAGGATCACTGTGATATATTCGTTTTGATCTTTCCAGTTCCAAACGGTTTCGATTTCTTTTATGCTAAATGGTGATCTGTTGTATGCGTTCGGGTTGCCAGCTTTTTTGATATCGAGATATTCCACCTTATTTCTATCTGGTGGGATGATATCGTGTATTACAGCGTATTTATACATAAGTCCCAACATGACCTTATACTTTCGTAACGTAGGTTGATTTTTGCCGGAATTATCGCATATATATTGCAAATCATCCAATGTGATATCAACAAATCGTTTAGTTGTGATAGGTTCACATAGTCGAAATGAGGCTCGATATCCCTTTACATTACTTTCGGATACAGTAGGAAAATGCTCCTCTGACCATCGTTCGTATACTTCTTGAAATGTGATTTTTGATGCTTCGAGATCAAATGGAGATTTGTTGTACTCTGCAAGTGCCTCTAATGCGGCGGATTTTGTTTCGTAATATCCAATAGTTTTTCTTTTTTGTTTCCATTTGCCGGTTTCGATGTCCTGCTGCCAACGTTCTGTTACAATAGCACGGTACGGGCATCGACGTTTACCCGGTAGTTTATAAACACTACCGTAACCATTAGGTAGTTTCATTATGCATCGTCCTCCTTTTGTTGTTTAAGTTCTTCTAAAATACGTTGGATGGCATATATAGAGTATGATTCTTTTAGTAATGATGTTGGTATTGCCTTGGTACGATACCCGCCATTTCCGTTGCATAATTTTTCATCGTAATGTCCAATATAAATACTGTCATTCGTTTCGTTGATTATGGTGGAACGAGGCTTGTTTATCGGTTTAAATTGCTCATTAGTGGAACTGTATGTCATTGAAGTATCGAAATTTTCATCAAAATACAGTTCTATAGCATTTACTAATTGTACAAATAAATTAAAATCCTTACTAATCAAATAATTTAAAGTTTCAAAAAAATCATCGATTTCATTGCCATTACGCATTTGTTTTAAAGCATTGATGCTTTTTTCGCTTAATCCAGTTACTTTATTTATCATTGATATGTTTTCATCAACTTGTTTAGTGTCACGTAATCCTAGTAAATAATCAGCGGTAACATTAAAGTACATTGAATATGCTTTGATTGCATTATAGGATGTTGTTGGCGGATCAGCTTTACTTTTTTCCAATTTCGAAATAAAAGATTGTGAAATTGTATTGCCTTGTTCAGCAAATTCATTGGACAATTCTCCTTGTGTAAGTGCAGGTTTGGCATCTGTTTCGGTAGATTCTCTTAATTGTTTGAAAACATTCTCATTCATTTTTGCATGTCCTTTATATTCTGTTGTGGAATATTTAGCCCAAATTATTAAAAAATATAATTTTTATTCCATTTTTGGTTGTTGTTGTAAAAAAAGTGGTATAACATAATTGTTCGAACGGATGGAATAATATTATATAAATATTCCATAAGAGAATATTACCACTTGCAAGGGAAAAAGTCAACAACAACATAAAAGAAAGTTGAGGTATTTATATATGCATAATAAGGACATAAGAGACTATGCAAAAAGACATAACGTTAAATTGTGGCAGATTGCAAACCAGCTACATATTAATGATGGCAATTTTAGTAGAAAATTAAGGGTTGAACTTTCAGATGAAAAGAAAGCGGTAATTTATAAAATCATTGATGATTTGTCACAACGGGAGGGAGCTTAATGAATGAAATCACTGCCGGAAATGTACCGGTATCCGTTGCGGCTCGTGTGTTAAAGGTGGACCCGCAAACGGTCAGATTATTATTGCAAAACAAGCTTGTAGATTGGGGCGTTGCATATAAACGACCACGCACGGGAGGGAAAGCTGGTAGCAGACAGTTTAGTTATTTAATTTATGCAAAACCATTTTATGAAGCAACTGGGTATAAATACGAGGGAAAACAGGAGGTAAATAAATGATTATTACTAAAGTTGTAATGAAACCATTAAAAAGTTTAAAACTGTTGAAAGCATTGCAAGGCAAAGGCTGTATTTATTCCGGTTATGAAGGGAAAATGTTTGTACTGACTTTTGTTTCGAATGATTCTGACGGTAACGACATAATGCAGGATTTGGGAATTTCTATGGAGAAAAAAGGAATTCCAAGATTATATCTATCTGATCCATATTTTTATAATAATGCAGATAGTGAGGTGTAGGAGATGGATGCAAAGGAAAAATTGTATAATCAGCAAGAATACCTTGCAATACAATATGAAGAGATTAAAGACATGGCTACAATGTTTCCGGATTGCCCTAATGTTCAAAAAATATGCAATAAGGAAATGGATCGTATAAATGATGAATCAGAAAAAATACGCCGGTTATTAGAGGAGGGAAGTAAGAAAAATGACGGACAATGAAATATTTAATGAGAACATATCCCATTTTCAAATAGTGAATAGATATGGTGACAGGATTCAGTGCAAATGTCCGGCACATGACGATAAACAGGCAAGCTTGACGATTAGCAAAGGGCGAAAGTGTACGTTGTTTTATTGTCACGCCGGTTGCAAACTGGATGATATTTTAAGTGCAGCAGGGATAAAGAAAACAGATACATTTTACGAGAATAAGGAAAAGAGTGCAAATTGGAAAAAGTTTATTGAAAGCCGGGAACAACGAAAAATAGAGGGGATTTATCCATATTATTGTATTGATGATGGAAAATATGCTTTCCATAAAATACGGTTATCTGGAAAAAAGATAATATACGGCAGGCTTGAAAATGATAAATTTCGGTATGGTCTGTCCAGAAACAAACCTAGAAAAGCTTATAGGGCGATATATGGCAATATACAAAACATATACAGGGCAATTCAAGAGAATAGACCCGTATATGTTACAGAGGGCGAGAAAGACACGGACACAATGACAAAAAAGGGATACACCACATTTACCTATGGAGGTTGTTCTGATTGGCAAAGCGATTTTGCAGATATCTTGAAAGGGGCTATTGTGTATATCCTTGCTGATAATGATACTCCAGGAAGGCAGGTAGCGCAGAAAATATATGATGATGTTAAAACAATAGCTGATAGGGCGAAAATCATTATTCCAATGCCGGATATACCTAAAGCTGATATAACAGATTATTTTGAAAGTGGAAAAACAAAGGAAGATTTCAGCATGTTGTTGAAACAGGGGGAAAAAATGTTGCCGGAAACGATTTCTAATTCTGTTGAAGCATTGCCTAAACAGCTTGAGAAAATCAATGCCTGTAGTAATTACGAGGTCAATGACAAAGGAAATGGACAACTGTTTGCAGATGTATTTAAGGACAAGCACCGATATAATCCAAGCCGTAAAGATTTTATGCTTTACGATGGAAAAAGATGGGTTGATGATACGGAGGGACTTGCGGCAAAGTCGGATGCAAAATCTTTATCCGATGCGTTGCTTGTGTATGGCAGCAGTACGGGAAATGGTGATTATTTGAAGGCTGTTACAGCGTTGTGTAATATACGAAATCGAAATAATATGCTACAAGATAGTAAGGATGTGTATTACTTTTGTAACGAGGATTTGGATGTTGACGATTATTTGCTAAATGTTAAAAATGGAACCCTTGATTTATCTAAAGATGAACCTAAGTTTATGAAACACAATCCAGATATGCTGTTGTCTAAGGTTTGTAATGTAAATTATGATCCTTCAGCAGAATGTAAAGCATGGAACAAATTTTTATCCGAAATTATGACTGGGGATAAAGAGAAAATAAAGTATTTGCAAAAGATAGCCGGTTTGTCATTGACAGGCAACACACAGGAAGAAACGTGCTTTATTTTATTTGGAAGTACCACACGAAACGGGAAAACTACATTTTGTGAAACTATCATATATCTTTTAGGCGATTACGCTTTGACAATGAAGCCTGAAAGCCTTGCGGTAAAGCAAAATACGGATAGTAGGCAAGCAAACGGAGACATCGCACGTTTAGCGGGCTGCCGGTTCTGCAATGCGTCAGAACCACCTAAGCGAATGTTATTTGATACAGCATTATTAAAATCTTTGCTGGGGCGTGATTCTATCACGGCTCGACATTTACATCAACGGGAATTTTCATTTATTCCAAAGTTTAAGCTTGTCATCAATACCAATTATTTGCCGGTTATTGCTGATGATACAGTATTCAGCTCTGGCAGAATCAACGTAATATCTTTTGACAGGCATTTTGAACCAGAGGAGCAAGACAAACATTTAAAGGAGCGATTAAGACAGGATAAAGAATTATCGGGGATATTGAATTGGTGCATTGAGGGATTAAGATTATACCGACTTGAGGGGTTAAAGCCACCGAAAGCAGTAATTAGCGCCACCGAAACATATCGAAGTGACAGCGATAAAATAGGCAATTTCATTAAAGAATGTTTGACAAAGACCGGAAAAAACAGTTCGGTAAAGAATGTTTATGAATTATACACGAATTGGTGTAATGATAATGGTTTTGGGGTAGAAAACAAAGGAAATTTTATTGCAGAATTGAAAAACAAGGGTATATATGGATCTAGCGGAACAGTTAGAGGAAAGACCGTTAAGAATATCGTAAAGGGATATGAAGAGGAAACGCAATTTGTAGAATGTACCGGGAAAGAAGAGTCTCCCTTTATACGATGAATAGTGGAAATGTGCAAATTGTGCAAAATAAATGGTAATTTTCTATAGGGTAACATTTCAATGTCGCATACAAAATGCACATTTTGCACAAAATCCTTATTTTATGCAGGTTCGAAAGGTGTTACAAAAATGATATGTGCATTTTTTCTGTAACGATTTTTAAGAAATGGAGTAACTCAATGGACTATTTTTCAATGTATCGTGATGTATGGAATTTTCACAAAAAGTATGCAAATGAACAGGTGAAAGATTATCAATTTTGGGAAAGGGTAATGCATGAGGGAAGGGAAATTACTAAAAAATATAATCATTGCAAATTTATAATCAATCTCATTACGGGGGAGATTGTAGAGATGGAAAGGGTACAGAAAATGGAGGAATAGAGATCGAAAGTAAAGATTATAGAGACTTTATTAAGTCGGAGACGTGGAATGTTGGGAAACTAAGCTGATGAAGCAAGGTCAACATCATAAAAAAAGAATTTTAGATACCAAAACGGCGGAAAGAGGTGGTAATTATGGGTAAATCAAACAATTATCCTCAAGGAGAATTAGATAAGATGGAACCGGCAACAACACAGATGATTGTAACATCGTTGATGGAGCTTTATGACAAGGGAAAACCTCAAACGGATGAAGAAGTGCGGCAGAGGGTAGAAGATTATTTTTCTTTTTGTGCATATTCATCTATGAGACCTGGGATTGAAACGCTTGCAGCAAGCCTTCATGTTAGTAGATCTACAATTTTCAACTGGAGTAAGGGAATCAAGTGCAGCGAAGAAAGGAAAGAAATTATACAAGGAGCAAAGTCGTTGATTAACGCATTTATTGAACAGGCGTTATTAAGCGGAAAAATTAACCCGGCAAGCGGTATATTTCTTGCAAAAAATTGGCTTGGTTATAAGGATTCTGTAAGTTTAGAGGAAACTATGCCGCAAACGAATGTCAAGAAAGTTTTGACGGCGGCAGAGATACGGGAACAACTTGAAAATAACACTATTAATGAATAAGCTTAATGGCAGAAAGAGGTAAATTATGAAGTATAAAAAGTATTTAGAAAAAATTATGACGGCATTGAATGAGTATAAAGAGGCTGTAGATGGAATTGTTGTAAGATGTAAAGCGGAAGAAAAGAAAAATAGTGAATTTTTGGCAGCTATGAAAGGGAAATACACAAATGAGTATATACAAGAAAAGCAAAAAGAGTGGAATGAATCAAGAAATTATGCACAATGCATTGAGAAAGAACGAGAAGGGAGAAAAAAGGTTGCTACATTTTATTTGGATTTGATGAAAGAGCAGATAGACGAATATTTTCAGGCTCCTGTGAAAAGCGAAATTGCAAATAAGATTATGGCTATTAAAGCAACGGGATTGCAATTATCGGATATGGAGTTTTCTTTGTTGCAACAACAGGCTACCAGTTATATGGAGCGCAGATTGCTAAATGAGTTAGCTGAAAATAGGGATACACAGGGAAATTTTGATGTGCGAGCCGAAGTGGAATTACCCGATATTGAGAGGGTGTATCAGGCGTATAATGATATGAAAAACAATGTGAATGTTGGTTTTGATTGGTATTGTGGTGACAACATGGAGCTGAAAAAGTATATTGGCTATGATCCGGAAGATTATGTGCAGGCGGGCAATATCTCACACGCAATAAATTGTTTTAAGGCGAATAATCGTAGCTATACAGTATTTGATACTGTTATGGATAAGGCAAACGCCATTTTACCTAAGAACAAGACAAAGATGGCGTTATCCGCGCGGGATGTGGATTTGATTAATGCTATCTTGCCGGACTATGAAAAGTATCCGGATTCTACCAAACGGCAAGCGGTGGAGATTGCCAAGAGTAGCCCGGAAATTGCGGCGTTACTTATGTTGGATAATCGTTATTCGGAGGTAGTAAACGATGCCATTGAAAAGGATTAAAATTTATCCTTAAAGGTACACCTTTATAAACAATAGATAAGCGTGCATACGACATCATATTTTGTGTTTGAAAAAGTAGGTATATACTTTGTAAATATGTTTGTAAAGTAATTGACATTTATAAACACAATGCGGTATAATACATAGTATAAAACCACTACGAAATATAGGAAAGGAAGGTATAAAGGATGGAATATGGTTATGCACGCGTATCTAGTAAGGAGCAAAATTTGGCAAGACAAATTAAGGAGTTAAGAGCTGCAGGAATTGAGGAAAGGAACATTCTTACAGATAAACAAAGTGGAAAGGACTTTAATCGTAAATCTTATAATTTACTTGTTGGGACAGACTCAACAGCACCACTGTTAAGACAAGGGGATTTGCTTACAGTGTATAGCATTGACAGGTTGGGAAGAAATTACAATGAAATAATGAAGCAATGGCAATATATTACACAGGAAATTAAAGCAGATATTCGTGTGTTAGATATGCCGTTATTGGATACGAGAAGCAATGGAAATAGCCTTGATAGTAGGTTTGTTGCTGATTTGGTATTGCAGATACTTTCATATGTGGCGGAGAAAGAAAGGGAGAATATAAAAGCTAGACAGGCACAAGGAATAGCAGTTGCCAGAGAACAAGGAAAGCATTTAGGGAGACCTAGAGCAACATTCCCGGATAACTGGAATGAAGTATATCCGCAATGGAAGAATAAGAAGATAACGGCGGTGGAGGCTATGGAACGTATGTCATTAAAGAGAAATACGTTTTATAATCTCGTAAAACGATATGAAATGTAACACAGTGAAAGACAAGGGGATGATTGCCTTGTCTTTTTCTTTTTGTAACGGGGTGTCCCCCTCTGACAACAATTTTGTATGGGGGACTACTAAGCACCACAAATTACTCTAAAAAATAAAAAAGGCAGGTGGTTTGCGATGAGTAATGAAGAATTAGTGAAGCAAATTCAAAATGGTATCAATGTGACAGAAAATATGAAAGAGCTGTATTGTCGGAATTTGTCGATTATCAGACAATTTATTAAACCATTTTCTTATTATGAAGAGATGGAGGATCTGGAGCAAGAAAGCTATTTCGGTTTGCTAGACGCTGTAAATAAATATGATGAAGAAAAAGGCGTTAAATTCATGACATATGCAAGATATTGGATTCTTCAAGGAGTACAACGCCATATAAATACAGCGGCATATTGTATTAGATTACCGGATTATCAAAGGGATAAGGTGAGGGCTTTTAATAGGTATATGCAAGATTATGAAAAAGAACATGCTCAAAAACCTGACAATCCTCAAATAAGCAAGGATTTAGGATATAGCATAGAACAGATAGAAGAAATGAAGAGATTGTCAATGACTATGAAATCATTGGATGAGGACATTAAAGATAATGAGGATGGTTCTGCTATAAGTTTTGGTAGCACGATGCCGGATAAACTATGCAATGTGGAAGATGAGGTATTGGAGAGAGAATATACTCGACAATTAAGGCGAGATGTAAGATGTGCAGTGGATGATTGCTTGGTAGGACAAGAACGAGAGGCAATCAAGGAAATATATTTCAACGGGAAATCGTTGAGACAAGCAGGGAAAAAGATGGGAGTATCGTATCAATGGGTGAATGAAAGAAAAAAATCAGCGTTAAAAAAACTAAAAGTAAAATCAAAAAAATTATTATATCAATATATTGAAATAGAACCGGAAATGTATCGTGGAACCTTTTCGAAATTTCGCCAAACAAATACTTCTTCTGTGGAATATATTGTCTTGAAAAGGCAGGAGATACGTGATAGACTGTGTGGCGCAATGGTAGGTGAGGAGAGTGGCTGTTGAATGTGTTAGAGTGTTTTTCGTAACACACTTGTAGCACACAAAATGGCGAAAAACACCTAAAAATGGGCATTTGTAGTTCCCAAAGAGATAATTTTATTACGAATATGGAAAAATCATTACACCCCGAAATGCAGTGTTTTCGGGGTGTTTTCTTATATGTTCAATGTTGAAAATCTTTGTGTATCTATGTATTTTTGTATGAGGTTGCGTACACATTGCCTACAAGTTGTCTATAAAAATGTTGTATCTTCCGTAAGATATGCCGGGTAAGAAAAAAGCGTCATTCAGACGCCCTTTTCTTTACAGTATTCTATAATGGCAGATCTAACATCTTTCTTTGTACGGCAGTGGATTGAGTGTCTATCTTTAAATATGATATTGGGAAAATTCTTGCTACAAGTATCGATGACAGTCTGTAAATCAACGAGCTTAATATCCTTGAATACCTTGCTGTAAAGGGATCCACATGCTTTATAAGATGTTTACATTTGATTCAGAAATAGGAGGAAAGTATAACTATTTATTTATGGATGGTAAGTGGAATGAGTATATTCATGAATGCGAAATGGAGTGCCTGAGGCAAGAAGAATTGCTCATTCAACGGATAAAAGAAAAAGAGGGGATTACCGAGCGGTTGAAGAAGGATAATCCGATGGAATGAGATTCGGATGCGAGTTGAGAGGATGGTGGTAGAAGGGATGACAATGTGATAATTTGCCACGAAATACCATCAAATACTATGAAATCACATTGAAAATACAGAACATACGTGTTATTATGGATGTAACATAATGAATAGGAGACAAATTATTATGGAGAATTATATGGAAGATTGGATAGGAATAGAGGCTGCTGCTAAATATTTGGATGTAACAAAGGATACAATTCGAAATTGGATCAAGAAAACTGATATTCCGGCACACAAAGTTGGGAAATTATGGAAGTTTAAAAGAGTTGAATTGGATGTTTGGGTCAAGAGTGGACGTAGTGCATTTGCTGAGAATGCAAATAAAGTGGATTAAAATTTTGATACTTATAAGGATAGTTAATGCGACTAGGAGGATAATAATATGAATCCAATGATTAAATATAGAGGTGGCAAATCAAAAGAAATATCACATTTCATCAAGAATATGCCATCAGATTATAATAGATATATTGAACCTTTTTTGGGTGGTGGTGCGCTGTTTTTTTATTTAGAGCCAGAAATGGCAATAATAAATGATGTAAATACAAAGTTATACTCTTTTTATAATCAAATGAAAGAAGAATATCCGATCGCAAGAAAACAATTAGATGAGCTTCAAACTATATATGAAGGAAATCAAAAAGAGTATGAAATAATCAAAAAGAAAAATCCAAATGTTAGAGTGGAAAATAAAAATGAAGCATTGTACTATAAATTAAGAAATATGTTTAATCATAAAATTGAATGTGAATATTTAGATTCTGTGATATATTTTTTTATTAACAAAACAGCGTATTCAGGGATGATAAGATATAATGCTAAAGGTGAATATAATGTACCTTTTGGAAGGTATAAAAATTTCAATACGAAATTAATCACAGATGACCATTATGAATTGTTAAAGAAAGCAGATATATATAATTGTGATTATTCAGAAATATTTAATATGGCTGAGAGTGATGACTTTATTTTTTTAGATCCCCCATATGATTGTGTTTTTAGTGATTATGGTAATGAGTCGTATAAAAATGGATTTGGAGAAGATGAACATAGAAGATTGGCGAATGATTTTGTCAATTTGCCGTGTAAAGCATTGCTTGTTATTGGAAAAACAGATTTAACGGAAGAATTATATGGAAAATATATAGTTGAGGAATATAATAAATCGTATGCTGTAAATATAAGAAATCGATTTAAAGCAGATGCAAAACATATTATCGTTACAAATTATTAGGGAGGATGAAAATGGCATATTTAAAGAGTAAAACATTATTTTTTACAACATCACCAAGATCTCCACTAAAAATGATTCCGGAAATAGAGATTCTAGACAAATACTTTGATGGAAGAATATGGAATAAAGATACACAAATCGAATTTATGAAGAGGTTGGCAGAAGGTGGAGATTTTGAAGGCAAGGGTTCAGAAAAGAATATGGATTTGAGTGCTAGAGATAGGATAACAAGAGCACCAAAGGCTCTTGGATTTGTTGATTTGAAACCTACTATAAAATTGACAGAACCAGGAAAAAATTTAATTAGTGGAAAGCGAACTGAAGAGGTGTTGTTAAGGCAACTTCTTAAGTTCCAATTACCATCGCCGTATCATAAAGAACCAGAAAAATTTGACGGTATATTTGGAGTAAAACCATATCTTGAAATGTTTCGATTAATTTATGAATTAGGAACAATAAGCTTCGATGAATTGATGATATTTGGCATGCAACTTACTCATTATAATAAATTCGATAAGGTTGTTGAAGAAATAAGGCGATTTAGAAGAATGAAAACATATGCCGAAGGAAGCTACAAGATGTTTCGAGGTAAATATCTTCGTAATCAAGTTGAGCAAATATATCTAGATGATATTGCAGAAGGTAATACACATACAAGAGAATCAAAAGATATATCACTTGAAAAATTTGTTAAAACAAAAGCTAGTAATATGAGAGATTATGCGGATGCTTGTTTTAGATATTTGAGAGCAACGGGAATGGTGGAGATATCGCAACGTGGGCATTCTCTTTCGATAATGCCAGAAAAGAAAAAAGAAGTTGAATTTTTCTTGAATAATATTGATCGTAAACCTGTATTTGTTAATGATGAGAAAGAGTATAAAAAATATTTGTTTGATATATCTGTTCCGGTGTTATATTCTGATGATAGAAAACGATTAATAGAACAAGTACAAGAGATTACAAATAAAGAGGTTTCTATTAATGAAACAACAGAACATCTGAAAGATATGCTTGAAGATGCAATTTTAAAGAAGAAAACAGCAATAATAGAAAAACAAATATCAGATCTTAAGGAATATAAAGAATATGCGGATGTTATGAATACATTTGATGATATAAAAAACAATGCACTTTATGATGCTCCGCTAATGTTAGAATGGAATACATGGCGAGCTATGACGATGTTAGATGGTGGAGATATAAAAGCAAATTTGAAAATGGATGACAAGGGACAACCAATGTCAACAGCAGCAGGCAATATGGCTGATATTGTTTGTAATTATGGTGAGTTTGGATTAGCTGTAGAGGTTACAATGCAATCAGGACAAAAGCAGTATGAAATGGAAGGCGAACCGGTATCAAGACATCTTGCTAAGCTAAAGAAAAAAATTGGAAAGGATGCATATTGTTTGTTTATTGCTCCTAAAATAAATGAATCATGTATTGCATATTTTTATGCATTGCATACTATGAATATTGCATTTTACGGTGGTAAATCTGTAATTGTACCATTGGAGATGGATGTATTTATCAATATGGTAGAACAGTCATATAGAGCAGGTTATGTTCCAAACTCTCAACAGGTTAGAAATATATTTGAGTATTCTTTGGAACAGGCGAAAATATCAGTTGATGAAAATGAGTGGTATGAGAAAGTAAAGGAAAAGGCTTTGAATTGGCTATAGAAGTTCTGTGTAGTAGGAATAGGAATATAATGCTAAAATTTGGATAAAATATAATGAAAAGAGGATTGTAGGATGGTAGTGATGTCAAAAATTTTTGATAATAGAATAAATAGTTGTAATTTATATGTTGAAACAACATTTGGAGAATATTTAGGTTTTGCACGTGACATTATTAAGAATAATGAACTTCAAAGAAAAAGGGTTAGGGCTTCAAAATCAGTATATTCACTTTTAAAAAATGATTTAAAGAGAGGGTGTGTTATGCCTCCTCTTGTGTTAGCAATTACCGGTAATAAAGATATTGATTTGGAAAAAGATAATCATCAAGTATCATTAGATATTCTTAATAAAATAAAATACGATTGCAATAATGTGCTGATTTTAGATGGATTACAACGTACGTACACATTAATAGATGCTAGTGCAGAAATGGAGCAAGAAGATGCTGAAGAGTATCAAAAATTTTTGAATTATAAATTAAGGCTAGAAATATATGTTGATATTAACAAATTTGGTGTTTTGTATAGAATGTTGACATTGAACACGGGTCAGACCCCAATGGCTGCAAGACATCAATTAGAAATGTTATATAGAGATAAATTAAATACAAGTATAGAAGGTGTTAAATTAATAACAGATGTACAGGGAAAGGCTGATCCAGAAGAAAACGAATTTATTTTTAAGAATGTTATTGATGGATTTAATTCATATATGAATAGAAATGAATTACCAATTGATCGTCAAGAATTATTGGAAAATATTCAAATGTTGGAAAATATGTCGGATGAAGACGTTGCAAATGATATTTTTGAAGAATTTCTTAGAGTGTATGTGAAAGTATTTAATAAATTGTGTAATGTCAGCAATAATTATCATTTGACAGATGATGATAAAAGTATGTATGAAATAAGTGATTCACCATTTGGAAAGAGTGTAAGTAAAGTATTTTCAACATCTCAGGCAATGACAGGATTTGGGGCTGCAATCGGAAGAATGAAGGATAATGGAACTATATGTGAAATAGACGAAATAGAAAAAATGTTAGAAAAATTAGATAATAACACAAACGAATGGTTTTTAGATATGCTTGTTAAATTTGATAAAATTAAACAAACATCTAAAAAGATAGGTAATGGTCAGAGAATGTTTATACAATATTTTTTTAGAGAATTATTTAATAAAGAAAGTGACTCTTATTTAAATCTTGATGCTGCAGTGAATAATGGGTATCAGAAATATTATAGTCAGGTGTAAAAATGAGGATTTTTGATAGAAGTGCTAATGAAAATTATTTTAAATTTGATTATGATGAAATTGAAAGATGTTTTAATATATTAGGCGAAAATAGAGAAGTCATCAAGGAAATAATACCGGAATTGGAATTGGATGCAGAACATAATCCTAGAAATTTCGAAATGAAGATTTTGTATAATGAAAGAGATGATTGTACTGAGGAGAGTATTTTTCAAGTGTATGTTGGTAACCAACGTATTGGTTGGGTTTTTCCTATTCAAGCTATCCATTCTAAAGAGCATAGCTATGTAGAGGATAAGTATTTTTTAAAGTATGCATATGTTGCATGGAGTTTACTGTTGGAACGATTAGATATAGAAATTGACTCAATAAATGAATTTGATCTATTTCAACAGTATAATGAAAATATAAATATTTTGATATTAGATAAAGATAATTGTAAATTAGTCGATGATTTTGAATTTGATCAGTATATTGTTGGCTTGTATCAAAAAGGTTATTCCGTAACAGGAAACGGCAATTTATATGCGGAAGCTGTGGATAAAGATGTAAGACTTCATATACAGAGACAGTCAAAGGCTTTGGATGATATTCCTTATCTGATTGAACTTTTTAAGAAGCAGATTCCGAGAGAAACTAATGATATAAGTAGATTTTATTTGTATTATCAAGTAATAGAAATACTCATATCAAAAGTGTTTGATATGGAATTTTCAAAATTTGTTGATGAGTTGAGAACTACGACCGAAAAGTTATTTGATAAAAAAGAAGATTTAGGTCGAATTTCTAACGAAAAGTGGAGAGTTAGGAAACTGTGTAATAATTATTGTTCTTTAGATACATATTTGAAAGAGTATTTGAATGAGAAATGTAAAGATATTTTAGATTACACAAATTGTAAATCTTATACAAATATGGAAGATAATTTATATCAGGTTAGGTGTTTGATGGTACATAGAATGTATATATTGGACGAGGTTGCTGAGCGAAAATTAACAAGTTTGAACAATGCTTTTTTGGATGTAATAATACAATTAGTCTTATCTTACAAACTAAGCCAATAATCCATAGTAAAATTTTGGAAATGAAGAGTAGTATTTGTACAGTTTATGTTGTTACATGAAAGATATGGATAAGGTGTAGTTTTGATGAAGATTACGGACACCAATCTTCATCCATAGCATCAGCCCATGCCTGTAACTCACCATCAAGAGCCAGTGCAGCGTATTTGAGTGGTTCATCAATCGCCAGATTATCAATAAGTCGTTGGGAGTTAGGTGTTGTATGCAGATTCTTTTCAGCTTCTGTACATGAGAGAAAGAGTAGAGTATTGTCAGCAAAAGCAATATCGATTCCGTTCTTGTATTAGTTATAGTAAGCAAAATGTATTTTTATAGTATTAGTCCTTTCTTTGTCAAAGTAATGAGTAGTCTTGGGAATGTGTGGGCAGCCAACCGCATACAA
>OIYT01000768.1_pt1 | contig 27205 bp, 25 predicted proteins | sample 1588201 | NCBI WGS metagenome assembly OIYT01 (sample SAMN03283260) | human gut metagenome | biome: human-associated habitat; material: feces | host: Homo sapiens | place: USA | collected 2013
CCAAAAGAAGACAGGTATCGTTTTCAGGAGTTTTCTCTTCCGGACTACTGCGCCTCCGTGTGCGTGCAGCGAAGCAAAGAAGGGAATGGGGAGACGTTTTTTTTCTCTTTTCAAAACCTGGAAGATATGGTATGATACCGATAGAGTTTAAAAAGGAGACGTATGACCATATGGACATGAAACGAGTGTTTTTGAAGTTAAGCGGTGAAGCACTTGCCGGACCGAAAAAAACCGGTTTTGACGAAGATACAGTCAAAGAGGTTGCCAGACAGGTGAAAATTTCCGTTGATGCAGGCGTTCAGGTCGGCATTGTCATCGGAGGAGGCAATTTCTGGAGAGGCCGTTCCAGCGGCGCAATGGACAGAACACGTGCCGACCATATCGGAATGCTTGCAACGGCTATGAATGCTCTTGCTCTTGCCGATGTTCTTGAATCTCTCGGATGCGTTACCCGTGTGCAGACTGCTATTCTCATGCAGCAGGTCGCTGAACCGTATATCCGGAACAGGGCGGTGCGCCATCTGGAAAAGGGCAGAGTAGTTATTTTTGGCTGCGGAACGGGAAATCCGTTTTTCTCGACCGATACGGCTGCATCACTGCGTGCCGTAGAGATACAGGCTGATATTTTCCTGAAAGCAACTCTTGTTGACGGAGTTTATGATAAGGATCCTCATAAGTATGACGACGCAAAAAAATATGACAGTCTTACATTCAGTCAGGTGCTTAATGACGGCTTACAGGTAATGGATTCAACAGCAGCTACCATGTGCCGTGACAACGGAATGAAGATGTTCGTATTTGATCTCAGCCGCCCTGATAATATATATGATGCGGTAATGGGCAAAAATGTCGGAACTGTCGTTTCCGAAAATTAATTTTGAAAGGAAGAAACTACAATGAAAGAAATAATCAATACAGCAAAAGAAAAAATGAATAAGAGCCTTAATGCTCTGAATAATGAATTTGCAGCTATCCGTGCAGGAAGAGCAAATCCTGCCGTTCTTGACAAGGTAATGGTCGATTACTACGGAGCACCTACTCCCGTCAATCAGATGGCTGCTGTTTCTGTGTCCGAGGCAAGGATCCTTGTTATCCAGCCATGGGACAAGTCGGCTCTCAAGCTTATCGAAAAGGCTATCCTTGCTTCCGATGTGGGAATCACACCTACAAATGACGGCTCTGCTATCCGTCTTGTTTTCCCGCAGCTCACTGAGGAAAGACGTAAGGATCTCTGCAAAACCATAAAGAAATACGGAGAAGAGTGCAAAGTTACCGTCCGCTCTGTGCGCCGTGATACTATAGAAAAATTCAAGGCTATGAAGAAGAATTCCGAGATCACAGAGGACGATATGAAGGACTGTGAGAAAAAAGTTCAGGATATCACAGACAAATTCTGCGATGATGTTGACAAGGCTGTCGCAGCAAAAGAAAAAGAGATAATGACGGTATAACGGTGAAATAATGGCAATATTCGGCAAAAAGGAAAAAGAGCAGATTGCTCTGCCTGAAAATCTTCCGCAGCACGTCGGATTTATTATGGACGGAAACGGAAGATGGGCAAAAAAACGTGGTCTGCCACGTCCCTTCGGTCATAGGGAGGGAGCAAAGAATTTTAAGAAGATAGTTCGTTACTGTAAGGATATCGGTTTGAAGAATATCTCTTTTTACGCATTTTCAACGGAAAACTGGCAGCGCCCTGATGATGAAGTAAACACTATCATGGAACTTTTCCGTGAATATATTGTGGATGTCCGCAACTTCCTCAGCGAGAATACACGGATGATCTTTCTGGGCGATAAGAGCGCATTTGATGAGGATCTTCAGCAGAAAATGATAAAGCTGGAGGAGGATACCGCCCACTACACCGAAATGAATCTGATGATGGCTGTAAACTACGGCGGACGTGACGAACTTGCCCATGCGGCACGCATTCTGGCGCAAAAGGCTGTAAACGGCGAAATAAAGCCGGAAGACATAACAGAACAGTCCGTTGCGGACGAACTTTACACAAAAGGATTGCCCGATGTTGATCTCCTGATACGCCCCAGCGGAGAGATGCGTCTTTCTAATTATCTTATCTGGCAGTGTGCTTATGCAGAATATTATTTTACGGATGTTCTCTGGCCTGATTTCACTCCGGCGGAGCTTGATAAGGCTCTCATTGAGTTCGGCAGACGCAATCGGCGATTCGGGGGTGTCTGAATGCTTACAAGGATAATTTCCGGTGCTGTCGGTGTGGCTATAATGATCGTGGTGTTTATTTTCCACGATACAATACTTCTTCCGATCATGGTTTCGGCAATGATAGCAGTAATGCTGTTTGAGCTTCTGAGAGCTGTAAAGCTGGAAAAAAATCTTCCGATACTGATTGCTTCGGAGATTTGCGGTATGGCAATGCCGTTTATATACAATGAATATGAAACTACTGACTGTGGGCGTATTTTTGACGGCGAATGCATTGACTGTATGACAGGATATGTAAATGCGAATTTTTTAAAACTGCGGATGTATCCTTTTATGCTGATTCTTGCGGCGGCATTTGTTATATTTATTACATGGCTGAAAAAGCATAAGGAATTACGCTATGAGCAGATCTTCTTTGCACTTGCGGTGACTATTCTCGTTCCGCAGGCAATGAGCACAATGGTTCGTATCGACAGAAGATTTGGCGTTTTCTACCTTGTGTTGGGACTTTGCGGCGCATGGATAGCCGATACGGGTGCATATTTCACAGGGGTAGCAATCGGCAAGCATAAGCTTTGCCCGGAGATAAGCCCCAAGAAAACTATCGAGGGATTTATCGGCGGAATCGTCACTACAGGAATCGTCTTTACGGCTGCAATTTTTGTCTATGACAATGAATTTGCACCGGGAGCTTTTATCATTGGTGCGGTTTGTGCCGTTATCGGAACGGTAGGAGATCTTTCGGCTTCAATGGTAAAACGGCAGATCGGTTTCAAGGATTACGGAAAGATCATGCCCGGTCATGGCGGACTTATGGATCGTTTTGACAGCGTGCTTTTTGTCCTGCCCACATTTTTTGCATTTATCGTTTTGGATGATATGCTGCTTTAAATCATAACAACAAGAAAGGAGACTAAACGTATAACAAGCGTATAGTCCCTTTCGCATTTTATCGGAATAAATCACATAATATTTTATCGGAGGCATATATGAACAAAAAAATTTCTATCCTTGGTTCTACAGGCTCTATCGGCACTCAGTCCCTTGAGGTATGTGAGAAGCATGGAATAAAAATTACAGCTCTTGCTGCTCACAGCAGTACGGAACTTCTTGAACAGCAGGCAAGAAAATTCTGTCCGGAATATGTCGGCATATACAACGAAGCAAAATATGCCGAAATGAAAGAGCGTCTTGCTGATACGGGCATAAAAGTTCTCTGCGGTATGGAAGGACTTTGTGAAATAGCCGCACTTCCGCAGAACGATATCGTTCTTAATTCCGTGGTCGGAATGGTCGGGCTTCTGCCGACCCTTACTGCAATAAAGGCAGGAAAGGATATCGCTCTTGCCAATAAGGAGACGCTCGTTGCAGGCGGAGAACTCGTAATGTCTCTTGCAAAGGAAAAGGGTGTCAGAATTTATCCCGTTGACAGTGAACATTCGGCTATATTTCAGTGTTTGCAGGGAAATAAACGTTCACAGCTCAGCAAGGTGATACTTACGGCTTCGGGCGGCCCGTTTTTTGGCAGATCTTATGAAGAACTGAAGAATGTCACCAAGGCAGATGCCCTTAAACATCCAAACTGGAGCATGGGAAACAAGATAACGATTGATTCCGCAACCCTCATGAATAAGGGACTTGAATTTATCGAGGCAAAGTGGCTTTTCAATCTCAAACCGGAACAGATAGAGATCGTTGTACATCGTCAGAGCGTTGTTCATTCGGCAGTTGAATACGATGATTATTCAGTCATCGCACAGCTTGGCGTGCCCGATATGAAGATACCGATACAGTATGCGCTTCTTTACCCCGACCGTATGCCATGTCCCACGGGACGTCTTTCACTGACCGACTACGGCAGACTGACCTTTGAAAAGCCGGATTACAAGACATTCAAATGCCTTTCAGCCGCTATAGAGGCGATCAGGCGGGGCGGAGCTTATCCGTGTCTTGTCAATTCAGCTAATGAGGAGGCAGTGCGTGCGTTTCTTAATGACGAGATTGATTTTATAAGCATAGGCGAGATTGTTTCATCGGTTCTTGAAGAATTTCCCCATTCAGAAATACGCTCCTATGAGGATGTAATGAAGGCAGATTCTGCGGCAAGAAGCTATGTAAGAAAGAAAATCGAAGTCAGCAATCAATGAAAGGATAAAAGTACATGGGCATTATCATTGCAATCATAATATTCGGAATTATTGTTACTGTTCATGAGTTCGGACATTTCATCTGTGCCAAGCTCAGCGGAATAAAGGTAATTGAATTTTCTGTGGGAATGGGACCTAAGATCATTCAGAAACAGAAAGGTGAAACGATGTATTCACTGAGACTTCTGCCTGTAGGCGGTTACTGCGCTATGGAGGGAGAAGATTCAACAGATGACAGTCCACGTGCTTTCCGTAATGCAAAGCTCTGGAAGAGGATGATCGTTCTTGTGGCAGGAGCTGTCATGAATTTTGTGCTCGGATTCTGCGTACTCATCCCTATGGTAAGCATGATGGATGATGTTCCGACCACAAAAGTTTCCGGCTTTGTGGGTATCCGCAATGACGAAAATGTGTCGGACGGATTCAGATGCCGTACTCTTGCTTGGCGTTTCGGAAAGAGGCTGTCTGTTCCGGATATGAATGAGGAGATCCCTGCTTCTGAAGTCGGATACGGCGGTAAATTGAATGAGGATGGGAGCATAATCTACTATTCCACAAGCAATGACAAATTAAAGAAAAAAGATAAGATACTGAGTGTTGATGGGTCTCGTGTGTTCAGTGTTCTTGATCTTAATTTTATCTTTGAGACAAATTCCGCTGTGGACGGGAAAAGAACCGTTGTCGTAAGGCGTGACGGAAAAAAGGTGAAACTGGAAGATGTGGAATTCTGCAATTCTATTGACGGCAGCGAATGGGATTTCGGACTTGTGTACCGGAAAAAGACACCGTTGACCGTTATAAAAGGTTCAAGTGATATTTTCATGTCAATGACCCATATTGTGGGACTTTCTCTTAAACAGCTTGTTACGGGAAAAGTGGAAAAAGAAGCCATTTCCGGACCTGTGGGCGTCGTTTCGGAGATAAGTGAGGTCGCCACTCAAAAGACCGAGGATAAAGGTAATATCATATTCAATCTGCTTTACGTAACGGCGCTGATTACCATAAATGTGGGAATTTTCAATCTGCTGCCTGTTCCCGGACTTGACGGCGGCAGACTACTTTTCTGCCTCATCGAGCTTGTCCGTGGAAAGCCTATCAAACCAGAGCACGAGGGATATGTTCATCTTGCAGGAATGCTTCTGCTGTTCGGTATTATGATCTTTGCAACATATAACGATATTATAAAGCTTGTTACAGGAGGTTAATCTATGAGAAACGTTAAACCTGTCCGTGTGGGGGATTGCATCCTTGACGGAAATCATATATATATTCAGTCCATGCTCAATGTACGTTCTGACGATATCAGCGGAAGCGTCAGACAGGCAGTTGAGCTTGAAAAGGCGGGCTGCGAAATAATCCGGGCGGCTATCCCGGATATGGACGCAGTAAAGCTGATTCCTGCCATAAAGGAAAAGGTGAGCATCCCTCTTGTTGCGGATATACATTTTGACTATCGTCTTGCACTGGAGGCTGCCGCTGCTGGAGTGGACAAGATCAGGATTAATCCCGGAAATATCGGAGGAATGGACAGGGTAAAGCAGGTCGCTGATGCCTGTACGGCAAGGAATATCCCTATAAGAATAGGGGTGAATTCAGGTTCGCTTGAAAAGGAACTTCTTGCAAAATACGGTTCGCCGACTCCGGAAGCTCTTGTTGAAAGTGCTCTGAACCATGCTGCAATGCTGGAACATTGCGATTTCACGGATATAGTTATATCCATAAAATCTTCGGATGTCAGCCGCATGATACAGTCGTACAGGCTTGCGGCAGAAAAGTGTCCGTATCCTCTGCATCTTGGTGTGACCGAAGCAGGAACAGAACGCATGGGATTGATTAAATCCGCTGTTGGCATAGGATCGCTGCTTTGCGACGGCATAGGCGAAACTATACGTGTTTCGCTGACTGACGATCCCGTAAAGGAAATTGCAGCGGCAAAGGATATTCTTAAAGCTGTCGGCAAAAGAGAGGGCGTGAAGATAGTTTCATGTCCGACCTGCGGCAGAACAAGGATAGATCTGGTAAAGGCTGCAAAGGCAGTTGAAGATGCTGTCAGGGATATGGACAAGAATATTACTGTCGCCGTTATGGGATGTATTGTAAACGGCCCGGGAGAGGCACGTGAAGCAGATATCGGAATTGCCGGCGGAAACGGCTGTGCGGTTATCTTTAAAAAAGACGGAACACAGCGCAAAATCAAAGAGGAGGATATTGTCTCCGAACTTCTTGCGGAGATCAGCAGACTTTGATATATGAACGTTAATTTAGCTGAATTTCTGAAGGAATGCGGCGCGGATATTCCGGAAAGCGTTCGCTGCGGAGAAATTTTTAAAATTACATATTCCGACAAGCTGGACAGTATGACTTTTTTTGCTCATTACGATAAGATCGTACCGGCAGAGGATATTTTTGCTTTTGAGAAATCGGCGGAAGAAGCTATAAAAATAGAAAAGCTCCGGCTGCAATGCCGTTATCCGGAGTCGGTTTTCGGTATGGAATGTTTAGGGGAGCTTATAAAGCTGCTGAAAAGGGATATTTCGGTTGTCAACGGATTTCTTGATGACAGTGAGGCTGATCTCCGTGAGGACAGGCTTGATATAAAACTGGTTCATGGCGGTATGGATATACTCACGAAATTTGATTTCTGCGGCAGTTTTTCCAGACTGATATATAATATGTTCGGCATGAGGATAACCGTATCGCTTATCGGTGAAAAGTCGGTTTCCGACGAAGAATATGATGAGATCATGGAAAAATGCGCAGCAGAACTTCCGGATCACAGTAGTCAGCTTATTCCGGAAAAATCAAAGGAAGAGCAGCGTGAGGATGAGATAAGAGCATCCGTGCCTACGGTATCTATAGACATAGGTTCTATGAATACGGAATTTGATGCGGAATCGGCAGAGATCATCAAGGGCAGGGCAATCCGTGAAAAGCCGGTTTCTATCAGTGAAGCAGTAAAGATTCTCGGTGAGCGTACGGTTGTGGTCGGCGACGTTTTCGATTCTGAGATCAAGGAGCTGCGCAATGAGAAAACTGTAGTTACATTTGATATCACCGATTACAGCGGTTCGCTGAAAGTGAAGATTTTCGGTACGAATAAAGAAATCGAGGATATGAAGCTTTCCGGCATCAAAAACGGAATGACGCTTCTTGTCAGCGGCAAGGTCGATTATGACAGTTTTGCAAGAGATATCGTCATAAATCCCAATTCCATCATAAAGGTAAAGCGTATCCCGAAAATGGATACGTATCCTGAAAAGCGTGTTGAACTCCACTGCCATACCAATATGTCTGCAATGGATGCAGTAACAGATCCGGTAGTTCTTATAAACAGAGCAGCACAGTGGGGACATCAGGCAATGGCTGTTACCGACCACGGCTGCGTGCAGGCATTTCCGGACTGTATGTATAATATGCCGAAGAATTTCAAGGTCATTTACGGCATGGAGGCTTATGTCGTCAACGATCTTGACCGCACTATGATACTGAAAAAGCCCGACAGCCGCAGCGTTAACGATGAACTTATCGTTTTCGATGTTGAAACTACCGGACTTAGTTTTTCCTCCGACAGACTTACGGAGATCGGTGCGGTGAAGCTGAAAAATCTTCAGGTCGTGGACAGTTTCAATACAAAAGTGAATCCCGGAAAGCATATTCCCGAAAAGATTACCGAACTTACAGGAATAAGCGATGAAGATGTCAAGGATGCTCCGTCTGAGAAAGAAGCCGTTGAAAAGTTTATGGCGTTCTGCGGAGATAATCCTGTTCTGGCGGCTCATAATGCCACGTTTGATACTAATTTTATAAACGAAGCCTGCCGGAGAAGCGGAATAACATTTGAATATAACTGGATAGATACACTGGTTCTTTGTCAGGCAATGCTGCCGCATATTGCAAGGCACAGACTGAATTACGTCGCCAAACAGCTGAAATTAGGCAAATTCGATCATCATCACGCTTCCGACGATGCATTGATGCTTGCAAAGATATATATAACGCTTGTTGAACGGCTTGTAAATGAAAAAGGCATTAAAACTCTCAATGATCTTAATATAACGGCTCTTGATATTGATGTCAAAAAGCTGAAATCGTATCATCATATAATTCTTGTTCGAAATCAGGCGGGACTGAAAAATCTTTACCGTCTTGTTTCAACCAGCAACCTTGATTATTTTTATAAGAAACCTCTTATTCCAAAATCGGTTCTGACCGCTCACCGTGAAGGACTTATTTTCGGAAGCGCCTGCGAGGCAGGTGAACTTTTTCAGGCTATGATAAATAAAGCACCGGAAAGCGAACTGGAAAGACTTGCAAAATACTATGATTATCTGGAAATCCAGCCTATATGCAACAATGAATTTATGGTGCGTGAGGGAACGGCTGAAAATGAAGAGGAACTCCGGGAATATAACCGGCATATCGTCAGACTTGGCGAAAAATTGGGAATTCCGGTCTGCGCTACCTGCGATGTCCACTTCATTGATCCGAAAGATGCGATATTCCGGAAAATAATCCTTACGAGCATGGGCTTTAAGGATGCCGAAAATCAGGCTCCGCTGTATTTCAGGACTACGGATGAAATGCTGGCAGAGTTTGAATTCCTTGGTGCAGACAAGGCAAAAGAAGTTGTCATTACTAACACGAATATGATTGCTGATATGATAGAGGAAGTGCGGCCTATCCCAAAGGGAACGTTTACGCCCACGATTGACGGAGCAGAAGAGGAACTCAAGCAGATCACCGGTGACAAAGCACGTGAGATCTATGGAGATCCGCTGCCGGAGCTTGTTGAAAAAAGGCTTGACAGAGAGCTGTCCTCGATAATCAAGCACGGATTTTCGGTTCTTTATATTATTGCTCAGAAACTTGTGTGGAATTCTGTTGAAAACGGATATCTTGTAGGTTCACGAGGATCTGTAGGTTCTTCGTTCGTTGCTTCAATGGCAGGAATTTCCGAGGTAAATCCTCTGCCGCCCCATTATGTCTGCCCGAAATGCAAGCACAGTGAATTCATGATGGACGGAAAATACGGTTCGGGATTTGACCTTCCGCAAAAAAACTGTCCGGAATGCGGAACAGATATGACCCGTGACGGTCACGACATTCCCTTTGAGACCTTTCTTGGTTTTGACGGCGATAAGGCTCCGGATATAGATCTGAATTTCTCGGATGAATACCAGTTCTGGGCTCATCGGTATACGGAGCAGCTTTTCGGAAAGACCAACGTTTTCAAGGCAGGAACTATTTCCGTACTTGCGGATAAGACAGCTTACGGCTATGTAAAAAAATACTGCGAGGAAAACGGGATCACTCTCAACAATGCGGAAATGAACCGCCTTGCTATCGGCTGTACAGGCATAAAAAGAACTACCGGTCAGCATCCGGGCGGAATGGTAGTTGTTCCGTCCGACTATGATGTTTATGATTTCACTCCTGTTCAGCATCCTGCCGATTCAGCCGATTCGGATATCATAACAACACATTTTACGTTCAATTCTCTTCATGATACCATACTTAAACTTGACGAACTGGGTCACGTTGTGCCTACTCTGTACAAGCATCTTGAAGATCTGACGGGTATAAAGATAAAGGATGTTCCTGCTACCGATCCGAAAGTAATCCGGATGTGTACCAACTGCGATGTACTGGGAGTAACGCCGGAGGAGATTTACTGCGAAACAGGAAGCCTTGGTATTCCTGAAATGGGAACGGGATTTACTATTCAGATGCTTCTGGATGCAAAACCTACGAAATTCAGTGACTTTCTGCAAATATCCGGACTTTCCCACGGTACGGACGTATGGCTTGGAAATGCAAAGGATCTTATAAGTCAGGGAATATGCACCATTTCGGACGTTATCGGAACACGTGACAGTATTATGACTTATCTGCTTTACAAGGGGGTAGAACCTAAAATGGCATTCCAGATCATGGAATGGACACGAAAGGGCAAAGCTACAAAGCAGTTTACGCCGGAGATAATTGAAATGCTGAAAAGCCATGATGTTCCGGATTGGTATATCCAGAGCTGTCTGAAAATCAAGTATATGTTCCCGAAGGCTCATGCAGCGGCATATGTTATTGCGGCTATCAAGCTTGGATGGTTCAAGCTGTACAAGCCTCTGGAATACTACTCTACCTATTTTTCGGTGCGTGGAGAGGATTTTGATGCCGAGCTTGCCGTTAAGGGCAAAGAGGCTGTCCGGGCACGTATCGAGGAACTTAAAGCTCTCGGAAACGATCGTACAAAAAAAGAAACCGATCTTTATGATATCCTGCTTATCACCAATGAGATGCTCTCAAGAGGGTATGAATTCCTGCCGATCGACCTTTTCAAGTCCCACGCTGTGGATTATCTTGTTGAGGACGGAAAGCTGAGAATTCCGTTTTCGGCAATGAGCGGCATAGGAGAAACGGCTGCAAAAAGTCTTTATGAAACGGTTCAGAAAGGCGGATTCATTTCCGTTGAAGAACTTCAGGAAATGAGCAGTGTGTCAAAAACAACAATTGATATGTTGAAAAGTGCAGGTGCATTCGGCGATTTGCCTGAATCCGCACAGCTCTCACTGTTTTAACTTGACTTTTTCTTAGTAGTATGTTATCATGTTATCATGTTAGCACGACAAAGTGAATTATTATCAGACTGCCCCGGAAGTTTCCGAGGAGATCTGTTGTAACAAGGAGGAATAATATGCGAAATTATGACCTTATCACTCCGGAGGGCACAAAGGATCTGCTCTTTGGTGAGTGCATAATCAGACGAAATATAGAACAGACTCTGCTGAAGATCTTTAAGAGCAGAGGCTACAGTGAAATGATAACTCCGGGACTCGAATTTTTTGATGTGTTTAATCTGAATTCATCTTACTTCCCGCAGGAGAATCTCTATAAACTTACCGACAGTAAGGGACGTCTGCTTGTAATGCGTCCCGATTCGACAATGCCTATCGCAAGAGTTGTTGCCACACGTCTGCGTGACACAATGCTGCCGCTGCGTCTTTGCTATAATCAGACGGTATACCGCACAGAACCGGCACTTAAAGGCAGAAGCGATGAGATAGTACAGACAGGTATCGAACTTATCGGCTCGGAGCTGAAAATCGCCGATTTAGAGGTGATCTCCACTGCCGCTGAGGCTCTGCGCTCATTCGGAATGGAATATTCGATAGAACTGGGACATATCGGTATCTTCAAGGAACTGGTCGGCAGGCTGGATGTCTCCGATCATGTCAAGGAGAAGATACGCCGCAATATTGAAACAAAGAACTTCCCGGCACTGAACGATCTTCTTGATTCGCTGGGAAACAGTCCTGTTACCGCTGCATTGAAAAAGCTTCCGGCTCTGTTCGGCGGCGAAGAGGTCTTTGAAAAGGCTGAGGAACTTATGCCGGATGACAATATCAGGAGAATTCTTGAAGAACTCCGTGAGATTTATCACGATTCATGTGAGATATGCGGCAGTAAAGGCAATATAACAGTCGATCTCGGACTTGTCAATAAGACCGATTACTATACCGGACTTATTATAAAAGGCTATTTGCAGGGACATGGTGAAGAGGTTATATCCGGCGGAAGATATGATAAGCTGATATCGGAATTTGGCTACGATGTTCCGGCTGTAGGCTTTGCAATGAATGTAAACGGCGTTGCAAAGGTCATTGAAAAGAACGGGATTCTTCCTGCTGTTCCTACTCCGGATATGCTTGTATATGCCGCTGATGGCTGCGAGGTAGCTGCTCTGAAAAAGTCTCAGGAATACAGGGAACAGGGAATGATCGTTGAGAATGCTCTGTTCGAGGATTTTGAATCTGCACGGGCATACGCAATTGAAAGAAAGATCGCCAGAGTAGTTGTGGTAGACGAAGATCCATGCGAGGAGGAAGAAGAATGAGCAAACCGATAAGAATAGCTCTCACAAAGGGCAGACTTGAAAAGGATACCGTAGGACTTCTTGAAAAACTGGGCTATGACTGTACGGCAGTCCGTGAAAAAGGCAGAAAGCTTATTCTGCCCGTGCCGGACGGCAATCTGGAAGTCGTTCTGGCAAAAGCCAATGACGTTATCACATATGTTGAACACGGCGTGTGTGATATGGGCGTAGTGGGCAAGGATACCATTATGGAAATGGACGGAAAGTTCTACGAGCTGGTTGATCTGGGATTCGGCAGATGCAAATTTGCTCTTGCTGCCAAAAAAGGCAGCGATTTCTACAGCGGCTACGGAATAAAGACAATAGCCACAAAATATCCCAATGTTTCACGCCGGTTCTTTGAAAAGAAAGGAATGGATACGGAGATCATCAAGATCGAGGGCTCTGTGGAACTTGCGCCATTGCTTGAACTTGCAGACGGTATCGTTGATATTGTTGAAACCGGTACGACACTTAAAGAAAACGGTCTTGAAGTTATCGAGGATGTTGCACCTATTTCCGCAAGGCTTATCGCAAATACCGTAAGTCTGAAAATGAGACACGCTGAAATTGAGAATATTATTAATCTGATAGAGGAGAATCTGTAATGAAAAAGATATATGCCGACGGTACTGCCGAAGCAGAATTTCTTGCCGATCTGAAAAAAAGAAGCGGCGAGACCAATAAAAAAGTTGAGGAAGTCGTAAAAGGAATTATCGAGGACGTCAAGGAAAACGGAGACGAAGCCGTAAAGAATTATACTCTTAAATTCGACGGCAGCCTGCCGGAGTATTATGAAGTTCCGAGAGATGTTATAAATGATGCGCTGACAGAGGCAGATCAGGATTTTGTAGATGCTCTGCTGAACGCTCAGGCAAATATTGCCGATTTCCACCAGAAGCAGGTGGAGCAGAGTTTTATTGCTCCGAAAGCGAACGGAGTTATTCTCGGACAGAGGATAAGAGGTCTTGAAAGGGTAGGACTTTACGTTCCGGGAGGCACAGCCGCATATCCTTCCAGTGTGCTGATGAATGCGATTCCTGCAAAAATCGCAGGAGTAAAGGAAATTGTAATGGTTACTCCTCCCCTCAAGGACGGAACTCCCAATAAGGATATTCTTGTTGCCGCTGCTATATGCGGTGTGGACAGGGTATTCCTTTCCGGCGGAGCACAGGCAATAGCAGCTCTGGCTTACGGTACAAAGGAGATCCCGAAGTGCGATAAGATAGTAGGCCCCGGAAATATCTACGTTGCAACAGCCAAAAAGCTTCTTTATGGCGTTGTTGATATTGATATGATAGCAGGTCCCAGTGAGATTCTTGTTATTGCCGACGAGACGGCAAATCCTGCTTTTGCTGCTGCCGATCTTATGTCACAGGCAGAGCACGATGTGCTTGCATCCGCCATTATGGTCACCACAAGCGAGGAGATAGCCGACAGGACGCTTGAAGAGATAAGCCGTCAGAAAGAATATCTTTCAAGAAAGAATATCATTGATAAGTCGCTTGATGACTACGGTGCAATTATAATTGCCGAGAGCAGGGAGCAGGCTGTAAGACTTGCCAACGAAATAGCTCCGGAGCACCTTGAAGTGCTCATGAAAGATCCTATGGAACTTATCGGTGCGCTTGACAATGCCGGTTCAGTATTCCTTGGCCACTGGTCATCCGAGCCTCTGGGCGACTATTATGCAGGGCCAAATCACGTGCTTCCGACCAGCGGAACTGCAAGATTTTTCTCGCCTCTGGGTGTAGCAAGCTTTACAAAGCGTTCAAGCTATATTTACTATACTCAGGATGCTCTCAGGGAAGCAAAGGAGGATATTATCCTTATTGCCGAAAGAGAAGGTCTTACAGCTCATGCAAATGCTATAAAAGTGAGATTTGAAGATTGATTGAGGAGCGATTACAATGAGTAATAATAACTGGGAAAGCTATGTACGTCGGGTAGAACCGTATGTTCCCGGTGAACAGCCGGCAGATACGGACGTTATCAAGCTTAATACCAACGAAAATCCGTATCCTCCTGCACCTGCCGTAAGAAAGATCCTCGATGATTTTAACTGCGGCAGGATGAGACTTTATCCCGATCCGGATTCTTCGGTTCTGGTAAATGCCATTGCTGAATTTTATAATATCAGTCCGTCACGCATTTTTGTGGGAGTCGGTTCTGACGATGTTATTTCTATGGCTTTTCTTACGTTTTTCGGCTCGGATAAGCCGGTGCTTTTTCCGGATGTCACCTATTCTTTTTATGATGTATGGGCTGATGTCTACAGAATACCCTATCAGGTCAAGCCGCTCCGTGAAGATTTTACTATTGATCCGGAAGATTACAAGTGTGAAAACGGCGGAATAATTTTCCCGAATCCCAACGCTCCTACAGGCGTTCTGGAGAGCGTTGAAATGATAGAGGATATCGTTAAGGCAAATCCCGATTCTGTAGTCATGATTGATGAAGCGTATATTGATTTCGGCGGCGAGAGCTGTCTGCCACTTATTGAGAAGTATGATAATCTGCTTGTTATTCAGACATTCTCAAAGTCAAGGTCAATGGCAGGCATGAGGATCGGCTTTGCTATGGGAAATGAAAAGCTGATAAAATATATGAACGATGTTAAGTTCTCTATAAATTCCTATACGATGAATCACCTGACGCAGCTCTGCGGAGCGGAAGCCATGAAGGACAAGGCATATTTCCGTGAAACGACCGACAGAATCATTGCCACACGTGAGCGTTCAAAGAAGCGTCTTGGAGAACTTGGATTCACATTTACGGATTCAAAAAGCAATTTTATTTTTGCATCCCATGAAAAGAAACCGGCATCGGAGATTTTCAATAAGCTTAAAGAGCGGAAGATCTTCGTCCGCTACTGGAATAAACCCATTATCGGAAATCATCTGCGTATAAGCATAGGAACAGACGACGAAATGGACAGGCTTTTTGCCGCATTGGAGGAGATCATAAATGAATAAAGCTATCAGAACCGGAGAAGTGAGACGGGAAACAAGAGAGACGGATATCTACGTTCTTATAAGTCTTGACGGAAACGGAACAGCTGATATTGAAACAGGTATCGGATTCTTTGACCATATGCTGACTGCTTTGTCTGTTCACAGCGGCATAAGCATGACTGTAAGAGTCAAGGGCGATCTTAATGTTGACTGTCATCATACCATTGAGGACACCGGAATAGCTCTGGGACAGGCGCTTGGTCAGGCTCTTGGTGAGAAATCCGGAATTGTCCGCTACGGAACGTCGCATATTCCAATGGATGAGGCTCTTGCGATGGCGTGTCTTGATCTCAGCAACAGACCGTTTCTTGTGTTCAACTGTCCGTTTACAAATCAGAGCTGCGGTGATTACGATCTCTGCATGACAGAGGAATTTTTCCGTGCATTTGCCTTTAATTCAGGTATGACGCTGCACATTAACTTAATGTACGGCAGCAACGATCATCACAAGGCAGAGGCAGTTTACAAGGCTGTTGCTCATGCTCTTAAAAAGGCTGCTGCATTCAACGAGGATGGTTCGACACTTTCTACGAAAGGAGTTCTTTAATGATCGCAATTATTGACTACGGTGCAGGAAATATTTTCAGTGTAAAAAATGCTTTGGATTATCTGGGATTGGAAAGCGCTCTTGTTTCCGACAAGGAATCAGTACAGAGTGCAGATGCTGTGATTCTTCCTGGTGTCGGAGCATTTCCGGCAGCTATGGAGAAACTTGCCGCAACGGGACTTATCGACACAATAAGGGAAGAAGCAGCGAAGAAGCCTTTTCTCGGAATCTGTCTTGGAATGCAGCTTATTTTTGAAAAAGGTTATGAGTTCGGAGAGTGCGACGGTCTTGGATTTATCAGCGGAGATGTCCGCAAAATGGAAGCACCGGAACTTATTATTCCCCACATGGGCTGGAATAAGCTTGAAAAGCAGAACGACTGTCCGCTTCTTGAGGGCGTAGGAGACGACGAATACGTATATTTCGTTCATTCTTATAAGGCGTACTGCGCCGATAAGGATATTGCCGCATACTGCGAGTACGGCGGAAAAGTTCCTGCGCTTGTGTATGACGGGAAATTCGTGTACGGAGCGCAGTTTCATCCGGAAAAAAGCGGCAGTACGGGACTTAACATTCTGAAAAATTTCGGAGGACTGATAAAATGATTATACTTCCTGCAATTGATATCAAGGACGGCAACTGCGTCAGATTGTTCAAGGGAGATTTTTCAACCGTTGAAAAAGTAGCTTCCGACTATCTTGAAACGGCAAAGAGCTTTGAGGATGCCGGAGCAGAATGGATTCACATGGTAGATCTGGACGGCGCAAAAGAGGGCAGACCGGTCAATACCAAAATCTACACTGACGTTGCAGAAAAAACAAATCTTAAAGTCGAGCTTGGCGGCGGTATAAGAAGTCTTGAAACCATACGGGAATATCTTGATATGGGTATTACGAGAGTCATTCTGGGTTCGGTTGCCTTGAAGAACCCAAAGCTTGTGAGCGATGCTGTAGAGAAGTTCGGCAGTGAGAAAATAGTCGTAGGGATTGACGCAGTGAACGGAATGGTCGCTACAGAGGGCTGGCTTGAAAGTTCTGACGTAAACTATATTGATCTTGCGGAAAAGATGATCTCTGTGGGGGTAAACTATTTTATTTTTACGGATATCTCCAAGGACGGCACTCTTTCCGGTGTGAATAAGGAGCAGCTTAAAGCTCTTGCGGATGCAACGAAAGATCGGGCAAATATCGTGGCAAGCGGCGGAGTTCATACAATGGATGATATTATTGCCTGCAAGGAAATGAACCTCTACGGCACTATCTGCGGAAAGTCGATTTATAAGGGTACGCTGAATCTTAAAGAAGCTATTGAATATGCAAATGTGGAATGAAATTAATACCGAGGATGATATTGATTTTTTTATGCAGCAGACAGGATGTATGCACGATGCAGTAATAATATCTTTGGAATTTCTTTCCGGCTGCAATGTAACTGAGGATAGAACTACATTGTTTTCATTTGATGGTGGAAGTGCTGTCAGGCTTATTATCGGAAGCTGCTGGTTCGGAAAAATTGAAATGATATTCAGCGGTGTAAAGTATTTTTGTTCAGGCAAAAGTGCTGATATGTGGGAATGCTCCCTTCATTTTAGAAGAGATTTATTGGGCAGAACTCGTGATGACCGTTTAATTGTATGGACAGACGGTATATTTAATCCTGAAATATATGGAACAAAAATTGAACTTGGGGCTATAGATCTTAGACAACCGGCAGATACCTGTATTATAGCTTATGAATTAAAATGGAGATTTATAAAAGATATTGAGGAGGCTGGAAAATGCTTGCAAAAAGAATAATTCCCTGCCTTGACGTTCGCAACGGCAAGGTAGTTAAAGGAGTAAATTTTGAGGGAATACGTGACGTAGGCGATCCTGTAGAATGTGCGGAGGAGTACAATAAACAGGGTGCAGACGAGATCGTTTTTTATGATATCACTGCATCTTTCGAGGGCAGGGGAGTTTTCCTTGACGTTGTAAGAGAAACTGCCAGAAAGGTATTTGTTCCGCTTACGGTAGGCGGAGGAATCAAAACTGTTGACGATATCCGTGAAACGCTCCGTGCCGGTGCGGATAAAGTTTCTGTGAATTCCCAGGCGGTGAAAAATCCGCAGCTTATCAGGGACGGCGCTGATATTTTTGGAAGTCAGTGCATATGCGTAGGTATCGACGCAAAAAAAATAGCCGACAATAAATGGACGGTTTTCATTAACGGCGGACGTGTCGATATGGGAATAGACCTTATCGACTGGGTTCATCAGATCGAACAGCTCGGTGCAGGGGAGATTTGTCTCAATTCCATAGATGCCGACGGTACAAAAAACGGATTTGACATCGAAATGCTGAAGGCAGTCTGCGATAATTGCAGTATTCCGGTAATTGCAAGCGGCGGAGCAGGCAAAATAAGCGACTTTGCGGAAGTTTTTGAGAAAACCGGAGCAACAGCGGCTCTTGCGGCATCTCTCTTCCACTTTAAGGAACTGACCGTTCAGGAAGTAAAGGATTATTGCAAAAACAGAGGTGTGGTTATAAGATGACTTTTGTTAAGAAAAATCTTGCCGGACTTATTTTCTGCCTGTGCATAGCCATTCCGTCGTGGTTTCTTGGAAAACTTGTTCCCGTTATCGGAGGACCTGTATTTGCTATAATCGCCGGAATGATACTCACTCTTATCATAAAGGATAAGTCACGGTTTCAGAGCGGTATCACTTTTACGTCAAAAAAGATACTTCAATATGCGGTTATACTTCTTGGATTCGGACTGAATCTTTCAACCATTCTGAAAACCGGGGGAAAATCGCTGCCTGTTATTGTTTCGACCATTTCAATCTCTCTTATAACGGCATTTGTGCTTTGCAGGGTAATGAAGATACCATCCAAAACGGCGACGCTTGTAGGTGTCGGTTCGAGTATCTGCGGAGGTTCGGCGATTGCCGCAGCCGCTCCGGTAATAGATGCCGATGATGAGGAGATCGCTCAGTCGATTTCGGTAATTTTTCTGTTCAACGTAATTGCTGCGCTGATATTCCCTGCCTTCGGAGGATTGCTTGGACTTTCAAACGAGGGATTCGGTCTTTTTGCAGGAACAGCTGTAAATGATACGTCATCCGTAACGGCGGCAGCGTCGGCATGGGACGGCATTCACGGCAGCAATACTCTCGAAACTGCAACGATAGTAAAACTGACAAGAACCCTTGCTATTATTCCTATTACTCTTGTTCTTGCTTTTATAAGGATGAAGAGCGAAAAGAAAAATAATGCAGGTTCGGCATCCGGCTCTAATTTCAGCTTTAAAAAGATTTTCCCCATGTTTATTATTTATTTTGTTCTTGCATCTGTGATTACGACCGTTGTCACCAGTGTATTTGACGGAAATTCTGAGGTTCTCAATACTGCAAACAGTATTTTCGGATTTCTGAAAGATACAAGTAAATTCTTTATTATAATGGCAATGGCGGCTATCGGAATGAACACTAATATCGTTAAGCTTATAAAAACAGGAGGAAAGCCGATATTTCTTGGCTTCTGCTGCTGGACGGCGATTACCTGTGTAAGTCTTGGAATGCAGCATATTATCGGAATATGGTAATTACGAACGTTTATAACGTCTCTCTGGACGTGATAGGAGAAAAAATATGATAAAAATAGATTTGAACGATCTCGACAAATTTTTCGTCAAGGGAGAGCTTATCCCTGCAATATGTTACGAGGTCAATACAAAAACTGTTCTCATGCTTGCGTATATGAACAAGGAGAGTCTGAAAAAGACTCTTGAAACAGGCTATACATGGTTCTGGAGCCGTTCCCGTCAGGAATACTGGAATAAGGGGGCAACATCTGGACATCTGCAAAAAGTCGTTTCGATTTACGGCGACTGCGACAACGACACACTGCTTGTAAATGTGGAGCAGACAGGTGTTGCCTGTCACACGGGAAGCTACAGCTGCTTTTTTAATGAAATTTATAATACGGAGGAATAAAAAATGACTGTATATCAGGAAATCTTTGAAGTAATCAAGGAACGCAAAAAGCAATACGAAAGCGGTACTGCTGCTGAGAATTCATACACCTGCTATCTTTTTGAAAAGGGTGTTGATAAGATCTGCAAGAAAGTAGGAGAAGAAGCTACCGAGACGGTCATCGCTGCTAAAAACGGCGATAACGACGAGCTGATGAATGAGATCAATGATCTTCTTTATCATGTTATGGTTCTCTGTGCAAATCAGGGACTTGAGTGGACGGAGGTTGAAAGAATTCTTGACGAGAGAAACGAAAAGATCGGCAACCTGAAAAAATTCCATACAGTAGATAAGAATTCATAATTGAAAACCGGGAGCATCATATGTGTTCCCGGTTTTTTCTGTATTCTGTCGGCGGAATATCATAATAGGCTTTGAAAGCTGCTGTAAATTTGCTCTGACTTTCATATCCGACCTGTTCGCTTATCTGCGCCATATTCAGATCGGTTTCACGCAGAAGTTTTGCGGCAAGTTCCATGCGGTGTTCTTTTATGTGAGAAGCAAGGGAATTTCCGTAAACAGAACGGAAAACCTTTTTTAATGTAGTGGGATTTATTAAAAACTGTCGGGCAAGCGTATCAATAGTGATTCTCTGACCGATATTTTCTGTGAGGTAATCGTGAACACGCCGGACAATTTCGATTTGTTCCGACTTATACTGAGTCAGATGTGCCACCTCACACAGCTTTGTTCCGCCGGATGCGGGACAGGCAATTTCCATAACCTGTTCGATCATCTTGTGAAGAAGCCGGCTTTGTTCCGTATCGGAAGCACGGTAATAGACCTCTTTTCCGTCACGTCGGCAAGCGATAAGTCCGCTGCTTTTAAGTGGGCGCAGATGATGCGATACGGCAGGACTGGACATTTCAAGCATGGCGGAAATATTTATCACACATTCTTCGCAGTGGCAGAGAAGCCAGAAAATGCGTATTCTGGTAGTATCGCCGAGCTGCTTGAATATATCGGCAATGATCTGAAAATTATCTGCAAGATCAACCTGCGACTTTATAAGTTCGATCTCGTTTTTTTCTCCGTGCTGATGGGGAAGCTGAGTGTATTGCATGATATGCTCCTTTCTTTTGTCCGTTTGGAAATATCTTTTGTCCGTTTGGAAGAATATCGTTATTTTATATTGACTTAATTCTGTATTTATATTATACTACAATTACAGTGATTAAGCAAGTGTTTAATTGTGAAGAAACGGAGGAATCTTACTATGAAAAAGACCTATAAAATTGAAGTGGACTGTGCCAACTGTGCAAATCTTATGGAGGATGCTGCACGCAAAACCGCAGGAGTTGCATCGGCAACAGTGAATTTCATGACGCAAAAGATGATCGTGGAGTTCGAGGACGGAAGCGATCCGAAGAGCGTTATGCAGAATGTTCTGAAAGCCTGCAGGAAGGCAGAACCGGACTGTGAAATCGTTTTTTAAAAGGAGGTCAACGTTATGCAGGAAATTATCGTTAATGTTCTGCTCGGCGTGGTCGTTATATCTGCCGCAGGAATGCTTGCTTTTTCCGGCAGACTCAGCTCCGAAATGACAAAAAAGCAGCGGAAAATGATGATACGCATTCTGATATCTTCCGCCGTTCTTCTTGGACTTCAGTTCGTTCCTGCTGAAGCATTCGATGCACTTGACGATTATCTGTTCAAATCCGCCGGACGCTGGATTCGTTTTTCGTGTTATCTGGCTGATTATTTCATTATCGGATACGATATTCTCAGAAAAGCTTTGAAAGGGATATGCAACAGACGGATATTTGACGAAAATTTCCTTATGGCGGCAGCCACAGTCGGAGCTATGGCACTGGCAATATATGAAAACGGCGATTATCTTGAGGCAATAGCGGTAATGCTTTTCTATCAAATAGGGGAATGGTTTCAGAGCTACGCCGTCGGCAGAAGCAGACGCAATATCAGCGAACTTATGGATATCCGTCCTGATTATGCCAATGTTGAAGCAGACGGAAGATTGGCACAGGTCGATCCTGACGAAGTTGAAGTCGGAAGCATAATCATTGTCTGCCCCGGAGAAAAAATTCCGATAGACGGAATCATTGCCGAGGGAAGTTCCAGTCTTAACACAAGCGCAATTACAGGAGAAAGCCTGCCGAAAGAAGTAAAGGCAGGGGATGAAGTAATAAGCGGATGCATAAGCATGACCGGAGTTCTGAAAATAAAGACAACAAAGGAATTCGGGGAATCTACAGTTTCCAGAATACTTGATCTGGTGGAGAATGCAAGTTCGTGCAAATCAAAATCGGAGAATTTTATTTCAAAATTTGCCAGGATCTATACTCCAGCTGTATGTTATGGCGCATTGGCTCTGGCAATACTGCCGCCGCTTGTTCGGATGCTCTTTATGGGATGTTCCGCAAGCTGGGGAGTATGGATATATCGTGCGCTCACGTTTCTCGTTATCAGTTGTCCGTGCGCACTTGTTATCAGTATTCCGCTGAGCTTCTTTGCAGGAATCGGAGGAGCGAGCGGAGAGGGAATTCTTATAAAAGGTTCGGATTTTCTTGAAAGTCTTTCCAAAACCGGAATAGTCGTTTTCGATAAGACGGGTACGCTTACTCAGGGTGTGTTCGAGGTCAACGGCATCCATCATAACGAGATACCGGAAGAAAAGCTTATTGAATATGCGGCTCTTGCAGAGAGTGCATCATCTCATCCGATAAGCAGAAGTCTTATGCGTGCATACGGCAAAGAACCGGATCTTTCACGTGTAAGTGATATACAGGAGATAAGCGGTTTCGGAGTTATCGCAAGAGTTGACGGAAAAGAAATCGCAGCAGGAAATGACAAGCTGATGAAACGACTGAATATTTCATATATCGGATGCAGTTATGCAGGAACTATTGTTCATACGGCTGTTGACGGCGTTTATGCCGGTCACATTGTTATATCGGATGCTGTAAAGCCTGATTCGGCGGCTGCCCTGTCGCTGCTTAAAGAATCCGGTGTGAAAAAGATCGTCATGCTTACCGGTGATGCTAAAAAAGCGGCAGATCAGGCTGCATCTGAGCTTGGTATCAGCGAGTTCTACAGTGAATTGCTTCCTGACGATAAAGTTGAAAAGGTTGAAGAACTGCTGCAAAGCAAGCCGGATAAAGCAAAGCTCGTATTCGTAGGCGATGGTATTAACGATGCTCCGGTTCTGTCACGTGCCGATATAGGAATCGCAATGGGAGCAATGGGATCGGATGCGGCTATTGAGGCAGCTGATGTGGTTCTTATGGACGACAATCCCATGAAGATAACTCAGGCTATCAGAATATCACGCAAATGTATGAGGATTGTTTATCAGAATATTATTTTTGCGCTTGCTGTTAAGTTTGCCTGTCTTGCTCTTGGGGCTGTAGGTATCGCCAATATGTATCTTGCGGTTTTTGCCGATGTTGGTGTTATGGTTCTTGCAGTACTGAATGCAATAAGATGTCTTTTTGTGAAAAAAGTATAAAGATAACGGGTTTACGGATAATATTACATCCGGAAACCCGTTGTTTTTATTTCCTGCCAGATATCAGCAGCTTTTTTATTTCGCAGAGATCGAATGAATCAATGATGCCGTCTTTGCACAGATCACCGGCTTTCCAGTCGGCAAGATCAGAGCCGGAAACAGATAATATCCATTTCTGCATCAGTACGGCATCTGCGATAGTAAGTTTCCCGTCGGCGTTGACATCACCTCTGACAGTGTTGTTTGCTTCGGGAACTATCCAGCCGCCGTCATCTGCGATCAGGCACAGCATTTTTATAGTATCGCCGTAGTATACATCATCGCCATAGTTTAGCAGAACATCACGTATTTGATCGTGCCATTGCGTATTACCGCCGCATTTTGCAGAAATTAGCAGCGGTGCGACAAAGCAGAGATCGTTATAATCTTCGACAGGAGTTCCGGTTGGAGTGTATCCTGCTATTATTTCCCATGGATCGCCCTTTGTAGAATTCATCATGAAATTATCAATTGTATTTGCAAAAGCAAGTGAATCTGCATTGCCGTTTATGAGATAGTCCATGCTTATTCTCCAGGGGGTACGGCAGCTGTTATAGTAGTAATTTCCGTCATTTTCGCTTTCAAGAAAGTCGGCTGGTGCAGGAATGTATTTTCCATTGGCGTCACGTATCACAAAATCGGGCAGGATTCCTGTTTTATATTCTTGAACAATGCTGTTTATTATTCCGTATGTTGTATCATAGACTTTCAGCCAGTTATCATCGCCTGTAACTTCTGCAAAGACAGGCAGATACTGGACGATAAAATCAGAACATCTTGTGGCTGAATAATAGTTTTCCGATTTGTCGCACTCAGAGACCCAGTCGCCGAGAGTGAGAGTCCAGTATTCGTGGTTGACATCGTATTTCATAATATCGCTGATAACTGCGGCAGCTTCGGAACGATAGTCGATCTCGCCTTCGCTTCCCCATATGGAGTCCGCCATAAGAAGTGAGTAGGCAATATCCATGTCACCGTCTGTTGCAGAATCGCAGGGGCCGCCTGTCATGCTGCCCTCGTTTGCTCCGTCAATCAGGGATGTTCCGTTGTCGCACTGCTGCCACGACATCAGATTTGAACCAATATCACTGGGATGAGCTTTGAAGTAGCGGTACATTCCGTCAAAATAAGATTTTGCGTTTTCGTCATATTCAGCCATACTTGCAGTTATCAGCATACCGTATCCGTGGGCTTCTGAAACGGTTACAGGGACTGATTGATTTCCGCCGCTGTATTTTTCTTCACTGTAGTAAACGTAATATTGCACTTCGTCAGTGACGTATTTATCCTGTACAATGTATTTATCTTTCCAGTGCTGATAAAAGTTTACTGTATCGTCTGAAAGCTGCAATGCGTTTGCGTCAATTGTATTTTCTGTATTGGTTATACAGAAAACGCCTTGTGAGATCACAGCGGCAATAGTAAATGCCGAAAGTCTTTTCATCCACATTATAATATACCTCCGAAACTATATATTAATTTTAGTATAACACATTTTATATAAAATGTCTACCTGTTTATTCTGTAAAACTTACGGTATATTATCTTTTTAATGATTTTCCCTATGAGCACAGGCTCTCATAAAAAGAAAAAACGCACAAGGTCTGTATATGAGATATGCTTTGTGCGTTTTTTTATTTTATTATTTGTTCCGGGCAAATTTATAGAACAGTGAACCTCCGCCAAGAGCTGCAAATGCATATGATTGCAGCAGGCTTTGATGATATTCACTTTCTGAACCGGTAACTTCTACTACTTTTTTGAAATTTGACCAACAATTTGAAAATGTTCCCTCCGAAAATCCAAACAGACTTTTTGTATAACTTTTTATATAGTCATCGTTAATAACAAAATCCTCATATCCAAATTGTTCTGTATAGGTATAGGTGCTTTCTTTAACTTTTGGAATAAAATCCTTAAATGCATCTACCATCGCCCATGTCCAGACTATTCTTTCTGCAAAATAAACGGAGGCAATCATTATTACAAGGCATATGACAACTCCCCATGAAAGAGGGATAGCGTCATCTTTTGTCATAAATGTGTATCCGAATACTATTCCGGCAGCAAGCAGAAGTCCGCAGATAGAAGCTGTATATCCGATTTTGCCTATGATTATCCAAAGAAGCATTCCCGGTAAAGCTCCGACAATGGCACCGAGTGATGCCTTTAGAATATCTGTCATGATTGAGCGTTCACCGACAGCCACAGATGGCAGTTTGTATGTATTTTCTGTTTTGCTGCTGTTTTGTTGAGCATTGTAATTGCCGCCGTAATTATACTGACCGTCATATCTGTTTTCAAAATTTTGCGTTTGCTGTTCCTGAACGGGTTCCGGGGAAGAGGCGGGATTATTGATATCATCCATAAAGTCTCTCATATGTTCCTCCTATGAAAAAAAGTTCTAAAAACGTCAGATTATAAAAATGCCGTATATGTTAATTGCGTATAAATTATACCATATTTAAGAAATAAAATCAAGTATTTAATTGATTTGTAATAATTTGTCATAATTTGATTTTTGACAGTATTGACGGTATAGTTTAGTTGGTGGAGCAATATAAAAGACCGCACAAAGTTTGTATATCAGATACACTTTGTGCGGCACTTTTAGTTGGATATATAGGCAACACCGCACAAAGCACGCCTGACGGCTTTGCACGTCATCTGCTGGCATATTTTCCGTCATCTTACACAAAAATTCCTTGACAGGCGATAGCCTGCCTGCAAAATTTTTATGCAATCTGACAAAAAATCTTACTGCGCATCTGACGCACAACCTTTGTGCGGTTTTGCCTATAGTTTATTTTGCAGTACACATACTTTTCATTCTCAGCCGAAGTTTATCGGAAATAAGTGCGATAAACTCGGAATTTGTAGGACGGCAGACATAAAATTCAGAATTATATCCGAATAATGATGAAATTCCTGAAGAAGCTCCTCTGTTCCATGCAATTTCTATTGCGTTTCTTATAGCACGTTCAACTCTTGCAGGAGTGGTATCGTAGTATTTAGCGACGATAGGATAAATGTCTTTGGTGATTGAATCAAAGAAAGGCTCGCTTTTAAGCGATGAAATGATAGCAGTTCTCAGATAATAATATCCTTTTATATGAGCCGGAATGCCAACTTTCTGAATAGCATTTGTAACAAGTATTTCCACATCGCAGCATTCATTGGAAACCGGTCTTGAATAAACAGACTTTATGATTGTGCAGAGTGTTTCTGTATCGAAAGGCTTGGCAAGACAGTATGAAGCTCCGCCTTCAAGAACCTGACGTTCTATGTAACTGTTATCAATCTCGGAAATAATAATGAATGCCGGAGGATCTGGAAGAGTTTCTCTGACCTGATGCATAAGAAAGATAGCATCAGATTCCGGAAGTTCAAGATCAATTACGACTACATCAGGGTTATCCCGCAGAATAGAATTCAGTATAACGCTGCTGTCCTTTTGTCTTGTAAAAGCTGCGATTCCCATTGATTTAAGCGTTGAAGCAATTTTTACTCCGTATTCAGCTGTGTTGTCTCCAATGAGTACTTTGATGCTGGCTGTCATTGTGTTGTTCATTTGTTTTCTCCTTTTGTTTTGTTTAATTTATCTGTCAGTTTGATATTATTAACTGACTGCAATAAACATTATACAACATTTATTAAAAATAATCAAGGGATTTTTTGTTGTAATTTGTCGTTTTTAAGCTAATCTATTGATTTTGTATGAATAAACATAAAAATATGTAATTCTATAATAATATATATGCGCTTTTACAGTTGCTTGTTTAGTTATAAAAAAAACTTTTTTAAAAGCTATTGACAATCACAGAAAAAACGTGTATAATATATAAAGTAATTGCGAGTGTGCTGGAATAGGCAGACAGGCACGT
>OIYT01000769.1_pt1 | contig 27165 bp, 24 predicted proteins | sample 1588201 | NCBI WGS metagenome assembly OIYT01 (sample SAMN03283260) | human gut metagenome | biome: human-associated habitat; material: feces | host: Homo sapiens | place: USA | collected 2013
CGAGGCGGCGAGGCTGGCGGGCGGGGCCCCGGAGAAGCTGCGGGCCGTGCTGCGCCAGGTGGGCGACGCGGATTCGCTCATAGGCACCACCCAGTTCGGCTCCTGCGTGTTCGCCAACAGGCCCGGCGACGGCTCCGCCCGGGAGCAGGCGGCATCCTGCCAGAAGGTGCTGGGGGGCTTTGCCAACATCTGCTATGAATTCGCCACCAAGCGCTACCGCTCCAACTGCATCAACTGGGGCATCCTGCCCTTTACCCTGGACCCGGACACCGCCTTTGACTACCAGCCCGGCGACTGCGTCTTCGTCCCCGGCATCCGGCAGGCCGTTGAAAACGGCGCGGAGGACATCCCCGCCAAGGTCATCAAAGTCACCGGCGGCGTGGAGGACATCCTGCTCCATGTCAAGGGCCTGACGGCGGACGAGAAGGAGATCATTCTGGACGGGTGTCTGATGAACTACTACGCAAAGAAGGCGGAATGATATGGAAAAAATTAGAATGACCACGCCGTTGGTGGAGATGGACGGCGATGAAATGACCCGCGTGCTGTGGGGCATGATCAAGGAAAAGCTGATTCTGCCCTTTGTGGACCTGAAAACAGAGTATTACGACCTGGGGCTCCTGCACCGCAACGAGACGAAGGACCAGGTGACCATCGACGCCGCCAATGCCACCAAGCGGCTGGGCGTGGCCGTCAAGTGCGCCACCATCACCCCCAACCGCCAGCGGATGGAGGAGTACCCCGAGCTGACGGAGATGTGGAAGTCCCCCAACGGCACCATCCGGGCCATCCTGGACGGCACCGCTTTCCGGGCCCCTATCGTCCTGCCCTGCATCCACCCCGTGGTGAAAAACTGGGAGGCCCCCATCACCATCGCCCGCCACGCCTACGGCGACATGTACAAGGCCGTGGACATGACCACCGGCGAGCCGGGCACCGCCACCCTGACCTTCCGGGGCGAGAGCGGCGCCGAAAAGGCTCTGACAGTCCAGACTGTGAGTGGCCCCGCCGTGTGGCAGGGGCAGCACAACACGGAAAAGAGCATCCGGGCCTTTGCCCGCGCCTGCTTCCAATACGCCATCACCCAAAAGCAGGACCTGTGGTTCTCCACCAAGGACACCATCTCCAAGGTCTACGACGGCGAGTTCAAGCGCATCTTTGAGGAGGAGTACGAGACCACCTACAAGGCGGAGTTTGAAAAGCTGGGCCTGACCTATTTCTACACCCTGATCGACGACGCCGTGGCTCGGGTCATCCGCTCCAAGGGCGGGTTCATCTGGGCGCTGAAGAACTACGACGGCGATGTGATGAGCGACATGGTGGCCACGGCCTTCGGCTCTCTCGCCATGATGACCTCCGTTCTGGTGTCCCCCGACGGCACCATGGAGTTCGAGGCCAGCCACGGCACCGTCACCCGGCACTATTACAGGTACCTGAAGGGCGAGAAGACCTCCACCAACCCCATCGCCACGATTTTCGCATGGTCCGGCGCTTTCAAGCGCCGGGGCGAGCTGGACGGCCTGCCGGACCTGACGCGGTTCGGCGAGGCCATGGAAGCCGCGTCTCTGGAGACGCTGGAGAGCGGCGTCATGACAAAGGACCTGATCGGCCTGGTGGACGATGGCTTCCAGACCACCGCTGTCAACAGCGAGGAGTTTCTGGACGCCATCGCGGAACGGCTCGGGGAAAAGCTGCGCTGACAGGAATTCAAACGGAGCTGCCGAAATCGGCAGCTCCGTTTTTGCAGCAGACTGTGACGCTTACCGCAGGCCGAACAGGTCCGCCAGCTCCCGCATGCCGCTGCTCTGGTTCAGATTCTGGAGACCGGTCAGGGTCGCCATGCAGGTGAGCACCAGGGCCGCGCGGGTCAGTTCCTCCGTGCTCATGCTCTTCGCCAGCGCCACGGCCAACGCGTAGACGCTGGCGCTCTGCGCAAAGGCGTCCATGGTTCCCCTCCTCTCCCCATACAGTCTATGTAGATTAAAGGGCCCTGTGTGCCGGGTCAGGCGGCGATGAGGACAAAGGGCAGGAGCAGATTCAGCAGGAACGCCAGCACCAGCGCCAATTGCAGGGGGTACAGGTAGCCATACCGCCCCCGGCAGGGCATGGGCACGCCCGTCCGCAGGGCGTTCCGCAGGCGGCGGAGGGCCCGCTGGTCCACATAGATTCGTGCGGCGCAAAGTGCCGTCAGCAGGAGGATCGCCGCCAGCATCCAGCAGAGCGAAGCCCAGCCGGTCCCGCCCCTTTGCATCGTCAGAAGCGCGTTGATCAGCCCGGGCAGGGCAGGCAGCGGGGCGCAGCACCACAGCCCGGCCCGCCAGTAGCGCTTCCACAGCCACTGGTAGCGGATGCTCTCCGACTCCGGCTCCGTGTACAGCTCCGCCGGGTCCGGGCGGGCGGAGCGCCAGACGAAGAACTCCTCCTGCGTGGCGCTGGTCTTACAGACATACTCCCAGCCCGCGTCCAGATAGGCCTCCAGCTTCTCCTCCGAGGGCTTGTACTCCCCGTCGGCGGCGGGCTCCAGGCGGAACTGGAGTTCCGCCGGCTCGCCCCGGCGGAACACGCACCAGCCGCACCAGTAGTCCAGCAGCCAGCCCTTCTTCGCCTGGTCGCTGAACCAGGCCTGCAGCGCCGGGACATCGTACCGGCTGGCGGGCAACAATTTCAGCATGGTCAAGCCTCCTCTCTATTTTGCTTCCGGTAAATCTTTCGCATAGTCATTCAGGTGATCTATCAGGTCGTCCGGAACTTTAGCCGCCACATACAGGACCCGCCCGTCCCGGCGGAGGGCCAGGCACTGCCAGTCCTCCCGCCGACTGTAATAAAGCTCGTCAAAGCGGGCGTCCTCCAGCGCCACCGTGTCCGCCGGGTTCCACCATGAGCGCAGCTCCGCCAGGAGCGGTCCGGCCAGGAAGGGCAGGCGCAGGGAGACATACTTGGTCACTGTGACCGCGTCTGCCACGCCGCCGTCCGGCGGCGTCTCCACGCTCCACACAGTCCGCCTGGCCAGTAGGTTCCTCCCTGTCACGATAAAGCCGCCGGGTTCCTTCCCCTCCGCACCCAGCTCCGCCGACAGTCGCACCGGCGGTACATCCGACTGGATGGACAGCGTCCGCACGGGCCGCCACCAAATTGAGAGGACCAGCAGCACTGTCAGCACCGCCAGCAGCGCCCCGCGCCCCCAGGTCCGCCATGCGCCGGGGCGCTTGGTGTGGTCCAGCGGAATCCCCCGCCGCAGGCTTTTCCGCAGCCGGCAAACCGCCCGGGCATCGGAAACGGCACCGGCCAGAAGCCAGCCGCACAGCAGCAGCCAAAACAGCCGCCAAGTGCCGGGGGTTTCATAGATCAGGCTCTCCAGGGTACCCTGGAGCACACCGGGACGTGGGGCCACCACCACATACAGCTCCGCCAGCACCCACAGCACGGTCAGCGCACAGGCGCGGTACAGCACACGGGCCAGACGGCGGTAGGCCCGCGCCTCCACCTCCGGATCGCCGTGGAGCTCCACCGGGTCCGGCCGGGTGGAGCTCCAGATACGGAAAAATCTGTTGGATGTAAAACAGACGAACTCCCAGCCCGCGTCGGTATAATAGTCCCGCAGGTCCGGGTCCCGGATCAGCTCCGGGCCATCCACGGGCTCCAGGCGGTACTGGCAGTCCACCGGCGCGCCCCGCGCCATACGGACGCCCAGGAGCCCAAAGCCCTCCAGAAGCCATCCCCGCTTCGCCTGGTCGGCCAGCCAGGTTTCAATGGCGGCAACATCATAAATGCTGGCGGGCGGCAGCTTCATCTTGTGATCGCTCATAGGCTCTCCTCCCGTTCGCCGTCGGCGACGCACAGCTTCAACCGGCTCAGCTCCTGGCGGAACAGGCCACGGCCACGGTCCGTGATGGCGTAGGTCCGCTTGCGGCCCTCCACCGCCGTCTCCCGGATAAGGCCCTCCTCTGAAAATTTTGCCAGGATGGTGTACAGCGTCCCCGGCCCCAGGGGCACCCGCCCCGCCGTCATGTCGTCCACAAACTCCACGATCTCCGTGCCGCACCGCTCCCGCCGCAGCAGGCTGAGCAGCACGTAAAACATGCTCTCCGTCAGGACTTTCAACGGTTCCTTCGACATGCGTTTCTCCTCCAGTATCGAAACACGATATTCCTTGCTTCCAGTATAATATCGTCTTTCGATATTGTCAACAGTAAACTGTACATCTGCGCGTTTTTTCCAGCCCTGCCAGGTTTTGAGGGTTGCTTCCTCCCTCTGGTTTCCGGTATGCTTTTCAGGTGAAATCCCCACAGAAAGGAAGAATCCCCATGAAACGACTTAAAAATCGGCCGCGCGGCGACTTTCCGGGAAAGCGGCAGGCAAAGGCCGCTTTGTGCGGCCTGCTGGCCGCCGCCTCCCTCTCCGTGTCCGCCCAGGCGGCCAGAACGGTGCCTGTCCAGGTGGACGGCCGGACGCTGGCCGGCACCTCCTATCTGGAGCAGGGCGTTACATACGTGCCTCTGCGCTACCTGCTGGACGCCCTGGGCGGCTGGGACGTCCGCTGGGACAGCGAGACCCGGTCGGCGGTGGCCGTCTCCGGCGCCGCCAGACTGACCGCGGACCCCGCCGCCGACACCGTGACGGTGGACGGAAGGACCCTGTCCGGCCAGGTGACGGTGGTGGGCGGGCGGACCTACGTCCCTCTGCGGCTGGTGGCGGAGGCCCTGGGGGGCGCGGCATCGTGGGACCCGTACCTGGGGGGGGCGGCGGTGACCTCCGCCGGGGCGGACTATGACGCGGCGGACCTGTACTGGCTCAGCCGCATCATCAGCGCCGAGAGCGGCGGCGAGCCGCTGCGGGGCCAGATCGCCGTGGGCAACGTGGTTTTGAACCGGGTGGAGAGCAGGGAATTCCCCAACACCATCCCGGAGGTCGTCTTCGACCAGACGCACGCCGTGCAGTTCGAGCCGGTGGAAAACGGCACCGTGTACCGCACCCCCACGGCCCAGGCGGTGGAGGCGGCCCAGCGGGTGCTGGACGGTGAGAACGTCATCGGCTCCGCGCTGTACTTCTACGCCCCAGCCCTGTCCCAGGGTGTGTGGATCAACGCCAACCGGGTGTATTATCAGACGATCGGGTGCCACAAGTTCTATCTGTAAAAGCTTGCAGATCAGAGTTCCCTGCATCTCCATGCTTCACGCTTCACGCTTCAATCGTCATCCCCGCAAGCCCGGTTGACTTTTGGCCCTTCCGCGTCTAAAATAGGGACATCTGAGTTGTAAAGGAGCATTTTTTATGCTGTTTTCTGATCGTCCCAGGGTCCATTACCAAAACGCTCCGGCCCGCGAGGTCATCTGTCAGCTGCGCTTCCCCACCATCCTGACCATCAACAACGTGGAGCCCGCCGATTTCCAGGAGTCCATTCGGGACGAGTTTCCCCAGTACGCCCGGCGGCAGGACACCGCCGCGCCCAGACTCTCCGGCCTGGGCGGCCCCAACGTCCGGGTAGAGCAGCAGCCTCCCGTCACCAATTATCACTTTCTCTCCGCCGACGGCAGCTGGAAGCTGAATCTGACGAAGGACTTCATCGCCCTCTCCACCCTCCGCTACCCCGGCTGGGAGGACTTCGCCCGCCATCTGGACCGGCCCCTGGCGTCCTTCATCCGGCTGTACAAGCCCGCCTACTTCCAGCGGGTGGGTCTGCGTTATGTCAACGTCATCTCCCGGGCCCGCCTGGGCCTGGAGGACACGCCCTGGGCGGAGCTGCTGGCTCCGGCCTACACCGGCCCTCTCCAGGAGGAGGACGTGCGGGAGGACCAGGTGCTGAACTGCGGCTGCGACCTGCTTTTGAAGCTTGACTCCAGCTGCCAGGCCAAGGTCCACGCCGGGCCCGGCCGCGTCAAAAACAACGCCCCCGGCGCGGCGGCAGACCCGGAGGTCAAATTCATCCTCGACCTGGACCTGTCCATGACCGGCAACACCGCCTGCACCCTGGCCGCCGCCGCGCTGGAGACCCTCCACGGCCACGGCACCCGCGTGTTCGAGGGCGCCGTCACCGACCGCCTGCGGGAGGCCATGGAACCGGCGGGGAGCCAGTAAAGGTAGTATCTCTCCCGAAAACAAAAGTCAGTGCCTTTGTCCGTCTCGGAAAAAGGTGCTGATTTTTTTGTAAAAAATGCAGGAAATCGTTTGCCCGTGGGGATTATATTTTAGGGAATTTCTATCTTGTGTAAAACCCACAATTTCCTTTATTCTATAGATGGTGAATTTATCGCATTAAACACACAAAGAAGAGGGGCAAAATTATGTTGAAGAGTGAATACCTGCAGCGCGTCTACACCCAGGTAGTAACCCGCGACCCGGACCAGAAGGAATTCCACCAGGCGGTCCTGGAGGTGCTGGAGAGCCTGGACCTGATCGTGGAACAGCATCCCGAGTACGAGAAGAAGGGCATCATCGAGACCTTCGTGGAGCCGGAGCGCATGATCGCCTTCCGGGTGCCCTGGGTGGACGACAACGGCCAGGTCCATGTCAACCGGGGCTACCGCATCCAGTTCAGCTCCGCCATCGGCCCTTACAAGGGCGGTCTGCGGTTCCATCCCACCGTCAACCTGTCCATTCTGAAGTTCCTGGGCTTTGAGCAGATTTTGAAGAACAGCCTGACCGGCCTGCCCATGGGCGGCGCCAAGGGCGGCGCGGACTTTGACCCCAAGGGCAAGAGCGACGCCGAGGTCATGCGCTTCTGCCAGAGCTTCATGACCGAGCTGAACCGCCACATCGGCCAGTTTGTGGACGTGCCCGCCGGCGACATCGGCGTGGGCGGCCGTGAGATCGGCTATATGTTCGGCCAGTACCGCCGTATCCGCGGCAGCTACGACGCCGGCGTCCTCACCGGCAAGGGTCTGGAATTCGGCGGCTCCCTGGTCCGCACCGAGGCCACTGGCTACGGCCTGTGCTACCTGACCGAGGAGATGCTCAAGTGCATGAAGAACGAGAGCTTCCAGGGCAAAACCGTGGTCGTCTCCGGCTCCGGCAACGTGGCCATCTTCGCCACGGAAAAGGCCACCCAGCTGGGCGGCAAGGTGGTGGCCCTCAGCGACTCCAACGGCTATGTCTACGACCCCAACGGCATCAATCTGGACGTGGTGAAGGACATCAAGCTGAACCGCCGCGGCCGCATCAGGGAGTACGCCGCCGAGGTCCCCGGCAGCACCTATACCGAGGGCTTCCGCAACATCTGGAACGTCCCCTGCGACATCGCCCTGCCCTGCGCCACCCAGAACGAGATCGACGGCGAGATCGCCAAGATCATCGTGAAGAACGGCGCCATCGCCGTGGCCGAGGGCGCCAACATGCCCTGCCGCCCCGAGGCCATCCGGGTGTTCCAGGAGGCGGGCCTCCTGTTCGCCCCCGCCAAGGCGGCCAATGCCGGCGGCGTTGCCACCAGCGGCCTGGAGATGAGCCAGAACTCCATGCGCTACTCCTGGACCTTCGAGGAGGTGGACGCCCGGCTGAAGGACATCATGGTGAACATCTTCCACAACGCCTACAACGCCTCCGTGGAGTGCGGCGCTGCCGGCGACCTGGTGGTGGGCGCCAACATCGCGGGCTTCAAGAAGGTCGCGGATGTCATGCTGGCCCAGGGCCTGATCTGATCCCAGGGGGAGCGGCCTCCCCCAGACGCCAAAGAAGAACAGGAGCGGAGCCGTCTGGCTCCGCTCCCGCTTTTTGCGCCCGCGGGCGCGGTGACCTTTTTACGCGACGGGGATCTCCACAATGCCTGCCGCGCCGGCGGCGATGGCGTACTTGGGGAACGTCAACACAACGACGCCGTCCTCCCGGATATAGAAGGTCGTATTCTCGTCCACGGTGGTAAAGCCGCCCGCGTCGGGGGTGAAGAAGTAGGTGAAGCCCTCCTCGTCCACACTGGCGTCGATATACGCCTGGACGGCCGCGTTGCAGATGTTCACCCAGTCATCCCCCAGCAGGTCCTGCAGGGTGAGGCTGCGGTCCTCCGCCAGGTCCAGGTTGTAATAATACCGCTCCTCCATGGAGGCCACCCAGCCCTCCGCCAGGGTCACCACGAAGGAGACCTGGGTGTCCGTCTGGCGCTTGATCTCGTAGTCCACGATGACGTCCATCTCACGGCCGCCCCACGCCTCTTCAGTGCCGCCGGTGGCGAAGAAGGCCGTCCGATATTCCTCCCAGTCCCGCCGGGCCTTCTCCAGGTGGGCGTCCACCCGCGCCTGAATGGCGGCGTTCACCTGGTCGGCCAGGGCGCTGTCATTCTCCACCTCCGGGACCGTCACCTGATAGTTGACGCCGTCCTCCGCCGTCTCGTAATGGCGGACCGTCAGCACACGGAACAGCCCGCCCAGCACCGGCGCGTCCGCCGCCGCGGCCGCCACGGTGGGGGACAGGTTCAGCGTGCCCACCAGTACCGCGAAGCACGCGGCCACGGCCCCCAGGCTCCGCCGCAGCGCTCTGCGCCGGCGCGCCCCGCGGTATGATGCCCGGCCCTGCCGGATGCCCGCCTGGACGCGGTCCGCCAGCTCCGCCGGGATGGGGATGTCTTGGTAGTTCTCTCTTGCCTCTTGAAAGTCGTTCATTCGATTTCCGCTCCTTCCAGTGATACCTTCAGCTTCTTAAGGCCGGTGTACAGCCGCGATTTCACGGTGCTGAGATTCAGCCCCGTCACGGCGCTGATCTCCTTCAGGGACAGTTCCTCGTAAAACCGCAGCCGGACGACGGTCCCGATCTCCACCGGCAGGGCGTCCACCCGCTCCGCCAGAGTCCCGTCGGCGGGCAGCGGATCCTCGTAGCTGCCGGTGTCCAGGGCGTCAGGGGGCACGAACGCCACCCGCCTCCGCCGCCGGAGCTGGTCTGTACACACGTTGACCAAAATGTGGTAAAACCAGGTGCGCAGAGCCCCCGGCTCCCGCAGGCTATCCTGCTTTTCCAGCGCCCTGCAGACGGCGGTCTGTACCGCGTCCAGGGCCTCCTCCCGGTTTTTCAGATAGCTGTAAGCCAGACGGTAAAACCGCGCCTGTTCCTCCACAAGAAATGTGGTCAATTGTTCTTCCCGAATCGCTGACACACGCATGGTCCTTTCTGTTTTGTTCTGTTATACAGACGTGGATGGATGGAAAAAAGTTTGCGATATCGCAAAAAATTCCGGTGAATTTTTTTCACCGGAATTTTTGTTTTAATCATACCGCAGAGCGTCGATGGGGTTCAGCTTAGCCGCCTTGTTGGCGGGGAGATAGCCGAACAGCACGCCGATGCCCACGCTGACGCCGAAGCTGATCAGAATGGACCCCAGAGTGGGCGTCGCGTTGAAGGTGATGCCGCTGGCGCCCAAGCTCTCCACCAGCATACCGCCGAACAGCGTGCCGATGCCCACGGCCAGCAGACAGCCGAAGGCGATACCCAGCAGCCCGCCGATGGCGGAGGTGGTGCCGGCCTCGATGATGAACTGCCGCCGGATGTCCCGCCGCTTGGCTCCCAGGGACTTGCGGATGCCGATCTCCCGGGTGCGCTCTGTGACGGACACCAGCATGATGTTCATGATGCCGATGCCGCCCACCAACAGGGAAATAGCGGCGATGGCCACCAGCACCGCCATGGCGATGCCCATCATGGCGTTGATCTGGTTCACCTGGTCCAGCATGGACTGCACGGCATAGTAATCATAGAAATGCTCTCCGGTCTCGTCGTGATAGAAATTCTGGAGGAAATCCAGCAACAGGCTTTGGGCTTCCGTCACCGTGTCCCGGCTGGTGGCGGTCATCTGGTAAAGGGAGACATAGCTGGTTCCGGAGAGGCGCATGGCGTTGGGATAGGGGATAAACACCTGGTCGTCTCCTCTGCCCTCCTCCAGGATGTCGCTCTCCTGGGCCAGCACGCCCACCACGGTGTAGGGCGCGCCGCCGATGGCGATGGTCCTGCCCAGGGCGTCGCCGCCCAGGATCGCCTGCTCCACATAGGCGCCCACCACGCAGACGTCGTTTCGGGTCAGCACATCCACATATTGGAGATACCGGCCCTTTTCCAGCTGGTCCCCGTCCAGGGTGGTGCCGGTCTGGGGACGGTACATGGCCTCGCTGACGCCGTAGATATTGGTCTTCTTATACTCCTCGCTGCCGCTGCGGATGCCGCTGCCGGCGGCGACCCAGGGGGTGATGCCGTCAAAGAGATCGGGGTGTTCGTCAACAAAGGCGTACATCTGCTCCGGGGTGATATTGCCGGTGGTGCCGTCGCCCATGCCCCAGGTATAGGCGTAGATCTGGGTGACGCCCACCTTTTCCACCTGCTGCTCCACCATACCGGTAAGGCCATTGCCCAGGGAGATGATGACGATGACTGCCCCCACGCCGATGATGATGCCCAGCATGGTCAGGAAAGCCCGCATCTTGCTGGTCCGCAGGGATTTGACGGCCAGCTTGAAGGATTGGCTGAAATTCATACCGCCGCCTCCTCTCCACTCTCCATGGGCCGGACCACGGCCTTGGGGTCCCGGGCGTCGCCGTCGTAAATGATCCTGCCATCCTGGAGCCGGACGATGCGCTTGGCCCTCACGGCGATGGAGTTGTCGTGGGTGATGAGGACCACGGTATCCCCCTCGGCGTTGAGCTTCTGCAAAAAGCCCAGCACCTCCCGGCCCGTCCGAGAGTCCAGAGCACCGGTAGGCTCGTCGGCCAGGATGACAGAGGGCTTCCCCGCCAGTGCCCGGGCGATGGACACCCGCTGCTGCTGGCCGCCGGAGAGCTGGCTGGGGAGATTCCCCCGCTTCTCCGCAAGGCCCACCCGCTCCAGGGACTGAATAGCCCGCTCCCGCCGCTCCTCGGCGGCGATACCCGCGTACAGCAGCGGCAGCTCCACATTTTCCTGGACCGTCAGCTTAGGGATCAGGTTATACTGCTGGAAAATGAACCCCAGCATTTTGTTGCGGATCTCCGCCTGCCGGTCGTCGTCCATGGTGGACACGTCCACACCCCCCAGGTGATAGGTGCCGGAGGTGGGCACATCCAGGCAGCCGATGATATTCATGGCGGTGGACTTGCCGGAGCCGGACTGGCCCACAATGGCCACGAACTCCCCCTGATCGATGGTCAGGCTGACGCCGTCCAGGGCGTGGACCTCCTCAGAGCCCATGGGATAGATCTTATAGATATCCCGCAGTTCGATCAAATGCTCCACAAGGCTCAGCCTCCCATTCCGGCGTCCGCGGCCTGGAGCAGCACGGTCTCGCCCTCCTCCAGTCCGGAGGTGACCTCAATGTACGCGCTGTCGTTGATCCCCAGGACCACCGGGCGTTCCTCCGCCTTGGTGGGATCCACCACGGTGGTCCCGTCCTCGCCCAGGGCACCAGGCAGGGCCACCTGCACCGTGTTGCCCCGGCTGACGGCGGCCACCGGCACGCAGAGGGCATTCTTGGCCATCTCCCCCTGGATCTCAGCGGAGACGTTCATACCGGGCTTCAGATCGCCGTATTCCCGGAGAACAATGGTCACCGGATACGTGGTGAAGCCGTTGGTGGTGGTGCCATTGACGCTGACCCGCTCCACCTCGCCGGTAAAGACCTGCCCCGGCAGGGCGCTGGCAGTGATGGTAACGGTCTGCCCCACCTGCACCTTGCCGATGTTCAGCTCATCCACATTCATTTCCATTTTCAGATAGCTCAGATCGAAGATCGTGGCCAGCGCACCGGAGCTTGCGCCGTCCACCTTGTCTCCGGCCTTGAAATTCTTCTCGATCACCGTGCCGGAGATGGGGGCCTCAATACGGTAGTCCGCCAGATTATCGGCGGCGCTGCCGGCGGAGAGCTGAGCGCTCTCCACATTCAGACGGGCGTTTTGCAGCTGGCTGCGGATGGATTCGGAATCCACGGTGCAGAGGATCTCGCCCTTGGTAACGGCGCTGCCGATCAGCTTTTCAAAACCGCTGACCGTGCCGCTGCCGGCGGCATACACCGTGGCAGCCCCGGGCATGTTGATGGACGCCTTGCCATAGCTGCAATAGCTGCCGATGACGGCGGAAGCGGTATAGCTCTCGGACACAATGCCGGGGTTATTCATCTTGACCCGGACACTGCTGACGGCCAGCCCGTTGGTGGTGACGCTGTCCCCATCGGACACCGCGATAACCGTGCCCTGGGTGGCTCCCTCAAAATTACCGATGAACACGGAGGCGCTCTGTCCCACATAGAACTGATCAGAATCCACATAGGGAAACAGGAAGTCGATGGTCAGCTCCGTGCTGGCGACGATCTTCGCCAGCGCCGTGCCGGCGGTGACGTCGTCGCCGTCGTGGACGTACACGTCGTTGATGATGCCGCTGATGGGCACGGTGGGGTGCAGAGCCTCCTGAGCCTGGTCATAGCTGAGCCGGGACTGCTTCACGGAGATGTTGGCCCGGTCCACGGAGCTCTGGGCGTCGCCGCTGTCCAGCTCGTACAGCAGGTCCCCCTGCTCCACGGTGTCGTCCTCCTCAAAGGGCGCGTCCTGAACGGTGCCGGAGATCAGGGTGGTCACCTGATAGGAGTCTGCGGGCTCCAGCGTGGCGGAGCCGGAGACGGACACCGTCAGGTCCTGCCGCGTCACGTTCACCGCCGTGTACCCGGCGCCCGCCGGCGCGGCGCTGCCGCCCATCCGGATCAGAATGTTCATCGCCAGCGCGGCCACCACGACCAGCGCCACCGCCAGCCGCAGCCGCCGCCATCCTTTGGCGCTTTTGGGAAGCGGCAGCCTCACCCGCTTTTTCCCGGGCGCCGCCTGCTCCGCTTGCATCAATTCTTCGTTCATGATTCCATTCTCCTTGCCGTTATAGATTCACGCTGCCGGAGTTCCTCCGGCGCCGCTCCGCCTGCTCCTATTACGAGACAGGACCGGGTTTTTCTTCAGGACTGGAAAGTTTTTTGTGTCATTGTACTAGTGTCTTAACTGATTAATACAATAGCACATTCGTGGGATTTGTCAAGACGCTGCCGCAAATTTTCTCTCCGGCGGTCCGTCCAGGGCCTGAGCATAGACCCTCCAGAAGGGGGAAAGTCAAGGAAAAAGGCGCATTTTTCGAAAAATTTTCCGGGATTTTTCCCCGCACCATCCTGGCGGCGCATCCCGCGGTCCTGAAGGAGTTTCGGCCTTACCATAACAGGGGTTTCTTACGGGCCGCCGACAGTTTTCTTACGCTTTTCTTACAAAAAAATTCCAGGCGGTCAAAACCGTCCGGAATTTTTGTAAGCCTTATTTCTGCTCATACAGCGGCGCCGTCCGCTGGTAGGGCTGGGGCCGGTAGGTCACGGAGGAGATCTTTCTGCCGGAGAGCCCGTATCTGGGATGGGTGCCGAACAGGTCGATGTACCGCTCCAGGTCGTCCCGCTCCGCCGCCATGGCCTCCAGCAGCTGGACCGTCGCCCGGGCGTCGTCCACGGCCCGGTGGCTGTTCACCGCCGTGTCCCCCAGGCCGTAGGCGTCGATGGCGTTGCACAGCTTGTGGGGGTAGTCCCGCCGGTCCCGGTACACTGTCAGGGCGTCCAGGAACCGCGGGGCGCGCAGCACGTCCACCCGGCCATAGGGCCGCAGGAACCAGTACAGGAAGTTCAGATCGAACTGGGCGTTGTAAGCCACCAGCAGCGGCCGCTCCGCCCCGTCCAGCAGGCGGCAGAACACCTCCACCGCCTTTCCCTGGTCCACGCCCTCGGACAGGAGCTGGCTGTCGGTGATGCCAGTCAGGTCCGTGATGAAGGGCGGCAGGGTCTCCCCCTCCGGCAGACGGATGAGCACATCCAGGCTGTCCGCCTCCGCGCCGCCCTCCAGGGACACGGCCCCCAGCTCGATGATGCGGTCCTTTCCAAACTCGATGCCGGTGGTCTCCGTGTCGAACACCACGATGCGGTCAAACCGCTCCCACAGCCGTTCCATCATGCCGCGCCCTCCTCCGCCAGCCAGCTTTCGCCGGTGGCGTAGTCGATCTCCACGCCGGGCTGGACGTTGTACACAAACACGTTGAAGCACACGCCGTCGCCCCCGTCCTCCACGGACAGGGCCTCCATCTGGACGCCCCGGGCCACCAGCTCCGCGCCCTCGAACACCGGCGTCACCCGATAGAGGACATGGTTGTCCGTCTCCTGCACATAGTCCGCCACCAGGTTCTCAAAGGGCAGCATCCCGTCCACGTTCATGTACCGGGTGCCGGTGATGAGGTTGCACTCGTTGGCATTCTCCCCGGAGAGCTGGAAACCGATGAGGTGGCAGCGGTTGTACAGGCTCTTGCCGTCCACGAAGTCGTACTGTGCCTGGACCCAGCCGCTGGGCTTCACACTGCTGATGTCCCCCCGCTTCTCCGAGGGCATCAGGTCCCGCCCCACGTTGGCGTAGGCCGCGCCGCAGCGCCCCAGGGCGTCCAGGGGGCTGTACTCCTCGAAGGACACCTCCGTCAGCTCCTCCGCCGTGAAGGCGGGCTGGTTGCCGTCGATCTCCACATAGGGCGTGCCGTCATAGTCCGGGATGTCCTCCATGGACACGGACGCCGTATTGGGCGCCGGCTCCAGATACCACCGCGCCAGGGCGATGACGGCGCACACCACCAGCAATAAAAGCGCCTGTCCCGGGGTCAGCTGCTTCTTCTTTGTCTTCCGTCTTGCCATGCCTATCTCTCTTTCCGCCTGTACAGCTCTCTTGTGATCTTCTCGTGGGACGTGCCGGGGAACTCCGTCCGCTCCTCCAGCCGGAAGTCCGTCAGGTCCAGATCGAACCGGACGTCCGCCGGGTAGGCCCGGTTCCAGCGGTACAGCGCCACCGCCTCCAGCCGGTCCGCCGCCGGAGCCAGGGCCCGGTCCTCCACAAAGCAGACCTCTCCCGGACCGGCTTTCTCCAAAAACGCGTCGTCCACCGTGAGCCGCTCCGCCGCCCAGGCGAACAGCGGCGCGGAGTACGGCGCCAGCCACAGCCGTCCAGTCCCGCACAAGGCCAGCAGGTCCTCCTGCTGCGCCCGGTCCCGGCTGACCCGGCGGCGATTGAACAGCATCCCGTTTCCGTCACCTATACAAACCGCAGCGATCAATGTCTTCCTCCTTCCGGCGCGAACGCGCCGCGTTGATCTCGGAATTTTATCATACCAGCTTTCGCCGCTTTTTTCAATCTCCGCATAATCCCCCGTCTGGCGGGCAACACTACCCACAATACCGCTGACAGGAGGTCCCCTATGTCTCACCGTCCCACCCGCTATACCCTCGCGCTGCTCCTCCCCTGCCTGTTCCTGGCCGGAGCGCTCTATATCCAGGGCCGCTTTTTCCAGGCGGAGCCCGTCTCCGCCTCCACCTCCGCCGCCATTCCCGCCTCCGCCGACAACTGGGGGCTGGCCTTCCCCACCGAGGGGGAGTCCCCCGTGGGCAACGCCACCGTGGAGGACCTGGCCCGATATGACGCCTACTACCTGGGCGACACGGAGAAAAAGGTCATCTACCTGACCTTCGACTGCGGCTATGAAAACGGCTGCACGGAGCAGATCCTGGACGCCCTGAAAAAACACAATGCCCCGGCGGCCTTCTTCGTGGTGGGCCACATGATCGAGACGGCCCCGGACATCATCCGCCGCATGGCGGCGGAGGGCCACATCGTGGGCAACCACACCTACCACCACCCGGACATGTCCGCCATCAGCGACCAGGCGGCTTTTCAAAAGGAGCTGGACAGTCTGGCGGCGCTGTATCAGGAGACCACCGGGCAGCCCCTGCCCATGTTCTACCGCCCGCCCCAGGGAAAGTACAGCGAGGAGAATTTGAAGCAGGCCCAGGCCCTGGGCTACAAGACCGTCTTCTGGAGCCTGGCGTATGTGGACTGGTACGCGGACGACCAGCCCACGCCGGAGCAGGCCTACGCCAAGCTGCTGCCCCGCATCCACGACGGTGCCATCGTCCTGCTGCACTCCACCTCCAAAACCAACGCCGAAATTCTGGACGACCTTCTGACGAAGTGGGAGGAGATGGGCTACTCCTTCGCCTCCCTGGAGGAGCTGCCGGAGACGCAGTGACCGCCCGCCCCGCCGCCATGTGCGGCGGGGCTTTTTCCCGCGCTCCCGCCAACATTTCGTTAAGCTTGAAAAAACGCTAGAAAGCGGGACCTCCCCTCCCACATATGATAGGCCAGAAACGCCGAAAGGAGGGACATCCGCCGCATCCATACGCCATCCCGGCACCAAAGCCACGCGCCGGGGCCCGTGGGCGGCCCCGCGAAGCTCCAAAATCAAAGTGAGGTGTTTTTCATGGGAGAGACCTGTAAAACCGGCACGGAGGAGCGTGCCCAATGGGGCGACCGCTGGGGCTTTATCCTGGCCTGTATCGGCTCCGCCGTGGGCATGGCCAACGTCTGGGCATTCCCCTACCGCGCCGCCAAGTACGGCGGCGGCGCGTTTTTGGTGGCCTACTTCATCATCGGCCTGTTCCTGGGCCTGATCGGCGTCTCCGGCGAGATCGCTTTCGGCCGCTGGGGCCGCACCGGACCGCTGGGCACCTTCCGCAAGGCCCTGGACCAGCACCGCCTGCCGCTGAAGAACATCGGCATTATCCCGGTGGTGGGCTCCCTTGCCATCGGCATCGGCTACGCCGTGGTCATGGCCTGGGTCCTGCGCTACACCGCCGGCTCCATCACCGGGTCCATGTTCTCCGGCGACACCGGGGCCTACTTCGGCGCCATCGTGGGGGACTTCGGCAGCGTGGGCTGGCACATGCTGGCCCTTGCCGTCACCTTCGTGGTCATGATCGCGGGCATCAACAGCGGCATCGAGCGCATCAACAAGTTCATGATGCCCCTGTTCTTCATTCTCTTTATCATCATGGCCGTCCGGGTGGCCTTCCTGCCCGGGGCGGCGGAGGGCTACCGCTATCTGTTCGTCCCCAAGTGGGAGTATCTGCTGAAGGCCGACACCTGGATCTACGCCCTGGGCCAATGCTTTTTCTCATTGTCCCTGGCGGGCTCCGGCACGGTGGTGTACGGCTCCTACCTCAACGACGGGGAGGACTGTCTGGTCTGCGCCCGCCGCATCGCCATTTTCGACACGCTTGCCGCCATCCTGGCCTCCATGGTGGTCATCCCCGCTGTGTTCGCTTTCGGCCTGGACCCCTCCTCCGGCCCGCCCCTGATGTTCATCACCATGCCCGCCATCTTCCAAAACATCTTCGGTGGGCGCTTCATCGCCATCATCTTCTTCATCGCCATTTTGTTCGCGGGGCTGACCTCCATCGTCAACCTGTTTGAGACCCCCATCGAGGCCCTGCAGAACCGCTTCGGCCTGTCCCGGGTCCTTGCCAGCGTGATCGTCGTTGGTGTGGGCGCGGCGGTGGGCGTGTTCATCGAAAACGGCGACGTGGTCAGCGCCTGGATGGACGCCGTCTCCATCTATATCATCCCTATCGGCGCCCTGCTCTCCGCCATTCTCTTCTTCTGGGTCATGGGAAGCGACTTCGCCCGCAGCGAGATGGGCAAGGGCCGCCTGACGCCGCCGGGGCGGTGGGTGACGTATCTTGGCAAATACGTGTTCTGCCTGGTCACCCTCACCGTCATCATCCTGGGCATCCTCAAGGGCGGCATCTGAACGCGAAAGATCCCCGGCAGAGCCGGGGATCTTTTATGTCTCGTGTGTTCGGAAAAATTCGTCCAGGGCCCGACCCAGGGCCTCCGGGGCGTCGGCGTTCACCTCGTGTCCGGCACCCTTCACCACCAGGAGCCTGGCGCGGGGGAGCCGGGTGCTCAGCTCCTCCGCCGCCCGCCGGTTCGCCCGGTCCCGCTCTCCGCAGATCACCAGGGCGGGGCATGTCAGATGGCTCAAATCCCTTCGAAAATCCAGGTCAGCCATGGACCCGCACAGCCGGATGGCGTCCCCCTTCCCAAGGCCCATGCCCCGGAACGACCGGTCCGGCAGGACACGGAACACCGCGTTCTGGAGAGCCAGCAGCCCTTTGGGCATCACATACCGCGTCCCGATCAGCGCCACGGCCCCCACCCGGTCCGGATGCTCCAGGCCGTATTCCAGGGCCAGCACGCCGCCCAGCGACAGTCCGCACAGGCCCAGCGGTCCGGAGACGGCGGCGCAGTACTCCGCAAACCCGCCGTACAGGTTCTCATAGGTGCACGCCCGGCCGCGGAGCAGGCCGAACAGCTCCGGGCAGAGGATGTCCTCTCCGCTCTCCATGCCGCGGATCGTCTCCCGCCAGCTGGAAGCCGTCTGTCCCAGTCCGTGCAGCAAAATCCGTTTCATCACAGGCCTCCGCAATTTTGGTTTGAAGATAGTCTAACATGAGGCCAGGTATCCTGCAAGGTATTTGTCAGACCGCCAGGTTTTCCCCTGTGTAAACGGAGCGATCCGCGTTGCGCCGGAGCGAAAAGCGGGTTATAATAAAGGCGATTTCGACCGACAGAGGTGCCGCCATGTATATCGCCGATCTCCACATCCACTCCCGCTTCTCCCGGGCCACCAGCCGGGACTGCGACCTGCCCCATCTGGACTGGTGGGCCCGCCGCAAGGGCATCGCCCTGCTTGGCACCGGGGACTTCACCCACCCCGCCTGGCGGGCCGAGCTGCGGGAGCAACTGGTCCCCGCCGGGGAGGGCGTCTACACCCTGCGGGAGGACCTGCGGCTCCCCCGCGATACCGGCGGCGAAGCGCCCCGCTTTCTCATCACCGGGGAGATCAGCTCCATCTACAAGCGGGACGGCAAGACCCGCAAGGTCCACAACCTGATCCTGCTGCCCTCCCTGGAGGCCGCCGACGAGCTGTCCGCCCGGCTGGAGGCCGTGGGCAATATCCACTCCGACGGGCGGCCCATCCTGGGCCTGGACAGCCGGGACCTGCTGGAGCTGACTTTGGAGACCTGCCCGGACGCGGAGTTCATCCCCGCCCACATCTGGACGCCCCACTTCGCCATGTTCGGCGCGTTTTCCGGGTTTGATACCATAGAGTCCTGCTTTGACGATCTGACGTCCTGCATCCACGCGGTGGAGACGGGGCTTTCCTCCGACCCGCCCATGAACTGGCGGGTCTCCGCCCTGGACCGTCTGACGCTGGTGTCCAACTCCGACGCCCACTCCCCCGCCAAGCTGGGCCGGGAGGCAAACCTGCTGGACACCGGGCGCGCCTACCCGGAGCTGGTCCGGGCCATCCGCACCGGGGAGGGTTTTCTGGGAACGGTGGAGTTCTTCCCCGAGGAGGGCAAATACCACCTGGACGGCCACCGGAACTGCGGCGTCTGCCTGACACCCGCCGAGACGGCGGAGCGGGGCGGCGTCTGTCCCGTGTGTGGCAGAAAGCTGACCATCGGCGTGGAGCACCGGGTGGAGGCCCTGGCGGACCGGCCGGAGGGCTTCCGCCCTGCCGGGGCCAAGCCCTTCGAGCGCCTGGCGCCCCTGCCGGAGGTCATCGCCGCCTCCACCGGCGGCTCCGCCACGGGCAAGAAGACCATGGAGCTATATGAGCGGATGCTCCGGACCCTGGGGCCGGAGTTTTACATCCTGCGGGAGGCTCCCATTCCGGACATCGGCCAAATGGCGGGCCCCTGTGTGGCCGAGGGCATCCGCCGCCTCCGGGCGGGCCAGGTGGAGCGCCGGGCGGGCTTTGACGGGGAATACGGCACGATCTCACTCCTGACTCCCGCCGAGATCCAGCGGCTCAGCGGCCAGATATCCCTGTTCGGCGCGGACGCGCCGGAGAAGTCCCCTGCCAAAAAGCGGGCGCTGAAAAAGACGGCCCCGGCGGAGGGCGCGACGGCCTCCGCCGCGCCGGCGGAGCGGCTGAACCCGGAACAGCAGGCCGCCGTCGCCGCCGAGGAGCTTGTTGTGGCGGTGGTGGCCGGACCCGGCACCGGCAAGACCAGGACCCTGGTGGCCCGCATCGCCCACCTGGTGGAGGATCGGGGTGTCAGGCCCGGCGAAATCACCGCCGTCACCTTCACCAACCAGGCCGCCGCCGAGATGCGCCAGCGTCTGGAGGAGCGGCTTGGCGGCAGGCGGGCGGCGGCCCGCATACGCATCGGCACCTTCCACGCCATCTGTCTGGAGCTGCTGGGAGACGTGCGGCTTCTGGGCCGGGGCGAAGCCCTGGAGATCGCGGGCGAAGTCCTCCGCTCCCAGGGCCGCAAAGGCGGCGCCCGGGGCCTTTTGCAGGGAGTATCCCGTGTCAAGAATGGCGCGTCCCTTGCGGAGGCCGGAGTGGACGCCGACGCCTGCGAGGCGTACTGTGCCCGGCTGCGGGCCTTGGGCGTTCTGGACTTCGACGACCTGCTGACCGAGGCGCTGAAGCTGGACACCACCGGGCAGCGGGGCTTCCGCCACCTGCTGGTGGACGAGTTCCAGGACATCAACGACGCCCAATACGCCCTGGTCCGCGCCTGGAGCCGGAGCGGGAGCCTGTTCGTCATCGGCGACCCGGACCAGTCCATCTACGGCTTCCGGGGCGCCGCCGGCCGCTGCTTCCAGCGCCTGACGGAGGACCTGCCCGGGACCCGGACCATCCGCCTGACGGAGAACTACCGCTCCGCGCCGGAGGTCCTGCAAGCCGCCCGGGCCGTCATCGAAAAAAATCCCGGCGGTCCCCGCCGGCTCTCGCCCAACCGCCCCTCCGGCCCTTCCGTGCGGCTGGTGCGGACGGCGGACGACTTTGCCGAGGGCGTCTTCCTCGCCAGGGAGATCACCCGCATGACCGGCGGCGTGGACATGCTGGAGGCCCAGAAGCTGGGCTGCGACCGGGAGGCCCGGGCTTTCTCCGACATCGCGGTGCTCTGCCGCACCCACCGCCAGCTGGACCTGATCGAAACGTGCTTGCGGCACGACGACATCCCCTGCGTGGTCTGCGGGCAGGACGGCTTCCTGGAGGCGGACGACGCCCGGGGCGCGCTGGCTTTTCTCCGCGCCCTGTCGGCGCCGGGGGACGCCGCCGCGCTGGAGACCGCCCTGCGGCTGCTGTGGGACTGCCCCGCCGACCTGATTCAAAAGGCCCGGGCCGCCTGCGCGAAGCTGGCAGTCATGGAGCCGGAGACCCTGCGGGAGACCGTCCGGGGCTATGGGCCGCTGGAGGCCTGGCTGGACCGGGCGGAGACGTGGCTGCCCCTGGTCCAAAATGAAAAGCCCTGGAAGCTGATTCGGCGGTGGGAGGACGAATACGGCGTCTCCCCCGCTCTGGAGCAGCTGCGGAACACGGCGGTGTTCCACCCCACGCTGGAAGCGCTGTGGCGCGCGGCGGCGCTGGGCCGGGAGGGCGACCTGCGCCGGGCCGCGGGCAGGGGCTGGGAATCCGGCGCCGTGCGGCTGATGACCCTTCACGGCTCCAAGGGCCTGGAGTTCCCCGTGGTGTTCGTGGCCGGCGCCAAGGCGGGCACGCTCCCCCTGGAGGCGCAGGGCCGTCCGGCGGACGCGGAGGAGGAGCGTCGGCTGCTGTACGTCGGCATGACCCGCGCCCGGGAGGAGCTGATCCTCACCGCCGGGGCGGCGTGGTCTCCCTTCCTGGCGGACCTGCCGGAGGGCGTGGTCCGGGAGACCGCCGCCCGCCGGGAGCGGCCCGCCCGACAGATCAGCCTGTTCTGAGCGGATACGGCCGCCGCAAATTCCGCGCCGCTCACTTGACGCGGCGCACCGGATGTGGTATCTTTTGGGTGTGGCAGGAATTTATGAATCGAAGAAACGCTCCACGAAAACCTGAATTTTCAGCAGTCAATGGGGGCTGCGTGCGCCGTCTGGCGGGATGGCCATGTTTTCTCATGCGGTCCGTGCGCTGATACCGATTGCTTTGGAATTCATGGGGGCATCCGCGGCAGGGGGCCAACAGGGTTCCCTGCCTCTTCATATCCGCTGGAAATCGGGCATTTATGGACCATTGGAAAAGGAAAACGCAGACAGCATATTAAAGGAGGAATTGATTATGGCAAATCTGGCACTGTGGGATCTGGTGAAGGACCTGAAGGGCCCCAAGTACAAGTGGGTGGACCTGACCCACGAGCTCAGCCCCGAGACCCCGCACTGGTACGGCTTCAAGCCTCTGGAGGCCACCAAGCTGTTCGACTACGCGGAGGGGACCCCGGAGGATATGCTGGCGCCCATGCGCTGCTTCCAGGTCAGCGTGGCCAGCCAGTACGGCACCCATGTTGACGTGCCCCGCCACTTCTGGGGCGACGGCCGGCCCATGAACGAGATCACCGTGCAGGAGCTGGTGTATCCCCTGGTGGTCATCGACAAGTCCAGGGAGTGCGCCGAGAACCCCGACTTCATGCTGACCGTTGACGACATCCAGGCCTGGGAGGCCGAATACGGCAAGATCCCCGAGGGCGCGTTCGTCGCCTTCCGCTCCGACTGGCACAAGAAGCCCAACCTGGACAACCCGGACGAGAGCGGCGTCCCCCACTATCCCGGCTGGGACATCAACGCCATCAAGTGGCTGGTGGAGGAGCGCAACATCGGCGCCATCGGCCACGAGCCCGCCGACACCGACCCGGGCTTCGTCACCACCAAGGAGGGCGCGTACCCCTATCCCGGCGAGCAGTACATCCTGCAGGTGGACCGCATCCAGATCGAGGTCATGCGCAATCTGGACCAGCTCCCGCCCGTGGGCGCGATGATCGTCTGCGCCTTCCCCAAGCTGAAGGACGGCGTCGGCTTCCCGGCCCGCTGCTTCGCCATCTGCCCTGTTGACTGATCTCCAAAACCGCGGGCGCGGCAAAGCTTGCAGCGCCCGTTTTTCCGCTTTACACGCCTGTCCGAACGTGATACCATGATACCATCTTGATTTTTACAGGAGGAACACCACTATGGCACTGGAATTTGATGAACAGCTCTCCCGCCTGCAAAAGCCAGACCGGGAGGAGATGACCGACGAGGAATACGCCGTCTTCGACAAAAACGTCGAGGTCATGATGAAGAACTGGGGCTTTATCAACAACCTCTTCAAGATTCTGCCGCTGAACGCCAAGGAGTACCTGGGCTTCCTGGACTTCAAGGCCTCTCTGTACAACGACTCCTGCTACCTGACCGATGCGCAGAAGGAGATGATCGGCGTCGTCGTCTCCTCCTATAACTGCTGCTGCTACTGCCTGACCACCCACGGCGACAACCTGCGGGGCATGTGGAAGAACGCCTCCCTGGTGGACAAGATCTCCTACAACTACCGCTCCGCGAAGGACGAGCTGTCCAAGGTGGACTACGCGCTGTGCGAATACGCCTGGTACGTCACCGCCCATCCTCAGGAGATCGACCAGGCCCAGGTGGACAAGCTCCGCGCGGTGGGCCTGGATGACCACCAGATCCTGGAGGCCGCCTTTGTCGCCGGCTTCTTCAACTACACCAACCGCTGGGTCAGCACCATTGCCCCCGTTCCCAACCAGGGCCACTACAGCCACAACCGCAATTTCGACAAGTAAACAGCGCGAAAAAAAGGGCGGGCAAGCTTTCTCGAACTTTGTTCGAGAAAACTTAGATTGAAAACGAAAGACACCCCTCCTGGGTTTCTTTCGTAACTATCTTCCTTCCCGACATCCATCGTTTTTTACTTTTTCGCCAGACTCAAGGGCGGGACCTGTCGGTCCCGCCCTTTTCTGTTTTTCTATTTGGGAAATCACGCCTCGAAGACGTAGGCCGCCTCGAAGCCCTGGCGGATGGCCGTGGCGATGCGGCCGCCCTGGCGGGCGTCGCCCACCGCGGTCAGCTTGGGGAACGCGTCCCGGAAGGCGTTGACCACGCCGGCGCGGGGCCGCACGCCCAGCGCCAGCACCACGCTGTCCGCCTCCACGCTCACGCGGCTGCCGTCGGCGACCTTCTCCAGCGTGACGCCGCGCTCCTCAATGGAGACCAGCTTGTGGCCGGTGTAGATAGCGGGGTCGTGGGGGGTGATGCGGCTCAGCTCATCGTTCAAAATCGCGCCGAAGATGCCGGGGCCCAGGGTGTCGGCCATCTCGATGATGGAGAGGGCGTAGCCCCGGCTCAGCAGCAGCTCGCTGGTCTCCAGGCCGGTCAGGCCGGAGCCGATGACCGCCACCTTGCCGGAGGGCACGGATTGGCCCAGCAGCACGGATTCCGCGGTGCAGACATGGGGCAGATCGATACCGGGCAGCGGCGGCACCACCGGCTCCGCGCCGCAGGCGACGATAACGCCGGCGGGGTCCAGCGCCCGCACCAGCTCCGGAGTCGCCTCCACGCCCAGGCGGACCTCCACGTCCAGCTTCTTCAGCTGCGTCTGCATGGTCTTGTTCAGGCGGGTCAGCTTGTCCTTCAGCGCGGGCTTGTCGGCCACGTTCAGTGTGCCGCCCAGCTCCCCGGCCTTTTCAAACAGCACCACACGGAATTTCCGCAGGGCCAGCACCCGGGCGGCCTCCATGCCGGCGGGGCCGCCGCCCACAACGGCCACCGTCCGCCCCGCGCCGTCAGCGCGGAGGTGGGGGAAGACGTCCTCCCGGGCGGTGCGGGCGTTGATGGCGCAGCGGATGGGCATGCCGTTTCCGATCACCCGCTCCCGGCAGTACAGGCAGCCGATGCACTGGCGGATCTCGTCCGCGCGGCCCTCCCGGGCCTTCTTCATGAATTCGGGGTCGGCCAGCTGGGAGCGGCCCAGGCCCACGAAGTCGCAGACCCCCTCCTCCAGCAGCTGCTCGGCAAAGTCGGGGTTCTTGATGGTGTTGGTGGCGATGACCGGGATGTGAAGCGCTTCCTTATACGCCTTAGCGACATGCTTTTTCCAGCCGGACTGATAGGAGAAGGGCTCGCAGTTGGCGTCGCCGTTGCGGGCGCTGCCGTTGCTGATGTTGATGGCGTCGATGCCGCAGCTCTCCAGGTACTTCGCGATCTCGATACCCTCCTCCAGCGTCAAAAAGCCCTCCACCGGGGTCATCTCGTCGCCGCACATGCGGACGAGGATCGGGAACCTGCCGAGCTTTGCGCGGATGCCCGCGATGATCTCGGCGATGAAGCGGCAGCGGTTCTCCACACTGCCGCCGTAGGCGTCCGTGCGGCGGTTGTAATACTTGCTGAAGAACTGGGCGATCAAATAGCCGTGGGCGCCGTGGAGCTCCACCGCGTCGTAGCCCGCCTTCTTGCAGCGGACGGCCGCGTCCACAAATTTCCGCTGGACCCGGGCGATGTCCTCCAGGGTCATCTCCCGGGGCACCGGGCGGCCAGGGGCGATGGGCACGGCGCTGGGGGCCAGATTCTCCCGCCCGGTGAAGACCGGGTTGGAGGTGGCGCCGCCGTGGTGCAGCTGCGCCACGATCTTGCAGTCGTACAGGTGCACCGCGTCGGTCAGCTTTTCCAGCTCCGAGATGTGGTAATCCCGCGCCGCCCGCAGGTTGTGAACGGAGGGAATACTGTCCACATCGTCCACGCCGGTGTACTCATTGATGATCATGGCGACGCCGCCCTTGGCCCGCTCCTGGTAGTAGCGGATCTGGCGCGGGGTGACGATGCCGTCCCTGTCGGCCATGTCGGTGGCCATGGGCATCATGACGCCCCGGTTTTTCAGGACCATCGGGCCGATGCGGCCCTCCTGAAACAGTTTTTCATAACGCATATCATTTTTCCTCCTGTATGTATGTCAGCAGCTTCCGCGCAGGACATCCTCCGGGATGCCCTTGAGCATATCGCGGTTGATCGTTTTCAGCGCGGCCACCAGCGCGTCCAGCTCCTCCGTCGTGGTGAAGACGCTGAGACTGACGCGGACGGTGCCGTCATAGGGCTTGTCCCGCAAATGGCGGTGGATCAGCGCGGCGCAGTGGTGTCCGGCCCGCACCGCGATGCCGTGTCGGCTGTCCAGGATCGCGGCCACCTCGTTGGCCCGGAAGCCCTCGATGTTCAGGGAGACCACGCCCGCCTGCCGCTCCGGTCCTCCCGGCGCGCGGTAGAGGATCAGGCCGGGGATCTCCTCCAGCCTGGGCAGCAAATACTCCATCAGGGCCCGCTCGGTCCGCAGCGGGCGGACGGTCTTCAGCCACTCCAGCGAGGCCTGCAGTCCCGCGACGGCCACCGTGTTGGTGCTGGCGCTCTCCAGCTTGTCGGGCATGTAGCGGGGCATCTCCAGGCTCAGGGACTGGTGCCCGTTGCCGCCGGTGATAAACTCCTCCAGGTCCACGCCGTTTCGGATAAGCGCTCCGGCGATGCCAAAGGGCGCGTACAGAGTCTTGTGTCCGGCAAAGGCCACGGCATCCGCGTGGAGCTGGCCAAAGCGCAGCTTCAAAAGGCCCATGGCCTGGGCGGCGTCCAGCAGGGTGAACGCGCCGTACTCCTTGGCCAGCAGGAAAATCTCCCGGGCGGGCAGCACATAGCCGGTCACGTTGCTGACCGCCGAGACGCTGACGAAAGCGGGGGGCGTCTGGGCAAACATCCGGGCCGTCGCCTCCAGGTCGATGGACAGGTCGTCCGCCAGGGGAAGCTCCAGCACCCGGATTCCGACCCGGCGGCGCAGCAGGTCTAGCGGCCGGAGCACGGCGTTGTGCTCATACGGCGAAACGTAAGCCACCGCGCCCGCCGTCCACCGCTGACCGCAGATGATCTGATTGAGGGCGACGGTCACAGAGGGGGCCAGGAACACCTCGGCCTGGTCCTTCGCGTCGCACAGGCTGATCAGCTGCGCCTTCACATGGCGGATCATGGCGGTGGCCTCCCGGGCGGCCTGGTACGCCCCTCTTCCGGCGTTGACCGCGCCCGTCCGGCCAAACGTGTCCACCGCCGCATAGACGCATGCGGGCTTCGGGAAGGTGGTCGCGCCGTTGTCCAAATAGATCAAGTACCTCATCTCCTTGTGCGGCAAAGCGCTGCCGAACAGCGCCCCGCCTTTTCCATGATTCTAGCACAAAACTATATGGATGAAAAGGGCGCTTTGGCACAAGTTTACCGGCAAATTTCCCGATGGCTTCGTTGCCAGCAAATGCCGGAGGAGTACGGGCAGCGGGGCACCCCGACAGGCGATATGGCGGAAAATGGCGCGGAACCGGAATCCAGTGAAGTAAATCCGGTTTGGAAGCTCAGAAAAAGCACGTCCGGCGCATGAAAAAAGCCCCAAGGCTTTTCTCATCGCCTTAGGGCTTTTTCTGGGCTGTACCAATGCGATAAAAATACTATCTAAAATGCGGCCCCGTCACTCGGACGCGAGCCCAGCGGAGCGGGTCGCGGCCGAAAGCGAAGAAAAAGTCCGTCCGGCGTATGAGAAAAGCCCTAAGGCTTTTCT
>OIYT01000773.1_pt1 | contig 27082 bp, 26 predicted proteins | sample 1588201 | NCBI WGS metagenome assembly OIYT01 (sample SAMN03283260) | human gut metagenome | biome: human-associated habitat; material: feces | host: Homo sapiens | place: USA | collected 2013
CAGGGGGTCACAGGTTCGAGTCCTGTATCGTCCACCAAAAAAGGACACGCCGTAGGCGTGTCCTTTTTTTGCGCACAGGCTCACTTTTGGATATTCCCGCCGTAGGGCGCCATCTCCAGGCGGATGAAGAAGCCCTGGTCATGGTCGCAGACGGGGCAGACCTTGGGGGCCTCCAGGCCCTCCTGGATGTGGCCGCAGTTCAGGCACATCCAGCCGCACTTGGCGTCGGAGACGAACAGCCTGCCGCTCTCCAGCAGGTCCGCGAACTGGCCGAAGCGGTTGCCGTGGGTCCGCTCGATCTGGGCGATCTGGCGGAAGGAGGCCGCGATTTTGGGAAAGCCCTCGGCCCTGGCGGTGTCGGCGAAGGCCGCGTACACCGGGTCGTGCTCCTCGTACTCGTTGTGCTGGGCGCGGCGCAGCAGCTGCGCCACGTCGTTGGTGATGTCCACGGGATAGCCGCCGTCGATGTGTATGGTCTCGCCGGCCGCCTCCTTCATGTGGTTGTAGAAGATCTCCGCGTGCTCCTTCTCCTGGTCGGCGGTGAACCGGAACACCGCCTCCAGCACGTGCAGCTCCTGCTTTTTGCACAGGGACGCGGCGAAGGTGTAGCGGTTGCGGGCCTGGCTCTCGCCGGCAAAGGCCCGCATCAGGTTTTTCAGGGTCTCGCTGTTTTGAAACTCCACAGGCATGATGGATTCCTCCTCAGATTGGTGATACGGGTATTTTTGACAAAACGGGCAAATACTATACCAGGGAAAAGGGAGGGGAGCCAATGGAGTATGACGTGCTCATCATCGGCGGCGGTCCGGCGGGCTGCACGGCGGGGCTGTATGCCGCCCGGGCGGGGCTGCGGACGCTGGTGCTGACGGGAGCGGAGCCCGGCGGCCAGCTGGGCGCCACGGAGACGGTGGAGAACTGCCCGGGGATTGAGACCGCCGGCGGCCCCGAGCTGGCGGCCGCCATGCTGGAAAACGCCCGGCAGGCGGGAGCGGAGGTCCGCATGGAGCAGGCTTCGGCCCTGGACCTGGCCGGTTGGACCGCCCGGACCCCCGCCGGAACATATCGGGGGAGGGCCGTGATCTATGCCGCCGGCGCCGCGCCCCGGATGCTGGATGTGCCCGGAGAGGCGGCGCTCCGGGGCCGGGGCGTCAGCTTCTGCGCCGCCTGCGACGGGCCGCTGTTTCGGGGCAGGGACGTGGCGGTGATCGGCGGCGGCAGCTCCGCGGCGGCGGAGGCGCTGGCCCTGTCCCGCCTGTGCCGCCGGGTCTGGCTGGTCCACCGGCGGGACACCCTGCGGGCGGAGCGCCGGTATCTCGCCCAGCTGGAGGCGGCGGGAAACGTCACCCCGGTGTGGAACGCCGGGACGGAGGCCATCCTGGGCCGGGAGCGGGTCACGGGGCTGGCGTACCGGGACCTCGCCACAGGCGGGAAGCGGGAACTGACCTGCGACGGCGTCTTTGTCGCCATAGGCCGGCGCCCCAGCAGCGAGCTGGTCCGGGGACAGCTGGCCCTGGACCGGGACGGCTATATCCCGGCGGGGGAGGACACCCGGACGGAGCTGCCCGGCGTGTTCGCCGCCGGAGACGTGCGGGCCAAGCCCCTGCGGCAGATCGTCACGGCGGCGGCGGACGGCGCCGTGGCCGCCCACATGGCGGCGGTCTGGCTGGGCCGGTAAAAAGCCCCTCCGGCGCAACGCGCCGGAGGGGCTTTTTGGGAAGTCCGTCATATCTGCGGCAGGCGGTATTTTTCCAGATCGCTGTCCAGACTGGCGGTAAAGGCGCCCTGGCTCTCCATGTCGTGGATGCAGGCGTGGCGGCCGACCTTGTCGTTCCGCTCCTCCAGAACGGAGACGGCGATGTTGGAGCAGTGGTCGGAGACGCGCTCGAAATTTGTCAGCAGGTCGTTCAGGACGAAGCCCAGCTGGACCGTGCACTCCCCGGTCTGGAGGCGGCGGATGTGGCGCTTGCGGATCTCCTCGATCAGGCGGTCAATGGTCTCCTCCAGGGGCTCCACGTCCCGGGCGGCGTTGGCGTCGTCTTCAGTGAAGCAGGCAAAAGCCTTGTCCAGAATATCCTCCAGAGCGGCCAACAGCACCTGAAGCTCGTCGTTGGCTGTGTCGGAGAAGCGCAGCTCCTTGTCCCGCAGCTCCCGGGCGGACTCCTGGAGGTTCAGGGCGTGGTCGCCGATGCGCTCGAAATCTCCGATGGCGTGGAGCAGGCGGGAGACGGTGTGGATATCGTCCATGGAGACGCCGTGCTGGGAGATGGTCACCAGATACCCGCCCAGGCGGTCCTCGTAGATGTCCAGCTTGTCCTCATTTTGAATGATCTCCGCCTCCCGCTTCTCGCTGTAATCCGACAGCTGCCGGATGGCGTTCAGCAGATTCCGGTGGGCCAGCTCGCCCATGCGGTTGGTCATGGCCACGCACTCGCTGACGGCCACGCCGGGGGTCCGCAGCAGCAGGGGGTCCAGGAAAGCGAACTGCTCTTCCGGGCTTTCGCTGCGCACCACTCTCCGCGCCAGCTTTTCCAGCTGGCGGGAGAAGGGCAGCAGCAGGACCGTGGTGAACACGTTGAACACCGTGTGGCACAGGGCGATGCCCACCGCGCCCACGGCGGCGTCCATAAAGGGGAAGTGGAAGAGGAGGTCGCCGCCGTAGAACAGGATCAGGCAGGCCACGGTGCCGAAGACGTTGAAGGAGACATGGATCACCGCCACCCGCTTGGCGTTGCGGCTGACGCCGATGGAGGAGAGCAACGCCGTGACGCAGGTGCCGATGTTCTGGCCCATGATGATGGGGATGGCCATGCCGTAGGTGATGGAGCCGGTGAGGGCCAGGGCCTGCAAAATGCCCACCGACGCGGCGGAGGACTGGATGACGCCGGTGAACACCGCGCCCACCAGCACGCCCAGGAGGGGGTTGTTGAAGGCGGTCAGCAGGCTGGAGAACTCCGGCAGCTCCGCCAGAGGGCTGACGGACTGCTTCATCAGCTCCATGCCGTACATCAAAATGGAGAAGCCCACCAAAATGCGGCCGATGTCCCGGCGGCGCTGCTTTTTGGAGCCCATGATCAGGATGATGCCCGCCAGGGCGATGACCGGGGAGAAGTTCTCCGGCTTCAAGAGGTTGACGAACACGCTCTCGCTCTCGATGCCCGTCAGGGACAGGATCCAGGCTGTCAGAGTGGTGCCGATGTTGGAGCCCATGATGACGCCGATGGTCTGGCCGATCTCCATGACGCCGGAGTTCACCAGGCCCACCAGCATCACCGTCATGGCGGAGGAGGACTGAATGGCGATGGTGATGCCCGCGCCCAGCAGCAGGCTTTTCAGGGGATTGGAGGTCATGCGCTTCAAAGTCCGCTCCAGCTTGCCGCCGGCCATTTTTTCCAGGCTCTTGGACATGGTGGTCATGCCGTAGAGAAAGAATGCCAGGCCGCCGCATAGGGTAAAGACGGAGAAAATGTCCATAACTGCCGATGCTCCTTTATCCGTTTCCCCATCCGGGAATGGGGTGCTGTCAACCTTTATGTTTTGAGACCATTATATATGTTCAAAAACCCACAGGAAATCGGCGGAATGACCAAATGTAAAATTTGCGTAAGAAATTGTGAAAAATATAGAAATAAAAAATAAAAAGTTGTTAAAAACGTACATTTTGCAAACGCTTGCGACAAAAAAGGCGGCGCCGAAAACGGCGCCGCCTCCTGAAAGTGGCATCAATTTTCCTTTTTCCAAAATGTCCGGACGTCCTCCGCGGACCGCCGTCCGGCGAAGTAGCCGGACTGCCACAGCGCCCGCAGGACCTCCAGATCCCGCTCCGTCCGGGAGCAGCCCAGGGTGTCCTCCGGCGCGATGACCAGGACTTTGCCCGCCTGTTCCAGCGCGAACAGCTCCTCCCGGCAGGCGTTGTAGCGCTCCGACCGGGTGCGCATGGTCTCCACAAAGGCGGGGTACTTGCGAAAGGCCCGCTCCAGCATCCGCAAAGAGCCGTCCCCCTCCTTGCGGTAATCCCGCTCCCGGGTCAAAATCACCACCACCCGGTCGCAGCCCACGTCAAAAGCCCGCCGCCAGGGGATGGCGTCGGCGCAGCCGCCGTCCAGGTATGGCTGCCCGTCCACCTCAATGACGGGGAACAGCAGGGGGATGGCGCAGGTGGCCTGGAGCAGCAGGTTGTGGTCGTCCCGCCGGGGCACCGGCAGATAGTCGGCCCTGCCGGTGTTCAGGTTGGTGACCACGGCCTCCACCATGCCGGGATAGGCCTCGAAGGTGTCATAGTCAAAGGGCAGCAGTTCGTTGGGGATGGTCTCGTAGGCAAATCGCAGCCCGAAGTAGCAGCGGTTCCTGGGGTTGGCCCAGTTCCACCAGCCCATGTAGCGCCGGTCGTTGGCGTAGGTCGTGATGAGCTTCAGGTTCCGGCGGCTCTGGCGGGAGAGGTAGCTGACGCCGTAGGCGATGCCGGCGGAGACGCCGACGGTGTAGTCGGGCAGGGGCAGCCCCGCGTCCAGCAGCGCGTCGCACACGCCGGCGGAGAAGATGGTCCGCAGGGCGCCGCCCTCCAGGACCAGTCCGGTTTTCATAGAAGGTCACTTCCTTAAAATTTTTTTCATTGTGATGCCGGCGTCGCGGCGACGGCAAAATCCCACGGTTGCTTCTGATCAGCCATAAGTTTAGCAAAAAAGCGTGATAAAATCAATGAACAACGCCGGGATATGAAAAATATTCATCAAACTGGAAGACAGTTTTCAGCTGGGCAAAACAGAGGCCGCCTCCGGCGGATTGCAAAGAATTTGTTAAGAACGGCGGAACTACCTTGAAAAAGACAAATTTTGCATGGTATTATCATATAAATATGCATTTTGAGCGGAACGGAGGTGACGGAGATGTGGAACCGGCTGAAATGGCGCTGGCGGGAACGGATGGGTCAGACCAGGACGATCCTGGGCGAAAAGGTGAAGGAGGCGCTGGCCTCCGTGGTGCCCATCACCGTCATCGTGCTGGTGCTGTGCTTCACCGCCGCGCCGGTGCCCACGGACATCCTGCTGGCGTTCCTGGTGGGCGCGGTGATGCTGATCTTCGGCATGGGCTTGTTCACCCTGGGCGCGGAGACCGCCATGACCCCCATCGGCGAGCGGGTGGGCGCCCATATGACCAAATCCCGCAAGCTGTGGGTGGTGGTGTCCGTCAGCTTTCTGATCGGCGTCATCGTCACCGTGTCGGAGCCGGACCTCCAGGTTCTGGCCCAGCAGGTCCCCGGCATCCCCAACGCCGTTTTGGTGGGGGCGGTGGCCGTGGGCGTGGGCGCGTTTCTGGTGGTGGCCCTGCTGCGCATCTTGTTCCGCGTCCCGCTGAACGGGCTGCTGATCTGCTCCTATCTGGTGGTGTTCATCCTGGCGGCCTTTATCCCCAAGGATTTCCTGGCCATTGCCTTTGACTCCGGCGGCGTCACCACCGGGCCCATGACGGTGCCCTTCATCATGGCCCTGGGCGTCGGCGTCGCCTCCATCCGAAGCGACGAGGGCGCCGCCCAGGACAGCTTCGGCCTGGTGGCGCTGTGCTCCGTGGGGCCCATCCTGGCGGTGCTGATTTTGTCCCTGGTGTATCCGGTCTCCGCCGTCTATGAGCCCACGGCCATGCCGTCGGCGGGGGACAGCCGCGCGCTGTGGGAGCTGTTTTTGACGGCCCTGCCCGCGTACGCCAGGGAGGTCGCCGTGTGTCTGGCCCCCATCGCGGCGTTTTTTGCCGTCTTTCAGGTGGTGTCCCTCCACCTGAGCCGGAAAAAGGTGTTGAAAATCGTAGTCGGTCTCCTGTATACTGATGTGGGATTGACCGTGTTTCTGACCGGCGTTAACGTGGGCTTTCTGCCCGCGGGTACATACCTGGGGCGGCAGATCGCCGTGCTGGACCAGAACTGGGTGCTGATTCCCATCGGTATGCTGATGGGCTGGTTCATCGTCCAGGCGGAGCCCGCCGTCCACTCCCTGAACCGCCAGGTGGAGGAGATTACCTCCGGCGCCATCCCCGGCAAGGCCATGAGCACCAGCCTGTCCATCGGCGTGGCGGTGTCCATCGGCCTCGCCATGATCCGGGTGCTGACGGGGATCTCCATCCTCTGGTTCCTGGTGCCGGGCTATCTGGGGGCCATCGCGCTGTCCTTCTTTGTGCCGAAGATCTTCACGGCCATCGCCTTTGACTCCGGCGGCGTGGCCTCCGGCCCCATGACGGCCACCTTCCTGCTGCCCTTTGCCCAGGGCGCCTGCGAGGCCCTGGGGGGCAATGTCGTCACCGACGCTTTCGGCGTGGTGGCCATGGTGGCCATGACGCCGCTGCTGACCATCCAGCTGCTGGGTCTGGCCTATCAGATGAAGCTGCGCAGGGCCGAACAGGCCGAAAGCGAGGCGGCGGACGAGGAGATCATCGATTTGTAACCGCTACCACGAGAGAGGAGAAGCTGTCATGGGTGGAGCTGTTCTCATGATTACCATCACGGACCGCGTCCGCGGCGGAGAGTTCGCGTCCTGGTATCAGAGCCAGGGGCTCCCGCTGGTGCTGACGGCCCTGGGCCGTGGCACGGCCACCACCGAGATTCTGGACTGTCTGGGCCTGGAGGCCACGGAGAAAGCGGTGCTGATGTGCGTGGCGCCCCGGTCCCCCCGGCTGGTGCGCCGGGCGGCAAAGGAGCTGTGGCTGGACATTCCGGGCCGGGGCGTTTTGATGACGGTGCCGGTTTCCAGCATCGGCGGCGCGGCCGCCAGGGACTATCTGCTGCAACAGGAGGCGGAGAACATCATGGAAAAAGAGCTGACTCACGAGCTGATCATCGTCATCACCAACCAGGGCTACACGGACCGGGTGATGGACGCCGCCCGGGCGGCGGGCGCCACCGGCGGCACCTCCGTCCACGCCAAGGGCACCGGCACGGAGCTGGCGAAGAAGTTTTTCGGCGTGTCCATCGCGGCGGAGAAGGAGCTGATCTTCATCCTGACAAAGGCGGAGGACCGCAGGCCCATCATGAAGGCGGTCATGGCCCAGGCGGGCATGAAGACGGAGGCCCAGTCCCTGGTGTTCTCCCTGCCGGTCAGCGACATCGCGGGATTGCGGCAATTTGACACGGAGACCTGAAACCGCGCCCCGGACGGGCCAGCCGCCCGGGGCGCTTGTTCTTTTTCCGGATTTGGGGTATACTGACAGGGAAAGTGAGGCGATCCCCATGGAACAGCAGCTGCCGGGCTATCGAAAGATCGATCTGGAGACCTGGCCCCGCCGGGAGCACTACCGCTACTACCGGGAGTTTTTGAAATGCGGCTACTCCCTGACCGCCCGCCTGGATGTGACGGAGGCTCTGGCCTATGCCCGGGAGAGCGGCAGGCGGTTTTACGGCTGCTTCCTCCACGCCGCGGCCAGGACCGTCAACGGGATGGACGAGATGAAGCTGATGACCGCGCCGGACGGGGCGCCGGGCATCTGGGACGCGGTCCATGTGAATTTCACCGTGTTCCACAGGGAGGACGGGACCTTCAGCGACCTATGGACGGAGTACCGCCCGGATTTTGAGGCGTTTTATCGGGAATTTGAACGGGTGGTGGAGACTTACGGCGCCAACCACGGCGTCAAAGGCCGCCCGGGCCAGCCGCCGAATTTTTTCTGCATCAGCTGCGTTCCCTGGCTGGACTACACCGGCTACAGCACCCACTCCCCGGGGGAGCCGGCGCTGTTTCCCATCATCACCTACGGCAAGTACACGGAGCAGGCGGGGCGGTACACGCTTCCGGCGACGGTGACCGTATCCCACGCCGCGGCGGACGGATATCACGCCAGCCTTTTTTTCCAGCGGCTCCAGGAGAACCTGCGGAGCTTTGGAACCGCTCTGCGGGGTTGAAGAGACATGTCCGCGTTTTGACGAAAGCGGTCAAAACGCGGGCGTTTTTATGCATGTGATCTTTTCAGGAAAACCGCCAGGGTTTTCCCGCGCGATTTCGAAGCTTGTCGTGTATACCTATTTTTCTTGCGGGGAAATAGGTATACGCATAGAAAGAGAGACACGCAAAGCGTGTCTCTCTTTCTGGCGGAGAAGGAGGGATTCGAACCCTCGAGACCCTTTAGGGGCCTACATGATTTCCAAAGACAAGAAATAGCGAATTTTGTATTATAATTCGATTTAAGTTGCTTTTTTGAGGGATATATTCAATGATTTAGGACTTTTGCGGATATATGGCTTTATAGAGCTGATTAGGACCTTATATGTTATGGCACCAATTTGTCACCATGCATTGATGTGCGTTTCAGTCAATGGGCGTAATCATCATTCTCCCATTTGCCGTCATAAATTAAAGTTCCATCGGTATCGTAATAGGCACCTTTGCCGTGCCGCATTCCATTTTTCCAATCACCTGAATATTCAACCTGACCGTTATAATAATATGACGTTCCAGTACCATGATATTCGTCCTTTTTGACTTCACCATCGTATACTAGCTGATTGAATTTGTAAATCATAGCATCCCCGGTGAGTTCTCCGTTTACGTATTCACCCATTGTCACATATGGATAGGCATTCGCCCAAATATAACCGTCGATGGGCTGCTCATGGAAAGGAATCATTTGTTCTTGATACGTTGGGAAATAAAAATAGTTAGCCTTTCCGTTTACCTTGTTTTCTCTAAAATAACCTTCATATAAGACATAGTTGAAGAGATATTCGACAAGGAGTTCACCTTCGTCCTCCGACAATAGTCCTGTTGAGGCTACACTTGAAACAGCAGATGATATGTCTGAATCGCCAACAACAAATGCTGCTCCATATCCATCAAACATGCCATCTTTGAAGTTTCCGACATAGCAGATGCCGGGTTCTCCCTTAAATTGATAATTATAATTCCCGTTGTAAATGTATAAGAGCATCCCGAATCCGTCAGGTTTTCCATCTTTGATGTCTCCAATATAAGAATAGTCAGAAGAATTGGATGTCATATACCAATAATCATTTCCAAATAGCTTGGACTCTTTTGCAACAGGGACTTCGCCGTTAAGAGCATCTTCTGATGATAGAAAGTAAGCCATCTGCTCTAAAAGCCCATCACGCTCTTTGAAATCGTGGATTGTGACAGTTCCGAGATCGGTATAGGCTCCATGAAAATATAACTGCTCAATATTGCGGGCCATTTCTGAAAGCTCTGATTCCGGCATTTCTGCATTTGATTCTTCGGTGTCGGTTGGAACTGAATCCTGCACAGGGGACTCTTCAACAGGTGTTAAATCCGACGTGGGGGGATTTTCAACGTATGAAGGGGGACTTGCTTCTGGCGGCCCGTCAACTTTGCTGTTGCTGTTGTTATTGCTATCTCCGTTGCAAGCCCGGAAAACTAGAGAAATTACTATCAAAAAGAAAAATAATTTTAAGAGAGCGCCACCGCACCCACCGCCAGACTTGTTGCTGTTTCTGCTGGTATTGGTTTCTGGCGTAGTATTCTGCATAGAACTGAGAGGTTGGTTATTATAATCATTCATAATCATAGCTTACCAATATTATTTTTTCCAGTGTTTAACAGTGTTTATGATTCCAACAGCATTAGAAAAACGGACCTGTCTGCTGATTTTTGCTGTCCGCCAATTTGTCATAGATTGATTCCAAGCGATAGACTTTTCTTTCTCCAGAATTTGCTGTTGCGCATCAAGCTGGGCTTTGCCCAGTTCAATGCTCTGGGCAAGCATTTCCAGCTCTTGCTGCTGCATGTCTAGCATTTCACGGTTATGTTTTTCCGTTTCATATAGGTTAATAGCTTCTTTCAAACTATCCGCTCGCTGGTTTTTTAATGCTGTGATAAAAAATGCAACAGCATCAACCGTTGTATAGACAGCAGGAATAAGCTGTTGCATTGTTTTAGTTTCATTAGAGTCAACAAGTTTCTCCATGCTAAGTCTTTTCATTTCAAGATCGGTTTGCAAGATAACCGTCTGTGATTCTCGATAAGCTTCGGCATTTTGCTCCCGTCGCGTCATACGTGGTGACATAATACACGATGCAATAATGAGGCTTAGAATTGCAATAATTATGGCAATGGGAAAAGACCAGTAGACGATATGAAAAATCTCCAAAAAGTTTTTTAAAAGGGTTTTAAAGAGTAAAAATAACGCTATTATTAAAAGAATTAAACCAAGTGCATCCCATAGTGAAGTAGACATGTCCTTCACTTTTTTATCCAGTGCAGCTAATTCATCTTCTGCTGCCTGAATTTCTTCCTGTTTAGAGCTTATCTGATAGATTGCATCCAGGGAGTTTTCCAGTTTGATGATTAATTCTTTTTTCTCTTCCATGGTGTTCTCCTATCTCTTTCTAAAACGTAATATAATGTTAGGTTATTAGGTCGGCTCGCTTATAGCCATAAGCAATATAGTCTTTAGGGATATTTCCCTCATAAGAATAATCTTTAGAAGTTCCTGGCATGTTATTGAAGTCACCAGTAGTTTCACCGTCAGAAAATTTTCCTTCGCCAAAGCTCATCTTCCCATCATAATAAAGTCGGAGCCATCTCGTAACAGTTAGTGGGCGGCTGTAATCGTAGGTTACAAACACAGGAGATTCATACGCTATAGTTAGCACAATAAAGCCATCAACAGGGAACTCCATGATGCTTATGATGGAATAAGGATGATTATTAAACGTGGTTTCGGTCAAATATACTTCTTTTGCATTTTGCGTAGTAGAGTCATCGACGCTTGAACCATAAAGCTTGTAATTATGATTAAACCAATATGCTTTTTCTTCTTTAGTGAGTTCAGTACGAGTATACCCGCCACCTAAAACGCCCTCGTGACCGCTGATGTCATAATGGCGAACAGTAATACCATAACAGTCTTTTGTTTTTTGGATACCATTTTGGGTTATAGTATATTGATCGGGTCCGTAGATTTCCCCATAAACTGCTATTTTATCGCCTTCCAGAATTGGAAGATGATAGTCAGAGACGCATGAAACATAAAATTCATTGAATGTATCATTCGCCCAATTATTAGCGAAGAAACTATATGAATCGACCTTAACGAGAAGTTTCATTGGACCATCACCAATACCAGAAGTCCACGTTACCTGACCGGAAATTCCAGTTGCTACCCCAATATATTGATAAATGTCTCGAAGAATATCGTCATTTCTGGGACTGCCATTTTGATGAACCATGGTAATGTATTCAAACTTACTCATATTATCATAAGGGCTAACTTCGATGGAATCCCCTGTACCCGGGTCATACCCCGGTGTTTGATTTTCAAGCGTCTCCGTGGGGGGAGCCCCATAGGAACTTGAGATTACACGGACTACTGGTATAGAATCATCTTTCCATTCGTAATAAACTTCAATTCCTTTATAATTGATTCGCAAATAAGTCCATGTTTCCAATCCATTATCGCCAGAGCCGGACTCGTAAATATAATTGTTTTCCTTGCACCAACTGATTGCTTCATCTATATCCATGCTGGAAAGAAGACCTGTACCTGTAATGTCGACCGTTCCATAAAATGATATCGTATCTGAAATAATAGCTGAATCTGTTATTACTTCATCAATAGACAATGCATCATCAGACATAGCGGTAGTCTCAAATTCGACTCGGTTATCATCGCCGTCCAATTTATAGACGATAATATAATTCATCAGGATGGCGTCAATTCGAACACCATAGTCTTCACCGAGGACAGAAATGATATTTGGAATACACATATCAATAAAAGTTGTGTAGTCCGTGCTTCCTGTTGCAGAAACATGAGAGATGTGATTTGCGTTTTCCTGTGTGGGATCAGAGGCGTCAGAAGAATCTTCCGGGACTGTCCGAGAACTGCAAGCAGTCAAAGTAAGTACAAGCACCAACAGCAAACTGATGATTTTCTTTGGTTTCACGATTATCCCCGTTCCCTTATGTAAGTTTAAAAGCATAACCTTAGCGTATTTGGATGCTTAACTCAAATATACCCTAATAGTTTTGATTTGTAAACCCTGAAAGTTCATTTATAGAAATTGATTCGCCGTGTAGACTAAATAAAAAACACGGAGGAATAGGAATGGATTGGGGTGCGATCGGCAAGCGGATTCGCAAACAGCGGGAGTTTTTGGGATATACTCGAGAGCAGCTTTCGGAACTGCTGGATGTAACTCCCAAATTCTGCTCTGATATAGAGTTGGGCGTAAAAGGTATGTCTGTCCCAACGCTTTGCCGGATTGCGGAAGTTCTGCACCTGTCCACAGACTACATTTTGTTCGGAACAGAACCCAACGAGGAATGCGCAAGCATTAGCCAGATGCTAAAAAAATGCTCTCCGAGAGAGCTTCACTATGCGGAGTCCATTCTAAAAACGTTTCTCATGGCTATAAATGAAAAAGGAGATCAGCCGACTAGCTGATCTCCCTTTATTTTGCGTATATGTGGGGATATTCTCTGCGTCAGCGAGGAAAAATCACCAGCTCCGGCGGAGGAAGACGGGCAAGGCGTGGGCAGGGACCCATGGATCGCCCGGAGCCGGAGGTGGGGATGTTTCATTGCTGTGCAGAGGATATCCCCTCATAAAGAATATAGCCTATTGCTGATGCTCCATGATCCACTGTAAGACCGCTTCGTAAGTCAGCTCGCCAGCGGCCAGCGACAGGCCCATGTCGATCAACTCTTCTTGGGTATACGTGAGTTCGATCCCGTTGACCGCCAGAAACACCAGCATGACATGAACCCCCACCCGCTTGTTGCCGTCAATGAACGGATGATTTTTCACAAGAGAGTGGCAAAGTCTTGCAGCCTTCTGCTGGACAGATGGGTACAGCGGCTGACCGTCAAAGGTCTGGAAAGGCATATTGAGCGCGGAATCCAAAAGTCCTTCGTCCCGCAGTCCGTCCATGCCGCCTGTCTCCGAGATCAGGTCTTGATGAAGCAGGATCACCTGCGCGGTTGTCAGGCGGATCATTTGGCAAGCTCCTCATAGGCCGTCCGGTTTTTTGCAATCAGGCGCTTAGAAATGGCCCGAACGTCCTCGTCCGGGATCTGACGCTCCTGCTCGGCCTGCTGGAAGTCAATGACGAGATAGCGGGGGACATTGTTTTTGAGGATCAAGACGGAGCCAGTCTCGTCAACCAGACGGGCGACTTTGGAAAAGTTCTGATTGGCTTCGGTGATGGAAACCATGCTGTCTGTACTGATGTTCATGATACATTCCTCCTATGCTCTTATTATACGCGAGAAATAGGAGAAATACAACCTATTTTTGCAAACTGCCACTATACTTCCCCGCAATATAGAAATTCCTCAATCTCCTCCGGCGTAAAGCCCTGGCCCGCCAGCTTGTCGATGTCCTCCGGCGCATATCCGAACGCCAGCGCCACATCCTTCAACGCGCCGAAATAAGTACTGTCCGCGACGGAAAGCGGCTTTTTCCGGCAGCTGTCCGCGCATGTCCGGGCATGCGCGGGAGCGTACCACTGGAAGAACAGGTTGGAATCGTTGAAATGGCTCCACATGAGCTTCCCGCCGCTGTCGATTTTCAGGATATCGCCGCAGTCCATGGGAATGGGCACGGGCTTCTTTGACGGTAAGCGCATCTGATACAGCGCCTGCTTCAAAATCGTCTCTGTGGAAGCATAGAGATACAGCCCCAGCACGGGAAAGTGATACAGACACATGGGATTGTCGCCTTTGATAACATACAGATCATCGTTTGCGTCCAGGACCGTAAATGTAAAAGACCCCCTCAGCTGTTCAGCCATATACCGCAGGCTGTCAAAGCTGAGGGTTTTCATTTGCTCGATCAGCTGGACGCCGATGAAGCTGTCTGTTTCGATATTGGTCTTTGGAAGCAAGTGTGTGCGGCGGAGGACATCATCGTTGTAGATCACGCCGTTATGGGCCAACGCAAACGGGCCGTTCTTCCCGGAACCGTGAAAAGGGTGATTGTTGTAGTTTTTCTCCGCGCTGCCCTGTGTCATCATACGGGTATGCCCCATGATGGCCCGCGCGTCCCCAGGCACGTTAAAACGCATCCAGTGGCCCGGAATGGGGCGTTTATATATGCGGAGCCTGCCATGGCTGTTGTAGGCGATCCCGGTGGCGTCCGTGCCTCTGGCCTCGCAAGTCGCTGCCATAATGGAGAGAATGCGGTTTTTCTGTCTGGCTGTCAGTGTGCCGCGATAGTCGATCAAGCCAAATAAGCAGCACATGTCACACCTCCGCTTCCGCCGCCACAGGCTCGTTGACATACAGCCGCCGCTCTTTCAGATACTGCACCAGCTCCGGGGCCTGACAGCCGGAAGCAAACGTGGTCCAGGACAGCGCCTTGCATTCCTCGTCAGATAAATAAAGCGCCACATCGCAGATCCGGTCAACGAGCTGCAATGTGGCGATCAGTGTATTGTATTTCAGGGTTCCACGGAACATCCGAAACTCAATGGTGTCCGCGTTTGTGAGATTCACGCAGGTATAGCGTCCGCCGTGGTAGCCCTTTTTCGCATGATCCAGAATTTCCATGGGCTGTTCCTTGTACCCATACCGGGCCGCCCATTGTTTGAGTTGTCGGGGCGTACGGCGGGAGAATTTCAAAAGCTCCTCCCAATGCTTTTCAAAGAGGTAGAGAATACGGGCGATACAGGCGTCCTGCTGCGGTTCTGTGGCCCCGAAAGCGCTGCGGTTCACATGGACATGCAGTCCACAGGTCTGGGCTTTGTGGGAGCTGTAACCCAGTTCTATGGCCCTATTCAGCACGTCCGGCCACGGCATCAGCGTCTTGTGGTATTCCAGCGTCATGGGGTGGGTGACGAGTTCAAAACCATCGTCCAGTGAGCCGTCGTGCTTGCAGTAGAGATGCGGTTCGTTCTGATTGGCAATGCGCATGAGTTCTTCGGCATTCTCCGGAAGTTCGCCGCCGCAGTCGATCTCCAGCTCTACGCCCATATACCGGGCGCCAGTGCCGTAAAAGATCGGCTCCGGCTTGTAGTAGTAGCTCTGGATGCCTGCGCCGTTTACGAAACGGGAATGGCAGCTGCGGCAAAGAGGCTCCTCCTGATCCGGGTCATCCGCAGCATAGCAGGCGTCCTCGATTGGAAGCAGCGCGCCGCAGCGGACGCAGTTGGTGTAGTAGCGGTCATAACAGCGCTGGCAGAGGGGTGTATTGCCATCACCCTGGTTATCATCCCGCCAGATGCGTTCTCCGCAGATATGACATACCAGCGTTTCTTCCGACAGGCAGCGTTCACAAAGCTCCTGATCGTCCATATCCGTCCGCTCCCGCAGCGGGTGGAGCTGTCCGCAGACAGAGCATACAAACATTTCTTCCATTGATTATCCATTCTCCTTTGTAAGATAGTCGATTGCCACGCAGACCATAGCAGCCAGCGCGGCCAGGGCAATGCCTAAAAGATCATTGCCAGGGAAATTCTGCTGATCCTTAGTGATTGGCTCCTTTCTGTTCAGTGTCAGTTCTCACGTCCGGCAGACGCGGCGGAAGATCTGTGCGGCCAGTTCGGAAAGCACGGCGCGGATGGCGGTGAGAATGCTGTTCAACATGTTTTTTCACTGCTTTTTTTGAAATGATGGTTTTTTCGGCGGCAAATTCCTCGGAAAATAAAATAACCGCTGGATGCCGTACCTGTCGGTATTTACGGCATCCAGCGGCTATTCACGTGAATAATGTATCACTTCAAAATGCAGGAATAACGCCTAACAAACCAGTAAGGCCAACTTTGGGCCAGAAAGGAGTTTGCGAGTATGTACGACTATCAAGACGATGAACTGTTGGAGGAGCATGAGCCCATCAGTGAGTATCTGACGCCACGGGAGGTCATGGACCTGCTGTATATCGGGAAGAACACCCTATACAAGCTGCTCAATTCTGGTGAGCTGAAAGGATTTCGAATCGGGAGACAGTGGAGGGTAAGCAAGCAATCTTTGATGGGGTTTGTAGAGCAAAATGAACGAAATTCAGTTGATTACTATGAAAAAAGATGTGAGTCCATATAATTGCGTATTTCCTGAATATCGCTATCTGTAATATCTCCGATATCTGCAACAGGATGCACACCTAGAAAACTGCGTAAGGCGTTGATATCTTCGCTCGTGGTATCATCTGACTGCATAAAACGAAACAAAGCATCGAATTCCTCGCTCGATTCATCAAAAGCAGTAGAATCTTCATCGGAAAATTTCGGAGGGACAGAGGCAAGATTTTCTGGGTCAAATTTTTCCATATAAGATAAAAATTTATAGCCATCTATGACTTTTCGAATATTGTGTTCAAAAAGCTTTTCTAAAGAGTAGGGCCAGTTAGAGTCAAGTGCATCAGGTTTTTGGTGGTAAGACCATAGGTACACTTTCATTATATCACAGAACCATTCCAAATGCTGGGTTTTATCCTCTTGATATCTTTCACAGATATTTTTTAGAGATGTCATAAATTGTGGGTTTCTGAAATTTTCTGGAATAACCGATTTTCCAAGTTCTAATTCTTTATAATCTGAAAGCAAAAAATATAATTTAAGATAGTGAGTATGGTAATCGAAAAGCAAAACGCTCAGATATGGATCACAAATATGAGAAAGATTATCTAACAAATAGAGAAAAAATTCGACGGATTGGTATTTGTTAAGTACATGTGTATGTTGTGGAGTTATTCGCGTAGGAGAAGTCTGTTTTGCTTTATTGTGATACCACGGATCAGGGATAAAACGTCTTGAAACTTTCTTGAAGCGTGATGGCGTTAATGAAGTGAGTTCTTGGTATATAGGTTCGTCGGTCTCTTTATACTTTGTGGCATACGACCAGATAAGCACGGGCAAAATTTTGCGAATACTATCCTTGTCAGGCAGCAAATAGGAGAGGTCCGTTGCTAATACAATTTCACTTGATTCGTTTTTGCTTGGGGATTTTGCCCACTTTGAAAGAGAGGTAGAGGCTAATACCCCATAGAATGATTTCATCTTTTCCTCTGAAAGAAAGGACTTGAAACTTACAGAAATGGGTAAGAAGTCGTTTCCTTTTCCAGTTTTAAGATGTTCCCAATATTCTTCTATATCTTTAATAGCCAAGCACAATGCAAAGCGAATTTCCATGGCAGCTCCTTGAAATGGGCATATTTTCCAGACTGGTTTTTTGGAATCTTAGCAAATCGAAGAGATAAGTGATATTTTCATTCTGTCACGTGACTTATGACTTATGACAGAATGAGGAGGAAATCTTTATGTCTGAGAAAAAGCATGGGTATCAGGAAAAGGCTCTAGAGGAAATGGGTTTTTACGAGGATATGCGGCGGATCGAGAAAGCAAAAAAGGACTTGCACGAGCGGTTGAAGTTTTCCAACATTCCTGAGTTGAATGATGCTTCAGAAGATGAGTCAGATGATGGATACACATGGACAGAGGATGAATTGGAGGATGAATGCCCTAATAGTGGGAGCGGGGATGAGATAGTTAAGAACTTGATACTGGCAGAAAAGTGTACCATGCCCAGTAATAAGAAAGCTTATATACTTTCCAACTTGGCTCGGCAGCTGATTTATAGCCTAAACATTCGTGTCCTTAATGAACAGAAACTTCTTGAATATGACCCCGCGACAGGTTGCTATATTGATATCCGAGATTTATGCCAGCGTATAACGGCTACCTTGCCGGAGGAAGTTATATGTAATTTGAGAATGCGTGAGATTCAAGAGATTGCGGATCTTATAAGAATAAGTGCGGTAGAAGGTGTCCAAGTCAGTACAGATCAGTTTAACAGTAATGATAGTCTTATTAACAGTGAAAATGGTGTTATTGACCTCGATAACCAGTCCCTATTGCCATATTCACCAAGTTACTATTTTACTTATTGTATCCATGCCCGACTAATAAAGAGCGATTTAGATATTCACTGTCCTAACTTCGAACGGTTTTGCCAGACCTCTCTGGACGGCAATCCAGAAAAAAGACGGCTACTTCTCGAAATGATAGGATATTGTTGCTGTGACAGTAATTCTGGTAAATGTGCGCTTTTCCTAAAAGGTGAAGCCGATTCCGGAAAGAGTGTAATGTTGGAATTCATCTCGAAATTATTTGACCGCTCATTGGTAACGAATATTCCACTTCATGAATTGTCCAGCCCTTTTAACCGAGCGGAACTATTCGGGAAAAAACTGAATATCGCGGGGGAAATTAAGGGTAAGGCGTTAAGCGATATTACCACCTATAAGTCCCTGACAGGCGGAGATCGAATTTCCGGCGAACGCAAGGGGAAAGATCCATTTTACTTCGAGACTAAGGCCCGGCTGGTTTTTGCAGGCAACACTCTTCCGGGGACCACAGAAGCAGACGCAACAGCCGCTTTCACAAACCGTATGGTCGTGTTACTTTTTTTCAGGAGCATCTCCAAGGAACAGCAGGACAAAAACCTGGGGACCAAGTTATGGGAAGAGCGGGATTCTATCTTTTCTCTGGCTGTTAAAGCACTTCGACAATTACGGGAGCGGAACTATATTTTTACAATGCCAGAAGAGTCTCGTGCTTACATCCGGGCTTTTGGAATGAAAGAAAACTCCGTACAGACGTTCGTGAATGAATGCTGTGAGTTAGGTCCTGACCTGCGGGTTTTTAATGCTGATCTGCTAGAAGCCTATAAAGAGTATTGCAAGGTCAACGGCCTTGTTGAGTTTTCTAAAGGCCGCTTTTATGAAATGCTCGATGGCAGGCCCGGTGTCTACGCTAAAAGAGTGCGCATTGGGAATGAAAACAGACATGGCAGGGTAGGAATTGCATTAAAGAAGTAATGCGTTTTTGACGGAACATTGGAACATGGACCGCGATCCATTGAAATTGCTAGGGTTTGACGTTCCGAACAGTTCCGGGCGGTTCCGACTATGTAAATATTGAAAGCTTCAACGGTACATTATTTGTTTGGAGGATACAGCAATGAACACAAAGAAAAATATTAACAGCGAGGTGCTGCCAATGCTGAAGACAGTTGCCTGCATGAGCAAAATTTCAGGGATTGGTGAGAATACATTAAGGCGGTTGATGGATTCCGGGGAACTTGAGTTTCTTCAGGTAGGGAACCGAAGGCTGCTTTTCGATCAGGCAATCCTTGATTTTTACCAGCGGCACAAAACACCTGTTAAAGAGTGAGCATTAAGGAGGCAAGAGAGTGGCAATTTCAGAACGTAATGTAAAAAATAAGCGGGACGCGAAGGGGAAGCTGACCGGGAGAAGTGGCAAGGTCTACGACGTTAATATCAAGTATAAGTCAGGCGACCGCTTCAAGACCTATTCCAAAAAAGGATTGTTAACATACAAAGACGCACAGGAGTACGAAGCGGAGATGCGAAGAAGATTGGGGAATCCCTCATATGTTCCGACGACAGCTGTAAAGCGCAAGCTGACAGTTGCGGAGTACATGGGAAAGTGGATTGAGGAATACAGCAGGGCCAATCTTCGCCCCAGTACGACTACCAGTTATCGGAGTATGATTCGAAGCCATATTAATCCATATCTGGGGAATGTGCAACTATGCAGGGTATCGCCAGCCATGCTGGACAAGCTCTATGCGGACCTAAAAGAGGAAGGGCTTTCCCCCAGCACGATCCGTTATGTACATCGTGTCCTGAGCGTATCGCTGGAAAACGCCAGGAAGTACCATTACATTGAGAGTAATCCTGCCAAAGATATTATAACCCGCTTTGGGAAACCGGGCAAGACCCCAGATCCGTATACTGTGGATCAGATGAAGAAACTGATGGATGGTATTTCAGATACACAGTGGAAACTGATCGTCATTCTGGGCGGCATGTACGGTTTGCGCCTGAGTGAAATATTGGGACTTCGTTGGAGAAATGTAGACTTTGAGAATCAAACTTTCGCGGTTGTTGAACAACTGCCCTTTGGACAGACCTGTACTGCTCCAATCACGGAGATGGCCCCCGTAAAATCCTGTGAGCGGGAACTTCCGATAACAGCGGCGACACTTCCGTATTTTGAGCAGCAGCGAGCATACCAGATGCAGCAGAAACAGACTCTGGGGACAGGATATATTGAAAATGATCTGGTGATCGCAAAGGCTGATGGCAGACCGGAACATAGGGTGGAGGTGTCAAAAGGCTTCGGCAGGAAGCTGAAACAGTTTGGACTGCCCCATATTCGCTTCCATGACCTGCGGCATTCGGCGGCAACCAATATGCACCAACTGACTGGGGACTTCTTCACAATCGCCCAGATACTGGGACATAGCATAAAGGGAATCGGGAATCAGCTTGATATTCCCGTCGCTCTGGGAGCGGTGACAGCCCAGTATATCGGTGAACGGACGGAGAGAAAGGAACTTGTTTTGAGCATCTACCACAACGCTGTGTTTGAAAGTTCTACACAGTGAAAAAAAGACCGCGAAATGAGCCTTGCCAGCTCATTTCGCGGCTTTTCTTTTTACAGGTCGATTTTTTGGCGTTTGGCACCATTTTGGCACCATTTCACTGCTTTGAATAATTATGCTATAACTTAATTGGGCCAAAAAGTTTAAAAAAGTTCCGAGAATGAATCATTCTCGGAACTTTTGGCGGAGAAGGAGGGATTCGAACCCTCGAGACCCTTTAGGGGCCTACATGATTTCCAATCATGCGCCCTCGACCAACTAGGCGACTTCTCCATAGCTGTCAAGCACTTTCCACAGATGCAGTTGTGCGCTGCCTTGAAGCGACAGCGTTATTATTATAGCAGAGAAATCCGTAAAGTCAAGACCCAATTTTTCATTTTTCTCAAAAGGAGGGGCGGAGAGCTGCTGCTCTCCGCCCCCTTTTTCGCGCCTCAGCGCATCTCGGAGACGATGTTGTCCACGGCGTGGTCCACGGCGACACCCAGCTTGTGGATACTCTTCCCCACCTGCGTTTTCATGGGGTCCCTGCCGCAGGGCGCCATCATCCCCATTGCCGCGCCGGCAACCAATCCGGCGCTCATACCGACCCAAAATCCGGTACACATTTTCATATTCAGTCACTCCTTTTCGGCCTGGCAGTAGTATGGCCCAAACCCGACAAAAAAACCGCCCGCGAAGGATTTGCCAAAATGTGCCCAATGGGCTATACTGATGTCAAATTCAAAATTTTCGGAGGCACTATGACAAGCATCTATCTGATTCGCCACGCCGAGGCGGAGGGCAATCTCTACCGCATCGCCCAGGGCCAGTACGACAGCATCCTCACCGACCGGGGCTGGCGCCAGGTCCGGGCCCTGGAGCGGCGCTTCGCGGATGTCCATATCGACGGGGTCTATTCCAGCGATCTGTACCGCGCCTGCGCCACGGCCAGCGCCATCTATAAGCCCAAGGGCCTGCCCCTCCACCGGGTGCGGGCGCTGCGGGAGATCTGCGTGGGGGAATGGGAGCAGCGGACCTGGGGCGATATCTGCCGCCAGGACCCGGCGCGGATGGAGAATTTCCGCGTCCATCCGGAGCGCTGGTATGTCCCCGGCGCGGAGACGCCCCGGCGGGTGCTGGACCGGGCGCTGGCGGCCCTCCGGGAGATTGCCGGGGCCAACGACGGCAGGACCGTGGCGGTCTTCTCCCACGGCTATGTCATCCGGCTGGTTCTGACGGCCCTGCAGGGGTACGCTCTGGACCAGCTGGCCCTGACGCCGGTGGGGGACAACACCGCCGTCACGCTGCTGGAGGCGGAGGGGGACGACCTGCGGGTGGTGTTCCAGAGCGACAACAGCCATTTGCAGACCCCGGAATTTCTGGCGGGGGAGAAGATCCGCAGGCGGGCCAACGGCCTGGAGCCGGGGCTGTGGTTCGAGCCCCTGCGCCTGCCGGAGCAGGGGGATCTGCTGGCGGACTTCGCGGCGGAGGGCTGGGCGGACACCGGAGAGGGCCGGACCTTTGAACGGGAAAAACTGCTTGCCGGCGCGGCGGGACGGACCACACTGGTGGCCCATCTGGAGGAGGCGCCGGTGGGCATCGTCCAGTTGGGACCGGATCTGGGCTGGATATCCCTGGCCTGTGTCCGGAGGGCGTGCCGGCGGCGGAGCTTCGGCGTCCAGCTTCTCGGCCAGGCGGTGCAGCACACCCGCCGCCAGGGCGGGGACCGGCTGTTTATCGCCCTGGCCGCCGGCGGCGCGGCGGAGCGGTTCTTCCGGGACTACGGCTTCGCCCCGGCGGGGACGGCGGAGGACGGCCGGGTCGTTTTTCAAAAGGAGATCGGCTATGAGCCGGAATTTTTGACCAAATGCGGCGAAAGCGCCCCGCTTTGACAAAGTTAACGTTGACAAACAGGATATGATTTCTATAAAATGTCCTTACAGAACAGGCACGGATAAAAGGGAGTAGCTTACGGCTATTGAGACGTGATGTGCTTCGTCATCCCGGCGGTCCTTTGGCCGCCCGGAGCACGTCGGAAAAGCGAGACTTTTGTTGTGCGCGGCGCGTCGGGGCAGACCGGCGGCGTCAGCGCGCGCAACAGAGGCCTCGCTTGATTTTTTGGGAAAAAGGATGGTAGGCGCTATGAGTATTTGGGTAACGGTACTGTTGTTCCTGTTGGGGCTGCTGCTCATCGTCAAGGGCGGCGACTGGTTTCTGGACGGCGCGGTCTGGATCGCGGAGGCCACCGGCGTGCCCCGGTTCATCATCGGCGCCACCGTCGTGTCCCTGGCCACCACGCTGCCGGAGCTGACGGTCTCCGTCACCGGCGTCCTCCAGGGGGAGGTGGATTTGGCGGTGGGCAACGCCGTGGGGTCCGTCACGGCCAACCTGGGGCTGATCCTGGGCATCTCCGTGGTGTGCATCCCGGCGGCGGTCAGCCGGAAGCAGTTCAATTTGAAGGCGGTTTTGATGGTGTGCGGCGCGATGCTGCTGGAGCTGCTGTGCCGGGGCGGCGCGCTGCCCTTCCTGCCGAGCCTGCTGCTGTTCGCGGTGTTTGTCTTCTACCTGGGCAACAACATCGTGGACGCGAAGACCGGCATGGCGGAGAGCCGGGAGGCCCGCCCGGAGCGGCGCACCACCTCCCACCGGCAGATGGCGATGAAGCTGGCGATGTTCGCTTTGGGCATTGCCGCCATCGTCGGCGGCTCCCAGCTGCTGATCCAATACGGCAGCGAGCTGGCGCGGCTGCTGGGAGTGCCCGCCAGCATCATCGGCGTCACCATGGTGGCCATCGGCACCTCTCTGCCGGAGCTGGTGACCACCCTGACTGCCATTGCCAAAAAGGAGGCGTCCATGTCCGTGGGCAACATCATCGGCGCCAATGTCATTGATCTGACCATGATCCTGCCCATCTGCGCCGCCGTGTCCGACGGGCACCGCCTGACCATCGGCGCCCAGACCACGGCGCTGGACCTGCCCGCCTGCCTGCTGCTGTGCTGCGTGGCGGTGCTGCCGCCGCTTATCAGGGGGCGGTTCTACCGCTGGCAGGGGGCGCTGATGCTGGCCCTGTACGCGGGGTATGTGGTCCTTCTGGTGGCGTGAGAACAAGTTCCCCGGAGCATGGCTCCGGGGAACGTTTATATGTTCTTTACCAGGTCCCGCACGATGCGGGCGGTCATGCCCCAGACGGCGCGGCCCTGCCAGTACCACACCGGCACCTCCACATGGCCATGGGCCCAGGGATAGTCCCGGGGGATGCCCACGGCCTCGTAGGGGAAGTCCTCCGGCACCTGGGGGACCAGGTCATAGCCGCGGACCTCCGGCTCCGTGTCCCGGAAGAAGGACAGCGGGGCGGTGAACACCTCCGCCACCTCCGCCGGGGAGGGGCGCAGGGCGGCCATGCCCGCCGCCGACACCACGCCCAGCACGGGCCGCAGCAAAAAGCCCCGCTGGTTGCAGATGAAGTCCGGCGTGCCCAGCAGCGAGATCTCCGTGGCGGGGATGGACAGCTCCTCCTCCGTCTCCCGCAGGGCGCAGAGGGCGGGCGTCTCGCCCGTTTCCATCCTCCCGCCGGGGAAGCACACCTCGCCGCCCTGGCGCAGCTCCGGCGCCCGGACCTCGAACAGCAGGCGCGGGCCGTCCGGCCCCTCCACCAGGGGGCACAGGACGGCGTATTCATGCCGGGCGCCCAGCAGCCCCGGCTCATGGCCGCCGTACCGGCGGCGCAGGGCCTCCAGCTCGCCCATCACAGCAGCATGGTCAGCGCCTGGCGGCAGTTGACGATGTCCACCACCGGGGCGCTGGCGGCGTACTCCCCATCCAGGGACCAGGGAAGGTCCTCCTCCGTCTCCAGGTGGATGGAGGAGACATGCCGGAACACCAGACCCTCCCGGTCGTAGTGCTGGTCCAGCATGGCCAGCACCAGGTTTTGCAGGTCCACGGGGGTCTTGGGGTTGGGGATGAGCAGCATCTCGAACCTGCCGTCGTCCAGCACCACCCGCTCCGGGTCCAGCTTCATCAGCCCGCCGATGGAGGTGGAGTTGCTCACGGCGCCGAACAGGTACTCGCCGTCCAGCACCTCGCCGTCGGCGGTGAGCTTGACCTTATAGGGCCGCAGGGAGTTCAGATCCTTCATCCCCTCCAGAATGTAGGCGAAGTGGCCCAGGGCGTTCTTGGCGGCCTGGGGCGCGGCGTAGGACGTGCGGGTGAAAGCCCCGAAGGAGGCCACATACACGAAGTGCCGCCCGTTCCAGCGGCCGATGTCCAGCTGCCGGGGCGCGGCTTTCACGATGGAAGCGGCGGCGGTGACCGGCTTGCCGGAGAGGCGCAGGCTGGAGGCGAAGTCGTTGGTGCTGCCCTGGGGGATGTAGCCCAGGGGCGGCCTGTTCTCCAGACGCATCAGGCCGGAGACGACCTCGTTCAGCGTTCCATCTCCGCCGGCGGCCACCACCACGTCGTACCCGCCGCCCTCGTCGGCGGCCAGCGCCGCGGCGTCGCCGGAGGCGGTGGTGTTGTGGATGGTCAGAAGATAACCGGCCTCGCAGAAGATGGAAGCCGCGTCATACAGCGGACCCCGGGACTTGTTCCGGCCCGCCCGGGGATTGACGATCAGCAGCAGTTTTTTTCGCTCCATCAATAACGCCTCCCGATCTTAAAACGAAAAAATCTCCTGTTAAAGCGGTGTGAAATCCAGTATAACACGGTAAAATGAGGATTGCAATTCCCTCTGGGGACGTGTAGAATAAATCTGTCGAAAGGTGGTGGGCGCGTGAAGGGGAAGAACCGGTATATGGGACTGGGGCTGACGGTATTCGCGACCGTCGCCGCCATATTGCTGTTTTACGACACCCTGTTCGGCCGCCGGGTGCTGCTGGCCATCTGGAGCCAGTTTTTGTCGGCGATCCAGCCCATCCTCTATGGCGCATTCATGGCCTATCTGCTGGCGCCGGTGGTGAACTTCTTTGACAAGGGGCTGCTGGGCGTCCTGGCGTGGGATCACAGGAAACGCTCCCGCGCCGCCGTCCGCGCGGTGAGCATTCTGCTGACGTGGGCGGTCATCTGCGTGCTGTTCTATGTGCTGGCCTCCGTGCTGCTGCCGGAGCTGTACAAGAGCATCGTGCAGCTGGTGTCCAACGTGGAGAACTACTACAACACCATCAGCGGCTGGGTGGAGCATCTGCTGGAGAGCAATCCCGCCGTGGAGACCTGGGTGGCGGCCCAGATGCAGGACTACTACGAGAACATTACGGACTGGCTGAAAAACGACCTGCTGCCCCAGGCCCAGATCGTGATGATGGCCGCCGCCGGCGGCGTGATGACGCTGCTGGGCTTTCTGAAAAATCTGCTGGTGGGCATCATCGTGTCCGTGTACCTGCTGGCGACGAAGGAGCGCTGCGCCGCCCACGCCCGCAAGGTGGTGTACGGCCTGTGTTCCCGGGAGAAGGTCCGCTGGGTCCTGCGGGGCACCCGCAAGGTGGACGACATCTTCTCCGGCTTCGTCCGGGGCAAGCTACTGGACTCCCTCATCATCGGTATTCTATGCTTCATCGGCTGTTCCATTCTGAAGATCCCCTATACGCCCCTGGTGTCCGTCATCGTGGGCGTCACCAATATCATCCCCTTCTTCGGGCCCTTCCTGGGGGCCATCCCCAGCGCGTTTTTGATCCTGCTGGCCTCCCCTGTGAAGACGCTGTACTTCGTGATCTTCGTCCTGGTCCTCCAGCAGGTGGACGGCAACATCATCGGCCCCAAGATCCTGGGGGGGACGACGGGCCTCTCCAGCCTGTGGGTCATCATCGCGATCCTGGTGGGCGGCAGCTTTTTCGGCATCCCCGGCATGTTCTTCGGCGTGCCGGTGTTTGCCTGCCTGCGGATGCTGGTGAAGTGGCTGATGGTTCGCCGTCTGGCCCGGCGCGGCATGCCCACCGAGGCCAGCGCCTACGTGGAGCGCAAGGAAGCGCTGCGGCAATCCCGCGCTGCCGCTCGTGCGGATGAGGGAGCGGAGGACAAACCGGAATAACGAAGCAGAAAGGCGGCTTCAGGCCGCCTTTTTTGTATTCCGTGTGCCAGAGGGAAGACGGCCTCCGGCGGCCCACTTTTCCCAACAGCTGGAAAAGTGGGCAAAAGAGCCGGAAGAAACCGATGGTTTCTTCACTTCCTTGCGCGCTATGCTGCGTACAGGATTATGGCTGCATGCCACGCGTTTACACAATACTTTCGTTTTCGGTTTGTAAAAGGATCGTTTCTGCTTCAGTGCCGCTACCGCTAATTCCCATAGCGAACAACCTTTTTGATTCTATCGTTGAAAAGATGAGCGGCAGCGGCGCAAGAAGAAAATCGATTCGTCACACGCCGCGATATCAGCCGTGTCCTGTGAACGCGCGGTAAAAGGTGACACATTTGCAAGGGGTATAGCGTGTAGGAAGTTTTGAAACCTGCGGTTTCAAATGGCGTTTTTGGGTACTTTTGCCGCCACGGGCAAAAGTACCTCGTCCCCGAGGGGACGAAATTCCCTTTTACACCACCTGAAACACAAAAAACTTCAGATAATTCGTCTCCTCCACGCCCCAAAGGATGGGATGGTCGGCGCACTGCTGGCGGGCTTCGATCTGCCGCAGCTGCACCCCCGCGTCACGGGCGGCACTGTGGAGCATCTTGATGAACAGCTCCTCCGTGGCGAAGTGGCTGCACGAGCAGGTGGCCAGATACCCGCCCCGGGGCAGCAGCTTCATGGCGCGGTAATTGATCTC
>OIYT01000774.1_pt1 | contig 27071 bp, 21 predicted proteins | sample 1588201 | NCBI WGS metagenome assembly OIYT01 (sample SAMN03283260) | human gut metagenome | biome: human-associated habitat; material: feces | host: Homo sapiens | place: USA | collected 2013
CTTATGCTATTCTATCTACCCACGATCCGCATGGTTTTTTTGAAACCGCCGGATGCCTTAAGTACTTTTTTATATTTTTTGAGAGATTTTTTCGGTACGTAAAATACTGCCTTTTTGTCAATATTTTTGAAGGCATCTTTTCCAATTGCCGGTACTTTTTCGGACGTAAATACAATCTTTTTTAATTTTTTGCAGCCGGCAAAAGAATTTTTCCCAATGTATTTTACAGAATTTTTAACCGTAAGCTTTTTGATCTTTTTGTTGTTTTTATAAGCACCCTTTCCTATTCTGACTACTTTACAGATTTTACCGTTTACCACAGTCTTGCCAACGGTAACAGAGGAAGAAGTATTATCTCCATCTACAATGGAAACACTTTCCCCGTCCGCTTCCACCTCGACAATATTATTATCTGTTTCAATGACCAATCCGGCCTCTAACGGTTTTTCCGCCGGTTCTGTTTTCACAACCGGCGGCACGGTTGTCTTCTGTGGCACTGTCGTTTCCTGTGGTTTCGCCGTAGGAATTTCTAATGGCTTTCCGGTCGGCACGCTACTTACCACTGGAGTTTCCGAAGGAAGCTCAGAAGGTGTAAGCGAAGTATCCGGACTCTGTACCGGCTGTGCGGTAACACTCGGTTTAGCACTTGACGACGGAGTCTTTGTCGGCTTGACCGCAGTACCCGGTTTGGTGCTTGACGACGGAGTCTTTGTCGGCTTGACCGCAGTACCCGGTTTTGCACTTGACGACGGAATCTTTGTCGGCTTGACCGCAGCTCCCGGTTTGGCACTTGACGACGGAATCTTTGTCGGCTTGACCGCAGCACCCGGTTCCACTCCCGGCTCAGGAGATGATGTTATCTCCGATGGATTTGTCGGCATCGGTGTCTCTGTTGACATGGGTGTTGATGCCGGAACGGCTGTTGCCCCACTGCTTGCAGGAATGGATGCCACAGGCGTTGCCGTTACCGCAGCCCGTGTTGTGGAAACCGGTGTGTCTGGCTGTTCTGATGTCTCCGGAAGAAAAGCTTCCCGTTCTCCAATCTCTACTTTCAGAACCGTAACTCCATTTTGGATCGGCTGTATTCCAAAATATGCCGGTCTGGCAGGATCTAACGAAAATACATAACTGTTTATTCCTTCCTCCACCCCTTTGTTCCGCCAATTCTGAAAATCTTTCACAATCGTCCAGCTGATTCCCTGTTTCAGTGTTTTCTCGGAACGGATCGTAACTCTGGCAGCCGGACTGCTGTATGCACTCATGTCCATGGATGCCTCCAATTTGGCACCTGCCCAGTTTGTTCCACTTCCGGACCATATGTTCAGATTCTCCGAACCGCAAAACTGTTCCAGATTGGAATCTGCTTCTGACGTTTCTGCGATGGATGCCATTAATGTTTTATCTACTATAAGACGTCCGTTCCAGACTCCAACATCCACCGCACTATGCGTCGGATAATTGACCGGTGCCGCTGTAACAACAGGAGGATCTGTAATCTGTGGCTGCGAAACAGCCGCATCATAAATAGTAATCCTTGTTATATGAAACACTCCCGAATTTCCTGTCTGCAAATTAGGTGCAATTCCAAAATATCCTTTAAATCCCTTTTTCAGAGAAATCTTTTCATCAATGTCTCCCGATACAACTTTGATATACTTTCCGGTCTCCCAATCTTCATCATAGGCATACTGCAGATATGAATAGGAGTCTTCACACCGTAGTGTTCCCTCCACCTCTACTACCGGCTCCTCATATGCACTCAGATCCATATTCATATACATGTTGGCAGATACATATCCGTCATCCTTGTTTCCTCCATTCCAGCCTCCCCAGTTTTTACGGCCGCAGAACCGGGATAAATTCTCCACAGCTGTAATCCAGCTGCTGGTCATATTCTCGGTATCCACCATCAATGTGCCGGTCCATACTGCTGTATCAACCGCTGCATGTGTCGGCACAACCGACTCCGGATCAACCGTCGGTGAAGCCGCAGGTTCTGACGTCCGTACAATGGCTGGTGCCGTCGGAACGATACCGGACGGTTCGCTGGAAACCGGCTCTGCCGTCGGAGCCTGCAAAGCCCTGTCGTATATTTCAATCCCAACAATCTTTGCTCCTGTCTCTTTTGGCGTTATTGCAAAGTAGGATGATTTGTCAACATTCAGTGCAAATACATATTCCTGCCGACCCTTTGTAACATTTACTTTTTGTGCGTAATCAAACGGCTTTTCCATGCATACTCCAAGGGCATTTTTGATATCTTTCTCTGCCTCCACTGTCACCTTTGCCACCGGATCTGCATATGCACTCAGATCCATTCCCATATTGATATTGGCTCCTGCCCATCCATTTCCCGATCCACTCCACGAGAACCAGTTATCCTTTCCGCAAAATTCATCCAATGTCTGTGACGCCGTGTCTGCACCTGCATTATCCAGATCATTGTCTACCCAGATGGAACCGGACCAGTTTGCTCTGTCCACTGCAGAATGGGTCGGATAAGATGCCGGCTTTTCTGTTGTCACCGGTGCTTCCGTGATCACCGGCTCTCCGTTTGCCATGTCAAATACAGTGACCCTGCTTATCGTCAAAACAGCACCGGTTTCCACGTTCTTAGGTGCCATAAAAAAATAGCTTTCCGCAGACTTTTTTAATGAAATCTTTTGCGAAAACTCACTGTTTGCAAAAGTAGCTGTGTTTGTCATTGCTGCATTATCCTCATCCGAGAACTTATATTCAAGACATGCTGACGGATTACTTTCGTCCTCCGGCTCGTATGTACCCTCTACCTCTACTACCGGATCTGCATATGCACTCAGATCCATACGCATCATCATATTTGCTGCGATCCATCCTTCCTTTGAGTCTCCACCACTCCAGATTCCCCAGTTGTCTTTTCCACAAAATTCTGTGAGATTCTCTGAGGTGGTCTCTCCCTTTGCTGTCATCTCCTGTTTGTTCAGGCAAATACTGCCTGTCCATATGGCAGTGTCCGCAGCTTCATGTGTGGGAAGCGTTTTTCCGGCTGCCTCCTCCCCGTGAGATACCATGATGTCTCCCGGACTGCTAAACAGCAATACAGCCGTCATGATAACAGACAGGATCCTTTTTCGTTTTCCTGTAAACAAATTCTTCATTTCAGTAAACTCCTTTCTTATACCCTATTGCGGTTATATACTTCATTTCGCATTTCCTATCATATTGTAGCATACATTTAAAAATAAATACCATTTATTTTTAAATGAAATCTCATGTACATTCTTTTGTTTTACTGCTATACTAAACGTAATTCGAAAGGAGTGTTTGTTTATGAGCGAATCCATTACTATAAAAGCACCTGCAAAGATCAATCTTTCTCTGGATGTGACCGGCCGCCGCAAAAACGGCTACCATGATCTCCGCATGATCATGCAGACCATTGATCTGTACGACGAAGTGACCATCCGCAAAACAGCCGGACCGGACATTCATTTTTCTATGAATAAAGAACTGCCGGATCGTATCCCACCAGAGAAAAATCTGGTCTGGAAGGCTGCAAAATTCCTGCAGGAACGGTGCCATATCACGGACGGGCTGGATATTTATCTGGAAAAGAATATTCCCGCCGCTGCCGGGCTGGCCGGTGGAAGTTCAGACTGTGCCGCCACGCTGCTTGGTGTCAATGCACTTTGTGAGCTGGGGCTGACTCTGGGAGAGCTTTGTGATATCGGCGTTACGCTGGGTGCTGATGTACCGTTCTGCCTCCAGAAGGGCACGATGCTTTCCGAAGGGATCGGTGAAATTCTTACGAGACTGCCGGATCTGACACCGCTGTGGACTTTACTGATCAAACCGGATATTTCCGTCAGCACCGGCTATGTGTATACCCATCTGAAGCTTGACGAAATTACCGACCGCCCTGACACAGAGCATCTGATCGACTGTATCCGCCGTCACGATGATGCGTCTCTTGCCCGCCGGTTATCCAATGTGCTGGAAACGGTTACTATCCCGGAATATCCTGTTTTAGCGGAGTTGAAGCAGTTTTTGAAGGATAACGGTGCCATCGGCTCTCTGATGAGTGGAAGCGGTCCTACCACATATGGACTTTACCAGGACGAGATCCTTGCCCGTATGGCATTCAAAAAAGCACAGGAACAATATCCGGATTATGATATCATCCTGTGCCGCACCCAGCTTCCAGAGGCATAAGCCGCCTCATAAGCTCTGCAATAAAATCATAACGGCAGTAATAATAGTTCAATGCCTGTGCATAACTGTCAAAGGCAGACTGCAGGTTCCGTTCCGATCAGCACCTTTTTCCCTTCAAATGCAAATCCATAATGCCGGATTCGGTCTGCCGGAATCCCCTGCGACAGCAGCTCTGCATCGTAATTCTTCTCTGCAATCTGCTTCAAAGCAGACTGCACGGCATCCAGCAGAGTTTTCTCCTCGTCCGGTTCATAAACCTTAAACTCAATGATGATCGCATCCCCATTCTCTGTCAGAGGATTCAGCATAACATCATACCGGCCATAACCGCTTTCTCTGTTGGAACGGATCTCATACCTGTCTCGCAATTCCACCAAAAGTCCCAGTACAAAGCCATGATAAAACCGCTCCGGCTGATGCTTTGCTGAGGGTTTTCTTCCAGCGTCAAAACTGCTGAAGGTAGCAAGTGCCACATCATTCATATAAATATTCATTTCCTTCAGATTACCTCTCAACAATGCTTTTACAAAATCATTATAATTTGCATCGCTGCTTGTAAACCATCCGCGAAACATGTGCATAAACATACTCAGTGTCTCAATATTGGTAATACTTAAATTATACCATGGCTCTCTCGTAATCCCCCGGTAATCCACGTTCTCTACCTTTAAATAGCCGCTGGCAAGCAGAAGACTCCAAATTGCATTTTCATTGTGATCTAACTGATTATAGACGATCTGCTCATCAAAGTTCACCGTGATCTGCTTCCCCTGCAGCAGATCCTCCATCTTCTCCTTTACATCTGCCGACGCCGTCCGTATCAGTTTCCCTGCCAGACTGTTGGAGCTGGTCGATGCCCAGTAAGGGTGAAGTTTCCCCTCTTTCAGATAATTTGTGATCGACCACGGATTGTAGATATCGCGATGTTCCCCAAAAGTAAACCCATCATACCATTGCTTTACCTCGCCCTTTTTGTCAGACATTCCAAAATCATCCAGTGCTGAAAACACCTCTGTCTCTGTAAAGCCAAAGCATTCGGCATACATATCGGACGTTGTCGTTACCACCCTGAGATTGTTTAAGTCTGAAAAAATAGATTCCTTGGACACTCTTGTGATCCCTGTCATAACAGCCCTCTCCAGATAGGGATTTGTCTTAAATGTGGCATTGAACAGACTCCTGATAAACGATGTGATTTCCTCCCAGTATCCCTGCACATATGCCTCCTGCATCGGCGTGTCATATTCATCCAAAAGGATGATCACCTTCCTGCCGTAATATCTGGACATATATTCACTCAAAACATTAAGCGAAGAGATTGTCAGCGCATCCGACATATCTATAGACAAACTACGGTACTCTTCCTTTTCTTCCGGGCTGAGACAATCCGATTCTAACAGATATCTGTTATTTCTATAAAGCCGCACGATCTCCTGCTTGATCTGTATCTTGGCATCCTCCAGATTCCCTGCTTTTACCACAGCGAAGCTTAGAAAAATCACCGGATACGTTCCCTGCAGATTTCGGTATTTCTCCTCCTCCCAGATAGAAAGACCTTCAAACAGATCTGCCCGGTTTGCATACTTATTCGAAAAGAAACATTCCAGCATACTCATATTCAATGTCTTGCCAAAACGGCGGGGACGGGCGATCAAGGTAATGTCATCCCCCTTCTCCCACCATTCTTTGATCAAATTGGTCTTATCTACGAAAAAATAATCCTGTTCTCTTAAAGCCGAAAAACTCTGCTTTCCAATGCTTATCACCTTTGCCATACGCTCACCTGCTTTCCCGGATGCTGCACTCTCCGCCTTTGCGTGTTGCTATTCACGGCCGCCAGAGCCCACAGAAAACTGCTATGAATAGTAACCTTTGCGTATATTATAACAATATCCTCCCCTTGACACAAGGCATTCCACGGTGTCATCCGCCGCTCTTCTTCCCTCCTGTGTTTCCACCGGTCTGTTCTTTTCCTCCTCCACATATGCAATCAGTTCATTTTCTGCCTCATTGATCTCCCCCCGGAACAGCTCTTTTATATGCTCTGCCTCTCTGCATATCACAGTTTTATCAATCACTGATCCTGTCATTTAAGCACTCCCATCCCTCCACAGTAACAAAGCAGCATAGCCATCGAAAGCAGCAACGCCATCCCCATTTATTTTGTTCTTTTCATTTGTCATCTCTATTCCAATGTGATAAACCCGTCTTTCATTACCGACATTTATATTGATACCCGTTCTTTTTGGCAAATGCAATCGCAGCACTTCCCTTTTTCCCATAAATAGTAACCTGCTTTTTCATGCGATCTGTCCCAAACATATTCCTGGATATCCGTTTACAAGAAGAAGGTATATAAATCTTTTTCAGCATATCGTTATCCTGAAATGCATTTTTCTCGATGCTGGTCACCCCCTCCGCAAACTGAACACTTTCCAGACATGTATCCGCAAATGCCCTGCTGCGCACCACCTTATATTTCGATTTTCCTTTTCCTTTCTGAAATACCACCTTCCGCATTCCGGAGCCTCGAAAAGCATATCCTTCTATATCCACAACAGACGCCGGTATCGTCACCTTATCAAATCCAACATTCGCAAAAGCATAGGATCTGATCTTTTTGGTTGTTTTCGGAAATGTCACATTTAAACCCGACGCTCCATGCGCAATGATCTCCCTGCTTTGATTCATTATCACGTATTTGGCGCTGTCACGGCTTATGGCATCCCACTTTTTTGAATCATAGTCTTTCCATTTAATTCCAAGCTCCAGCACTCTTTTCTGCAAATATGTATTCGCCGGACAATATACCGTTAATTTGGAGGAACAACCGTCAAATGCATGAGCATCAACCTCCTGTATCGATCCATAGGAATCCTCCGGAAAGGGAATTACAATATTTTTCAGATTTGGACAATTTTGAAATGCATTCGCCTTGATCCGATAACAATTATTACTTTTTGAGGTATCCTCTGCCATCCAGGACAAACTCATTTGTATCGTCTCCCAGCTTTCTCCACCCTCTATCCCAACAAGATTTTTGTTCTCGTCCAAAATAAGTGCACCTAAAACATCGGATTTTTTCCTGGCAGATATATTCTCCGATGACCACATCGTAACGATCATGCAACATATTATACTAATGATCAAGGTTCCAAAAGGTATTCTCTTTTTCATCATTTTCTCTCCCTCTATCTGCATATTTTATAACTTTAAAAGCAACGCACTTAACTTCCATCGCTCCAATATGGCGAAGGATCATTAAGCCAAACTATTTTGATGAATCCCGAAAAGGAGAACTATGAAATTAGCAAGCTATCCTTTTTTAGTATGCTGATTGTCAATCTTTATCCTGCTCTTATGAACCACCCTGCCGACAATCTTTACGCATTAATGAATCCAGGTTCCGAAATGACGGCTCTTCCAATCATTCTGCTCAGCTCTGCTGTGTGGAATAAACTGTTACGGACATATCCCCTTCATTTATATACCACAAGACGGGACACCGCATATGATCCGCAGTGTCCCGTCCTTATGAGGCTCTGTCCTAAGACATTTGTTTTGACAAACTAAAAAATTAAATTACCGTAAATGGAAATAGATCAACTGAGGTATTTGGAATAGTCCTCTGCCGTGGTTACTCCATTCTTCCAGTCGTCCATCTTCTGGCGGGTGGCATCCATGGTGTCCTGGCAGATCTGTGGAAGATCCTCTCCCCATGCCTTTGTTGCCTGCTTATATCCCTTCTCAATAGCCGCCATCATGGTATCTGCCTTGTCCGTATCTCCACCGGCAAGCGCGATCGCCATGCTGACCAGACGGTCTGAGGTCTGATCCACTCCCCAATATCCATCCTCTGCGATCGATGCCTTGGCATCATCGATGGTCTGCTGGTCTACCTTACCTGCGATCTCACGGAATGTAGCTGCCAGATTGGTACCTGTCGCCAGATCAAACTTCTCTGCCTGCTTACCCAAAAGCTTCTGCACCAGACTGTTCATACTATCCAGACGGCTCTGCTGGTCTGCCTTAAGCTTTGCGATCACATTGTCTTTGTTATAAATCTGATTGGCACTGTCCTTTTTGGTCTCTGTGCTCTTCTCGAATACGGCTGCGTCATCCTTGACCTGATCCTTGGTTGTCTCTGCCGCCTTTGATGCCTTCTCTGCCTCTGCGGTCTTGACTGCGGTATATCCGTTTACTCCATTAATTGATGATACACTCATGTTCCCGAACCTCCTTTTTCCTGTTGCGAACATATCTGCCTAAAACATATGGTTTTCTATTAAAAATATCGACTGTTTTCGTTGTATTCTTTATAGGTAAATTAATTTTCATGTCTAAGGGTCATTCCACAGTAAACTCCGCAGAAACCGTTCCCACACCATACACATTTTTAAATGCTATATACTTTCCGGCAGTCAGCGGTGCATAATTCGTTCCAAGGTTCTGATCAAAATCCACCTTTGAATCATCCTGCACAATCATGGCTATCTCTCTGAATTCATTGCTTTTTCTCGGAATCTCCACGAGATTTTCATTCTCATATTTTTTGATCGTGATTTCTTCGCCCATATTTACCATGCTTCCCGAATGATTTTTTATGGTCATGGACAATGTCATTGTCTGCGGATCATATTTTGAGATAACAAAATCAATTTTATCTTCCAATTGTGATTTTCCCTCCGGTTCAGATGACGGGGTCGGTGAAGCTGCTGGTTTGTTCTTCGATGCTTTCTCCATTACACGCACTTCACAGCGATAACTCTTACCATTGTATTTTGCAACAACATAACATTTTCCCGGAGTTTTTCCTGTGATCTTTCCGCTCTTTACACCGGCAATCTTTGGTTTTGTACTCTGCCATTTTACCTTTGAGGATTTCGATCCACTCAGCTTTATGATTTTTGTTTTTCCGGCATATAGTATTACTTTATATTGTGTCAGTTTTACAGATTTCCTCACAGCATTTACATCATTAACATGTAAGGATACCACAAGAACGCATAACACAATTACACTTCTTGCCAACTTCGTCTTCATATCAATACCTCCTCTCACATCGTTAAATTCCAAGAATTCTCAGTTCTTTACTTTCACTTCTTTTTTAGTAATAACCTACAAATAAATTTATAATTGTTTTTTAAGTTACTTTTTAGTCATACTTATTATCAATAATCCACTGAATTACTGCACTATCCAAACGTCTTCCGCTTGATGCACCTTCAGCAGTATGTGTTATCACTCCATATACAAACTGATCTGCATCAAAATAAGTTGAACCACTCTGTCCTCCCATGCAATATATGTTATTACAGAACATTCTTAAATCCGTACTACCTGTTAGATTACCATATGATTCATACATCCTCAATCCACTGTTCAAATCCCCCGGATATCCAGCCGTCCGCAACGCCATATTATTATTTAACGCAGAATTCATTCCGAAACAACCTGTCATCTCCACGGTTCTCTGATCCCAAATCACAAAAGCAATGTCATAATCGGGATCTGTAATAATCGTACCATCTGCATTTTTTCCTGTTATGTATTGTGGATAATAAATATATCCTGATACATTTGTAAGTTTATTGTTATAAGTATTATTATTTCCATTATAACCATAATATGCTGTAAAATTCGTCGACCAATTTCCATAATTATCTGTGAGGCAATGTCTGGCAGTTGCACACAGTCTGTTTCCTACTGCAAATCCTGTGCCCATGTAATTTCCTGTTTCTCCTAATGAATTATAAGCCTGATTAAAATACAATTTTGCTATCTTGTAATATGGATCTGCCTGTGGATTACTAACGAGCATACGATTATCAACAGTTCTTGTACTTATTGTTTCCATTTCAAAATTATCTTTTGTTTGTGCTTTGTTTAAATTTTCTATTTCAGAAGTTGACAACTTTTTCTCAACAATTTCATTTGTAGCTGATTTTGGATAAACAACATTATTTACTCTAACCCCTCTCATTTTTTCAAAATCGGAAGCTCTATATAATGTTTCTTTCCCCGTTTTCACATCATAATACGCAAGCACAACCTCATCATTTAAACTTGATTCTCCCTTTTCCCCTGCATGCACCACCACATTTGACGCTAAAACAGCTTATAATGTACATACTACAAGAGAGAACATAATCACAAAGGTAAATAGTCTTAATTTTCTTATTCCTTTCATAAAAAACCTCCTTTTTCTTGTTGTAATCATTATCGTTTCGAAATTATAATTTCTTACCAATATTATCGACAATTTATTTTTTATACTTTATCGTCAAATAGAATTTTATGCACATGTTTATGAATTTCACATAAAATAATCTGAATATGCCAAAAAAGTCTGTCAGAAAGGAGGCTGCTCTATGTCGATCCGTCGAAGTATTGCCCGGAGAACACAATATAACTTCCGATTAAACCGTAAGGTGATTCATCTGAAGCATTGCTGGGAGGATGTAAACTCTATGCTGGACACCTTCTGTGGTCACAAGCATAAGCCAGCCCCTCCACCGAAGCCTCCAAAACCTCAGCCGAAGCCGGGACCACCGCCATGTCCGCCGCCCTGTTTTCCGTGTTGTCCGTTCTGTATGCCGCCAAAACCGGGGTCTGCACTGGGATCGCGCCCCTGTGTGTCTCCAAAACCACCGGGGCCATCGCACTGCACGCCTCCGAAACCGCCGGGTCCTCCTCCGGGATCATCCCACTGTACGCCTCCGAAACCACCGGGACCATCGCACTGTACGCCGCCGATACCGGAGCCTAAGCCCTGTCCTCCTCCAAAGCCGCCGGGACCTCCAAGACCTCAACCGGTACCTCCTTCTTGTGCCCCTCCGAAACCACCAGGACCTCAGCCTGGACCGTCACACTGTCCGCCACCTTGTCGTCCCCGACCAAAACGTGGTCCGTTTTTCCCACCGTTTCGGTTTTAATATACTCCTACTAAATATATACTCAGTTCAGTGTATCAGATAAAATTCAGGCTACCTTCCGGAGCCGGAAATCGGCTCCGACTTTTTTCAGACAGATCAGGCAGGTTGGCAGAATATAAATACATGCACAAATCCACGCCGTCTGATCACCAAAGCAGATTGCTGTGTAACCGTAGACTGGCACAAAGATCAGACTGACCACGATCCTTGCCACCATCTCTGTGACACCGGAAAATACGGCTCTGCCGGAATAACCAAGTCCCTGCGTGGTCATACGGCATGTGTTTAAAATGCCAAGACTCCAGAAGAAAAAGCCCTGACAGAACATATACTTTGCCGCCGCATCCAGCACTTCCACTTCTTTCCCGCTGATAAAGATCTGGCAGAGGGTACGTCCAAAGAATATCAGCATAATACCGGCACACAGACCATAGCCCACAGCCACTGCCATTCCCTGAAAAAATCCCTTTACGATACGTTTCTTTTTGCCTGCTCCCAGATTCTGGCTGCAAAAAACGGATACACCGGTTGCAAACGCATCAAATGGACACATAAAAAACTGTTTCAATCGCAGAGCCGCCGTAAATGCCGAAACATACACAACGCTGTCAAGGCTGTTATTGGCATACTGCATCACCATGCTTCCGATGGCCGTAATGGAATACTGAAGTCCCATTGGCACTCCCATGGTGGTCATAATGCGTACGCCGCGGCTGTGAAGCCTGCAGTCTGCTTTGGATAGTCTCAGAAGCGGCACCTTCGTCCAGATATAAATACAGCAAAGGATTCCACTGATCGCCTGTGCCGTGATGGTTGCTGCCGCCGCTCCGGCACACCCCCAGTGGAACACCAGAATACAGACCAGATCCAGTATAATGTTTAACACCGTGGAAATCGCCAGAAAAACAAACGGCGTCCGGCTGTCCCCCACCGACCGCAGGATACTGGACATCAGATTATATAACAGGGTAAATGGAATGCCCAGAAAGAGAATGAGCAGGTAATGATATGCCCCCGGATAGATCTTATCCGGCGTTGACAGCATATGCAGGATCTGTGGACAGAAAACCGCACACACTGCCGTCAACACTACCGCAAAGACACCTGTCAGAAACATGGAATGAAAAATGTGACTCCGCATTTCCGGCAGATTCCCTGCCCCAAAGCTTTTGGCAATGGGTACACCAAAGCCACATGTGATACCAATGCAAAAGCCAAGTACCAGAAACTGGACACTGCTTGATGCGCCTACACTCGCCAGAGCATTGGCCCCCAGTGCTCTCCCGACAATTGCCGCATCAATAATATTATATGTCTGCTGCAGTATATTTCCCACCAGAAGGGGGACTGCAAATCCCATTATCAATGGCAGTGGTCTGCCTTCCGTCATTTTCTTTGCCATAATTTCCTCACTCCACTTTTCATTTGACGATATTTACAAGCAAACAAAAGCTGACAGAAATTTCATTTTTGAAATCTCTGCCAGCATATTTTCACGACATATCATGTCATTGGACATAATGTGTCATTTTTATTTAAGGTTAAATTACTTAAGTGTAACCTTAGCACCCTCAGCCTCGAGCTTCTCTTTGATCTCGTTAGCCTCGTCCTTAGAAGCACCCTCTTTAAGAACCTTAGGAGCGCCATCTACAACTTCCTTAGCTTCCTTAAGTCCAAGACCAGTTACCTCACGAACAACCTTGATAACCTTAACCTTGTTTGCACCAACTTCTGTAAGCTCAACATCGAACTCATCCTTCTCTGCTGCGCCTGCTGCATCTCCGCCTGCTGCTGCTACAACAACGCCTGCTGCTGCAGATACACCAAACTCTTCCTCACATGCCTTAACTAAATCGTTCAGCTCTAACACTGTCATGCCCTTGATAGCATCAATAAATTCCTGTGTAGTCATTTCTATAACCTCCGTATTATTTTCTTTTCGTTTTTGTTTTCTTAATAAAATTTAAGCCTCTGCTGCACCCTCGCCCTGCTCTGCGATCTGATTAAGCACACGAGCAAGATTGGTAATAGGTGACTGCAAAGAACCAAGCAGCTTGGAAATAAGCTCGTCTCTTGATGGAATGCTTGCCAGTGACTTAACACCGTCAACATCATAGAATGTTCCCTCAACGACAGCTCCCTTGAATTCCAAAGCCTCAGCCTCTTTCGCTACGTTATTGAGAACGCGGATAGGTGCTGTTGCATCTTCCTTAGAAATTGCGATAGCAGATGGTCCATCTAAAAGATCATCTAACTGTGCGAAATCAGTACCCTCAAACGCACGCTTCATGAGTGTATTCTTGTATACCTTGTACTCACATCCTGCCTCTCTCAATCCCTTACGAAGTTTTGTGTCCTGTTCTACAGTCAGTCCACGATAATCAACGAGAACTATAGTAGTAGCGCCGTCAATCTTCGCCTTGATTTCATCAACGATTGGCTGTTTTAATTCAACCTTTGCCATAAGATATCTCCTTTCCTGGGCAGTCCCATATTTTTCCTGCCTGGGAAGTCTTACTTCAAAATAAGAAAACCTCCCTGCGTAAACACAGAGAGGTGAAATCATCAAAATAATTACATCCTTCCTCGGTAGGCGGTGTCCTTACGCCGAACGATCGGCACCTACTGTCTACGGCAGTATGGCTTGCTTTACAAACCAAAAAATATTTTAGCACATTTCAAAATATAAGTCAACACCCATTTTTCTAATATTTCCTCTTGCAATCCTGCCTAATATTTCTATATATTTCTACCATACAATTTACCCTAATATTTCCACAAATTCTTGATCTGCGGCACCACCTGTGACAGCTTCCATACTTTTTCACTGTTTTTGCGGCTGTTGGGATCATTGATAATCACCTGCCGGTCATCTTTCATTCCCGACAGAACCAGAAAATGTCCTGCTGTGGTAAAATCTCCCGGCCGCATGGCACAAATGATCACATGCCCCTCTTGAAGGGTCCGCCGGATCACCTCCTCATCGCAGGACATTTCTGTCCCGCTAAGTCCCAGCAGTGCCGCCCCGTCTGTCATTAACGACCATGCCGAGCCTTGTCCTTTTACATAAAATCCATTCTTTTGCGCCAGCTTTGCCACCTTCCATGGATTCCATTTGTCATTCTGAAAGGTATGGCATGCCACCATGGCAAGGCAGGTAGGACCACACCCCGTCAATGCCATAAAATCATTGCCGTATTTCCGGTATCCCCATCGTTCATCCCACTGCAGAAACAATGGCACACCACTTTCCTGATTGCCCACCAGATCAGAGGAGGTCAGACGAATCTTCTGTGCTTTTCCTGCCTGTTTGGGATAATCCTTCACAAACTGTCTCGTCTCCGGATTCTTTTTGGCCAGTTCGATCAACTGCTCCGGGTATTGTCCTTCTTTATCTTTCCAGAAATCATCCTGTCCCAGAGACGACAGGCTCTGACGAAACTGATCTATGCTCCGGGATATATTCCCCATATAATAATTTGTCGTCAAAAAACGTCCCCCCACCAGAACCAGAATGATTCCCAGGAGCCATTTTCTTTTTCTTCTCCTGTACTGTCTTTTCATTTTATATCATCTCCCATTTTTGCTTGAGTTACTTATAAGTTTAATGGGAGATGTCTGGGAATGCTTATGATTTTTCTAAACGATTTCTAATATTTCTCTGAACTTTGAGCTGGAACCTCAGTCTTATTTTACATTACGAAAGGGATGTGATAAGATGAATGCATTATCAACGAAAGGATCATACAAGCATGAACGAACCAGATAACATTTCCGGAGAGAAGCTTTCCTCTGCGGAAACCGACAATAAAAACAAAAAAGAGAAACATTTTTCTCTTGCGGATACACTTCAATTTCTCTTTCTGCTGGCTGTGATCGCCCTGATCATCTTTATCCGGCAGATGCCGCTTTTTACTGTAGACGGCCACAGCATGGATCATACCTATTCCCACGGAGATCTGCTGGTAGGCGAAAAAAATGCCGACATCAAGGCCGGCGATATCCTGATCATATACAGCGATGTGCTGTCAGAACGGATTGTAAAACGCTGCATCGGTCTGCCGGGAGACAAGGTCGAGATCCGCGATAACACGGTATATGTCAACGGCAAAGCATTAAAAGAAGATTATATTGCAGAACCGATGATCACAGAGGATCTGTCCATTACTCTGGCGGATGATGAGTATTTTGTTATGGGAGACAACCGGAATGACTCCACCGACAGCCGGGAGATCGGTCCGATTCCAAAGAACAAGATTCAGGCAAAGGTTAGCCACAATCTGACGAAGGAATATCACATCACAACGGCTCATCTGAAATGGTTCAAGCGCATTATCATTATTGCCGCTGCATGCTATATTATCTTTACGATCCTCGGAAGTTTTCTGTTTCCTTTGTTCCGGCGTAAGGATGAAAAAGGATCAGACTCCGCCACGGAAGAAGATACCGATTCCGGCGAAGATTCGGAATAAAGAAGAAAAAACCGGTACAGACAGCAGATGTTTTCCCATACATCTGCCGTCCATGCCGGTTTTATTATTTACTATATTTTGCGATGGTGTGATCTTTTTGCTAAGACCGCACCACAGATCCCTCTAAATTATTTCTTTACGGTAATGGCTTCCATTCCACCCATATATGGTCTGAGGGCTTCCGGAATCCTTACGCTGCCGTCCTCCTGCAGATTATTCTCCAGAAATGCAATGAGCATACGAGGCGGTGCAACTACGGTGTTGTTCAGGGTATGTGCGAAATATTTGCTGCCGTCCTCACCCTTCACGCGGATCTTTAAGCGGCGTGCCTGTGCATCGCCGAGGTTGGAACAGCTTCCGACCTCGAAGTATTTCTTCTGACGTGGAGACCATGCCTCAACATCAATGGACTTCACCTTGAGATCTGCCAGATCACCAGAGCAGCACTCCAGGGTACGAACCGGGATATCCAGTGTACGGAACAGATCCACCGTATTCTGCCACAGCTTGTCAAACCATGCCTTGCTCTCCTCCGGCTTGCAGACAACGATCATCTCCTGCTTTTCGAACTGATGGATACGGTAAACACCTCTCTCCTCGATACCATGTGCTCCTTTCTCCTTACGGAAACATGGAGAATAGCTTGTCAGGGTACGTGGAAGTGACTTCTCCTCCAGGATCGTATCAATGAATTTACCGATCATGGAATGCTCACTGGTACCGATCAGGTACAGATCCTCGCCCTCGATCTTATACATCATGGCATCCATCTCGGCAAAGCTCATAACACCTGTTACCACATTGCTCCGGATCATAAATGGAGGTACACAGTAGGTAAACCCGCGGTCGATCATGAAATCTCTCGCATAGGAGATCACTGCGGAATGAAGTCTGGCAATATCTCCCATCAGATAATAAAATCCGTTTCCTGCCACCTTACCGGCAGCATCCAGATCAATACCATCAAAACGCTCCATGATCTCTGTATGATAAGGCACCTCGAAATCAGGAACGACCGGATCACCAAACTTTTCGATCTCGACATTTTCGCTGTCATCCTTACCAATCGGCACACTTGGGTCGATAATGTTTGGAATGACCATCATGATCTTCTGGATCTTTTCCGCAAGCTCCGGCTCCTTTGCCTGCAGCTTTTCGAGACGAGGGGCGATCTCGGCAACCTCTGCCTTTCTCTGCTCTGCCTCATCCTTTTTGCCCTGTGCCATCAGGCCACCGATCTCCTTGGAGATCTTTTTGCGGCGGGCACGAAGCTCATCAGCCTCCTGCTGTGTCTTTCTTGCCTCTGCATCCAGAGCGATCACCTCATCCACCAACGGAAGCTTCTCGTCCTGAAACTTATTTTTGATGTTCTGTTTTACGATGTCAGGATTTTCTCTGACAAATTTCAAGTCTAACATGTCTTTTCTCCTTTATGATTTATTCGCTCAAAAAGCATTTTTCAAATACAACGTTTTTCATGGCTCCATAATATATGATGCCCTCAAACACATCGCATCCTATCTTTTTTGCATACTCCTCCTGAAGTCTGGTGTGGATGCCTCCACAGGTAACGGTAAGTCCCATCTCCTTTGCCATCTCCACAGTCTTTCGGAAGATCACAGTATCCTTTTCATTGATCATATGCTCACTGAAATATTCCCCGTGAAATTTAATGCCTGTCACCGGCAGACGGCGCATGGAATTAACCGCTGTGTGGTCTGCACCAAAACGGCTGATCACCACCTGGTATCCCAGATTGGTCAGATTGCGTATTGCTACCTCAAATGCCGTCGTGGCATCCGCAAAAAAACGCTCCGGAATCTCAAAAATGAAATCCTGCGGTTCGAGTTTATTTTGCTCCACAACAATGTTATGTATACGCTCCACAGCATGCCTTGTGGACAACTGGCTTGCTGTCATTTCCAGAGAAACCGGAATGACATGATTGCCCTTCGCTTTCCAGGCACCAATGTGATCCGCCACCTCCTGCAGCAGATAGAAACTAAACTCCTCCAACTGGGCACCACGTTCCATCAGATGCATGATCTGTGTATATTCAAAATACTGACCGTCCTTCATCAGAATCCTTGGGATCGCCTTGCATCCGATCACATGTTCCTTATCTCCCTTGATCCTTGGAAGATAACTGATCTCCACGCTATGCTCGTCCATAGCACGACGAATCTCGCCTGCCATTTCATCTTCTCTGGAAAGCTGCTCCTCCATGTCTTCTGTGTATATCGCATAATGGTTGCCCCGAAGTCCTTTAATGCTTCTGCGGGCAAGATCAGCCTTTTCCAGCATCTCCAGAAGCTCCTGATCCTCCTTCTGGATCAGATATACACCTACCGTGGAACCAAAGTCAATATTGTCATCCTCTGCCTCCACTTCCTGCTGATGACGCACCACAGCAGACATGGCATTAACCAGTTCCTTGTGTGTATCATACTGAAACAATACAACAAAATAGTCCCCGTCTACTCTCGCACACATTCCGTCCTTTGTCAAATGATTTAACAATACATCGGAAAATGCCTTAAGGATACGATTACTTACCGAAAAGCCATAATGGTGACTGAAACTCTGAAATTCATTGATATCTGCGCAGATCAGTGCATAATGGGAATCTTCTCTGCGGGATGTCAGAATCTTCTCTGCCTTTCTCAAAAAGGAAGCATACGGAAGTAAGCCGGTAATGGTATCCTCCGTCCTGGCTCTTGCCGAAGCTGCGATCTTTTTGAGTTTACCTGCAAGCTGGGTAATCTCCAACTCGGAATTTTTGACCTGTTCTGCCTTCACTGCATTCTGCCCGCTATCCGGAATAAGCCGGGTCAGACCGTAAACAACACTTCCGGATCCATCTTCCTTTTTCTCAGTAGACGAACTGATCTGAACCCTTTGATATGATCCGTTGCTGTTGATCACCCGAAAAGTATCCTGATGCGTGCCGGCAATAGAATCCCAGGAGTTTCTCATCTGTATAAATTTATCGACATCATCCGGATGGATGATCGCACGAATGTTTTCATCGGTAAACTGTCCCTCCAGTATCGACTCCGGAGAATAAGTCTCCCCCAGATCTCCGTCCCGGCGAAGAATCTGCTCATCCAGATCATAGGTCCAGATCGTTTCCCTCAACATCTTTGTAATGACATTGGAACGATGATTATTGTCTGCCAGTTCTGCCTCTGCCTGCTTTCGGGCTGTAATATCCACGATCACGCATAAATACACCGGCTGACCGTTATCATCATCGATCCGGGTGCCGTTAATATACGACCAGCGGATCTCCCCACTTTTGGCCATGATACGATATTCCATGGCAAGGGGACCTCTATTTTCAATAGCCTGTCGTATCACCATGCTCACCATATCCATATCCTCCGGATACACCAGCTCCGACGTATCATTGTGAAACTGCATACTATACTCCGACCGGCTGTAACCCGCCAAACGGAAAAATCCGTCATTGGCATACATGATCTTGAAATCATTTAACCGGACCTTGATCACGCCGCCCGGAATACTGTTGGCGATCAGATCCAGCTCCCGTTTCGCATTATAAACGTCCTGTAAATGACGTTTCGAACCGGATATATCCAGACCGGAACAATAATAGATCATACTCCCCGGTTTTGCCTCTCTTTTGGCACGAAATGACATCCATATGATCGAATCATCCTTACGTTTTGCCCGGAATTCCAGATGAATGCTGCCTCCCATGCTGACCTGACGTGCCATCAGCGCCTTCATCCTCTGCTTCTCCTCCGGAAGAGCCGGTCCCAGAACTCTGTTATCAAAACATTCCCGAAACTCCTCCGGGGTATACTGAAACATCTTGTAAAAACCGTCATTAGCATACATGATCTCCGGCTCTGCCTGCATTTTGGCGATCATCATCCCACACTCAGACATGCCTGCCAGACGTGCAAACTGCTCCTTATGCATTTCAAATCCACCATCTGTCGTACTTTCTGTATTAATTTCCATACCACACACCCCCTTCGTATTTTGTCCCTTTTACCTTAGGTGCAGTCAATCTTATCTCATAATACTTACCTATCTGACCGGCTATAGCTTTGCCGGACCATCACCAATCTGTACCACATAGAAATCCGCTTTATAACCGATTGCAGACTTATATGCTCTGCCGACCCGTTCAATAAAGGTATCCACCGCATCATCTTTTACAATGCTTACGGTGCATCCCCCAAATCCGGCTCCTGTCATACGGGAACCCAGAACACCATCGACCTTCCATGCCTCTTCTACGAGTGTATCCAGTTCTCTGCCCGTCACCTCGTAATCATCCCGGAGGGAAATGTGGGATTCATTCATCAGCTTTCCAAACAGTACAATATCGTCTGCCTTCAATGCCTCTACCGCCTTCACGGTACGCCGGTTCTCATATACCGCATGTTTTGCCCGTCTGCGGCGGACCGGATCCTTCACGGCGTCCCGTACTTCCTCAAACTGCTCCTCCGTCAGAGCTCCCAGGCTGTCCACCTGTCTTACCTTCCGGATCTCTTCCAACGCCTTCTCACACTCTGCACGGCGTTCATTGTACTTCGAATCTCCCAGACCACGCCGTTTGTTGCTGCAGGAGATCACGATCCTGGCTCCGTCTAACCTGATCGGCGCATATTCATAAGAAAGATCCGCCGTATCCAGAAAAATCGCGTGATCCCTTTTGCCCATGGCGATGGCAAACTGATCCATAATGCCACAATTGACACCATTGAAATGATTCTCCGAAAACTGCCCCAAAAGTGCCAGATCCTGATTGGAAATCCCCAGTTGAAACAGATCATTGAGAATATAGCCGGTCAGAATCTCCACCGAAGCAGAAGACGAAAGACCTGAACCATTTGGAATGTTGCCAGACAGCATCAGATCAATGCCACAGGGAAGCTCATATCCCTTCTCACGCAAAGCCCACATCACGCCCTTAGGATAATTGGTCCACCCGGCGTTCCTACGGGGTTTGAGATCATCCAGATCCGACTCGATCACAGGAAGATGTCCGAAATTCATAGAATAGAAACGAAGCTTGCGGTCATTTCTCTTGCGTACTGCACCGTATGTACCAATCGTCAGGGCACACGGAAAAACGTGTCCTCCATTGTAATCCGTATGCTCACCGATCAGATTCACACGTCCCGGTGCAAAGTAAACGGCGATATCGCCCTCTGCACCATATACTTCTTGAAATCTCTTGTAAATCCTTTCCTTCATGTGCGGCTCCTCCGTCATATTATGTAAATTACATTATATACTATTCACGGGTGGAAAACAAGAAGGAAGGATTGCTAAATCTTTGTAGTCTGTAGTAATTTAAAGCAGCTTTCATCCTGCCGTTATCCAGTCATTTAAATCTCTCCCTTTTCCCGTAGATACGCCAGAAATCCCTGGCACCCCTCCAGCACATCATCGTAGGTCGCATCAAAGTTTCCGGTATACCACGGATCTGCAATATCCCTGTCTGATCCGGCGAAAGACAAAAATTTATACACCTTTCCATCCGGATCTCCGTGCAGCATGCGGTGAAGATATTTCATATTGATCTCATCCATTCCGATAAAATAATCAAAATCATCATAATCATCAAATGAAATCTGCTTTGCTCTGTGAGGCACCAAAGGAATCCCCGCCTCTCGCAGCTTATTCACAGTTCCTCTGTGGGGAGGATTCCCGATTTCCTCCGTGCTTGTGGCAAAGCTGTCGATCATGAACCGGTCTGCCAGCCCAAGCTCCTTAACTTTATAGGTAAATACGCTCTCGCTCAGGGTTGATCGACAGATATTCCCCCAGCAGACAAATGCTACTCTGATCAATTTGTAATCCTCCGTTATCCTGCGTAATGTCTTACGCATTGTCTTTCTCAATTATAAAATAAAAAAATTTCAAAAAATATCAATGTCAATTTTAATATCCAATCCTAAAATAATCCAGATACGTCTTGTATCTATCCTGTGCTGTCAGGCAGGTATCTGTCAGATAACCTTTTTCCTCATCCCACTCTTTTGAGCATCCGTGTGATTGCTTTCTTAAAATTCATGTAATTGATAGTCTGTATCCTCATCAATGATCCGAAGCATAATTTCTGCAAACTGCGGATCAAACTGCTTTCCAATTCCTCTTTCGATCTCTTCCCGTACGATTTTCTGATCCAGACAATCCCGATAGCTGCGGTTTGATGTCATGGCATCATAAGCATCTGCAACTGCAATGATCCTGGAAACCTCAGAAATATCTTCTCCCTTCATATGATCCGGATATCCTGTTCCATCATACTTTTCATGATGCCACCTTGCCCCAACCATAATATCCGGAATTTCTGATATTTCTGAAAGAATTTCGCTGCCGATGACCGGATGCCTTTTCATTTCCGCAAACTCTTCATCCGTCAGACGTCCCGGCTTATTGATAATGGCATCTGCAACACCGATCTTACCCACATCATGCAACAGTGCCGCATATTCCAACTGTTTCAATGCCTGTCTGTCATATCCCAGCCTCTGACCGATCATCACAGAATATTTTGCAACTCTGGTGGAATGACCTTTGGTATACTGGTCCTTCGCCTCGATGGTTTTGCTCAGGATGTGTACCAGTTGATCCGAAATATGCTCCGTTTTTTCTATTCATACATATGCTGCCTCTTTAAGGGCTGTCGTTTGAAGCTGATACCCACAAGGCACACCCAGAAAACCAGATAAAACATAATATAAAAATAATGATAATATACGACCGGTGACATCCGGGTATAATATGCGGTTCGCCCATGGATCTGAAAATATTCATGGATCGGTGCCAGTCCAAAAACGATCCAATCCCCCACGGACAGGATCACCCCCAAAGCTCCCGCCAAATAATACGGCTTGTCCTTCATCCCCGTTAATCTGCCGACAAAATATCCAAACACGATCATATACAGATCAAATGCCAGAATGAGCAGATAAAAAAAACCGTTATAAAATCGCGGATCCGTTGAAATGCTGTATCCGATCAGAGAAACATTCCACAAAGTGGCTGCAATACCCATCAATAATATTAAATAATTCTTTCGTTTATCGTTAAATACATTTGACCGGTAAAAGGATACCGTCGCCACTGCACATAATGCTGCGCTGACCGCCAGCATCGCCACTGTGATCATACCTGTTGTCATTGGTTTCTCCTTTTGAATATATTCTAATTTGCACGGTTAAATATCCCGTTTACATTTTATTACAACAAAACGGCATCCGCAACTGATAAATCGCGAATGCCGCCTATTTATTACTATACTATGGCAAAATTGCTGGTTTTTGTTTATTACAGAAAAGTCATCTTCATTATTTTAATACTATATCACGGATGACCGGTGTGCCGCTTCCGCCGCCAACACCACAATTCAGGGTAATAGTCTTTCCGGCAGCCCAGTTACCATCCCAGCCTGGGTTGCTGATGCGGTAACGGTTATCACCAAGATCCTCGCACTCGCCGCTCCACATAGATGTGATCTCACGATCCAGAGTAAACTCAACGGTCCAGCCGTTTGTAAAGCTTACGCCGGAATTGTTTGTCAGGGAGATCTGTGCGATTCCGCCGCTGCCCCAGTCGCTGGTAAGCTTCACGCTTCCTGTTACCTTGCCGTCGCCAGCCGGTGCTGTTGTAGGTGCAACAGTCGGCTCTACCGTCGGTGCCACAGTTGGTACCGGCGTTGGTGCAATTGTAGGTGCTACGGTCGGTGCAACCGTTGGTGCTACAGTAGGTTCTACGGTCGGTGCAACCGTTGGTACCGGCGTTGGTGCAACCGTTGGTTCTACAGTAGGTTCCGGTGTCTCGCTACCATTTCCTGCAATGGAAAGCTTCACGATCTTTCCACCATTCCATACAGACAGGCAGAGATATGTCACATTGGAATTGTCCTTAATGTTCATAGATGCTTTCAGCTCTTTGACGGTATATGTTCTGGTGATCTCCTCTGCAGCATTGCCTGCAGCGGAATAATTATCACCGTTCTGCCACTGGCCATCTACCGATGCTCCCCAACCGAGAATGCCCCAGTTTCCATGAGAAGGGTCTGTGCAGGTATACACAACAGTTACAATATCATCATCAGCTGCATCCATCAGCCAGGATGCATCATTGGTTGCATAAGTGGATGCCAGATTAGATACGATCACCTTTTCTCCTGTGATCACCGGTGTCTCTGTCGGTTTTACTGTCGGTGCAACGGTCGGCTCTGCCGTTGGTACTTCTGTCGGTTTTACGGTTGGTTTTACAGTTGGTGCTGCTGTCGGTTTCGCTGTTGGTGCCTTTGTCGGCTTTACCGTCGGTGCAGCTGTTGGTTTTACAGTCGGCGCAACGGTCGGCTCCTCTGTTGGTGCAGCCGTTGGCACCGTTACATTTCCGTCAATTCCGGTTACTTCGAAGTTCATCTTGACGGTATTGATTGTCTTATAATTTGCATTATTAAAGTATGCCTTATAATTTGAATTTTCTACGGTCACATTATTTACGTGGGTATTGGCCCATACATTAATAAATGAGAAGTTAAAGACCGGACATACCAAGCCATCATCAGATGCCTTCTGCGATACATCATAGGTAAAGGTATCGTTTTTCATGGTATATTTCTGACCATTGATCTCAAAGGATTTTACCTTCACGGTTGCCTTATTAAATACAGAGGCCTCATCATCTGCCACATTGATGTCCTTAATGTAGAGGGATCCAATGTTCTGCAGCTGGCTCTTGGTGGCTTCCAGAGACAGGGAGAAGTCTCCGCCGCCGGAATAAATATCAACATACTCATCACTGATCACAGACTGCCAGCTTGCGGTTTCCAGCAGATACATTTTAGCTCGTACATATTCTGCCTTTGGCACTGTCACCTGACAGGCTGCCTTGTATCCCAGAGGCACAGACGCTGTAATGGTGCAGGTTCCTGCTCCAACTGCGGTTACCTGTCCCTTGGAGTTCACAGAAGCAACGCTCTCATCGCTGGAGCTCCACACAACCTTATCCTTACTGTCGGCCGGTGTCAGCGTCGCAGTGAGCTGCTGCTTCTCGTCTCCAATATGAATCGTCAGAAAAGATTTATTCAGTGTAATTCCCGTTGCCGTTGCAGACTGATCTCCGCCATAGATCTCCATCATAGCATCCATCAGCTCCTGATGAACTACCTTATTGGTATAACGGTCAATGATCGCAAATCCATATTCTCCGTTATAACCATTGTCCCATGCAACCGGGATCATACCATACTGCTTTGCATAGTAGCAGACCTTCTGATAATATTCCGCACGGCAGATCTTGTTCTGGCTGTCATAATTTTCTTTATTGATGGCACCAAACTCTCCAATAACCACAGGGTATCCCTGAGAAACAAATTTGGTGTTCATTTTTTTGAACTGGGATGCCATATAAGACTCATCACCCCAGCTTGCTTTTTTGGATGCATTTGTGACACTGTCACCCCACTGGGTCACAGATCCGGACTCCGTACCACAGAAATCCCATGGATCATAATAATGAACAGAGATCATAATTCGTTTCTGTCCGGATGCGATATTAGAAGAAAGATAATTATCTGTCGGCATTTCAAAGCCGTAATCCCCTGCCGTATAATCAATGTTTGTGTTCCATCCCGGGATCAACAGCCATCTCTGGTCATTGTTGCCGCCGGACCTACGTACGGTATCCACAAAAATCTGATTGTACGCATTTATGTTTGCATAAGCACTTCTGCCAGGGGTTCCATAAGTTCCGTCAAACTCCTCGTTCATGGACTCAAAGATCAGATGCTCGTCATAATTTTTGAAACGATCTGCAATCTGCTCCCAGCATGCTTTATATTTCGCTTTAATCTTTGTCTGGTCACCACTTCCGCACAACAGCCATCCGCCATTCACTGTGGTGTAGCCGTCCCCATGCATATTTACAATAGCATACATATCATTGTCTACACAATAATCCACTACCTGCTGCACACGGTCAAGCCATGTAGAATCAATCTTGTATCCGTTATTGTCATCGATCATACTCAGATATGACACCGGAATACGGATTGATTTGAAGCCGGCATCCTTCGCTGCAAGGACCAGATCCTCCGTGAGCTTCGGATTGCCATAGGCTGTTTCGTTTGGAGTGCCTGCACTTGCGGCCTCCAGTGAGTTTCCGAGATTGTACCCGACCCCCATCGCCTCCGTAATCTGCGACTGGTTCAGGTTCTGAAAGCTGCTTCCGGCAGCTTTTGCTGTTTTCGCCGTCATATTTGGGAGCGACAGCGAGGTTGCCACCATTGCCATACTCAGGACAATGGCCATTGCTTTTTTTCGTAAAGCCATAAAAGTCTCCTTCCCGGCTGATCAGAATGAAATTTCCGGCCGCAACTGTCCAAAAAACAGGACAGAACAAACGATAAAAAACAATTATAAATCCCCACAAAATATAAATTGTTTTTCATAATCATTTCTTATTTTTGGCTCAGAAAAAAGACATCTTTTGTCCCCACAAAAAATGTCTTTCCACATCCTAATCACGCCCAATACATTACTGAAACAACTCCCCCACAGAGTTGTTTCTTTTGCTACAAAAATTATATTATCATCCTTCTCCAAAATATGCAATACGATTTTACAAATTTTATGTACAATTTTTACAAAATGTGTTTTGCAATCATCATATTATTGTGCATAATTTACTCTTTGAGTTTTTAAAAATAAAAGAGTATTTTCTTTCTTTACAGAAAGGTTAGAATTTTTTTTAATTTGCGATTGAATATCAACAAATAATTCTGTATCATAGAAGTAACTAATTACGAATGAGAGCGTGTAAGGCATGAGCAAAATAATTGAAAACATTTTTTATAAGCAGCGGGCAGACTTCTACCGGGAATACAAGAACCGCAACAAACGTTTTACCTTTCCGGAGGATGTCACCATAACAAAAGGGATTCCCTATGCTCCGGATGGTATCAAAGCACATCGTCTGGACGTGATGGAACCGTCAGGCGCTGCTCCGGCTAAGGGGTGGCCGGTGATCATCAACGTCCACGGAGGCGGTCTGCTTCTTGGCAGCAAGGAGTTTAACCAGTATTTCTGTGCCAGACTCTGCACTCTGGGTTATCTGGTCTTTAATGTGGAGTACCGGCTGATCCCGGACTGCACGATCTACGATCAGATCAGCGATGTTTTCCGGGCAATGGATTTTATCCAGAAAAGCCTGGACAGATATCACGGCAGCTCTGCAGATATTTACGCCGCAGGAGACAGCGGCGGTGCCTGTCTGCTGGTATATACCGCAGCAGCACAGCGCAATTCGAGGATTGCAAAGGCTGCCGGCGTGATCCCTTCGACATTACCTCTGAAGGCACTTGGTCTGATCAGCGGCATGTTTTATACGAATAAATTCGATCAGATCGGACTTTTTATGCCAAAATACCTTTTCGGACCGAAATACCGCCGCTCTGCATTTGCACCAT
>OIYT01000776.1_pt1 | contig 27021 bp, 21 predicted proteins | sample 1588201 | NCBI WGS metagenome assembly OIYT01 (sample SAMN03283260) | human gut metagenome | biome: human-associated habitat; material: feces | host: Homo sapiens | place: USA | collected 2013
GACTTCAACGTATATCTTGTTCTTCCGTCTGCCGCGTACATTAGTACTACCGGCTCGGTATACCAACCGACCCTTGATACGCCTCTACTTCCGACTGCAATGTATATCTTGTTCTTCCGTCTGCCGAGAGCAAAATTCCCAAATGTTTAAACACTTCATAATTTATTCTTTAAATTTATTTTCCTCATCCTTTCGCTTTGTAGATTTTTAGCTTTTATTCCAAATATATCTTACAACCAAAAACGGTTTAAACATTTCGTTTAAACCGTTTCACATTTTAAATCTTATTCCACTTCATATTCGACCGTGGCAAGTTCATTCATTTCGATGTCATACAGAGTTGCCGTAACAGTTCCGCTCGGTGTAAAATCCTTTGGATTCATCACTCTATATTCACCTGCACCGTTTGTGATTACCTTTCTGTCTCCGACATTATCTCCGCACTTAAATCTGACTATATAAGAAGCTTCTTCCGTAACGGTAATATAAACACTGCCGTCTTTATAAGTAATACCATACTCCCAATCTTTCTTCGGCAATGTAATCTTCACATTACCATATTCAGAGGTATATAGCTCATATCCTTCTTCTGTCATTGTCGACGGTTTTGTATACTTTTTTGTCCACACCGATTCGTCCGATAAATTTGGGATTGTTTTTTCTTCCGTTACATTCGGATAACCCTCAAGCGAACGAATAATTTTTCCGCTTTCGGTCAATGTCGGGTCTTCAGATATGCTCCAAGCACCCCACCAATGAGCATAAAGCGTCACATCATCGCCTGAAATTTCTTCAAAGTTTTCAACTTTTGTTCCGCCGACTTTTTCGGTGTACCAACCGCCAAACGCAAAATTATTTCTTGTCAAATCTGATCTCACAGTGGCTATGCCCTTCAGCGATCGTCTTACCGATGGTAATATCAAAGTCGGGGAATACACTTGCGATCCCTCTGTCGCCGTTCATGGCAATATCGCAGAGCGTGGCAATCTCTTCGTCACTGCATCCGGCTTTTTTCCAGCCATCGACAAGCGGGCAGTAATGGAAATCGAGATAGTATGCGTCATCCGTGTCTTTTACGCATTCCATTTCAAATATTTTTCTGCCGTTGCCATTGGGCTCGGCAAATTCGCGTTTGAATGACTTGAGATCCTCGCCCCCTACCAGCTCCTTAAAATCTTCGCCAGTTAGGTAGCCACAGCGGAAGGTCGCATTATAGCCAATCTCTTTCCAGTCGAGGCCTTGTTTCTTGGCCTCATCCAAAAGATAATACAGCCATTTTGCACGGTGAGCAAAGGCATCCCGCAAATCATTTATCTTATCATTGTCAGTATTTTTTGCAACGTTAACAATTTTAGATTCCATATCTTGACTCCCATTAACCGCCTAAATAGGCTTTTTTTACAAGGTCGCTCTTTATTAGATTTTCGCCTGTGTCCGTAAGGGCGATCTTACCGCTTTCAAGGACATACCCCCGGTTGGAGATCTTAAGTGCCTGCTTAGCGTTCTGTTCAACAAGCAGAATCGTGGTCCCAAGCTGGTTGATTCTTTTTATGAGGGAAAAGATATCTTGAATGATCAAAGGGGCAAGACCGAGAGACGGCTCATCAAGTAAAAGAAGTTCAGGGTTGGTCATTAACGCTCGTGCGACTGCCAGCATCTGCTGTTCGCCTCCCGAAAGAGTGCCGGCAGGCTGGCTGATCCGTTCTTTGAGTATGGGAAACAGGGTAAACGCCTGCTCCATATTCTCTTCTTTCTTGGCGGCGGATTTAACGGTGTATGCACCCATATCCAGGTTTTCATAAACCGTCAGCCGGGGAAACACCTGCCGACCCTCAGGTGAAAGAGTAATTCCTTTTTTCACAATGAGCGACGAATCAATATTTGTGATATCCTCGCCCTTGAAAACGATGTTGCCGCTGGCAGCCCTTACCAGGCCTGTCATCGTGTTCATCGTGGTGCTCTTTCCCGCTCCGTTGGAACCGATCAGCGTTACTATTTCGCCCTTTTCCACAGTCAGGGAAATTCCGCGGATCGCTTTGATGGCACCATAATTTACATGGAGATCCTTGATCTCAAGAAATGCCATTACTCACCATCCTCCTTTCCCAGATACCGGCAGTTGGATTATATATTCCGGTGATCACATTGAAAAATGTAGTTTTGCCGGCACCGTTGGGACCGATGAGACCCACGATCTTGTTTTCTTCCACCTCAATGCTTACATCAGATACGGCAACCAGACCGCCAAACTGTTGTGTCACATGTTCTGTGGTCAGAATGTTCATTTTCCGGCACCTCCCTCTTTGGCCTTCTGCAGACCGAGACGCTGCCTGACATGTCTAAGATTTATGCCGCCCAAAAGGCCATCGGATTTGACCAGTACCATTACCACCAGGATGACACCGTAAATGATCTGTCTGTAATCCATCAGTTCACGCAGAAGCTCCGGCAAGGCAGTCAGCACAACCGCGCCAAAAATTGATCCCGGAATACTGCCCAAGCCACCCAGGATCGTCATGCTGAGAATCTGTGTAGAAGTATCTCCAGCAAAGGACGTTGGGTCAATATAGGACATGTAATGAGCGTAAAAAGCACCGGCAAGGCCGGCTATGGCCGAGGAAATGGCGAAGCAAAGCAGCTTATATTTGAAAACATTGATGCCCATGGCCTCCGCCGCCACGCTATCACCCTTAATTGCCAGAAGACAGCGTCCGGGGCGAGAATTGATGAGGTTGTCTACAACGATCATGGTAAGAATAGCAATCACCAAGATCAAATAGTATTTTGAATTGATGCTTTCAAAGCTGTACCCGAAAATTCTGGGAGGGGGGATAGCAGGAATTCCGAGCGGTCCTCGGGTCAGGCTGATCCAGTTTAATTCCACCAGCCTTGCGATCTCACTGAAAGCCATCGTTGCAATGGCTAGGTAATTGCCGCTGAGGCGCATGGTCGGCATACCCAACAGAAGGCCAAACAGCGCAGACACTACGATCGCGCACATGGCAGTGCCGAGAAAGCCCATCCCAATGCGGGTGCCCAGGATTGCCGCAGTATATGCGCCGATGCCGTAAAATGCAGCGTGACCTAGAGTTACCTGTCCCATAAAGCCCGTGATGAGGTTCAAAGAAATGCTGAGCACAACGAAAATGATGCAAAGAATGCCAACATTTACAAGGTAGGGAGCTGGGAATAGCACAGGGTAAAGGGCGGCAAAAGCAAAAAACAGTGCAATTACAAGCTTTTCATGCCGTGCCCACAGTTCAACAATTTTTGCCCACATATGTACTGCCCCCTTACACTTTTGTAGCGATCTTCTTACCCAACAGACCTGCGGGCTTGAAAATAAGGACGATAATGAGGATGGCAAACGCAATGGCATCACGATATCCGGAGCTGATATAACCCGCCACGATCGTCTCCACTAGGCCAAGGAGGATCCCGCCCAGCATTGCGCCGGGAAGTACGCCTACACCGCCAAGAACCGCCGCAGCAAAGGTCTTCATGCTTATGGCACCCGACATCGCAACATCCACGGACTCATAGTACATTCCAACAAGCGTTCCGGCGATGGCGGCAAGCATGGAGCCGATAAAGAACGTCAGGGTAATGATCATGTTTACGTTAATCCCCATCAAGCGGGCAGCGTTCACATTCTGTGCCGTCGCGCGCATGGCATTGCCCAGCTTGGTCTTGTAGACCATAATGGACAGCACCACCATGAGAAACAGTGCCACGCAAAGTATGATTATCTGTAGATAGGTAATGATCACACCGTTGATATTAAACTTGCCGAGGTTAAAAACCTTTGGGAAAAGCTTGGTTTCCGTACCGAAGAAAACCAGAACCGAGTTGTTGATTATCTGAGAGACACCGATCGTACTGATAACGGCCGCGATACCGGGGCCATTCTTTTTGCGGATGGGACGGATAGCGAATCTATCCATACATGCACCAAGTGCACCTGTCAGCAGAACACTTATAAACATGGAAACAAAGAAGTTTCCTGTTGCAGAAAGGGTAAGCACGGTGATATAGGCACCAAACATATAGAAGGATCCATTGGCAAAGTTCGTGAGCTCAAGCACACTGAAAACCATGGAAAATCCTATGGCAACCAATGAATATGTGCTGCCTATAGTCAGGCCGTTTACAACCTGTTGAAGAAACATGCGATCTCCCTTCTCCAAACCAAAACAGGATAGATTTCTCTATCCTGTTTTGATTAGTGGAATGTCTTATTTGTATTCGATGAACTGTCCGTCCTTAACAATCATGGGGAAGCAAGGCTTCAGGGGATCGCCTTCAGGAGTCATAGTGTACAGACCGGAACAACCGCGGAAGTCGACCATGCCAAGCAGCCAGTCTCTGATGCCAGCTCTATCGGCACCAACATCCTTGATCGCCTCAGCGAACATCATGATCACGTCATAAGAGCCCATACCGAACTGATCAATGGGGGTGCCGTATTTCTTCATATATGCCTCATCAGCCGCACGGTATACGGGATCATCACTGCCGGGAATGAAGCCGCTCATGAGGAACAGGCCTTCAGCATCTTCACCCAGAAGATCGATGAATTCGTCTTTCAGGACGGAGGAGGGCGCAACATACTTCGCATCAAGCTCCAAGCTGTGTGCCTGCTTGATGATTTTCGCCGCATCGTCATACATGGCAACCAGGAAGAATGTATCAACACCCGCAGCCTTGACCTTGGAGATCAGAGGAGAAAAGTCCTTCGTCTGGCCAACGATATACGGCTCGCTCACTGCAACTACGCCGCCCTTTTCCTCAAAGCCCTTGGTAAATACATCGTTGATCGTCATGCCCCAGTCATTCTGAGCATAAATGATGCCCACAGTCTTAGACTTGAGAATATCAGATGCAAAACGAACATATTCGCCCGTCTCGATATCCTGCGTTCTGGTGGCACGGAAGATGAAATCATTATTCTTGGTCAGATCCGGATGAGAAGACGTGGGAGAGATCATGGGGATCTGAGCCTTCTCAAAAATGGGAGCGGCTGCCATGGCGCAGGTGGAAGAGAAGGGGCCGCATACGCCGAGAACGGATTCGTCTGCGATAAGCTTATTTGCAATGTTAACGGTCTCTTTGGGGTCATTTTTGTCATCGTAAACTTCAATAACGATCTTACCACCATTAACGCCGCCGGCTTCGTTGTAGATCTCAGCCATCAGCTCCGCCGCATTTCTCAGAGAAATGCCATACTGGGAGGAATCTCCGGTCAAAGGCCCAATCGATGCGATTTTATACACAACTTCTCCGGGAGCTGCTTCCTGAGCGGAGTCTTTTCCGGCAGGGGCATCCGCCTTGCCGCAGCCTGTTAGAATGCTGGAAATCATGGTCAGCGCAAGAGTTAAGCACAGGACTTTCTTTGTTCTTTTCATGGTGTTCCCTCTCATTCATCTTTTATTTTTACAGCCATCCAGACTGTGGTGGACTTTTGTGCATTGGGCGATTCCTGTTCTATTTATACAACAGAGATTTGTTTTGATAAATTTCTTTTTTTGTCTTGCTTTTCTATGTAAGATACTTTAGTATGATTACTGGTATTACCAACTTCAATATAACAGCACCTCACATATTTGTCAACAAGAAAAAGTAATTTCAATTTAATATTTTTGTGCAATCTGTTTTAATCAGCGGCCTGGTACATGAAATTACATGGTTTGCCAGGTTTGCACCGCAAGCTACCTGTATCTGATGTCGATTTCTCCGGCAAAACAATCCTGGAGCATTTACGCATGGGATCATATCGAGAAAAGCTGTAGGTGACAACTGCGCAATACGAAGATCTCCGAATTTTTCCGCGTAAATACTCCCACTTCAGCGTACTTTGCGGTGCTGTTTTTGAATTTAACATTGCACCATCTCCATGAAAAGTTTATAATGCCATTATCACTATTTGCTCCTGATATTCCCTGCCAGTTGCGCTGCCAAAAACCACAACCGCACTATTAGGTGGATCTATTAAAGTGTTTTATCGAGTTGAGTATTGGGAAGCACAGATTGACTGCTTTGCTGAGTGTCCGCATCTGTTTAATGTGCATTTGATACGTCATTTTTTATAAAATGAAGAGAATTTAGGGAGGTTGATTTTTTGAGAAGGAATGATAACAGCAGAAGAAATCAAATATACAATTCGATTTTGGAAAGCATTTTGAACCTTGAATTTCAGCCCGAGCAAATTATCAGCGAACCTTATCTCATCTCCAAACTCAATTGCAGCAAAACACTTGTCCGCGAAGCGCTGGTCTCCCTGTGCGATGACGGCGTTTTAAAAAGTATTCCTCGCTGCGGATATGAAGTTATTCGGCTGACCCGCGAAGACGTTGAAGATATGATCCAGTTAAGATATATTCTTGAGGGTGGATTTTTACTTTCTTGTATTGACACCATAACAGAGGCGCAGATTGAACAGCTACGAAATATCGATGCATCCTATTCAGCAGAAGATGATATTTGGAAAAACTGGGAAACAAACTCCAACTTTCACTTGCAGCTTCTTGCATTATCCAGAAACAGTTGTGCATATTATGAACTAAAGCGAGTTCTAAGCCGTCTCAAAAGAGCCTATGCGCAATTCTATTGGGGCAAATGGGGCGCAACAGAATGCAGGGGCAGTGATGAAGAATTACATCAACAAATCATCAACAGTCTTGCGAAAAGGAATCCGATATCCATGCTTGAAGCACTTCGCATGGATCTTAACAACTTTGGAAATATAACTTGTCATATTCAGGATGCCTTTGCCTACCTGAGAAAGTAAAATACCTCCGTTAGAAAACCTCCTGTAAAGGAGGACCGCCTTATTGCTATAACGCAGTTGTTCCTCCGGAACCTCCTTACACTATGTTATGCGCACATCCTGGCTGTGATCGAAGGGTCTTAGCCCAAAGCAGACCCTGAAAACGCAGATCCCCTTCGGGGTTTTGCCCGGTGCCGGCAGAAAAAGAGTTCCGTTTTTGCCGATCATGGCAAAGGCGGAACTCTTTTTTGGCATTTTTTGATCCGGACGTGCGGCTCGGCGGCGTTACCGCATCAGCTCCGACAGAACGCGGAACAGCTTCGGCAGGTCCAGCGGCTTGGCAATATGGCCGTTCATCCCGGCATTCAGCGCGTTTTTCCGGTCATCCTCAAAGGCGTTGGCCGTCATGGCCACAATGGGGACGCTGGCCTTCTCCTTGTCCGAAAGGGCGCGGATACGGCGGGTGGCCTCATAGCCGTCCATCACCGGCATCTGTATATCCATCAGGATCAGATCGTACCGGTCCGCAGGGGCATTCTCCACTTTTTCCAGAGCGATCTGCCCGTTTTCCGCCGTGTCCACCTCGAAGCCGGCCTCCTGCAAAATGGTGGAGGCGATCTCCAGATTCAGCTTGTTATCCTCCACCACCAGCAGCTTCTTTCCGGAGAAATCCGGTCCTTTTTCTGCCACAGCCGACGCATCCTCCGCGCCGAAGGGCTTCGCCAACACGCTGCGCAGCTCGGACATAAAGAGCGGTTTCGCACAGAAGGCCGTCACACCGGCCTCCTTCGCTTCCGTCTCGATATCCGTCCAGTCATAGGCGGTGAGAATGATGATGGGCGTCGCATCCCCGATGATTTTGCGGACCTGACGCACCACCTCGATGCCGTTCATATCCGGAATCAGCCAGTCGATGATGTAGACGCTGAAGGCGTCCCCCTGCTCCATGGCGTCCTTGGCCCGGATGACCGCCTCCTTGCCGGAGATGGTCCAATCCGGCCGCATCCCGATGGACCGCAGCATCTTGCTGACGTTCAGACAGGTGCCGGTATCGTCATCCGCCACCAGGGCACGGAGACCCTCCAGCTGGGCGATCTGCTTCGGCTCCTGCTTCTCTCCGCTGACGGGGAACCGCAGTGCCACCACGAATTCCGAGCCCTTCCCGGGCTCGCTCTCCACGGTGATGGTCCCCCCCATCATATCCACAAGGCTCTTGGTGATGGACATTCCCAGACCGGTGCCCTGGGTCTTGCTGACGGTGGAGGTCTCCTCCCGGGAGAACTGCTCAAAGATATGCTTCCGGAACTCCTCACTGATGCCGATGCCGTTGTCCCGGATATGGAATTCATAGTCCGCATACCCCTTCGGCGCGGTGGGCTTCTCCACGATCCGCAGGCTGACCATACCGCCGGTGGGCGTGAATTTCACGGCGTTGGACAGGATGTTCAGCAGGATCTGGTTGAGCCGCATGGGGTCGGCAATGACCTGCTCATCCACAACATCGATGGTATCGATGAACAGGGACAGCCGCTTGGCAACGATGTTCGACTGAACGATGTCCCGGATGTCATGCACCAGATCCGGCAGATACACCGGCTTTGTCTCCAGGGTGACCCGACCGCTTTCGATGCGGCTCATATCCAGCACATCGTTGATGAGGGACAGCAGATGCTGGCTGGCGGTGGAGATCTTTTTCAGGTAATCAATGACCTGATCCCGGTTGTCAATATGGGTGGCCGCCAAAGAGGTGAAGCCGATGATGGCGTTCATCGGTGTGCGGATATCGTGGGACATATTGAACAGGAACTCCCGCTTGGCGCGGTTCGCCGCCGCCTCATGGCGGACGGCAAGCTCCAGCTCGGCATTCTTCTGCTCCAGAGATTCCTTATAAGCCTGCTCGGACTTCTCCTGCCGGAGCTGGAATTTCCGGGCGGTGCTCCAGCGGAGCCCCAGGACCAGCACCAGGATCAGGATATATGCAGCCAGAGCCATCGTCAGGTTCGGCGAGGTGGCGCTGTCGATCTGCCTGGCGGGAACGTATGCGTAAAGATAGTAATTCCGTCCGTGGCTATACATGCCGTAGTACTGCCCTAAACCATTTCCGACGTTCACAAATGTCAGCTTTTCCGACTGATCGCCCTTTCGGATCGACTGGATCAGCCGATCGTCGGAAACGTCCTTTCCGATGAGCTCCGGGTCATTGGACGCCTCCACCCGGCTCCCCTTTACCACAAGGAAGGTTGCCACGGTGTCGACGTCATAGCCGTTCAGCAGAGTCTGGACGGACAGGACGGACTTCTGGGAAAAGGACGCCTGCGTATGGCGGTAGGCCAGCACCGCGCCGGTGTTATTGGCGCAGCTATGTACAGCGATATCGGCAGAGGAGCCGTCCTCCAGATATACCCGCTTCACATAGGTCTTCTGGGGATGGTCGATGACGTCAAGGACCGGCGCCCGTTCCAGGTTGGTCCGGAGCCGGGCATAGCCGATGCCGTGCTCCGTGTACTCGCACACCACGTTCCCCTGCTGATCCAGTACGGAAATTCCTGTAAGCCACAGCTTGTCGGCATACGCCTCCAGCTCCGCCTCGCTGCAGTCCAGAGAGATCTCCTCCAGCGTCCGAATGACGGTACTGCCCCGCATCAGGCTTTTGGCGACGGCAATATTGTTGTAGTTCACATAGCTGTCCGTCTGATCCTTGATAAATTCGACTGTGGTCGTCAGCCGTTCCTCGCACCGGCGGATATCCGCCTTGTGGGAGGAGGTGTACACCACGCTCAAAGCAATGATCCCCACCGCAAGACAGGCATACCAGAACCTTGCGCTGAACATGCTCTGTGTTTTTTCATTGCTCAAGGCTCTCTACCTCCAGATAGGTTTCGGGGTTCTCCAGATATCTGCCGAGGATCTCCTGCAGAGTGCCGTCCTGCCGCATCTGGGCAAAGGTCTCCGTCAGTCTTTGGGCCAGCCCCCGGTTATCATTGTTGGAAAAGGCGACGCCGATCCCGGTGACCAGCAGGGGCTTGTCCAGAATACGGAACTCCGCCCCGTAGTCCTCCATATATTGCAGAATGGCCATCTCATGGGTGGCAACAGCGTCCACATAGCCGCAGTCCAGCGCGGCGTACTGCACGCCCCGGTCCTCCAGGCTGATGATGGCCCCGAACTCCGGGATATCGGCGATCCGGTGGTGGAGGAACAGATCCTCCGGCTTTCCGGTGGACTGCACGGCGATGGTCTTTCCGGCCAGATCGCCCATGGTGTAAATATCGCTGCCCGCATCCACGGCGATCACCTGACGGCTGATCGCGTAGGGCCCGGCCCACTGGTAGTCACACTCCCGGCCGCTCATGGAGAAGCAGCCCCAGATGCAGTCGATCTCGCCGCTGTCCACCAGTGTTTTCTTCTGTTCCCAGTCGATGGTGGTGAACACCGCCTGATATCCCATCCGCCGGAAGGCCTCCGTGGCGATCTCCACATCGATGCCGGTGGGGTCGCCGTTATCGTCCAGATAGACGTAGGGCGGGTAGGTATCGCTGCCGATGATGATCTCGGGGAGTGCGGGTTCCGGCTGCTGTGCGCCGCAGCCGCAGAGCAGCCCCACGGACAGCAGACAGGTCAAAAAAAGTGCTGTGATGCGTTTCATGTATCTCGTTTTCCTCAGTTTCAAAGCAATTCCCGCAGCGTTTCCCGCAGGATCTCCGTATTGATGGGCTTGGCGATATGGCCGTTCATTCCCACGTTGAAGGCCTTCTGCCGGTCCTCGGCAAAGGCGTTGGCCGTCATGGCCACAATGGGGATCCCGGCCTTTTCCTTATCCGGCAGACCGCGGATCGCCAGCGTCGCCTGATAGCCGTCCATATTGGGCATCTGTATGTCCATCAGGATCAGGCCATAGGTTCCGGCCGCCTCATGCTGATACCGGTCCACGCAGTCGGCGCCGTCCACGGCCCGATCCACTGTAAAGCCCATATCCTGCAAAAACGCGGTGGCGATCTCCGCGTTCAGGTCATTGTCCTCCGCCAGCAGCAGCCGCTTCCCGGTGAGGCAGCGGTCAGGCTGCTCCTCCGTCCCGGCGGGCTTCTTCTCACAGTGCGCCTGATCCGCCAGCTTATGGGTCAGCGTCACGGTGAATTTCGATCCCTTCCCCTGCTCGCTTTCCACGGTGATCGTGCCGCCCATCAGCTCCACAAGGCTCCGGACGATGGGCATACCCAGTCCGGTTCCCAGCACTTTGCCCGCAGTGGTGTTCCGCTCTCTGGAGAAGGGCTCAAACAGGTGAGGCAGAAACTCCCGGCTGATGCCGATGCCGGTATCTGCTACCTCGGTACGCAGCGTCACATGCCCCGGCTGAGCGCAGGGCAGCTCCTCGGTGGTGACCGTGATGGTCCCGCCGGGTGGGGTGTACTTGACGGCGTTGCTGATCAGGTTTGTAAAGAGCTCCTGCAGCTTTGTAACGTCGCATAGAATATCCAGATTCGTCGCCTTCTGCACTCTGGTCAGCGTCAGATTCTTTTTCCGGGCCTCCCCCTGGAAAACGGCCACGATCTTGCCGACGACATCTCCCACGCGGTTGTAGTCTTCATTCAGTTCCAGCCGCCTGCTCTCGATCTTCGTCATGTCCAGCACGTTGTTGATGATGGACAGCAGCAGGCTGCCGGACTCCTCGATCATCTCCTGATAGTGGAGCAGCTTGGGGTCCGTCAGTTCCTTCCGCATCAAGTGCGCGTAGCCCAGAATGGCGTTCATGGGCGTGCGGATGTCATGGGACATATTCAGCAGGAAGGCGGTCTTGGCCTCGTTGGCCTTTTCCGTCGCCTGATAGGCGATCTTCAGCTTCTGGCGTTCCAGCTCCTGCCGCTTTTCCTTGGTGACGTTTCTGGTCACATAGAGGATGTTGGTAACCTGTCCGGCTTCATCCCGCCGCTTTTCGATAAATCGGGCCATGTACCAGTTGCCGTTGGTGGCTAAATAGTCCATACCCACCGTATCGGTATCCGCCAGCCGGTCCGGCACCGTGGACAGGTCGAAGAACTGCCGGACCGCCATCCGGTACTCCGGGTCCACAAAGGTGCTGCACAGCTCGTTCAGCTTCTGCTGGGCCATGCCCCGGTGTCCCGTCAGGCGATGTACGGAGTTATCGCTGGAGATCTCCTCATAGAAGTCCTCTTTCAGATCGATCCGGAAAATGGAGAAATACAGCCGGCTCACAGAGGAGATGATCTCGTGGTCCAGCTCCGCCTCCTGCCGGGCGGTCTGCGCCTCCCGCAGAGCCCGCTGGAAACGCTCCCGCGTCTCATGCTTTTCATCGGTGTTGACGAAGATCCCGTCAAAAAACTCCGGGGACCCGTCCGCCCGGCGGGACAGGCCGCCGGTGGTGTGGAACCAGTGGTAGGTGCCGTCCTTATGGCGCAGACGGTATTCCACGTCAAAGGGCTGCTCTCCCGTGGTATCCTCCACCACCGCTTCGTAAGCGCTCAGGACCCGCGCCTCATCCTCTGGGTGAAGCTGTCTGGTCCACATTTCAAAGGCATTGGGAAACTCCTTTTCCGAGTGGAAGCCCAGCATCTGCCGCAGCGTGTCGGACCATTCCACGGAGACCTGCTCCCACCGGTCATTGAACGTCAGATGCCAGGCGCCGGAGGACATGGACTTGTGGATATTCCGGAAGGAGACGATCTGCTCCTCCAGCTTTTTCCGATAGGTGTCCTCCTTCCAGGAGTTCCGCAGAAGCAGGGCGCACTCGCCTGCCTCGTCGATGGGCAGGCAGTCGATATACAGATGAAATTTCCGCACCTCGTCCTGTACCTCCAGCCTTGCGGGGCTCTTTTCAAAGGCCGCCGCATAAAACGGTCCGATCCACTCGCTTGCGCCATCCGGGCGCAGCGTCAGGAAGCTGTTGCTCAGCAGCTCCGCCCGGGTCCGCCCCGTCAGCGCTTCCAACGCCTGATTGCAGCAGAGAAAGATCCAGTCTGCCGGACGGCCGGTCTCATCCAGCTCCACGCGGATAATGCCAAAAGGCAGGGAGCTGTCTTTGAACATGGTGATTAGGACTTCTTTTCCGCAATTCTGCACCGCAGTCTCCACCTTCCTGTTTCGATTGAATATTCATGCTTATTTATCGCGAATTTCTATATTTTCTTCCATTTTCGGGGGGGGGTGACATGTTCCCCCTCTGTATAATATTTCTCTTTATTTTCATACATCAGGTAGTCCGCCTGACGGATGGCCTCCGCAAGGGGATGCACGCCGCTGACGCCGCCGATGCTGACTGACAGGTGCAGCTCCGGATACTCCGGAATGACGATCCGGCGGACCGCCTCCCGGATCTCGTTCTGCTTCCGCGTAAAAATATGCTCGTCCATTTTCGGGAACAGCAGTAAAAATTCGTCGCCGCCGTAGCGGATCAGCGTATCCGTGCTGCGGATGCAGGAGCGGATCGCGGCGGCAATGTCCCGCAGGGCGGTGTCTCCGGTCTGGTGGCCGTAGACATCATTTACCTGCTTGAAGCTGTCCACGTCGATGATCGCCACATGCTCCATGCCCTCCAGATGGGAGCGGTAGGACTCAAAGTACCGCCGGGCATAAGTGTTCGTGAGCGGATCCATGAACAGCTCCATGTTCTCGGCCCGGCTGTGATCCAGCAGGAGCCGGGTGCCGTTGGCGTCGATCCAGCGGCCCTCACTCAGCTTGGACAGCATTTCCAGCACACAGGGCATCCCATTCAGGCACAGGTATTTTGAAATGACGAAGTACATATCCGTATTGGTAAATTCCAGCTTGTTCAGGGTCGTTTTCTGGGCGAGTGCCCGGGAGGAAATGCAGTTGGCGCAGCTGCGGCCGTTGTCCCAGAAGGCCGCGCAGTGGCTGCCGTTGGGATGGAGAACGCCCTGCTCGTCCAATTCCAGCACGGAATTGGTAGTGGGGTCTACGAGACGGACAACATCGAACACCATTCTCAGACGGTGCATCTCCGCCGCGAGAGCCTGCGTGCCGTCCTCCGTATTCACGTCTGCGGCCGACAGCAGCAGCGGCTTTTTGACGGAGAGCTGCGGGTCCACCAGTTGACCCACGGCGCCCACATAGTGCTCCGGCTGCCGGTCGGACCACAGCGTCCGCACCCGCAGATCGCACCAGTGATGCTCCGTGCCGCAGGGCAGCAGCAGGCTCACGGAAAATTCCGGCGTCTCCTTGGTCGTGGCATCCATCGCCTCCTGCAGCTGGCGGAAATCCTTCTGACTCAAGCGGCAGAAGCACTCCGGGTGAGCGGCGTTCTTCACTGTATGACGGTGCTGGGGCGGTTCATCCCAATTGGTGACGTCCACCAGACCGGAAAGCGCGTCGAATTCAAACTGGACCCCGCCGCTGCAGGACGCGAAGAAGTCGATGCGCTCCTGCAGGGACTCCAGCATCCGCTGCACCCGGTCATTCCGCGGCAGATCGGTCCGGGCCAGAAGCTCATCGGACAGCCGGTCTACCTCCAGCCGGTAGGGGTCTCCGTCCAGCGGAACATAGGACGTGATGCGGAGCCGGGGCGATACGTCCACCAGACATTCCAGCAGCAGCGGATTGAAGGCGCCGCACTCTCCCCCCAGGATCATGGCGATGGCTGTATCGTGGTCAAAGGCTTTTTTGTAGCACCGCTCGCTGGTCAGCGCGTTGTAGACGTCTGCCAGAGCCACCACCTGCGCGGCGATGGGGATCCGTTCTCCCCGCAGCCCGTCCGGGTAGCCGTGGCCGTCCCACCGCTCATGGTGCCAGCGGCAGATCTCCAAGGCGTAACGGAACAGCGGCTTTTCCTGTCCGAAGGTCATCTGCTCCAGGATCACCGCGCCGGCTGCCGCGTGAGTCTTCATCACGGCAAATTCCTCCGGGGTCAGCTTCCCCGGCTTATTCAAAATCTCCTCCGGAATGGTGATCTTGCCGATATCATGGAGGGCGGAAGCCGTTTTGATCAGGGCGATGTCCTCCTCGGAGAGATGGTAGTCCTTCGTCTTCTTTACCAGCTGGCGGAGCAGCAGCTCCGTTATACCGCGGATGTTGCGGATATGGTCGCCGCCCTCATGGTTGCGGAATTCCACCACATGGCTGAGAATTCCCACCATCAGGTTGCTGTTTTCCTCTTTTTCCCGGATCTGGTCAGACACCAGATGCATCAGCCGCTTCTGGTTGGCATAGAGCTTCAGGGTATTTTCCACGCGGCGGCGCACGATAAAGGTGTCGAAGGGGCGGCGGATATAGTCCGTAACGCCCATGGCGTATGCCTGCTGAATGGCCTGACTGGTCTCATCGGCGGAGATCATGATGACCGGGATCTCGTCGATCCACCGGAAGCGGTTCATCTGCTCCAGCACCTGAAAGCCGTTCATCTCCGGCATATTGATGTCCAACAGCATCAGATCCACCGTCAGCTTCTTTTCCATCAGCCGGACAGCTTCCCGCCCGTCCGAAGCCTCAATATAGTGATACTGCTCCCCCAGGATCTCCATCAGCATCATGCGATTCAGTTCCGAATCGTCAACGATCAAGACCGTCTGTCGTTCCATACAGCCATCCCCTCCTGCTTCCGCTTGCAAAAAAGCGCATCAACGCCCGCTTTTTGTTTTCGTATATTTATGCGCGGCAGATCTTCGCCGCCGCGATGCACCGCGGCGACGGCCTGCTTCCCTCCCCCGGTCAGTCCACTGCCCGGAGAAGCTCCACCGTTCTGTTGTACGCCTGCGCCAGCTGGCCGTAAAGCACTTCGCTGCCGTCCAGCCGTCCGGCCCGCAGCAGCTCCGTCAGCTCGCTGGCCGGGGCGGTCAGATGGGAAAAGCCCAACGTCAGACACAGGCCCTTGATGGTATGCGCCGCCCGGAACGCCGTTTCCACGTCGCCCTGTTCCAGTGCTTTCGTCAGCTCCGCGAAGCTCTTGTCCTCCGGGAATTTCACGGCGAATTTCCGGATCATGGCTTCGCTGGGAATTCGCTGGGAAATCTCCTCAAAATCCGCGCCCATCGCCTGATAACACTGCTTGATCGTCATTTTTGTGCCCCCATATCTGCTGTCAGCAATTTTATGAATGCAGCATTGTAACCACCGGCATAACCGGTGGTTACAATGCTGTCTAATTCGTCTCCTGATTGATCTGCTTTACCTGAAAATTGGCCTCGGCCAGCTTGGTATCCCGCCCGTCCTCGATTTGGAATTGAACGGTAAAAACTCTTTCCGTATCATTATATTCTACGGAAAAATCTTTAACCTTCAAACCCTCCGGATAGGCGTATGCACCCAGGAATTTATTTTCTCCCAGATACACCTGACCGCTGTCAGCGGTAAAAATCTTGTCAGCCGTAGCTTCCACATAGCCCACGCCCTGAATAAACACCGTGTTGTCGGCCTCCACCGTGCAGTAGCGCAGCTTGTCGCTGATGGCGGTGGTCAGCGTGGAGCAAAGCTCCTGGGCCTGAGAGTCCGCCATGGAAATGCGGAAGCTCCGCACCGCAGCATTAGCTCCCACCGCCACAAGGCTGCTGAACAGCAGCACGATGATCACCGTGCAGAGCATCTCCGTCAGGGTCAGGCCGTTTTGATTCCGCAGTTTTTTCATGACCCGGCCCCCGCTTTATCGTGGCTGTAATAGTAATAGCCGTTGTTTTCGTAGAGCAGCACTGTGCCGGAGCCGGTTTTGCCGTTCTTTCCGGTCAGCGTGACTGTCGGAGGATTTTTCGGATCTGTCGGTTCTGTCGGTGCTGTTGCATACCGGAACATAACATCCGTGTTCCGAGTCTTGGCGTTGATCTTTTCCGCCGTGACCACAGACGTGGCCAGAATGCCAAAGGCCAGCACGGCGATCAGGATGGAGACCAGGGACTCCACCAGCGTTTCGCCCCGGTTATTTCTCAGCTTGTTCATGGGCCTGTCACCTCGATCCCTTTGGTGATCCTCTGCGGCTCCCATTTGACCGTGGTCTTGTATGTATACCAGTAGTCATCTCCGGCGGAGCGGTATTCCGGGTCCGCCTTTGTCAGCGTTCCCTGCATGGTCAGGGTCATGCGGCAGTCATTCGTCTTACCCTCTTCCGGTTTCAAAGACAGCTCCACCTGAATTTTGCCATCCTTCTGTGCGGAAAAGACGGCTGTCACCGTCCGCAGGCTGGTATCCTCGTCGATCTTCAGATCCACTTCGATGGTATCGCGGAAATCCTTGAGACTGGCATATTCGTTATTATCGTTGCCATTCTCAATGCAGGCGGACAGCCATTGACCCATGATCCCCTTTGGGGGGTCTGTTACCTTAGCTTCGCGTAAGACCGTATATGTTGTATTCCCCTCCGCATCTGTGTGCGCGGTATGGGTCTCCGTCATGGTCCGCTCATACGTGTCCCCCGCAATGCTGTCCCGGATCAGTTCCGCGGCGGAGCTGACCGTCAGGTAGTTCTGCTGGGCTTCCCGGTCACTTTTCATGTGGTGGGCGGCGCTGACGGCAGCCGTCAGGATCGCCGCGCCCACCGCCATGGCCAGCAAAATGAGCAGGAGGGCCATCAGGATCGTAGCGCCGCTGTTGTTTTTTAACTTTTTCATTCGGATCGCCCTCCTTTCCTCTCACTTTTCCGGAAATTCCGACGGCAAACGCCGTCCCATTGTGTTTGTTCAGCCTCCGCCGCTTGTTCCCTTGACCGTTACCGGCAGGATCGCCGTGGCGGTGTAGTTCTTGCCGCCCACTTTGCAGGTTGCTTTGATGCGGAGCTGCGTTTCTCCCGCGGTAACGCCCGTGACCGTGATTTGGCCGTCAGCAGGCTCGGTGACCGTTGCCACCGCCGGGTCATCACTGGTGACTGTCCAGGTGGCTGGATGCGCTTGATCCTTCTTGTCAGCAGCCGTAAGCTGGACGGTCTCATCCTTTCCTACGTTCAGATCAACGCTGTCCTTTTCCAAGTTCACCTTCAGATCAGCTGTGACCGTGACCATCAGGCGGGCGGTGTAGTCGCCGTACTTCGCGATCACCTCGGTCGCGCCGGTCCCTTCGCCCTTCAGCGTGACCGCAAAGTCGCCTACATGGTCTCCCGTTTCGATCCGGGCAGCCGATGCCGTGACCACGCCCTCGGGGCTGTAAGTGAATTCCAGCGTTTTCGTCCCTGTCCCCTCGGGTACATTGATCAGATTCAGTTCCAGTTCCTTCGTGGCCCCGGAGGGCGGCACATAGTCCGCGATCAGGTCCATGGAGACAATGCCCTCGCTCCAGAACATACCCTCCTTGGGCCACGCGCCATAGTGGAGGTTGACCGTTTCGCCGAGGCTGTTCTTCTGCGTCAGCACCGTCGGGAAGGGATAATCCTGCCCTTGCAGAGCCGCGTCGCTGCCGGGGAAGCTGTACTTGCCGTGGATCGTGGAGCCGTTTTCCATATTGGTGACCCAGCCAAACCCATCGCCCAGCTTTTTCTGGAAGTTGTTGGCTGTCTGGTCGCTCCGGTTCGACATCTCGGCGTAGGTGCGTTCCGTCAGGCCGATGCTGTAAATTTTATCCTTGCCGCTTCCCCACATCACGCTCGCCATATCTCGCAGGTCGCCCTGGAGCATACGCTTCCGCGCGTCCTCTTGCGCAGTGTTTGACGTCCCGCCTCCGTAAACATCGGCAAGCGAGCTTTTCGCCGAATCACCCTTTGCTCGCAATGCATTGGAGAAATCGATCTTCGCACTGTCAGCAAGATAGTAGCAGTTTTGGATCGTCAGCTGCTCCGCCTGACCAAATCGGTCCGCAACGCTGCCGATGAGGCTGATACCATTGATCGTTCCCTCCAGCTTCGGGAAGATCACATAGGTGTAGCAGTTCTTATAGGTCGGCTGACCGTCAATCACACTGGTGCTGCCGGTAAAGTTCACGAAGTTGGACGAGAAACCGCTGCCGCCGATGCCGCCAAGGAAAATATACGTAGCCGGACTTGATCCCCCACTCATATTGAAGGCGGTATCGTTCGTAAACTGAAGTGTTTTTGCGTCAAGTAGGCTTCCGCTTCCAACACGCTCGCGGAGCGTTTCATTCCCCACAGTGATCGTACCGCCGGAGTAGCAGTCCGTCACGCTGTAGCGCACACCGCCAGCTATACCGCCCACGCGGACAAATGTGCCGTATTGCGGCGCGTTCAAGGCGCCGTTTTCATTGTTATCACGGTGGGTGCAGTTAATCTGAATGTCCACCACTGCGGTGCATTTCATCAGGTTAACGTTGGAAACACCGATCAAACCGCCGACTACCGCCTCACCAAGCTGCTGTTTATTCTTGCTGTTGTCAGCAACGGTATAGCCTGCGATGGCGCAGTTCTGGATGGTACTGTTGCCAAGATTGTCTTGATAATCATAAGCAATGCCCACCAAGCCGCCCAGAGCATAGGCGCACTGATACTGTTCAGCATTCTTCGTACCGGAAGACGGCGTATAACCTGTGCTGCGCTGGATCACACCATTGTTGTCGCTGTAGAGCATGATGTTTTCGATCGTTGCGCCTGCCGTGGTACCGAATACGCCCACATTGTAGCAGTAGGAATCGATGGCGATGTTCTTGATGTAGTAGTTCCCGCCATCATACTTCCCGCCAAACCACGTATACAGCACAACATTGTAGTCGCTACCTGTATGATTGTCTACCGCGCCGGCAATGGGATAGAACACAGTATTCTTTGCGCCATTCGCCGGAGCGTTCAGGGCCATACCATTGAGGTCATGCGTCTGGGTCCAGCTCCGCTGGGGGCGGTTACTCAGCGCAGCGCTCATCTTCTGCTCCCCTTGCTTCGTGACCGTAGCGTATTGCAGATAGGGGAACTGCTGATAGGTTTCTGAGGTCACCGGGCGGTCCGTTCCGGTATTAAAGCTAAAAGAATATTTCCACGTCCAGTAATCAAATTCTGATGTAACTTCACAGCTCCAGTTGATGAATTGGAGCTGCTCCACAGAGCGGATCTGGTACGGCTTTTTCGCATCCTTCTTGCCGAGGGTCTGTGCGTCATTGCTTACATCCCCGACCGGGCAGTAGGAATCTCCGAAGAAGGGGCACACCGCATACTCATACGTCTGCGTCCCCTGCTTCAAGGTCCATGTGCCGTTGGCGGCAAGTGTAAAGCTGTCACTGTTGCTTTTGGTCTCTGCCGACAGCCGCAGGCCGTCTTTGCCGTCGGTCCGATAGCAGGTGAAGGTATAGCCGGACACCTGCTCGGCAAGCGCTTTTTTCGCTTCGGCGTTTTCTGTTCCAAGGACAAAGTTGCCGCTCTGCGTCAGGCTCCCCTTATCTGTTCCGTTCTTGTAGTAGTAGCCGTAGCCGAAATCGGTGATCTTGCCGCCGTCATCGTGGGCGGTGCAAAGGCTGCTGCCCGCCTTGCGGGTATTTTCGGTGAAGCCGATGTAGGAGAAGTGATAGCCGCTGTTGGCGCCGCCCTCCTCCTTTTCCCAATAGACCATGCCGATGGTTCCCATGTCCGCGTCGGTGACCCAGTCGCCGTAGTGGACGGGCGTCTTGGCCGATCCGGCGGTGACGCTGCTGGGATAGGGATACTTATCCTCAGTGTGATCTGTATTCTGGTGGTTGATGCTGTGCGCCTCATCATCAACCGTGGCAAAGCCGTCCAATTTCAGCGTCTTCATCTGCTCATGATTCCGCGCCTGCGCACCGGAGGTGCCCGCCTTGTAATTGTACAGGCGCACCGTCCCCGCGAAGGTATAGGTGCCGCCGCTGAGGTAATAGCAGTCGGAAACGCTGCCGTGATCCGACGTGAAGCCGTTGACCTCCGCGCCCGTCACCGCGGTCAGCGCCGTGGCGCAGTAGCTGTTGCGGATGGTGCCCTGATTGTCGCCCACAAAGCCGGAGATCATGGCACTGCCGCGTATCTCCGTCAGTTCGATGCTGCCGAGGGCGTAGCTCTGGCGGATGTAGCCGCTGCCGTCGTTCATACCCACCAGACCGCCGGCACAATAGCTCCGGGCATAGGTGCTGGTGCCGGTGATGCTGGGAATATCGGCGCTGCATGCCTGGATCAGGCCCTCGTTGCAGCCCACCAGACCGCCGAGGTAGTAGGTGCTGCCGCTGTAGGCGCTACCGGACAGCCGGTAGCCGGAAACGGCGCAGTTTTTGATCGTGCCGCTGTTTTTACCGGCCAATACGCCTGTATACACCGTTTTCCACTGGACATTGCCGCCCAATTTGGACGTTGGGGCGTTTTCCAGCGGCTCCTTCGTTGTCACAACGATGTTCTCCAGCGTTCCCGTCACAAAACCGAACAGGCCGACGGCATGGCCGTCCTCCCCGCTGGCAAAGGAAACGCCGGTGATGATATGGCTGCCGCCGTCATAGCGGTGCTTAAAGGGGGCGTCTTCTTTCTGTCCGATGGGTTTCTGCTCCTTGACCTCTTTCCCGTCCTTGCCGTAGTCCTTCCAGTTATAGGTGTCGTAATCGATGCCCCGCTCCTGCTGGAAGACAGCCTTATCGGGCAGAATATCCCGGTATTTATCATAATATGCGCTCAGGTTGTTAAGCTGCCGCGCCGTGCGGATGCTGACGAACTCCGGTGCTCCGGCTTCGGCCGCCAGCGCAGTCTTGGCAAAATGGGGGTTGTAGTAGTAGGCCTTGCCCGCCGCGCCGCCTACCATCAGCTCCGTGTAGAAGCCGGTCGGGACATCAATGACATTCTGCACCAGATCCGCAGGCAGGGGCAGCAGGTAGTAGGTCTTCGGTGTGCCGTCCTTGTCGGTAATGCTGATTTTCTTTGCGTCTCCGAGCAACAAGGTATAATCCTTTTCGCCCACTCTCACGGTTACATTGTTATCAGGGTTATCAGGCAAGTTCTTCTCATAGACTACGCCGTAGCCGTCGCCCTTCACCGTTTCCGTCGCGGACAGCGCCTCAACGTTCGCACCGAAGAAGCCGTAGCTGCCATTCTCATACAGCTCATAGTACACCAGCGCGCCGTTTTCAAACTCCGCCTTCCAGTCACCGTAATGGGGCAGATCCTTCAGCTTGGGATAGGAATACAGCGTCAGGCCCAGACCTTTCATCAGGTTGTAGGCATAGGTATCGCTGTTCTTTCTGGTGAAGGCATTATTAGAAGAGTCAGAAGCGAACAGCTTTTCCGCGTCTGCGGCGTTCAGGTCCTGATAGCTTTTCTTTTCGCCGATGGTGGTGTCAGGGTTTACCGTTTCGCCGAGATAATAGACGTGTTCCACTATGGCTCCGGTGCCGGTTTTACCAGCCGTTCCATACGTTAATAACTTGTCTGCGTCCAGTGGAACGCAAGCACTGTATATGTTTTGCAGTGTATTATTTTTGGCAGACAGGTCGCACGCCACAAGGCCTGCAGTAGTTTTACCCACCAAGAAACCGGCGGCATAACAATCTGTGATTTTTAACGTTGTTGTAGCACCATATCGCCAGCCAATCAAACCGCCGGCATAACCTGCATCCGTTTCAGTGGTATCCGGATCACTGTAAAGGTAGCAATCTGCATAGGAGTGGTCAAGAGAAATCCCTCCATGCCCTATGCCCACCAGACCGCCAGCAGCGGTCTTGCCTTGGATCACCGTGGCAGCCAGGCTGTTTTTGATCGTCAGCGCAGAAAAATCCGTATCACCAATCAGACCGCCGGACACAGCTCCGTCGATCCAAATGTCTTTTTCTGTTTTTTCGTTCAACTGGCCCTTGGCGCGGCTCAGGTACACCTGACAGCCGTCGATCGTTGTCGCGCCGTCCAGTTTTCCCACCAGACCGCCGACATTTCCATCTCGTTCCAATCCAGTGCTAATGGTTTGTTTTCCTGTGATCTGGGCGCCGGCCAGACGGATGTTTTTCAGTTCGCCGGCAAAGGTCTTGAACAGGCCCGCGTCACCGGACACGTCGACCGTCAGGTCATAGATCACCGGGCAATAGCTTCCGATCTCACTGTGATAGCTCTTGATTTGAGAATTTACGAGAGGCACAAAGTTCCGCTTCGGATAGAGAACACCCCAACTATCGCTTTCATCGCTCTTGAATTGGATATCCCGCTCCTGCACCGCGGCGGTGATGACCATCTCTGTTTTATTTTCTTCCTTCAATCCGGAATTTTCCAGATCCAGATTTTGCAGATGCCGTCCGTATTTGATCACCGCCGTCCGGCCGTCGGTTCCGCCGAGCCCGCCGGTTCTATCCCGGACCTCCGCAAACAGGCTGTTGGTGGTAACGGTCTTGGAGGTTCCCTGGATCTGGTTGTTATTTGCATCCTTTACCCGGATCGTCACCGTCAGGTTTTCGCCGGGGATCAGCTTGTTAAAGCGCTCTTGCTGTCCGAAGCGCAGTCCCGCACTGAGATTATCCAGCACCAGCGTTGCCGTGCAGAGGTCTTTACCTGTTTCTACGGTGTCCCCCGTATTGGTATCGTCTTTAATTTCAAATTCGGCGGTATGGCCGGACTCGTCCTTAATGACGGCATAAAATTGCGGCTTATTCCTGAGGTTAACCTTGCAGGAGGCCACCACCAGCAGCTGGTCCTTATTGATGACATCCACCGTAAGGTCCAGACTTTCGGTCGCCGCCGCGCCTACGGAGTCGCCGCCGTAGTAGCCGACCTTAGCGCCATTCTCCAGACGCTTGTCGCGGTAGCGCAAATCCTTGAAGCTTTCCGGCGTGTAGTTCATGTCCTCCCGACTGAAAAACACCGCGTAAACACTGCCGCTGGAAGGATCGAACTCCACCACCCAGCTGCCGTCCCACAGGTCCGCCTCGGCTTCCGTCTCCGGATAGATCCAGGAAGCGGCGGAATCCTTGTTGTTCTTGTCAGCAGAAGTCACGTAGGCCAGCGTGGTATCCTTGTATTTTTCCTTATCCGCGTCCTTGGGGATCATGTTCAGCTTTTTAACGCCTACTCCGCTGGTAGGCTGATAATAGCTGTCCTGACCGGCAGCCTGAAGCCGGGTCATCCGGTTCTGCACGGCGGAGAAGATCATCTCCGCCCGGCTGTCCAGCTCCGTCTGCCGAAGGTTTTTCTGAATTTTGGAGATCGGGATCATGGCCAAGGCAAACAGGATCACCAGGATCAATACCGTCACCAGCATCTCCATCAGCGAAAAGCCGCGCATATTGTTCCGTGTCGCCTTGTTTTTCATGGGGGTCCCTTTCTCCTCCGGCCCTCCGTCAGGAGGCCACCTCAAAATACGTGATCACCAGGTCCGTCTGCACCAGATCCAGGTCCTGGCCTTGATTGGTCCGGATACTCAGATCGGAGATCTGGTTCATATTCTCGCTTTCGCTCAGGGCGTCCACAATGGCCCGCGCCTGCGCATAGGTATGGGTCTGGAAGCTCATGGTCACCGGCCGCAGAATGATGTAGCTGTCCTGCGTGGTGCTCTGGGAAAAGTCCAGAGAGTAGTCCACCGCAGAATCCAGAATGCGGTGAAGGTCCAGCATGAGCCTTCTGCTGTTGTCATACTGAGGGATCGTCCGCTCCTCGCCGGAGGCCCGGACCTCCTCGATCTTGCGCTGCATCTCCTGCTTCCGCGTCAGCAGGATCAGATCCTGCTCCAGCTCGCTCTGCTCCTGAGAGGTCGTGTCCTGATACTGGGCCACCTGATCCTGAATCGGCTCAAAGATCAGCTTGAAGTAGCCCAGGAAAATGACCAGAACCACCAAAATCAGCAGCAGGACCGTTTCCCGTCTTGTCAGTTCCCGGTTCATTCCGCCACCTCCGTTTCCGGCCGCAGATAGATCCTCACGGAGAAGCTCAAAACGGAAGCCGCCCTGTTTTCCTCCGTGGAAGCCACATTCAACTCCACGCTCTGCACGATAGGCTGCTCCTCCATCACGGCGAACATCTCGGAGATCTGGTCCAGCCGCATATCGGACATCTCCACCTCGGCAGCGTCATCCAGGATCTCAACGGAGAGCACCTTGCCGCGGGGCATCATCAGGTCCTCCACCAGATCCAGCACGTCCCGCCGGGGGACGGTGACCAGCTTGCCCTCGCTGTCCGCCATGCCGTCCAGAGAGCTGCTCCGGTACTCCGCCAGCACCTGCTCGTAGTCCGTCAGCTGCTCCTGACAGGCGGTGAGCTGGCTGTGGACCTTTCCGTAAGCGCTCTGGGCCTCGGACAGACGCCGGTACTGCTCCATCACGCCGAACCGGGCCACCAGACCCGCCATCAGCAGGATCACCGCCAGGCCGATCACCAAGGTCAGCATTTCTCCGGTGCGCTTTTCCCGCTTGTTCATATTGGTGCCCGTCTTGCTGGGGCATTTGATCATTTTCCGGGGGGCAGCCCCGCTGGGGGCAGGCTCATAGGGGATGGCTTCCGCCGGCTGCTGCGCCGGAACGGAGACCTCCTCCCGCTCTTTTTCCAGAATCATTTCAATCCTCCCTCACAGACGCTGCCGATGGCCCGCAGATACAGCCACGGCTCCTCGGCCGGGCGCATCCCCTCGTCCAACAGCTCCTCGCCGCCCCGGACCGTCAGGTTCACCGTGTCGGCCACGGTCTCCCGCAGGGCCATGATGGCCGCGCCGCCGCCGCAGAGATACAGCTCCTTCAATTCCCGGTCCCGGTTGTTGTAGTGGTAGAAATTGACGGCCTTCATGATCTCCACCGCCAGACGGCTGTAAAACTCCCTGGCGTAGTCCGTTTCCAGCACGCCGTTGAAATTGCTCTGCTTATACTCATGGGCCACATGGATCTCCACGTCCAGCTTGTCGGCAATGATCCGGTCCAGATCCGCCAGACCCATGTCGATCTCCCGGACGCCCACGCACTCGCCGCCCTGCAGGAAGTGCATCCGGGTCACCCGATGGCCCAGATTCACCACGCAGCGGCCGATCTCCGGCGCGCCGGTGCGGCGGATGTGCTCCGCCATCAGCGCGCCGTAGGCGCATTCCAGAGGTGTCAGCACCTTCAGCTTGAAGCCAGCCCGGCGGAACATGGCCCGGTAGGCCTCCACCCGCTCTTTCAGCATGGCACAGGCGAACAGATCCATCTCCAAGGGATAGCCGTCCGGATCTCTGCGAACCTCCCGCACGGAATAGTCGAAGAAATACTTGCTCTTCTCCTCCGTCAGGAAATCATGGAATTCAAAGGGCAGATTGTAGGCCAGCTGCTGCTCCGTCATGGCGGGCATGGTCACGTCCCGGGTATAGGCATCCGCCAAGGACAGGGACACCGCCGCCCCCGCCCGCGGAATGCCGTTGGCCCGGGCGGTATCCCGCAGGAAATCCGCCATAGCGTCCATGGACAGGATACGCCCGTGGGACACCATGGCGTCCGGCAGCTCCGCGCACACCGACTTTTTCAATTCATTACCGGCAAAATATACCAGCTTGACACTGTGATCGCCAATTTCAAAGCCTACGATCTTCCCCATGTCACGTCCTCGCTTTCTCGATAAAAAGACTCAGGCAAAAAAACCCAGATACCAGTTGATAAACGGCTGTCCCGCCAGAGCGGTGATCCACGCGCCGATGGCGATGGAGGGTCCCCACGGGATGGCCTCGCCCCGCCGTTTTCCGGCAAGGCCCCACACGATCCCCACCACGCAGGCAAGGACCAGACACAGCAGGTTCCCTTTCCAGCCGAAAAAGAGCCCCGTCAGAAACAGCAGCTTGATGTCGCCGCCGCCCAGCGTCTCCCGCTTCATGCGCTTGTCCATATAAAGGGACAGCAGCAGCAGGCCGCCGGCCACGGTCACGCCGCCCAGCAGCCCGTCCGCCAAACGGCGAAAAGGCTCCGGCTCGATCAGCAGCGTCACGGCGAACAGCACAACGCCCGCCGCTATAAAGCGGTCGGGAATGATGTACCCCTCCAGATCCGCGAAGGCGCAGGCCAGCAGCACACAGGCCAGCAGCCACCCTTCGAGGGTTTGGAGCGAAATATCATTTTGGAGCAGCAGGCTCACGAACACCGCCGCAGAGATCAGCTCCCCCCACACATGGCGGGCGGAGAGCTTTGCGCCGCAGTAGCGGCACTTGCCCCCGGAGAGCAGATAGCTGAACACCGGCACCAGATCCCGGACGCCCAGCACATGGCCGCAGACGTCGCAGTGGGAGCGCCCCCGGAGAACGGACTCCCCGTGGACGGTGCGCCACGCCAGACAGGCCAAAAAGCTGCCCGTACAGGCGCCCAGCAGGGCCGCCACCGCGCAGCAGTAAACGGTGATGAACGGAGACAGGCGCAGCATTTTGGTATCCTCCGAGACTGTCGATAACGTGGTAAAATTTCCGCAACGGTAAGGAAGGGTGTGCGCGGGAAACCCAAGAAGGGTGTCCTGCGCCATTGAA
>OIYT01000778.1_pt1 | contig 26925 bp, 38 predicted proteins | sample 1588201 | NCBI WGS metagenome assembly OIYT01 (sample SAMN03283260) | human gut metagenome | biome: human-associated habitat; material: feces | host: Homo sapiens | place: USA | collected 2013
CCTTCTCACGGTTGCGGCTCCCCTTTGATTTTCGGGAGAGCTGCCGCTGGAGGCGGGCCAGCTTTTTGAGATTGCGGCGGTAGCTGTGGAGGTTGTCATACTTCACGCCATCCGATGTGATAGCCAAGTCCTTGATGCCGAGGTCTATGCCGACAGCGGCTCCGGTCTTTGGCGGCGGCTTGATGTCCACGTCGGTACAGCAGAGAGAAACATAGTATTTGCCGCTGGCTTCCTGTGACACAGTAGCAGAGAGCACTCGGCCCTCCACCTTGCGGCTGACGCGGCACTTGACATTGCCGAGCTTCGGGAGCTGCATCGCACCGTCCAGCACCTTGATATTGGTGCCGACGCATTTGCTTTTGTAGCTGCGGCGGTTTCTGTGCTTGCTCTTGAAACACGGGAATCCCGGCTTCTCACCTTGTTTTACACGACGAAAGAAGTTCTGGTAGGCGGTATCCAAATCCCGCAGGGACGATTGCAACGCGATAGAGTCCACTTCACCGAGCCATGGAAGCTGTTTCTTCAAGGCGGTCATATCAGCGGAGCAGGCTTTGTAGCCAAGTGTCGTTTTATCAGACTTGTAGGCGTCGATACGCTTGGCAAGGTAATAGTTATAGACGAAGCGGCAGCATCCAAAGGTTTGCTGTATCTGAATCGTTTGCTCTTTTGTAGGGTAGATACGAAATCTGTAACTATGCTCCATGAAATCACCGCCTTGCATACTTAATTATACCATATTTTAGAAGATTTTTCAACAAAAACCGTACTTTCGACGTAATTTGGAGCGCCTTATATCCCCATGCCTAAAGGCAGGGGTTTTACGGCGAACCCCGATAATGCTATTATACCACACATTAACTCAAAAGTCAATCTATAGGTGCCGAGGTTCTTAGGTTCCTATAGAAAAAGGTTATTCAGAAGGGAGTGAGATGGTAGTATTGAGGTATATTCAGGAAGTATCCAACACTTATTGCATTTGCCTCGCCGCTGCCGCAAAAAGCACGGATGTAGACCACCCAACACTTATCACACAAAAAGGAGATTTAATCATGGAAGCCAGAAAAGTTGAGCTTTTGGAAAAACGTCCGGGCTATGATACCACCTGGAAAATCAGCACGGATATGGGCATCTTCCGCATTCATCGCGACGAGGACGAGACGCTGGAGCATCTTACCGCGCTCATTGCTCAGGCGCAGAATCCGCAGGAAGTGATTGCCCTCGACCAGCACGGAAAGATATATTACGATTGATTTTTTTGAAGGAGGAAATGGAAAAATGAGTACATCAGATTATGCGGCCATGGGACAGCCCTACACCGCCGAAGAAATTGAAAAAATGGAGGGTGCCGATGTAAACCGTCTTGCAGGCGGAGGTGGTGATGAATGAGACAGTGGCTCGTGCAGCTCACAGCCGGTTTTCTTGGCCGTTGTGGGCTTGATTATCACGAGGCAGATGACCTCGTGGACTTCGCTGAACACATGAACCATACCCGCATTACCAAGCGGGTGAGTAGTGACATCGTGAACACAATTATTATTGAGGCACGCAAGGAAGCGAAAGACTCTTGCAATAGTACCGCCCATATCGACGAGCGTGTGGTGGAAAACTTCCGCAGAATCGCAACCCGTGAGCAGGCTTAATGCCTGCTCACTTTTTTTGCCTAAATTTCAAAGACCCATACAAGAGCAGAATGGGAAGCAAGGTATAAGAAAAATTATTTATAAAGTTACCTCTGCCGAAAGGCGTGGTTATACAAGTATGTCACAGTACGAAACACGTAAATCATGGATTCCTCCCTGCCTGAGAGCAGGGAGAGAAAGGAGAAACAGGTGGATGCGGTAGATTGCCGGGAAGAAATAGTCAATAAAATACTGATATGGGCGTCGGCCAAGGGAATCGATATAGAAGAGTGCAGATATGATATTGATCTGATCCTGAATGGAGTAGAGATCATAAAGCGGTGTACGGAGATTGCACCGGTACAAGTTGATAGAAATGAGATGCTGTTAAAAAAATTCCTTGTAGCGAAGCAGGTCAAGGGATGCACGAAGAGAACATTGCAATTTTACGCCATAAGTATCAAAAGTATGCTGGAAAGAATAGAAAAGACTGTGGATGACATTACAGCGGATGACATCCGTTATTACATGGCAGTCAGACTGAGAAGAGATAAGGTATCGAAGACAACGATTGGGAATGAAATTCGAAATTTAGGTAGCTTTTTTGGCTGGCTTTACATGGAGGAAGAGATTAGAAAAAATCCAATGTTGAAAATAGACCGGATAAAGCAGAGGAAGACAAAGAAAGAGGCTCTAACGGAGCTGGAGATAGAAAAATTACGTGCGGCAGCAGACGGAGAACGGGAAAGGATGATCATAGAATTATTGCTTTCGACAGGATGCCGGGTAAGTGAAGTGGTACAGATCCTTATTGCGGATATAGATGGAGACAGAATCCTGGTACATGGAAAAGGCGAAAAAGACAGGTATGTATATTTAAATGCAAAAGCAAAATTCACATTAGAAAAATATTTAGAAGAAAGAAGAGACAGTAATCCGTATTTACTTCCGCACGGAGCTTATGTTGACTCTCTCGTAAAGTCAGGGGTAGGAAAAAGCGAATTGCGAGCATGGTGGAAGAATCCGGAGAATATCAGGGAAGGACATTCATCCACGGGGACGATTGAAGCGGTTATGAGGAAAATAGCTAAAAGAGCCGGTGTGGAAAAGGCGAATCCGCATAAATTCAGAAGAACGTGTGCAACAATGGCACTGCGGAGGGGTATGCCGCTTGTGCAGGTATCTAAAATGCTGGGACATGAGAATGTGGCCACAACGCAGATCTATTTGGATCTGTCGGAGGATGAGTTGGAGCAAGCTCATAAAAAATATGTGATTTAAAGGTGATAAAATGGGAAAAAGCAAAGTAATCTGTCCAATCTGCAACAAAGAATTTGAACGGGCGACAGCGAAAAGGAAATATTGCGGCACGGAGTGTCGGAGACTGGCCAACATTAAGCATACAAGAGAAAAGCAAAAGATGAGACATCCGGGAAAAATAGGAAGACCGGTAAAGAAAAGAGAAAAGGCAGTGAAGAAAATGCGGAGACATGAGAGTGAACTGGTGAAAGTAGCAAGAGAAGCAAAGCAGGCAGGAATGACCTATGGAAAGTATGTAGGGCTGATGTGGCAGCAGGAGCAGAAGAAGGAGAGACAGAAAAATGAACAAAGAAACATTGAGCAGGGCGAAAAAGCTTGAGGCAGATATAAAATGCATCGAGGTACTCTTAGAGGAACATAAGAAAAACCACTGGTTGAACGTGACAAGTCCAAGACCATATAATGAAGGACAGTCAAGAAGATTCCAGGAGGAACTGGCACAGTGGCTGGAAGAAAGAAAAGAAGCTTATGAGAAGGAGCTGGAGGAACTTTAGGGGGAGAAGATGAATAGAAAGGAAACTACACTTTTTCTGTCGCACATCCTTGAACGCACCAAATTAAATGTATTTGGAAAACATTATGCAAAAGAAGTGAGCATTGATCCGTGGACATCCAATGCGAAAAGAGTGGATTATATGCAGTTTTCGCCGGGAGATCAAATGTCCATATCAGGGATAGAAAAAGGAATATTTACGTGCTATGAAATTAAAAGTTGCAAGGATGATGTATATAGTGGGAATGGATTAAATTTTTATGGAGAAAAGAACTATATAGTAACTACAATGGAATGCTACAAAGATTTGTTGCCGGATTTACGAAGTGGAAAATTTGATGAACACTTACGCAAATGCAACCCGGAATCCTCTAAATATTGGGGAATTATGGTAGCAGTTCCATGCATGAAAGAGTTGGAGGATGAATTTCAGAATCCAACGGCAATAGATGTAAATGCAAAAAGTTGGGAACTGAAAGTGGTAAAACCTTGCAGAAATGGACTAAGGAACAGGTCTATGACAGAATTGCTTTTTTGTATGTTAAGGAGTGGAAGATAATGAGACTGATTGATGCTGATGCAGAAATTGAAAAAATGAGTGAAGGAATGACTAGAGCAATGGCAGAGATTGATCTAAAAGTGATTCTGAAAGCGAAAGAATGTAATAAATGCACGATGGAATGGTTAAAGAAAAGGAGTGATATCCCTTGAAACGAAGCACAGACAGACGCTGGAGTCCAGCAGAAATCCGGCAGAATCAGAAAGAACACTATGCCGGGATGGCAGAACATCCACCGGATCAGAAAGCCAGTGCGGACTTCCACCGTCCGGCATATCAAGCGAACAACATGATTAGAATACAGGGGCAGCAGTTGGAACATATCACAGTAGAGGAATACCTTGCAAAGAAATATAACATAAAGGAGGCTGATGCCGGTGGAGCAGAGACTAGAAGAAAATAGCATAAAGAGAGAGAACAAAAAGAAGAAAGAATACTTGAAAGGATACAGGAAGCATAAGAAAAGAATAAAAAGAATTGAATCGGAGATTGAAGAAATCAGAAGTATGAAGATGTATCCGTCAATGAATAATGATGGGATGCCGCATGGGTCGAATCAGAGTGACTTGAGTTCTTATGCAGCAATATTACAAGAAAGAGAGGATGAACTGTATGAGGAAGGAGTGAAGCAAGTAGAAACATATAAAGATATAGAGTGTAAAATTAATCAACTGACGAATCAAGAGGAAAGAGATGTATTATTTTACAAATATATAAAAGGACTTGACTTTTGGGAGATCGGACAAATCTTGGGCTACAGTGAACGGTGGATTCATAAATTGCATGGAGATGCACTGAAAAAAATTCAAATTAGTTAAAGAGTGCAGTTCACTTCAGTATTAATCATGATAATATGGTATTGTCGAAAGACGATAGATAATACTCCTTATACGTAATACTTTTCGTAGAAAGACATCTGTGAGATTAGCAGGTGTCTTTTTTATATTAAAACAAACACGAATGCGAGGTGATGGTACATGGCGAGAGAGTTTGCAAAAGCTTTCTACAATTCAAAGCAATGGAAAGAATGCAGAAGAGCTTACATAGCACAGCGTATGGCAGCGGATGGTGGGATGTGTGAAACGTGCCATGAAGTACCGGGATACATAGTTCATCATAAGATAGAGTTATCGCCTGAGAATATTAACGACCCGGAGATCACATTAAACTTTTCAAATCTGAAATACGATTGTCATGTCTGTCATCAGAAAGAGAACAAAGGTGAGATGGAAGGAGTTCATTTTGTACAGTATGGATTCACGGAAGAGGGGGAAGTGTATGTACTCCCCCCTGTTTGAAGAATCTGAAAAAATCTGCCAAGACCACAGTCCCACCTTCATGTAACACACGGGTCGCACGCGTGAGGGGGTGTAGGTAAACAGGGAAAATACAGGGCAGAGAAAGGGGAAGAAAGCGGGAAATATGGCGAGTTACGAGGGAAAAACCAAAGAACAGATCATTGCGGCAGAGAAAAGAAAATTAAACGGAATATACAAAAAGTTGGATGAAAAGACGAAAAAAGCGACAGAATCCCTTGTAAATGAGGCGGCATTTATGGGGGCATCACTGTATGAGTTAAGGACGATCATTGCAGAAAAAGGATACACAGAAGAGTATCAGAATGGTGCAAACCAAAAAGGAGTCAAAAAGTCTGCGGAAATAGAAATCTACAATACAATGATCAAAAATTATATGGCGGTCATTAAGCAGCTGACAGAGTTACTTCCAAAAGAACAGAAAGCGGTGAAGCTGCAGGACGATGGATTTGAGGAATTTGTAAATGGCAGAGAAGATTAGATATCCGCTGACTTATAATCCGATTTTGGAGTACTGGGAGAAGATCCAGAATAAAGAAGTGATCGTCAGCAAAAAGGTGTATAAGACATACAGAAAGATCGTAAATGACATCAAGAATCCAACAGAGTATTTCTACAGTGCGAAAAGGGCGAACCATGTGCTGGAGTTTGCAGAGAATTACTGCCGGCATTCCAAGGGAAAGTTCGGTGGAAAGAGAGTAGAACTGGAATTGTGGGAAAAGGCACACCTTGCAACCATATTTGGATTTATCGATATCGAGGGAAAACGAAAATACAGGGAATCGATCCTGATCGTAGGAAAAAAGAATGGAAAATCCCTGCTTGCGTCAATCGTGGGATTGTATATGCTGACTGCAGATGGAGAAATGGGCCCGGAGGTTTATGCTGTTGCAACGAAAAAAGACCAAAGTAAGATCATATGGCTTGAATCAAAGCGAATGGTGAAGAAATCGCCCTCGCTTTTGAAGCGGGTGAAACCACTGGTAGCAGAACTTGATACAGAATTTAACGATGGCGTGTTTAAACCACTTGCTTCAGACAGCGACACCTTGGATGGTCTGAATGTGCATTGTGTACTGATGGATGAGATCCACCAGTGGAAACAGGGCAAGGCATTATTTGATATCATGGCTGATGGTATTGCGGCAAGGGAGCAGCCATTGATCTATATTACATCAACGGCCGGAACGATCAGGGAAGATATTTATGATCAGAAGTATGAAGAGGCAGAGATGGTCATCAATGGGTATTTTGATCAGGAAGGGTATAAGGATGAACATTTTATAGCATTGATCTATGAATTGGATAACCGGAAAGAATGGACGCAGGAAGAATGCTGGGAAAAGGCGAATCCAGGACTTGGCACGATCAAGAACAAAAAGACGCTGAAAGATAAGGTGGAAAAGGCAAAAAAGAATCCACTGCTTGTGAAGAACCTGCTCTGTAAAGAATTTAATATCAGAGAAACGTCGTCTGAAGCATGGCTGACATTTGAGCAGGCAAACAATGAAGCAAGATTTGATATAAAAGAATTAAAACCGAGATATGGAATTGGTGGCGTAGACTTGTCTGCAACTACAGACCTGACAGCGGCAAAGGTGTTATTTAAAGTACCGGAAGACGATCACATTTATGTATTATCCATGTATTGGATTCCTGAGGATTTAGTAGATAAACATGTGATAGAAGACAAAGTTCCGTATGATATATGGATAGAAAAGGGATATGTAAGAACGTGTCCCGGCAATAAGATTTCTTACAGGGACGTAAAAGAGTGGTTTGTGGAAATACAGGAGACACAGGATCTGTATCTGAACTTGTTCGGATATGATGCATGGAGTGCAAAGTATTTTGTAGAAGATATGCAGGAATACTTTGGAACAGCATCAATGATCCCGGTGATCCAGGGAAAGAAAACTTTATCGCAGCCGATGAAGAGTTTGGGAGCTGACTTGGAAAAGAACCTGATTGTTTATAATAATAATCCGGTAGATAAGTGGTGTTTATGCAATACTGCGGTTGACATTGATAAGAATGACAATATTCAGCCTATCAAGACCAGCAATGCAAGGAGAAGAATTGATGGAACGGCAGCATTGTTGGATGCGTATGTTGTGTTGCAGGAGCATTACAACGAATATATGTCACTGATCTGACAAGGAGGTAAAAGTGAAAAAATTTTGGAAGAGAGAACCAACAAAAAAAGCTGAACAGACAACTGGAGGAAGTATTATAAAAATGATCACCATGACGGGTGATTTCTTTTATGCATGGAACGGGAAATTGTATGAAAGCGATATAGTAAGAGCGTGCATCCGGCCAAAAGTCAAAGCGATTGGAAAGCTGACAGGAAAGCATATCCGGGATGATCCAAACGGAGGGTTGAAAGTGAATCCCGAAGCAAATATCCGGTTCCTCCTGTCTGAACCCAACCCGTACATGACTGCTCAGCAGATGCAGGAAAAAGTAGCAACACAGCTTTGCCTGAACAATAATGCTTTTATCCTGATTGTGCGTGATGAAAATGGAAAACCGATGCAGCTTTATCCGGTCCCATGTATTTCCGCTGAAGCAAAGTATAATGATGCAGGAGAATTATTCCTGAAATTCCTCTATCGAAATGGAAAGTCAGGAACATTCCGCTATTCCGATATCATTCACCTGAAGCATGATTACAATGAGGATGATATCTTCGGATCCAGTCAGGCACCTGCGATCACGTCCATGATGGAAGTGATCGGAACGATCGATCATGGAATTATCCAGGCAATCAAGAATAGCGGAGTTGTGCGTTGGCTGCTTACATTCAATTCATCTATGAGGGATGAAGACATTAAAAAGAATGTTGAAAAATTTGTGGACAACTATCTCGCGGTAGAAACAGATACATTCGGGGCAGCAGGTGTTGATGCAAAAGCGAATGTCCAGCGGATCGAGCCAAAGGATTACGTACCGAATGCGGCACAGACCGACCGGACGATTGACCGAATCTATTCTTTCTTTAACACCAACAAAAAGATCATTCAGAGTCAGTATACAGAAGATGAATGGAATGCGTATTACGAAGCCGAGATTGAACCGGAAGTACTCCAGATGCATCAAACCTATACGACGGGGATCTTTACAAGAAAAGAAAGAGGGTTTGGAAACCGGATCGTATTTGAAGCTAATAATCTGCAGTGTGCCAGCCTGACTACAAAGCTGAACTTTCAGGCAATGGTGGATCGTGGAGCTATGCTGCCGAATGAATGGCGAGCAACCATGAATATGGCACCAATCCCAGGAGGGGATGAGCCGATCAGAAGACTGGATACGCAGGTGGTGAACCTGGTAAAGGATGCACTGAACAAAATGGATAAAGAAAATTATGTTGTAATGGCCGGGGTGATCACCCGGCTTTTAGATTATACAGAAGGAGGTGCAGGTGATGAAACACCGGATTGATATCAGAGGGGTGATGGTCCCGAACGATTATAAGTGGTACTACAATCTTTTCAGAATGGATTGTACCTGTCCTAATGATGTGGCAGGAATTTTAAAAAATGTACTTCCAGGTGATGAGGTAGAAGTCTTTATCAATTCACCGGGAGGTGTGATCGATGTAGGATCAGAGATTTATACATTGCTTCACAAGATGCAGGAAAATGTAAAGATTTATATAACTGGAGAAGCGTGCAGTGCGGCATCGATAGCGGCAATGGCTGCTTATTGCGAGATGTCCCCTACAGCATTGATGATGGTTCATTGTGTATCTTCAGGAACGCAGGGAAATCACAGTGATATGGAGCATATGGCAGAAGTACTGAGAACTGCGGATTCTGCATTGTGTACTGCTTATGTGAAAAAAAGCGGAATGAGTACAGAAGAGGCACTGGACATGATGGAGCAGGAAACGTGGCTGACTGCAGAACAGGCAAAAGAGAAGAAACTGATTGATGCAGTTATGTTTGATGAGGAAGAAGAAAAACCACAAATGATTGCGGGTCCTGAGTTTCATCTGCCGGATGAAGAAATACTTGCAAAGGCAAGGAAACTTCTCCGGATAGAAGATGAGGGTGAAAAGGGACAGTATTTGAAACAGAAATTAGCACTTTTGAAACTGAAAGGAGAAAAAAGATGAACAAGAAACAGTATGAAGCAAAGAGAAGAGAACTGCTTGCGGAAGCAGAAAAGCTGCTTGCAGACGGAAAGGCAGAAGAAGCAGAAGCAAAGATGAAAGAGGTAACAGATCTGGATGAAGCCTGGGAGAAAATTGCACAGGCACAGGCGAATTTCGCAGCATTGAACAGAGAACCAAGTGCGGTAAATGTGTTTGGTGCAAATGGAAGTCTGATGAACTTCGGAGAGATCCAGGAGAAAAAAGAAAATGTTTACGATACAAAGGAATATCGTACTGCTTTCATGAATTTTGTGGTAAAAGGTACGAAGATCCCGGACAAATTTACAAATGAAGCGGGACCGACCAAGACAACAGATATCGGTACTGTCATTTCTCCTGTTGTGGTGAACCGGATCATTGAGAAGATGGAAGCAATCGGAATGATCCTCCCACTGGTTACGCAGACATCGTATGCACCGGGTGCAAGTATTCCGACATCGAATGTGAAGCCGGTGGCAACCTGGGTTGCAGAAGGTGGAACAAGTGAGAAACAGAAAAAGAAAACCGGAAGAATCGACATCAAAGGGTATAAACTGCGGTGTGCGATCTCTCTGACACTGGAAAGTTCCGTGATGTCCCTGGAGCTGTTTGAAACGGTATTTGTTAATAATGTGGCAGAAGCAATGGTAAAGGCACAGGAAGAAGCTATTGTGAATGGTGATGGAAGTGGAAAACCAAAGGGAGTGCTGCAGGAGACCGTAGAGGCAGGACAGAATATTGAGATCACAGCGAAGGGAAATGTTGATTATAAAACCCTGACAAAGGCAGAAGGTGCATTGCCCCTCGCTTATGAAAATGGTGCGGTATGGAACATGACGAAGAAGACGTTCATGGAATTTGTCGGAATGACGGACACAAACGGTCAACCGATTGCACGTGTAAATTATGGGGTGAATGGTCAGCCGGAAAGAACGCTGCTTGGAAGACGGGTTGTGCTGAATGATTATATGTCAAGTCTTGGAGGCACGATTGAAAGCGATACAGTGGTAGCATTCCTGTATGACTGGTCTGATTATATGTTCAATACAAATTACGCAATGACAGTCAAGAGCTATGAAGACAACGATACAGAGGATCAGGTGACAAAGGCAGTGATGATCTGTGATGGGAAGTCACTGGACAACCATTCGCTTGTTACTCTGACAAAGAAAGCGTCATAGGTGAAAAAAGATGGACAGGACAACGATAGAAAAGATCAAAAAAAGACTCAGAGTCAAATCGGATGAGGCAGATGCAGAAGTCGAGGCCCTTGTCCTGGCATGTATGAAAGAACTGGAAGTGGCAGGGGTGTACGGACACCCCTGCGATGATCCTCTTTATATGCAGGCAGTCGTGTTGTATTGCAAGGCACACTTTGGATATGACGAAGGAACGGATCGGTTCAGGGAGGCATTTGAATCCCTTAGAAATTCGATGGCATTATCAGGAGATTACGGAGAAAATTGATATGGAAACTGCATTACTAATATGGGAAGAGACCAGAAAAAATGAAAATGGTTTTCCTGAAATGGAGAAAAAAAGCGTAGAAGTATATGTTGAAAAGAAATCCGTAACCCGGGCAGAAGAGTATGAGGCGATGCGTACAGGAATCAGAGTGGATATGATCCTGAAAGTAAGAAAATGCGACTGGGATCTGACGGAACATACAGGTCCGTCAGGAAGACCGGAATATGCAAGAAAGGTGATCTACGGTGGCTTTGAGTATAATATCATCCGATGTTACTGCAAAGGCAAAGCCTGTGTAGAGATAACGTGTGGATGATATGTCATTTGAGGTAATGGGGTTCGACGAACTTGCAAAAGAGCTGGATCAGCTTGGAAAGATCGATGAGTACGCACCGGAAATTCTACAGGCAGCAGCTCCCGTTTTGGAAAAATCATTAAAAGCGGAAGTACAGAAAGCAGCAAACCGGGGATATGCAAGCGGTGATCTTGCCGGGTCCATAAAAGCCTGTAAGCCGGGAAAGAATGAGCAGGGGCATTATGTAGCTGTGACAGCAAAAGGAAAAGACCGAAAGGGAACCAGGAACAATGAAAAACTGGCTTATCTGAATTACGGAACAACAAAGCAGCAGGCAAGACCGGTTATTGCAAGATCGGTCAAAAGTGCAGAAGCAGAATGCACAGAGGTGATACAGGAAAAATTCAACGAGGTAACAGGGAAATGAATGTGAATCAGAAAATAGAGTCGGCACTTGCAGAAGTGACGGAGAATATCTGGCCGTTATGCTGCCCATATGATTCACCACCGGAAAAATATCTTGTATATAATCCTGAGGATGAAACCGCAGAATACTATGCAGATGATGAAGATCAGGAATGGACGCATTATATGCAGGTGCATCTGTATACAAAGCAGGACTATATCGGAGACAGAAAGAAAATCCGGTCACTGCTTCGTAAGTCAGGATTTGTGATGACAGATATTGATACTTTTTACGAAAAAGATTCAGGGTATTATCACTTATGCTTTTCTTGTTATACGGAGGAGGATGAGTAAATGGCATTTATTGGACTTGCTCATATCGTAGGAGCGAGATGTAACGATGCGGCAGGTGTTCCGACTTATACGGAAGGTTTCCGATACGGGAGGGCAGTAAAAGCAGTGATCGATCCTAAATATGAGGATGTAAGTGATTATGGTGACATCAATGATGATGAAGAGGTACAGGTATTTGCTTATGCAGACGTAACACTGGAAGTGTCAGAAGAGGCAGAGAAAGCAGAAAGCCTGTTCTATGGACATACGGCAGATGGAAATTTGGTCGTGTCAGAAGAGCTGGATCAGGCAGGTCCGGTTGGACTTGGATTCCGGGTAAGGGAAAAGACCGCAGGAAAAGAAAGATATACAGCAATCTGGCTGTATAAAGTTAACCTGACAGAAGAAGGGCAGGAACTGGAAACCAAGGCAGATTCTATCAAATATGGAACAGTACAGACAAAAGGAAAAGCTGTTCCGACAGGTAATGGGCAGTGGAGAAAGAAAGCAACTTTTACAACTAAGCAGGAGGCGGATTCGTGGCTGGATGAAATGGCAGGAATCACGCAGGAAGGAGATTAAAATGGCATATGTAGGACTTAGAAAACCAATTATTGCAAAAATGACAGAGGAAGGTGTTTATGATGAACCGTTTGCGTGCGGTAAAGCAATCGGGATTCAGGTCACTCCAAACTATGCAGAGGGCGGCTTGAATGCAGATGATATGCAGGTGGAATATGATAAAGAGTTTAATTACGCAGAGGTCACTCTGAACACCAGCACTCTTCCAATCGAAGCACATGAAAAAATGTTCGGCCACAAAGTGGACACAGCAAAAAAGAATGTAAAATTTAATTCCAATGATCAGGCAAATTATGTCGGAATGGCATGGATCTCGGTGGAAAAAGTGGACAACGTCAGAAGCTATGTTGGTAACTTCTTAAAAAGAGTGAAGTTTTCAGAGCCGTCAGACGATTTTTCTACAAAAGGAGATTCAATTGAGTATAAGACACCAAGTATTTCCGGTCGTGCATTAGCACTCAGCGATGGAGAATGGAAAGAGACGGAAATCTGTGCAACAGAGGCAGATGCCCTGAAATGGATCAACACAATGTTCGGAAAAGGAGAGTAAGGAGCAGGTTATGTTTGAAGAAATGAAGCAGATCACATTGTCAGGAAATGCATACCCTATGAAATGCGATAATCTTGTCCTGGAAAAGATCCAGGATAAATATGGAGACCTGACAGATTATGAAAATAAGTTGAGCGGGTTCATTCCGAAGGTGGATGAAAATGGGGAAAAGGTAAGAAACGAAGAGGGGTATCTGATCGGAAGATATGAAATCCCAGAGTTGAAAATCCTGAATGAAGCTCTTGTTTGGTTTGTGCAGGAAGGACTGGAAATCGAACGGGAGGAACTGAACAGGGAGCATCCAAAGGTTAATGACAGAACATTGATTCGTCAGATTGACATGACTCCGGCAGAACTGGGAAAGATTCTTCATGAAGAATTTGCAAGATGCTTTGAAAGAAAAAACGTAGAGACCACGCAGAGGAAAGCGGAGGAACAGGAGAATCCGAAGAAATAAACTTTGCGTGGATCGTCCTGATCGGAATGAAAATCGGATATTCAGAAAGAGAGGTTGCACATATGTATTTCGGAAAATGGTGTGACCTCTTTGATGAATTTAAGAAATTGCATAACATTACGATGAAAAGACAGATATTTGAGCAGCAAAAAACCGCTTCACTACTGGATTTGTGATGCCCTGTATGCTATAATGCATGAAAGGGAGAAAGCAGAAGATGATGACAATGAAAAAAATTAAAGTTATAATGAAATATTTTATGAGCTTGATATGGAAGATAATTAAATTCTATGTAAAGTGGCATCCTTGTCTGACTGTTTGGTGGATTTTTTGTCTTGTATTTTGTGTTTGGTCAGGAAGTAAATATGAAGAGAGCAATGGATTTGCGATGATGGTAGTTATTGTGGTGCTGACAGAAATTGCAAAGCAGATCTATTATTACGCAATCTATGGGGGCTTGTATGGAAAAGAACGAAGGATGAGTGTTGAGAAGAAAAAACAGGAAGAATTTATAGAATTATTTAATTAATAATGATGAGAAAGCCGCCATTTTTAGGCGGCTTTTTTGCGAGCATTTTTAGGAGAAAAATATGGCCAAAAAGAAAGTCGGAGCATATATCACCCTGGATGGAGAAAAAGAATTTCGGGCAGCAGTTACAAGTTGTAATAAAAGTCTGCAGGCTATGAAATCGGAAATGAAACTGGTTGATGCAGAAACGACTGGAAATGCGAACAGCCTTGAGACATTGAAAAAGAAGCATGATGTGCTGGCTCGTACGCTTGATCAGCAACTGGAAAAAGAAAATGCGGTACAAAAAGCACTGGATCATGCCAAAGGTGATTATGACAGGGTTGGAAATGAACTTAAAGGATATAAAGAAAAGTTAGCCAGTACACAGAAAGCACTGGAGGAGATGGAACATTCATCCGACAGCACAGAGGAAGCTCTGAACGAACAAAGAAAAGCCGTAAGTGACTTGAGTGAAAAAGTCGAAAAAGGAGAAATCACTTATGAGCGGGCAAAAGGAAAAGTAGCCGACTGGGAAAAGCAGTTGAATACCGCAAAAGCACAGACAATCCGTGCAACTCAGGCGTTAAATGAGAATATTGCATATATGAAAGAGGCAGAAGAGGCTACTAATGGCTGTGCAGAAAGTATTGATAAATTCGGGAAAAAGGTAAGCAAATTTGAAGAACAGATTGTAAGTGATTCAAGAACAATAAGAATGAATCTTGTCAATACAGCAACCGATTTTGTAAAAAGTACGGCTTCTGACTTTTTCAGCAGTGCAGTGGAAGGCACTTTGGAGCTGGAAGACGCACAGCAGCATCTTCAGGCAAGCACTGGTGCAACTACCAAGGAGATTGCTGCATATTCTGATGAGATGAGGAATCTGTATAAAAATGGTTATGGAGATGCCATTAGTGATGCTGCAGATGCAATGGCACTGGTCAAACAGTATACGAATGAAACTGAGCCTTCGAAAATAAAAGAGCTTGCTGAAAATGGGATGGCATTGGAAGATGTCTTTGGGATGGATCTGAGTGAATCCATCCGTGGTGCAGATGCAATGGTGACTACGATGGGAATTTCATCTGAAAAAGCTTTTGACCTGATGGCAAAAGGTGCACAGAAAGGATTGAACAAGTCAGGAGAACTGGCAGATAACCTGGCTGAGTATGCTCCATTATGGGCACAGAATGGATTTTCGGCAGAAGAAATGTTTGCTATTCTTGAAAACGGACTGGAATCCGGTGCGTATAACCTTGATAAGGTGAACGACTATGTGAAAGAGTTTGGTAACAGTCTTGCAGATGGAAGAATTGATGATAATCTGAGTGCATTTTCAACCAGAACGCAGGAGTTGGTCAAACAGTGGCATGACGGAGGAGCTACGACAAAGCAGGTATTCCAGTCTGTTATTGAAGATCTGTCCAGTATGGAGAACCAGCAGCAGGCACTGACATTGGCGAGCAATGTATGGAGTTCACTTGGCGAAGATAATTCCATGAAAGTAATCACTTCTCTGAATAAGGTGAATACTGCATATCAAGATGTGCAGGGAACAATGGAGAGTGTCAAAAAGATTAAATATGACAGCGTATCGAATCAGTACAAGGTGCTGGGGCGGACATTTCAGGATGAAGTGGCAGCCCCGATTCTGAAAACTTTCCTGCCGGGAGTTAAGGGAGGATTGGAACTTGCGACCAGGCATACTAAACTACTTTCGGTGGCGGTAGTTGCATTTGGGACTGCTTATACTACATACAAGGTTGAGAAAGTGGCAGGACACTTGAAGGGAATTGGAACTGCAGTAGCAGGAGTTACTAAAAAGCTGTTGACTCACACGACAGCAGTGACAGCGGAAACGGCCGCAGATACAGCTGCTACTGTGGCAACAGAAGCAAATACTGTAGCGGAAGTTGCAAATGCAGTGGCAGCAGAAAGTGGAACAGTGGCGAAGACAGAGGGGACCGCAGCTACAATAGCCGGAACAGTTGCTACAACAGCCCACACAGTAGCAACAGAAGCAGCTACAGTTGCCCAGGGAGTATTTAATGCAGTAGTGTCAGCAAATCCGCTTGCCATCCTTGTGGTAGGAGCGACTGCAGCGGTGGGGGCATTGGCTATTTATGCCAACAGTGTTGAAGAGACAACGGAAGAAACCGAGAAACTGACCGAAGCAACAGAGAAGAATGTTGAACAGATTGATAAAGTCACGAAGAAACTGGATGATTCAGCCAAGAGCTGGGGCGATTCAGTAAAAGAAATGGAAAGCCAGCAGGGGACGGCATCAAAACTGGTGACAGAACTGTATTCCCTGGAGGGGCAAAGTGGAAAGACAGATGCACAGATCGCAAAAATGAGTTCCCTCGTTTCACAGTTGAATACGATGTTTCCGGATCTGTCATTATCTATCAACGAAAATACCGGTGAGCTGAACAAGAATGAGCAGCAGACCAGACAGTCGATCCAGGCAGCAGTCCAGCTATCCAAAGCGGCAGCGGCACAGGAAAAGATGGCAGAAATCTCCAAAGATCTTGTTGAAGCTGATCTTGCAAGATATGAGGCACAGCAGAACCTGCAGGAGATAGAAGAGAAACTAAACGGAATCGAAGAGCAGAGGAAAAAGATTGGAAAAGAAAGCGAAAAAGCCACAAAGGACGGTACAGTTGCTTACATAGAGTATAACGGTGAAATGATGACCGCTCAGGAGAATATCCAGCTAATTGATGAAGAAGAGGCAAAACTGTTAAAATCTAAGGAGAAGCAGACAGAAGCCCTAGATGAATTGAACAGCAAATATGATGAAGCAAATGAAAAGTACCAGAGTGTATATGATTATACGCAGGCTTTGACAGAGGGAACGCAGAACAATACTGAAGCAACCAATCAGAACACTGAAGCAAAGAAGAACAACGCAGCAGCTGACAGCGAAAAGCAGGAGGCATCAGCAGTCAGTATTGAGGTTTTGGGGCAGGAACAGCAAGCTTATAACAGTCTGACAACTGCACAGCAGGAAATGGCAGTCACTGTAACAAATGGGGTACTGGCTATGCAGGAAAGCGTGCAGAGTGCCTTAGAATCACAGATGGATCTGTTTGAAGAATTTGACGGAGGAACAGAGATATCTACGCAGAAACTGCTGGCTAATATGCAGAGTCAGGTTGACGGGGTATCCGCCTGGGAACAGAATCTGTCGGCACTTGCGGACAAGGGAATCAACCAAGGAATCCTTCAGAAACTGGCAGAAATGGGACCGCAGGGATCTACTTATGTAGCGGCATTTAATAACATGACAGATGAAGAGCTTGCAAAAGCAAATGAGCTGTGGAGTCAGAGCGTTGATATCCAGGGTATGACAGACAGTTGGGGGCAGCAGCTTCTTACTTCCGGAGCCGCTAATATAGCTGGAGGAATGGACGGTCTGACCGAGGTGATGCAGAAGAGCGGTGCGAATACAGTGACCGGGCTTGTGCAGGGAATGCAAAATGCACAGAAGGAAGCAGAAGCCGCAGGGAGAGATCTCGGTGTAAAGACCGTGGAATCTGTGAACAATGGTCTTGGATGCCAGTCCCCATCAAAGAAGACGAAAGAGTCAGGAAAGAATGTGGATCAGGGTCTGATCAATGGAATGAAGGAGAAGAAGACCGAAGTATCAAATGCTGCTAAAGATGTAGCAAAGTCAGCCATTTTACAATTCACAAATGAATGCTCTGAATCGAAGACGAAGACCAGTGGTGCTTATCTGTCCAGCGGACTGGCCAAAGGGATACGTTCCGGGGAATCAGAAGTTATTTCCGCAGCAGAAGAAGTTGCAAAGGCAGCGATTGATGCGGCAAATAAGAAACTGGAGATCCGTTCTCCATCACGAGTGTTTTACAGAATGGGACGTTATACCATGCAGGGTCTTGCGAACGGAGTGACTGAAAATGCAGATCTTCCACAGGAAGCAGTTCAGAATGCAGTGGACTACAGCGATACATCCATGAGCCTTGGGGTGGTCAAGGAAGGATCAGGAGCAGAACCGTACCGGATGATACAGAGAATGGTTGCTGAAGCAGCAAAAGAAATTCAGTTCAAGGTATATCTTGGTGAAAGGGATGTGACAAGAACATTATCAGATTGGGGTGTGGTATTTAGTGCTTAAATATGTATGTGGCAGTTCAAAAGAAGAAATCTGTCTGAGCCGGGCGAATATCAGAACAAGGATCAGGACAGCAGGCTTTTACGATTCTGACTGGGTTGTGGAAGATGCAAAGCAGGATATAGGGCGGAGTGTTGAAAAGTTAAAAAAGGATGCGATATCCTACAAAATGACAGTAGATTTTCTTGGAAGTAAAGAAGAGCGTGCGGACAATGCAAACCAGCTATTTGAGCTGACAGAAAGAGACGTGCTGAACAGGACACCCGGAAGATTATATCTGAATGATTACTATGTGGAATGCTATATTATTGGTCGGGAATCAGGAGGAAGAGATAACCGGGTCAGAGCCGTACAGGTCGTGAATAAAGTGTATGTTCCTCATCCGTTTTGGATCAGGGAAGAAATCCATGCGTTTAGAAGCTATGATGTAACATCAGAAAAGAACAAAAGATACAAAGGAAAGTATCCGTATCGGTATGCGAATGGAATAGGGGGAAGTTATATCAATAACCCTCATTTTTGGAATGCCAATTTTAAGATGATCATCTACGGACCAGTAGCGAACCCGCAGATTTCAATCGGTGGGAATACCTATCTTGTCAATATTATATTGGAAGAGGGAGAATATCTTGAAATAGACAGCAGGAGCAAGACCATTCAAAAGGTATTGCGTAATGGAGAAAAAGAAGATGCTTTTCATAACCGTCAGAAAGGAAAGGAATTTTTCCGGAAGATTCAGCCTGGAAGACAGGCTGTATTATGGACAGGAAAGTTTGATTTTGATATTGTGATTTTTGAAGAAAGAAGTGAGCCAAAATGGAGTTCATAGTGGCTACTCCGAATGGAGAGGAAAAAGGATTACTGCCAGCAGGAGCAGAAATTGATGTGGATATCGGTGAATCCAATGATTTTGAAGTCAGGATTAGGACAGAAGAATGGAATGAAGAAAGATATGGTTATGGCTGCCGGCTTTTTGTTCCAGGAACAGAATACGGTGGAATGATCAATGATATTGAATCAGTCACAGCCAGTGATGAAGTTGTACTACGTGGAGATACCTGGCGTGGAATGCTGAATTATAAAGTTGTAGAACCACCAGCAAATGCAAGTCACCTGATATTGAGCGGAGAATTAAATCAGATACTGAAAGAATTGATTGAAGATCGCTTTGGCGGTCTTTTTGTTGTTTCGGGAGAAAATTCAGGAGTTCAGGTGAGTCAGTGGGAGGTAAACCGATATGTGACGCTGCTTGATGCCATCATGTCATTGCTGAGTGCTTATAAAAGCAGGCTACAGATCCGGTATATAGAACCTGAAAATCTTGATTACGGATACATTCTGACGAAGGCAGTTCCAATCACGGATTATTCAGATGAGGAAGAATATTCCAAAGAAGGAAATGCCAGGGTAACGGTCAGGGATCGAAGAAGTGGAATTAATCATCTTGTGTGTGCCGGAGAGGGACAGAACGAAGAAAGAGCGGTGATCCATCTGTACGTGCAGAAAGACGGAAGTATTGGACAGGTTCAGTACTATAAAGAATTGGAAGAGCGTGCGGCAGTGTACAATTTTTCAAGTGCAGACAAGGAACGGCTGATTGAAGATGGGACAAAAAGATTACAGGAATTGCAAAATCAAAAAAGTTGTGAAATAGAGATTGAAGACAATTTGGAGCTGGAACTGGGAGATATCATCAGCGGATATGATCCGGTTACGGATACGCAGGTGAAAAGACCGATTATCCGAAAAATATTAAAAAAGCAAAATGAAAAAGTGACGATTGAATACAAAATAGAAGGAGATGACTGAAATGGGACTGAAAGGAATTACCGTGAATACAGCGGCAGAAGCGGAAGCACATATCTATGCAGAAGATGATGCAGCTATCTATCAGAGCATCTTAGGAATGGATGCGGTGGCAGATATTGGACAGCAGTGCAAAGCAACGGTGATCAGTAATAATAAAATCCGGGTGTCAGATGGGGTGGTAGTGGTTGGCGGTCATGTAGCCAGGATCCCTTATGGAGAATATGAAGATTGTGAGATCGCGAACGGACAGACCGGAAAGAACAGAAATGATCTGATCGTGGCAAGATTTGAAACAACCGGATCAGGTGGTGTGGATAAAATGACCTGTAAAGTGTATCAGGGTACAGCGGGAAGTACGGCAGCAGATCCAAGTATAACGCAGGATAACATCTACAAAAATGGAAAGGTGAGAGAGTTCCCATTGTATCGTGTCCGCATCGAGGGACTGAACATCGTAGCAGTAGATCAGCTGTTCACGGTGCTGCCATCAATGGCTACGATAAATAAAGATTTAGCCGATACATCCGATAAAATAGCCGTGAAATCGTATAAACAGGCTGATATGCATCTCCAATCGTTTTATAACGTCTCTGCTTTTTTTGCATATAAAGTAGGTCGTGAGGTACATTTTAACGTATCTCTTGATCCCAAAAGTGGGACAACGCTCCTCGCAAACAGGCTGTATGCTATTACTTCTGCAGCTATCGTTGCAGATCTTAGGCCTGCGGTACTGACACACATCCAGTGTGTTGGATGTGGGCAGAATTGGGAGAATGTGTGTGCTGTAATGGCATACGTTGACGTCAATGGAATGATCTACTTTTCAACACCTGCAACGAGAGCTTTTTATAAATTCCACGGCATATGGATTGCGGCAAATTAGGAGGTGGTTGCATGAAGCTTACATACAACGATGGTACAGACCTGCAGATCCAGTCGGCATCCATCCGGTGTGACGGCACACTGCTGATCAAGACTGTATCAGCCACGGAAGAGGATCTCCGGGGAATGTTCGGGGATAAGCTGAAGACCCGGAAAATGGTCATTTCCGAGCGTAGTCAGACGGTCGGAGAGTACGAGGGGTATACCACTCTTGAGGGAATCATCAAGTACACAGCCGGTATCATGGGCATCATCCTGTCAAAGCCGGGAGAGACAGTGGCAGAAAAGATGGAGGCACTGATCCGGGAGAATGCAGATTTAAAAGAACAGGTGGAAATGTTGAAAGGATGCATCTTGGAAATGTCTGAACAGGTGTATCAGTGATGGTAACTCTATTAACCAATTTATTCATATTAATGCAAAATGCAGGAGGTAAAGAAATGATGGCAATGTTATGGGCACAGCAGATTATCTTAGGAAAAAAGACATATGGACAGGTTCCGAGACTTCTCAAAGAGAAAGTCCGGGAAATTCTGGAGGATTCCGGTATGACGGAGCTTGTAAAAGAGGATGAGGAAAAAGCATGAAAATCAAAGTAGTAAATCAGCGGCTCTATCTTGAGCCGCCTGAGACAGCAGAGGGAACGAGGGAGTATTTACGGGCAGAGTTCGACTTTTCAGAGGAATGGGATGGAATGACAAAGACGGCTTTCTTCCGAGGAGCGGATGGGGAAAATCATCCGAAACTTCTGAAAGATGATACCTGTACCGTGCCAGCAGAGGCTCTTGCCGCACCTGGTCGGGTCGGGGTATCCGTGTCTGGTACACGGGGTGAGACGATCATCACGACCGACATCAAGAGCTTTACGGTTCCGGCTACGCTTTCCGGTGGCACGCCATCAGATCCTGAGCCGACGGTATGGCAGCAGATTCTTGACAAGGTGGACGAGACGAAGCAGATCGCCCAGTCAGTCCGGGATGATGCCGCTTCCGGAAAATTTGCAGCTACCACTGAGATGGTAGGTCAGGCAGTCAGCGTATATATGCAGACGGCACCGTCAACGGAAATGCACCGCAACATCTTCCGGGGAAAATCCTTGGGTGAGTCGATCACAGCAGAACAGCTGGCTACAATTCGAGATGGAAGCTTCAAGGATTTGTATGTTGGTGATTACTGGGAAAAGGATGGGGTGAAATATCGGATAGCAGACATCAATTACTGGAAAAATGTAGGTTATCCAGAATCAGAAAAAGTACAAAAACCCCATATATTAATAGTCCCGGATACTATATTAGGGAGCGGACAGATGAATGCGAACAACAGTACAGCAGGTGGCTACAAAAGTTCGACGATGAAAACTGTGCGGTTAAATCAAATAGCTAACTCGCTGCCGGACGCATTTAAAAATATACTGATATCACATAGGATATTTTCTGATGGCTCATGGGTCAATACATCTGTAGATCTCATGAACGAAGTAATGGTGCACGGGACTTATATTTGTGCCGATGGCAATAATAGGCAGACATCTGATACACAGCAGTTGGCACTATTTGGACTTGTGCCTGAATTGAAGACTATTGGCGTAAACTATTGGCTGCGGAATGTAGCAGGATCACAGACATACACCCTAGTATCGCAGTACGGAGATGCCAGTACAGATGCAGCTACAAGCACTTATGGGATTCGCCCGGTGTTTGCGGTAGGATGAAAGAGAGGAAAGTGAGGAATATGAAAAAAATGGACAAGTTATTTAATGAAATCAGTATTGTATTTGGATTCCTGGGTGGAGTCCTTGCGTACTTTTTAGGAGGATGGGACGTACTGCTTAAGACAATCGTGTGTCTTGCAGTGCTGGATTATGTCACGGGAGTGCTGAAAGGAATTTACCTGAAGCAGCTCTCATCCGAGACAGGATTCCGTGGACTGCTGAAGAAGATCGTGATGTTTATTGTGATCGCTGTGGCTTACCTGATTCAGATGCTGATCGGTGGCACGATTCCGCTCCGGGAAGTGGTTATTACATTCTATATTTGCAACGAAGCGTTGAGTCTGCTGGAAAATGCAGCGGTATTTGTTCCAATTCCAGAAAAATTAAAAGACGTATTATTGCAGTTAAGAGACAAGGAAATAGATAGAGATTCAGAGGGCGAGTAACATCGTCCTCTTTTTGCACCGGTGCAATGCCGGAGATAGGAGAAGAATTTATGGACGGAGATATGAAAATTGGAGCAATAATAGAACTACAGGGAGTAAAAGAAGAAATCTTAACAATTGAGAATGAACTTGCAAGAAAAGGAATTGATAAACCAAAAGGTTTTTCCACTCTGAAAGGATACGTGAAAGACAGGATTAATGAGTTGTCAGCAGAAAAAATCGAAAAATAAATTGGTTTGTGCGACGTCGCACGGGAAGGAGTAGTCATGACAGAACAGACTATTAAAGAAATTATCAAAAGTTTTGCCTACGGATTATCCGCAAAGGAAATCTCAGACAATGAAGGAACATCGTTAGAAACTATGCAGAAGTTTGCAGAAGAGCACGCTGCGGAGATTGATCAGAAGAAAGCAGAATTGAAAGAAGGTGGCTGGTATGAGTAAACTTATTATTGATGTCAGCTACCATAACGGAGTTATCAACTGGGCGAAGGTTAAAGCATCTGGTTGTGCCGGAGCTATCCTTAGATGTGGATATGGAGATAACATTACATCACAAGATGATAAGCAGTGGATTCGTAACCTTGCTGAGTGCGAAAGACTTGGAATTCCAGTGGGAGTCTATCTGTATAGCTATGCGACTTGTGACAGACAGGCACAGAGCGAACTTGACCATATCTTGAGATTAATCAAAGGTCATACATTCCAGCTGCCGATCTTTATTGATGTGGAAGAACCGGGTACACAGAACTATGCCCTTAGGTGCTGTGAAATTGTCTGCGAAGGACTCAAAGCTAATGGTTACGTTCCAGGAATCTACGCTTCACTGAGTTGGTTCAACAACTATCTTGGCAGTGTTCGTGGAAAGTATGTTGAGTGGATGGCAAGATATAAGAATCTTCCTGAGGACACTTACAAAGGTCAGTATGCGATTTGGCAGTATTCTTCCGATGGTCATGTAGATGGAGTTAATGGCAGAGTAGATGTCAACTATTGCTACATGGAGTTTGGTGGAAGTACTCGGCCTGTTGCACCAGCTCCGCAGCCGACCGAGAAGAAAGACTTAGGACGGGTTGACATCACATACCAGGTATATACAGACAGATGGTGGTCACCAGTAACCAACAAATCTGACTGGGCGGGAAAAGGCGATAATGTTCCGATCAAATGGCTTGCGGTTAAGGTAAGCAAAGGAACTATCCGCTGTAGAGTATATACGAGAAAGAGCGGTTGGCTCCCGTACCTTACATTCGGTAGTAGTTATGATCTTAATGATAAGAAGAACGGAATCCTCGGAGATGGCTCAGAAATTCTTGCTGTTGAGCTGTATTACATCACACCAGCTGGATATAAGTACAAGATGGTTCATTACAGAGTTTCTGTGCAGAATAATCCTAACTTCTATGCAGATCAGGTCGATACATTGAAATCAAGTGGCATGGATGGGTATGCCGGAGATAAGTGCAGATTCATTGACAAGTTTCAAGCTTGGATCGAGTAAATGTGGAAAGGCTACGTTGAAGAGCGTAGTCTTTTTTTATTGAAAAAAGTACAAAAAAGGGTTGACTATTGGTGTCCAATATGTTATAATAAAGACAGTTAAAGAAGACAAGCAAATTCAAGGAGGAACGGAAATGAATAACACAATTATTTTATTAGCAGACGATGCATCATTGACAAGAAGAGAATACAAGAGTTTTGAAAAAGGTGATTTGATTTTCGGTATCGACAGCGAACCGAAAGAGTTAAAGAGATGGAACATCGCAGATAAAGAGGAAGCGATGAAAGAGCTTGCAAAATACAAATGCGAGTACAAGGAGTCAGGAGGTTGCTACAGTATAAAAGAATTCGCTCTTATGTACTGTGAGTGTGATGAGGACGGAGAATTCGTAGAAGGTGCGGACTTTGATATGGCGGAGGAAGCGTAATGAAAGAAATCGGAAGAAACGTGATGTTTGCGAAGGCTGGTGGGAACGCAAGTAAGAATGCATACACTTGTAGAATCTCACTTCCGATGGATGCGATCAAGGCACTTGGAGTTACACCGGACGATAGAGCAGTGACGCTTGTCGTTGAAGAAAATCAAATAGTCATCAAGAAAGCCCCGGAGAACTAACTCCGGGGCTGAATATTGTATCATCTCTTTAAATAGTTTATAATAGTAAAAAATCCTTTATATAATAGGTCAAAAAACAGTTGTAGGTTCTTGCAAAAAGGTTGACCCAGTGGGGGTCAAAAGCACTGGGGGATCAGGGATTGACAGCGATAGAAATCTTACGTTATTATTACGGTGATGACATGTATATCAATACAGCTCAGGAGATCTCGGGAATACCATCTTCCTGGCCCGGATACACACTGGAGCAGGGGGCCAGTGGAGAAAAGGTGCTGCAGATGCAGGAACAGCTCCGGGTGATATCCGAGGCATATCCGGCAATCCCGAAAGTAGAGGCAGACGGAATCTATGGACCTGCAACAGCACAGGCAGTGGAGAAGTTCCAGTCAGTATTCGGACTTCCGGTGACAGGAACAGTAGATTATTCTACCTGGTATAAGATCTCAGAGATTTATGTAGGGGTGTCAAGGATTGCAGAGTTGGTTTAAAGCAGATATCTGGGATAGATAGAAGCTGATACTAAAGAGATGGAGAGAAAGATGAGCGGTCAGGGACGAGAAGAAAAGGGACTGTTTCCCAAAGGAATGATTCTTGCTTGTGTGATCCTTTTTCTGTTGGGGATAGGATGCGTAGGTATGAATCTTGCTGCGGGACCTTCGGAAGAAAAAAATCCGATGGGGCAGATTGCGGATTATAGAAAAAAGGAAGAAAAGAAAAAGGAAGCGGAAAAGAAAAAGCTTGAAGAGCAGAAGAAGCAGAAAAAAAGTACGGATGAAAAGAAAAATGCAGATCCAGATCAGGATATGACCGAAGAGCTGGCACAAAAGTATTATTATCAGAAACTGAGTGCAGAAGAACAGAAGTATTATAAAGAAATACTTAAAGGTCTGGAAGATATGGAGACGGTGATTCATGTAAGTACGGCAGATGATACGAAATTGCAAAAGGTATTTGAATATATTATGTATGATATGCCGACTCTTTTCTGGTGCGATCGGAGCTGGAGTGGAAGTAAGTATCTAAGTGAGAACAGGACAGAAATTTCACCGGGGTATACATGTACCAAAGCGGAAAGAGATGTACGACAAAACCAGGTTGATGAAGCTGTTGGGCAGTGCCTGAGTGGAATAGACAAAGATGCAGATGATTATACCAAAATAAAAGCAGTTTTTGAATATCTTGTCAATACGGTTGATTATGATAAAAATGCTGCGGATAACCAGAATGTATATAGTGCATTGGTGGGAAAGCGTTCTGTCTGTGCAGGTTATGCACGTTCTACGCAGCTTCTTCTTGAAAAGCTTGGAATTCAATGTTTATATGTTGAGGGAACGGCTGGAGAAAATAATGAAGCCCATGCATGGAATATCGTCAAGTGCAATGGAAAGTATTATCAGATAGACACGACATGGGGAGATCCGATTTATGACCAGACAGAAAATCCGGAAACGAATGCGGGAAATAATATTAATTATGATTACTTATGTACTTCAGATGAAAAGATGTACCGCAACCATACGATAAAAGCGGTGACTGATTATCCGGTCTGTGATTCAGACAATCTGAATTATTTTAAACTGAACAATATGTATTATGAAAGTTATGATGCAGCTACATTAATGGAAAAGATGAAAGAAAGTTATCAGAAAAAAGAAGATTCTTTCACCTGTGAATTTTCAAATCCGGATGTATATGCACAGGCGAGAGAGGATATCATCAATAATCTTCTCCCACAGGCATCCCAGGGGCTGGCACAATATTATGGCTTCAGCCGGGTAC
>OIYT01000783.1_pt1 | contig 26872 bp, 25 predicted proteins | sample 1588201 | NCBI WGS metagenome assembly OIYT01 (sample SAMN03283260) | human gut metagenome | biome: human-associated habitat; material: feces | host: Homo sapiens | place: USA | collected 2013
CGTGGGCCGCCTCCAGCATGTCACAGGAAAAATACTTGTAGGCAAACACGGAGCAGCCGACGGGACAGACGCCGATGGCCTCGTCCAGCAGGCCCAGCTCCACCAGGGACTCCGCCACCAGCTTGTGGATGATGCCGTGGTGACAGCCGGGGCAGTAGTGCAGCTCGGCATCCGTCAGGCCCCTGGATTTCTCATATACGACCGCCATATCACTGGACCTCCTTCAGGGCCTTTCTGGCCGATTCGATCATCTCTTCCACGGTGGGCATCACGCCGCCGGCGCGGCCCAGATAGCTGATGGGCTTCTGCCCCTCCACGGCCAGCCGGACGTCGTCCAGCATTTGGCCGGTGGTGCTCATCTCCACGTCCAGGATGGCCTTGACGTGGGGCTTGCCCGCCAGCGCGTGCAGCGCCTTCTCGGGGAAGGGCCACAGGGTGATGGGGCGGAACAGCCCGGCCCTGATGCCCTCGGCCCGCAGGGTCTCCAGAGCGGTCAGGGCGATGCGGGCGGGGGTGCCGTAAGCGGTGATGACGATCTCCGCGTCCTCACACTGGACCTCCTCCCAGCGGACCTCGTTTTTCTCCATCTCGGCGTACTTGGCCGTCAGGCGGTCGTTGTGGTCGCTGCACTCCTCCGCGTCCAGGAAGATGGAGGTGATGATGTTGTGCTGGGCCCGGCCCCCGCGGCCATTGGCGGCCCAGTCCTTGGCGGGCAGCGCCCGCTTGGGGATGGGGCGCCACTCGATGGGCTCCATCATCTGGCCGATCAGGCCGTCGCAGACCACCATGACGGGGTTGCGGTACAGGTCCGCGATGTCGAAAGCCTCCTGGACGAAGTCCACGGTCTCCTGCACGTTGGAGGGGGCCAGGACCACGGTGCGGTAGTCGCCGTTGCCGCCGCCCCGGGTGGCCTGGTAGTAGTCGCCCTGAGCGGGCTGGATGGTGCCCAGGCCCGGGCCGCCGCGCATACAGTTGATGATGACGGCGGGCAGCTCGGCGCCGGCCAGGTATGTAATGCCCTCCTGCTTCAGGCTGACGCCCGGGGAGGAAGAGGAGGTCATGGCCCGCATCCCGGCGCCCGCGGCGCCGTAGACCATGTTGATGGCGGCCACCTCGGACTCGGACTGGACGAACACGCCGCCCGCCTGGGGCAGATGGACCGACATATACTCAGGGACCTCGCTCTGGGGTGTGATGGGATAGCCGAAGAAGCAGTCGCAGCCCGCGCGGATCGCGGCCTCGGCAATGGCTTCATTGCCTTTCCAAAGTTCCTTTTCCACGGATGATGACCTCCTTTTTCAGAATTTCTCCACGGTGATGATGGAGTCCGGGCAGATTTTCGCGCAGCTGGCACAGGCGATGCACTGGGAGATGTCCGTCACAGTGGCGGGGTGGTAGCCCTTGCGGTTGATGACGGCCATATCGATGGCGACGATGTGCTTGGGACACACGGTGGTGCACAGCTCGCACCCCTTACAGTGGTCGGAATTGAATGTGATCTTGGCAGACATGGTGATGTGGTCCTCCTTCCCCTGATATCGTGGTCACTCCCACGGCTTTTTCATTTGAATGGTGATCGGAAACACCGTTTCCGGCAGGTCTGATAAGCTTGCGGCAAACCGCTCTTCCGCCACGTGGCAGAGGACCGGAATGTCCGTTTCCTTGGAGACGGCGGCGGCCAGGGCCGCGCCCTTCCGAATTTCCGCCGCCGTCGTCTCGCCGCACAGGTGGGTGTTGTTGACGATGCCGGTGCAGGCGAGGCCGGTGGTGGACTCGATGCCCCGGAGATAGGCGATGGCGCTGTCTGTGCCGCGGACCTCCGGACGGTTGGCGTTCAGCACGTAGATCAGCTGGTAGTCCTCCCGGACGATCTTCGGCTGGAACCGGGCCAGGACCCGGGCGCCCACCGGATCACCGCCGATGTCCAGAACGCCCCGGATATCGCGGTTCTCCAGAATGGCCAGCAGCTCCGCCGGCAGGGCGGGGACATCCGCGTCGGAGCAGGCCTGGGAGGAGGAGATGACCCGGACGCCGGCCCCCTCCAGAAGCGGCCTGCGCTCTCTGGAGCGGAAGTAGGGATTCACGATATCCAGATCCGCCAGCATCACCTGATCGCCCGCCCCGGCCATGGCCAGGGCCAGATTCACGGCAAATTCCGTCTTTCCGGTGCCGTAGTGCCCGGTGATGATGGTGAGACGGTGGGAACAATTCGCAATGGCGGTCAAGTCCGCTCCCTCCAATACAGATACATAGTTGTATTATTTCTTATCTAGTTGTATGATGTCATTGTACACCGCGAAAAGTATGATGTCAAGAGCAAACCACACTTGTTTTTTCCCTGAAAACCGATTATATTATATGTATATGGAAACCTGTGCCGGGGAGGAATGAAAATGGCCGAAGCCAAGAAAGCGAAGCTGTCGGAGCAGACTGCCGACCGCCTGTATGAGATGATCGTGGACGAGCACCGCTACGAACCGGGCTGCAAGCTGCCCAACGAGAATGAGCTCAGCGAGGCGCTGCGGGTCAGCCGCACCACACTGCGGGAGGCCATCTCCTTTCTGGTGGCCCAGGGGGTGCTGGAGATCCGCCGGGGAAAGGGCACCTTCGTGGTGGAGGAGCTGCCCGCCGCCGGACTGGACCTGACCGGTCTGGCGGGGCTGCGGTCCCGGGTCCGGGCCAAGGACCTGTTCGAGATGCGGCTGATTTTTGAGCCGGCCACCGTGGCGCTGGCCTGCCAGCGGGCCAGCGACGAGGAGCTGCGCCAGATATTCAAAAAGGCCCAGCGGGTGGAGAGTGCCGCCGCCGAGGGCGGCGACTGGCCCCTGGCGGACCAGGAATTCCACTGGGCCATCATCAAGGCGTCCCACAATGAGTATATGCGCCGTCTGTACCCCATCATTAACAGCGCCGTCAACGAGATCATGCAGCTCGCCCAGAACCGCCAGCACATGCAGGACACCGCCCTGGCGGACAACCGCTTGATTCTGGAGTTTTTGCTGAAACGGGACGAGGCCGGCGCCCGCCACGCCATGAGCATCCATATGAAGCACCTGATCAACACCCTGCAGGACTGAGCGCGGCCGGAGTCTCCGGGGAGAAACTTCGGCCTCTTTATGGATTTTTCAGGAAAAAACTGGATGAAAAATTGGAAAAGTGCACAAACAAAAGTCGGGAAATATAGAAATAGTTGCCATAGATTTTGGGGAAATTGCAAAAATACTTTGCTGAAATCCACAATTTTTGGCGGCTTATTCACAAATTGTACACAAATTTTTGGATACCCCCTTAACAAAATTTGAACCAGAGTGTATAATAACGGCGTAAATGTGGATTTGCGCGATTTGTGAAAAGAAGTGTAAGGAGACCGCCCATGGAAACGACCCTGCAAGAACGGCTGGACCGGCTGTTGAACGCCTATTCCCACCACTATGATATCGCGCGGGATGTACAGGTCCAGGGCGGCAGCTACCCCGCCACCGCGTTTTACTATCTGCGGGACGAGAATTACCTGATCACCAGGAAGCATGTGCTCAGCGTGGTGGAGAACCACGAGTACGTCTACTTCTACCTGACGGAGCACCTGACCGCCGCGGAACTGCAGCGGCAGATCGAGCTATCCCGGGAGGCGGGCATGAGCAACATTGTGCCCTCCAAGATCCACATGTCCTCGTTGGTGACGCTGGTGATCCTGGCGGACATCATCGACCCGGAGGCGAAGGCCATCATCAAAAAGACCCGCTTCCGCAAAAACTTTCGGCTGGCACTCCACGGCTGGATGGAGTATCACATAGCTGCAATGGAATGTTCTACATCGAGCTTCCTTTCCAATCCAGCCGGAAAGGGAGCGCGCAAAACCCTGGAGCTGAATTTCGGCTCCAAAGAAAAATAAGGAGGGAGAGTATATCTATGAATGGTTTGGTACTTCTGATCATCAGCGTTGTTGTACTGGTCTGCGGTTATATTTTCTATGGCCGCTGGCTGTGCAAGCAGTGGGGCGTTGGTGAAGATGACAAGCCCACCCCCGCGCACACCATGGAGGACGGCATCGACTACGTCCCCGCAAAGGCCCCCATCCTGATGGGCCATCATTTCTCCTCTATCGCCGGCGCCGGCCCCATCACCGGTCCCATCGGCGCGGCTGGCTTTGGCTGGCTGGCCTGCACCCTGTGGATCCTGATCGGCGGCATCTTCTTCGGCGGCGTCCATGACTTCGGCGCTCTGTTCGCGTCCGTCCGTCACGGCGGCAAGTCCATCGGTGAGATCATCTCCGTCAACATGAGCAAGCGGGCGAAGATGCTGTTCATCATCTTCTCTTACCTGACCCTGATCCTGGTCGTGGCCGCTTTCGCGTCCATCGTGGCCGGCACCTTCGGCGCCACCTATGTGGACGGCGTTCTGGACAAGGCCGCCTCCACCAGCCAGGCCCGCGTGGCGATGGTGTCCCTGCTGTTCATCCTGATCGCCATCATTTTCGGCTTCTGCGTCTATCGCCGCAACGCCCCTATGGGCGTGGCCAGCGTGATCGGCGTCGTCGGCATCGTGGTGATCATCGCCATCGGCATGAACTTCCACCCCATCTATCTGTCCGCCAACACCTGGATGTGGATCTGCGGCGTGTACATCGCCGTGGCTTCCGTCACCCCCGTGTGGATCCTGCTGCAGCCCCGTGACTACCTGTCCAGCTTCCTGCTGTACGCGATGCTGGCTCTGGCCGTCGTGGCTGTCGTCATCGCCCAGCCCTCTATGAGCAGCATGTCTACCATCTCTGTTACGAACCCCGCCGGCAGCCCGATCTTCCCCGTGCTGTTCACCACCATCGCCTGCGGCGCTATCTCCGGCTTCCACTCTCTGGTCTCCTCCGGCACCACCTCCAAGCAGCTGGATAAGGAGAAGGACGCGAAGCCCATCGCTTACGGCGGCATGCTGCTGGAGTGCGTTCTGGCGATCCTGACCCTGTGCGCCGTGGCCTATGCGTATGCCTGGAACCAGGCGCATCCCGAGGCCCAGCTGTCTGGCGCCACCGCGATCTTCGGCGGCGGCCTGGCCCACATGATCAACGACAAGATCCCCGGCACCTACGATATCCTGTACACCCTGCTGGTCCTGACCTACTCCGCGTTCTGCCTGACCTCTCTGGACACCGCCACCCGTCTGGCCCGGTTCATGTTCCAGGAGTTCTGGCTGGATTCCTCCAAGGGTGAGACCCCGGAGAACGTCACCGGTTACAAGAAGGTCCTGTCCAACCCCTATGTCGCCACCATCATCACCGTGGTCCTGGGCGTTCTGTTGGGCCTGAACGGCTATGAGAAGATCTGGGCGCTGTTTGGCTCCGCCAACCAGCTGCTGGCTGCTCTGGGCCTGCTGGCTGTGGCTACCTGGCTGGGCAACATCGGCAAGAACAACAAGATGTTCCTGCTTCCCATGGCTTTCATGCTGGTCGTCACCATCGCCTCCCTGTGCATCAACACCAAGAACCAGATCGGCGCTATCGCCGCTGGCGGCGCCGACTGGGGCCCCTATGCGCAGGCCATCATCGGCGCGCTGCTGATCGTTCTGGCTGTGATCCTGGCTATCGAGGGCATCGGCACGATCTCCAAGCAGAGCAAGAAGGCTGCTGCGAAGTAAACCTTCCCCCAAAAAACAACGGAGTTTTGCCAGTCTCCGCTGATACAAAAAGGACTGCCGCTTTCGCGGCAGTCCTTTTTTGCGAAGACAAAAGCGTGGAGCGTGAAGATTTACACCGATCTTCACGCTCCACGCTTTACGCTGAACGTTAACCCTCCGCGTCTGCTTTGCTGCCGCAAAGAAGACGCAGGGCTTCCAGATACCCCGGCAGGCCGTGCCCCCGGATGGTGCTCACGCAGGCGGCGCGGATGTAGGACACATGCCGGAACTCCTCCCGGCTGTCCGGGTCGGAGACGTGGACCTCCACCGTGGGGATGCCCACGGCCTTCACCGCGTCCAGCAGCGCCACACTGGTGTGGGTGTAGGCCGCCGGGTTGATGATGATGCCGTCCACCCGGTCGAAGTACGCCTGCTGGATGGCGTCCACCAGCGCGCCCTCGTGGTTGGACTGGACGAAGGACACCTGGACGCCCAGTTTGTCAGCCTCGGCCTGGATCATGGCTTTCAGGTCCTCGTAGGTGGCTTTGCCGTAGATCTCCGGCTGGCGGATGCCCAGCATGTTCATGTTGGGGCCGTTAATCACCAGAATTTTCACAAAAATCCCTCCAAATCGACGCGGCGGTCTCCTCCACCGTGCCGCTGTTTTCCACGGCGGCGTCCCGGAAGCGGGCGTACAGCGGCGCCCGCTCCGCCCACATGGCGGCCAGGTCCGCCCCCTGGGACAGGGGCCGTCCGTCCGTGGGCAGCAGCGCCAGGTTCCGGACCAGGTGGTAGATGCGGCCATTTTGACGCAGCGCGGCATAGTTCCGCTCATCCTTCACCACGCCGCCGCCGGTCAGGATGACCTTGCCGGACAGCTTGCCGGCCTCCGCGGTCTCCTCCCGCTCCAGCGCCCGGAAGGAGGCTTCGCCGCCCTGGGCGAAGATCGCGGGGATGGAGCAGCCCGCCCGGGCCACGATGCGCTGATCAATGTCGATGGCCTCCCGTCCGCTCAGCGCCGCCAGGGCCGCGCCGACGGTGGACTTGCCGCTGCCGGGCATACCGATCAGGACGATGTTCTGACTGTCCCGCCGGAGCATCGCCAGGATGCGCTCGTTTTCGCTGTCGGGGATGGCCCTGTCAAAGAAGTGCTCCTCCGCCGCCTTGGCCTGGGCCACCAGCATGGGCAGCCCGTCGGAGCAGGGAATGCCCAGGGCCTCCGCCTGGAGCAGAAGGGCGGTGCGGCGGGGGTTGTAGACCACGTCCAGAACACCCGCGCACACGGGAAACGCGGCCAGGTCCACCGGGGCCGCGCCGGGATTGGGGTACATGCCCACCGGCGTGGTGTTCACCACGATGTCCGCGTCCGCGTGGCGGTCCAGATTGCTGTAGTTGTCCGGGCCGGAGCGGGAAATCACCACGATCTCCCGGGCACCCAGCCGCTTCGCGCAGGCCACGGCGGTCAGAGACGCGCCGCCGCTGCCCAGAATGACCGCTTTGCGGTCCTGGAAGCGGATACCCGCCCGCTCCGCCATCCAGCAAAAGCCCGCGGCGTCGGTGTTCCAGGCGTACAGCTTTCCGTCGGGACGGCGGACCAGGGTGTTGACGCTGCCGATGGCCTGGGCGGCGTCGTCGATGACGTCGCAATAAGGCATCACGTCCCGCTTGTAGGGGATGGTGACGTTCAGCCCGCCGATGTCGGGCCGGGCCAGAAAGGCGGGCAGCTCCTCCGGCTCCAGCTCAATGAGGCGGTAGCCTCCGCATCCCAGGGCGGCGTGGATGGGGACGGACCAGCTGTGGCCCAGCTTCCGGCCCAGCAGGCCGAAAATTCGATCCGCCATCGGTCAGACCTCGGCGTAGTTGCCCAGGAAGTTGAAGCTGGCGCAGCTGCGCTCCAGCTCCTCCAGCATGGGCAGCACGCCGGGCTCCTGAACGGAGGCCTCCAGCTCCAGGAAGAAGATAAACTCGAAGTTCCGGCCGCTGACGGGGCAGGACTCCAGCTTGGTCATATTGATGTTCAGCGCCGCCAGCTTGGACAAAATCTCATACAGCGCGCCGGGGCGGTTGTTGCAGGCGATGATCAGACTGACGCGGTTGGCGCCGGCGTAGATGACGGGATTCTTGGTAATGCAGAAGAAGCGGGTGTAGTTGTTGTCGCTGTCCTGGATGGCGTCGTTGACGCACTCCAGGCCGTACAGCTCGGCGCAGGGGTGGGAGGAGATGGCGGCGGCGTGGCGGTTGCCGCTCTCGGCCACCATTTTGGCGGCCACGGCGGTGTTGTCGCAGGGGATGACCCGGACGCCGTTCAGGCCGTTGAGGAACTTGCCGCACTGGCCGATGGCCTGCTCGTGGGAGTAGATCTCGGTGATGTCGTCCATTTTCACGCCGGGCAGAGCCAGCAGCTCGTGGCGGATGCACAGGCGGGTGGAGCGCACCACGGACAGCTTGTGGTCCTGAAGCAGGCCGTATACCGCGCGGACAGAGCCGTTGGAGCTGTTTTCAATGGGCAGCACGCCGAACTTGCACAGGCCGGACTCCACGGCGGAGACCACGGCCTCGAAGGTCTTGACGTACACGATGTTGCCCCGGGGCAGCAGGCGGTCGCAGGCCACCTGGGAGTTGGCGCCCTCCACGCCCTGGCAGGCCACCAGGCCCGTCTGGGGGAAGACCTCGCCGCCCGCGGCCAGAGACGCCCTGACCTGGGCCTCCACCTTGGTGGGGGCGGAGATCAGCTCCGCCTGACGGGAGCGGGCCAGCTCGAACAGCGTGGAAAACAGGTGGTAGGCGTACCGCTCCTTTTCGCCGGCTTTCTCCGTGACCTTGGCCAGGATGGAGCGCTCCCGCTCCTTGTTCAGAATGGGCAGGTGGTGCTCGTTTTTGTAGGCCGCCACCTCGTCGGACAGCTCCATGCGCTTCAGGAACAGGTCCAGCAGCTGGTCGTCCACAACGTCGATCTTTTCGCGAATCTCAGAAAGTTCCATGATTTCCCTCCAAAAGTAAATCTAATAGCACCGTCGCGGTGACGGCCTCCACCACCGGGACCGCCCGGTGGGCAATGCAGGGGTCATGCCGGCCCTTGATGACCAGCTCCGTGGGCTGGGCGGCGGACAGGCTGACGGTCCGCTGGGGCTGGCTGATGGACGCCGTGGGTTTGACGGCCACCCGCAGCGTCACGGGCATCCCGGTGGTGATGCCGCCCAGGATGCCGCCGGCCCGGTTGGTCTCGGTGACGATCTCGCCGTCCTCCATGGTGAAGGGGTCGTTGTTCTCCGAGCCGTGGAGCCGGGAGGAGGCGAAGCCCAGGCCGAACTCCACGCCCTTGACGGCGGGGATGCCGAACAGCGCTGCCGCCAGCCGGTTTTCAATGCCGTCGAACATGGGGTCGCCCAGTCCGGCGGGCAGGCCCACGGCGGCGCACTCGATGATGCCGCCCACGGAGTCCAGCTTCTGTCGAGCGTCCAAAATCAGGGCCCGCATCCGCTCGCCCGCCCGGTCGTCCAGCACCGGGAAGGGCTTGGCGGCTACTTCCTCAAACAATTCCTTCGTGGGGCGCAGCGGGAAGGCTGCGTCATCCTCTGTTCCAACAGCGGCCAGATGGGCCCCCACATAGACGCCCCGGCGGGCCAGGATCTGCCTGGCGATGCCGCCCGCGATGCACAGGGGGGCCGTCAGACGGCCCGAGAAGTGGCCGCCGCCCCGCATGTCCGCGTGGCCGCCCCACTTCACCCGGGCGGTGTAGTCCGCGTGGGAGGGCCTGGGCTTGTCCAGAAGCTCGCTGTAGTCCGAGGAGTGCTGATCGCTGTTTTCAATGATGGCGCACAGCGGGAAGCCGCAGGTGACGCCGTTTTCAAGGCCCGAGAGGAACACCGGGGTGTCGGATTCCTTCCGGGTGGTGGACAGGGGGCTCCCGCCGGGCTTCCGCCGGGCCAGAAAGGCGTTCAGCTCGTCCAGGTCGATGGCCTCGCCGGCGGGCAGGCCGTCGATGTTGACGCCGATGGCTCTGCCGTGGGACTGGCCGAACACGGACACCTTCAAAAGCTTTCCGAACTCAGAGGACATGGATGTCGCCTCCCAACTGTTTGTAGTCGTCCCAGAAGCTGGGATAGGATTTCCGGACTGCTTCCGCCCCCAGGATGGTGACGGGCGCTCTGCTGGCGGTGGCGGCGATGGCCGCCGCCATGACGATGCGGTGGTCGTTGGCGCCGTCCACCGTGCCGCCGGAGAAGGCGGAGACGCCGCGGACGGTCAGACTGTCCGGGCCCTCCTCCGCCTGCCCGCCCAAGGCGGACAGCATCTGGTGGACGGTGGCCAGCCGGTCGCTCTCCTTGATGCGCAGGCGGGCGGCGTTGACAAAGTGGGTGTCCCCCTGCCGGATGGCGGCCATCACCGCCAGGGGCGGCAGCAGGTCGGGGCAGCCGGAGACGTCGATCTCCACATCTCCCGGCATGGCCAGCCGCAGGTAGTGGTTCGCCACCTCCATGTCCCCCTGGGCGGACTCCAGATTCAGGCCCTCCAGCCCGATCCGGCTGCCCAGGGCGATGGCGGCGTACCAGAAGGCCGCCTGGGACCAGTCCGCCTCCACCGTGCCGTCAAAGGCCCGGTAGGCGGCGGGAGAGACCGCAAAGGCGGCGCGTCCGGCTTCGGCGGAGACCCCGGCGGTCCGCATGGACTCCAGGGTCATGGTGATGTAGCCGGCGGATTCCAGGTCCGTGGTGCTGGCGATGGCGCTGGGCCCGTCCAGCAGCGGCAGGGCGAACAGCAGCCCGGTGAAGAACTGGCTGGACACATTGCCGGGGAGCCGGTACTCTCCCGGCGTCAGGCGGCCCCGGACGGTCAGGATGCCGTCCTTCTGCTCATAAAAAATGCCCTTTTCGTCAAAGAGGTCGAAGTAGGGCTGCTGGGGCCGCTCCATCAGCCGTCCCCGCCCGGTGAACACGCCTCCCCCCGCCACCGCCAGGGCGATGGGGATGAGGAAGCGCAGAGTGGAGCCGGATTCCCCGCAGTCGAACCGGGGCAGCTCCGCAAAGGTCCGGGGAGAGCCGCCAACGCCGGTGACGCGGACGCAGTCCTCCGCCGGACGCTCCCAATGGGCGCCCAGGGCCTCCATGCAGCGGAGGGTGGCCTGGATGTCCTGGGAAAAGGCGACGTTTCGGACGGTGCTGACACCGCCGCCCAGCGCGGCGGCGATGATAAGGCGGTGGGCCATGGACTTGCTGGGGGGCGGGGTCACGGTCCCGGCCAGGGGCCGGGGCTGGATGCGTACGTCCATGTCAGCCCTCCAGTCCCGCCCGGATGACGGGCAGCAGCTCCGCCACCGGCATCTTTCTCAGCGTGCAGACGCCGATCCGCTTCGGGATGACCAGGGTGATGTCCGCCCCGGCCCGCTTTTTGTCGGCGGAGGCGGCGTGAGCCAGTTCCTCCGCGCCGTAGGCCGTTCCGGTGGGCAGGCCGTTTTTGGCGAGGCAGGCGGCGATGCGCTCCGCGATGGGCGTCTCCGTCCAGCCCAGGGCCTCGGCGGACCGGGCGATGATGGCGAGGCCCGCCGCCACGGCGTGACCATGGGGGATGGAATAGCCGCTGCACTTTTCGATGGCGTGGCCCACGGTGTGGCCCAGGTTCAGCAGGCGGCGCTCGTTCCGCTCCTTCTCGTCCCGCTCCACCACGCCGGCCTTGTAGGCCACGCACCGGGCGATGACCTCGCCGGGGGCGGCGGTGAGGGTGCCGTCCTCAAACAGGGAGAACAGGCTCTCGTCGCACAAAACGCCGGTTTTGATGGCCTCGGCGGCGCCGTCGGCGAAGACGGCGGCGGGCAGGGAGGCGAGGCAGTCGGTGTCGCACAGGACGGCGGCGGGCTGGAGGAACGCGCCCGCCAGGTTTTTTCCGGCCCTCAGATCAATGGCGGTCTTGCCGCCCACGGAGGAGTCCACCGCGGACAGCAGGGTGGTGGGCAGCTGGACGCAGCGGATGCCCCGGAGGTACGTGGCGGCGGCAAAGCCGGCCATGTCGCCGGCGACGCCGCCGCCCAGGGCGGCGACGCAGTCCGTGCGGGTCAGCCGCTCCTCCGCCAGAAACTCCAGAATGGAGGAGAGGGTCTCAAAGTTTTTGCTGGCCTCCCCGGCGGGGAACACATAGGAGCTGACGGCAAAGCCCGCCAGACGCAGGCTCCGGGCCACGGTGTCCAGATAGAGGGGGGCCACGGTGCTGTCGGTGACGACCGCCATGTGGCAGGAGCGCAGCGTCTTCAGCAGCCGCTGGCCGCAGGCGTCCAGCAGTCCGGGGCCGATGGCGACGGAGTATGGGGGCGCGGTGTTGACTTGGATGGTTTGGATGGAGTTGGGCATAGGCAGCTCCTTTGTGATGAAAAAGTGAAGAGGGAAGAAGAGATATCCTGTCTTAATTTCCGCCCGCGGCGGCTTTTTTCTCCCGGCCATCCTTCAGCAGGGCGCGGAGCTTGTCGGCGTCTTTGGACTCCAGGGCGTCCAGATAGTCCGTCAGGTTTCCGATCAGGATGCCCAGCTCCTTCGTCAGATAGTCCGTGTCGGCCAGGAACAGCTCCGTCCACATGTCTTCGTCCAGCCGGGCCACACGGGTCATGTCCCGGAAGCTGCCGGCGGAGAAGCCCCGGCGGCGCTGGGCCTCCGGCGATTTCACGTAGGCGCTGGAGACGATGTGAGCCAGCTGGGAGGTGAAGGCGATGATGCGGTCGTGCTCCTCCGGGTCGGAGAAGGTGAGGCTTGCAAAGCCGATATCCAGGAAGAAGGATTTCAACGTCTCCAGCAGATGCATGTCCGTCCGCTTGTCTGGCGTCAGGATCATGGACGCGCCCACATACAGGTCATCGGAGGAGGCGGTGAAGCCGCCTCGCTCCCTGCCGGCCATGGGGTGGCCGCCGATGTAGGCAAAGCCGCGCCGCTCGGCGATGGGGCCGATGCCGTCCACCACCATCCGCTTCACGCCGCACAGGTCCACCAGGATGGCGGATTTGGCGATGCTGTCCGCGTGGCGGCGGACCCACTCAATGGCGGCGCCGGGCCGGATGGCTACCAGGACCAGGTCGCACTGGGGAAGGTTCTCATCCGTCAGGGGCGCGTCGATGGCGCCGCACATCCGGGCCAGGGTCATGGTCTCGCCGTCCAGGTCCACGCCCCACACGGTGTGGGCGGTGCGGGCCTTGATGCTCTTGGCCATGGAGCCGCCGATCAGCCCCAGGCCAACAATGCCAACCTTCATACGATCAGTCCTCCAGGGTCTTCATCATCTCGTGGAGCTTCAGGAGCTTTTTCGCCAGGGGGTCGAACACCTCGGGCTTCAGGGACTGGGGACCGTCGCACAGGGCGTGGGCCGGGTCGTTGTGGACCTCGATCTGCAAACCGTCGCAGCCGGTGGCCACGGCGCCCATGGCCAGGGGCTCCACCAGCCAGCTCTTGCCGGTGGCGTGGCTGGGGTCGATGATGATGGGCAGGTGGGTCAGCTTCCGCAGGACGGGGATGGCCGCCAGGTCCAGCGTGTTGCGGGTGTAGCTCTCAAAGGTGCGGATGCCGCGCTCGCAGAGGATGACGTTTTCGTTGCCGCCGGCCATGACGTACTCGGCGCTCATCAGCCACTCCTCGTAGGTGGCGGACATGCCCCGCTTGATCATGACGGGCTTGTCCTGGTGGCCCACGGCCTTCAAAAGGTCGAAGTTTTGCATGTTCCGGGCGCCGATCTGGATGACGTCCACGTCCTTGAACAGGGGCAGCTGGCTCAGATCCATCAGCTCGGTGACAATAGGCAGGCCGGTCTCCTGGCGGGCGACCTTCAGGTACTCCAGGCCGGTGGCGCCCAGGCCCTGAAAGGAGTAGGGGGAGGTGCGGGGCTTGAACGCGCCGCCGCGCAGCATGGTGGCGCCGCTGGACTTCACGGCTTTGGCGATGGCCACCACCTGCTCCTCGGACTCCACGGAGCAGGGGCCGGCCATGATGGTCAGGGTACCGCCGCCGATCTGGGTGTCGCCCACCTTCACCACGGTGTCCTCGGGGTGGAACTTGCGGTTGGCGTTCTTGTAGGGCTCTTGGACGCGCTTCACGTCGTCCACAATGTCCAGAGCGGCGATCAGGTCGATGTCCAGCTTGGACGTGTCGCCCACCAGGCCCAGAATGGTGTGGGCCTCGCCGATGCTGGTGTGGATGGTGATGCCCTTCTCCTGAAGCCAGGCGATCAGGCTCTCCAGCTGGTCACGGTTGGGGTTGTGTTTCAGAATGACGATCATAATTTGCTCCTCCTCAAATGTTGCGACGGCACAAAAAAGACCCGCAGCCGGTTCGGCTGCGGGTCGTCATGTACTGGCGGTCTCTGACAAAACCGACGTCACGCCCGAGTGCTTTCAGCCAAACCGAAATAAGCCTTACCAAAAAAGTAGGTAAAGCTAAAGTAACGGTATTCAGCACTGCGGGAGAGGTTGGTCATGGTCTTGTCCCTTTCGAGTTCTTTAGATATTTAAAGCATAGCACTTTGCGGGGGAAATGAAAATTGTGAATTCCTACAAATGAAAATGAAATACACACAAAATATTAGGCGATTTATCAAAAATCAGGCCGCGACGGGCAGACACCCGGCCATCAGCAGCTCCGTGGCCCGCAGGATGTAGTGGACATCCCGCCGCAGGTCGGAGGGGTTAGACATGTACTGGCAGTGCAGCTCCTCGATGGCGGTGGCGAGGTCCTGGCAGGCGGCCCCGCGCCACAGGGCCCGGTGGGCCAGATAGGCCGCCAGATACTGCCGTAGCTGGGTCTCGTAGCGGTGGTGGTCCATCAGGCCGTCGGGGAAGTCCTCGTTGTGGGGATATGTGAACGCGTCCGCCAGGTAGTGGGTCAGCTTGCCCAAGGTGTAGTACTGCCACATGGTCCAGCGGGAGCGCCGCTGGAGTTTTGCAATGTGGGCGTTGATGTAGCGCCGGGAGTTGGTGTAGTTGTGGCCGCAGAGCTTATAGGCCCGCAGGGAGCCCTTCAGGTAGCTCAGCGGATTGCAGTCCGGCTGAAAGGAGCCGAACAGGAAAGCGAGTTCAAAGCGTCTGGCCCCAAAACCCTCCTCGCCGCGAAGCAGGGCGGATGCCAGCAGCGTGTGGCTGCGTTTTTGCATGGTAGTACCTCCGGGCCGAAATTCAAAAAACAGTATATCATGGAGCGGACCGGGGGGCAAGCGAAAAAGCGCAAAAAAATTATAAAATACATGGAAGTTTCCGGAAGTTTTATCAAAACCGGGGCGTTTGAGGACCCATTGTATCCGCCAAAAACCGGGAGGGAAGGGGAATTCTCCCGCTGATCTGGTTGACTTCCGGGGGCGAAGCCTCTAAAATAGGGACCAACTACACAAAAGAGGGCGGTTTTTTGAAAATTTTGCTTCAGATCGGTATTGTGTTCGGCCTGTACTGGATCAGCCAGTGCGTCGAGGCGGCGCTTCCCTTCCCGTTTCCCGCCAGCGTCATCAGCCTGCTTCTACTGCTGGCGCTGCTGGCGCTGCGGGTCATCAAAGTGGACCACATCCGGGAAAAGGCGGACTTTCTGCTGGGGAACCTGGCGTTTTTCTTTGTCCCGGTGTCCGTCAGCATCATGAACTACGCGGGCCTCATCTGGGAACACGCGGTTGCGTTTTTCACCATCTGCGCGGTCTCCCTGGTGTTGACCTTCGCCGTCACGGTGACGGTGGTTCGGGCGACCAGCCGGCTGCTGGAAAAGCGGAAGGAGGCGGCGGAATGAGCGCGTTGGCGGAATCCCCCTTTTTCGGCATCGCCCTGACGGTCGCGGCCTATTGGGCGGGCACGAAGATCCAGAAAAAGACGGGCCTGGTGATCTGCAACAACATCATCATCGCCGTGGCGCTGCTGATCGCGGTGTTGACGGTCTTCCACATCCCCTATGAGGCCTATTACCAGGGCGGCGGAATCATCAACATGCTGCTGGGCCCGGCCACAGCCTGCATGGCGGTGACGATCTACGCCAAGCGGGACCTTTTGAAAAAGAACTGGCTGCCGGTTCTGCTGGGGTGCCTGGCGGGGGTGGTTACGTCCGTGGGCAGTATTCTGGTGATGTGCAGGCTCTTCGGCCTGGACGCGGCCATGACGGCATCCCTGCTGCCCAAATCCGTCACCACGCCCATCGCCTCCGCCGTGTCGGAGAGCCACGGCGGCATCGTGTCCATCACGGTGGCGGCGGTGATCTTCACCGGTATCCTGGGCAACCTGCTGGCGCCCTTCCTGGTGAAGCTGTTCCGTGTCAGGGACCCGCTGGCGGCGGGCCTGGGCATCGGCGCGTGCAGCCACGCCGTTGGCACCGCCAAGGCCCTGGAGCTGGGGGAGACGGAGGGCGCCATGAGCGGCCTTGCCATCGGCGTGTGCGGCATCATCACCGCCGTCCTGGCCCTGGGTTTCGACTGGCTGCTGTAGACGGTTTGGACAGGGGGCGGCCCCGCTGCGGGGAAACGCAGCGGGGCCAGAAGAAAGAGGGGAACATATGGTTCCGGCTTGGGCCGGACCCTATAAAAAGAGAAGCGCAATGGAAAGCTCGACGCCCCATTGCGCTTTCTTTTTATCGAGTGAGGGGTCCTCCGGTCACACGGAGAACAGCAGGTCGGAGTAGACGGGGAAGGGCCAGTACTCGGCGGCGGTGATGGTCTCCAGCTTGTCGGCGGCCTCCCGGGCTTTGGCCATGTCGGCGATAATGGTGTCGTGGCTGTAGGCCATGGCTTTCTTGGGGTCGGCGGGGGTCTTGGACAGGTCCTTTTCCAGCTTGTCGCAGGCAGTCAGCAGGGCGTCGGTCAGCTTGCCGATCTCCTTGGCGGTGGTGGTCTCGTACTTGCAGGCAACGCCTAGGGCGTCCTTGCTGGCGGCGCGCTCGCACAGATCGGTGGCGTAGCCGGAGACGGCGGGCAGGATATCGTGGCGGATCATATCCACCATGGTGTGCCCCTCGATGGCGATGACCGTGGTGTAGTTCTCGATGTGGATCTCCGCCCGGGCGTTGATCTCCTCCTTGGTGTAGATGCCGTGCTTGACGAACAGGTCCACGTTCTTCTTGGCGGTGTACATGGGCAGGGCGTCGGCGGTGGAGGTCAGGTTGCACAGGCCCCGCTTCTCCGCCTCGGCGATCCAGGCGTCGTCGTAGCCGTTGCCGTTGAAGATGATGCGCTGATGCTCGGTGAAGACCCGCTTGATCAGCTTCTGCAGGTCGGCCTGGAAGTCCTTGGACTGTTCCAGCTCGTCGGCGAACTGCTTCAGCTCCTCGGCCATGATGGTGTTCAGGGCGATGTTGGGGCCGGAGATGGACTGAGAGGAGCCCAGCATACGGAACTCAAACTTGTTGCCGGTGAAAGCCATGGGAGAGGTGCGGTTGCGGTCGGTGTTGTCCTGGGGGATGGCGGGCAGCACGTCCACGCCGATCTCCAGGGTGCGCTTGCCGGAGTCCTTGTGCTCGGTGCCCTTGATGATGGACTCCACCACGTCGTTCAGCTCGTCGCCCAGGAAGATGGAGATGACGGCCGGGGGAGCCTCCTGGGCGCCCAAGCGGTGGTCATTGCCCGGGAAAGCCACGGTGGCCCGCAGGAAGTCCTGATACTCGTCCACGCCCTTAACGAAAGCGGCCAGGAACAGCAGGAACTGGGCGTTCTGGCTGGGGGTGGAGCCGGGCTTGAACAGGTTCTTGCCGGTGTCGGTGCCCAGGGACCAGTTGTCGTGCTTGCCGGAGCCGTTGACGCCGGCGAAGGGCTTCTCATGCAGCAGGCAGACCAGACCATGGCGGTCGGCGACCTTCTTCATCATCTCCATGGCCAGCTGGTTGTGGTCACAGGCGGTGTTGGCGTCGGAGAAAATGGGGGCCATCTCATGCTGGGAGGGGGCCACCTCGTTGTGCTTGGTCTTGCTGAGGACGCCCAGGGCCCACAGGGTTTCATCCAGGTCCTTCATGTAGGCGGCGACCCGGGGCTTGATGGCGCCAAAGTAGTGGTCCTCCAGCTCCTGGCCGCGGGGCGGCTTGGCGCCGAACAGGGTGCGGCCGGTCATCCGCAGGTCCCGGCGCTTGGCGTACAGATCCTTGTCGATCAGGAAGTACTCCTGCTCAGGGCCGACGGAGGCGGTGACCCGCTTGGTCTCGGTGTCGCCGAACAGCCGCAGGATGCGGATGGCCTGACGGGAGACCTCGTCCATGGAGCGCAGCAGGGGGGTCTTCTTATCCAGCGCGTGGCCGGAGTAGGAGCAGAAGATGGTGGGGATGCACAGGGAGCCCTCCTTGATGAAAGCGAAGGAGGTGGGGTCCCAGGCGGTGTAGCCCCGGGCCTCGAAGGTGGCGCGCAGGCCGCCGGAGGGGAAGGAGGAGGCGTCGGGCTCGCCCCGGACCAGCTCCTTGCCGGAGAACTCCATGATAATCTTGCCGCCGCCCACGGGGGCGATGAAGCTGTCGTGCTTCTCGGCGGTGACGCCGGTCATGGGCTGGAACCAGTGGGTGAAATGGGTGGCGCCCTTTTCCACGGCCCACTGCTTCATGGCCTCGGCGATCTCGTTGGCGGTGGAGATGTCCAGAGAAGTGCCCTCGGTGACGCACTTCTTCCAGGCGCCGTAGGACGCGGCGGAGAGGCGCTCCTTCATGGTCTCCTCGTTGAAAACCATGCTGCCGAACAGCTCGGGGAGTTTCATAGCTGTGCTCATACGTTTCATCCTCCTATATTTCTATTCAGAATCGTACCATAAAACATTGCGGATGCAAATAGGTAATACTTCTAAAAATTGGGCCGCTTACTGGCCGCTGGCACCGTAGTTTGCCAAAACACGGGCGGAGGGATCGTCCACGTTGCAGCCCTCCCACGCCTTGTTGGGCATCCAGAAGTCCGCGATCATCTTTGCCTGACCGGGGTAGTGCTTCTCAAAGATCTCCCGGTACAGCAGGCTCTCCTTGGTGAAGGGGGTGCCGTAGTCGTACTTGCGGCGCAGGGTCTCGAACTCCTCGTCGGTGTACTTCTCCTCGGCGTAGGCCTTGAGATCGTCCACCATGGAGTGGCCCACGGCGTCGGAGAAAGCGGCTTTCTGGCGCCACAGGATGTCGTCCGGCAGCAGGTGGTCTTTCTCAAAAGCGTGGCGCAGCAGGTACTTGCCCATATCGTAGGTGTTCAGCTTCAGCCTGGGATCGATGCTCATGACGTATTTCACAAAATCCAGGTCGCCGAAGGGGACCCGGGCCTCCAGGGAGTTGACGGAGATGCAGCGGTCCGCGCGCAGCACGTCGTACATGTGCAGCTCGTCGACGCGCTTCTTGGACTCCCGCTGGAAAGCCTCGGCGCTGGGGGCGAAGTCGGTGTACTTGTAGCCGAACAGCTCGTCGCTGATCTCGCCGGTCAGCAGCACCCGGATGTCGGTCTGCTCGTGGATGGCCTTGCAGCAAAGGTACATGCCCATGCTGGCCCGGATGGTGGTGATGTCCCAGGTACCCAGCATGGCGATGACCTCCTCCAGGGAGTCCAGCACCTGCTGGCGGGTCATATAGACCTCGGTGTGGTCGGCGCCGATGTAGTCGGCGACTTCTTTGGCATATTTCAGGTCGATGGCGTCTTTGTCCATGCCGATGGCAAAGGTGCGGATCTTCTTGCCCAGCACGATGGAACTGATGGCGCACACCAGGCTGGAGTCCAGGCCGCCGGAGAGCAGAAAGCCCAGGGGCGCGTCGGCGTCCAGCCGCTTGTCGACGCCGGCGATGAGCTTGTCGCGGATATGCTTGCAGGCGGTCTCCAGGTCGTCGCTGGAGTAAGTCCCCACGGTGGTCAGGTCGGCGTAGCGGACGAACTGGCCGTAGGCGTAGTAGTGGCCCGGCGGGAAGGGGCAGACCTCGTCGCACAATCCGACCAGGTTCTTGGCCTCGCTGGCGAAGACGATGGCGCCGGCCTTATCGTAGCCGTAGAACAGCGGGCGGATGCCGATGGGGTCGCGGGCGGCGATGAGGGAGTCGGTCTTGGAGTCGTAGATGATCAGGGCGAACTCCGCGTCCAGCCGGGAGAACATGCTCAGGCCGTACTCGTGGAACAGGGGCAGCAGGATCTCGCAGTCGCTGCCGCTTTTGAACTGGTAGCCTTTCTCCGCCAGCTGCCGCTTCAGAGGACGGAAGCCGTAGATCTCGCCGTTGCAGACCACATAGTCGCCCTCCAGCTCAAAGGGCTGCATACCGGCCTCCGTCAGGCCCATGATGGCCAGACGGTGGAAGCACAGCCAGCCGGACGGGGTCTCGATGACGCGGCTCATGTCGGGGCCGCGGGACACGGTGCGGTCGAAATAGGGAAGAAGTTCCTCCTTCGACAGTGTTTTCTTGGAAAATCCCATGATCGCGCACATAATAAAAAGCACCTCCGAAAATTCTGTTATGTCCCACATAACAAAAAACGCAGCTACATCCTAAAATTTTAGGACGAATAGCTGCTATCCGCGGTGCCACCTAATTTACCTCCCCCCCTAGCGGGGGCGGTCACCTTCAAGGCTCTAACAAGCCCGTGTGATGTAACGATCACAACTCGTCGCACTTACTGGCGGGGACCCGCGTTCAGATTGCAGCTACGGAGTGTTCTTCACGCAGATTCCTTGGTACGGGGTTCCCACTGTCCCCCGCTCACTGAACCGAACTTCTGCGGTACTTTTCTCCATCAACGCCGTTGTCGATGTTTGATTGATGTGAGTAGTCTAACATCCGGACACGTTGTATGTCAACGTCAAATTTCACAAAATAAAGGGCTGGCCCCGGAAAAACTTTTGTGCGCGCCGGAAGCACATAAACGGATAAAAAGGACGCCCCGCCGGGGGCGTCCCTCTGGTCAGCCCTCCATATGGCGGCCCAGAAAGGCCGCGATGGTCTGGGCCAGCTTGAATTCCGCGTCGCCGGTGATCAGGCCAGGGGTCGTGCCCACAAACAGCACCAGCCCCAGCAGGTCCCCCTCCGCCAGAATGGGGGCCGCCACGTTGGTCATCAGCTTGTCGCTGCTGTCGGAGACGGGGATGGACTGGCCCTCGCCGGTGTACTGGTAGATGCGGCGGCTCTCCATGATCTGCTCCAGCTCGGGGGTGATGCGCTTGCCCATCAGCTCCCGCTTGCCGCCGCCGGCCACGGCGATGACCGTGTCCCGGTCCGTCACCGCGCAGATGCTGCCGGTGGAGCGGCTCATGGTCTCGCACAGCTGGGACGCGAAGTCCTCCACGCCGCCCAACAGGGAGTATTTTTTAAAGATGACCTCGCCGTCCCTGCTGGTGTAGATCTCCAGGGGGTCGCCGTCACTGATAACATTGGCACGAAAGACCTTGTCCGGGCGCTGTTTGGCGCTCTGGACGATAAGAATGGGTGAGATATCCTCCGTGCCTGCCTTAAAATTTTCGGGGCCCTCCCCACTGGCGGCCATGGCTGCCACGGCCTGTTCTTCGCGGGTCTCTGGCAGCGTCCCACAGCGCAGGAGGCTGTCCACATCCGCATGGAGCCGGACTTCAATATGGTTCTCATAGACCTTGATTTTCTGGACGATGAGCTGGATGTCGTTGCGCTCCAGCTTTTCCTTGCTCAGAATGTCGTCAAAGACCTCCATGGCCGTTTTTGCCGCCCGGTTTACCCGGATGATGGTGTTGCGCTTGTCAGCGGTCATTTGAATTTGATTTTGCAGTCCCTCGATCCGGCGGAGCAGGTCATTTTCCAGCTCGTCATAGGTCTCCTCCAGAATGGTTTCCCGCTCCGGATGTTTCATGATGTCCCGCACCCGCTGGCGCTTGGTGGCTTTCAGTTCCTCCTGCAGATCGGTCAGCACTGCTTCCAGGTTGGCGGCGCTCTGTTCCGTTTCCGCCATGTCCTCTGCCTCCCGTGCAAGGTCTTCGTTGAGCCGGTCCAGCATGGCGGCGGAGTTTTCTTTGACCTTACGGACATAGGCCTTCAGCAGTTCATCCAGCTTGTCCACCCGGATGTGGTGGCTGGTGCAGGCTTTCAGGCCCCGGCGGTGGTATTCCCCACAGCGGTAGGCGTCCTTTAAATCGGCCCGGCTCATGGCGAACATGGGGCTGCCGCAGTCGCCGCACTCCAGAAACCCGGAGTATACGTTGTCGTTTTTCTTCTGTCCCCGGTAATGGGCGGTGGAGCGGCTCTCCCGCAGTGCCCGGACGGTAGCAAAGGTGCGGTAGTCGATGATGGGCTGGTGGTGATGCTCAATCACGATGTGTTCCAGCTCATCCCGTTTTACATCCCTGCCGTTGATCTTTTTGCGGGTGTACTTCCCCTGACGCAGGGTGCCGATATAGAAGTCATTGTCCAGAATCCCCTGTACGGTGACGATGGCCCAGACGGGTTTTACCTGGCGCTTGTAATCCTCCCCGGCGGCCTCTTTGCGTTCCCGCTCCGCCATGCGGGGGGTGGGGATTCCCTCGTCGGTGAGTTGGTTGGCGATCTTCTTATAGCCCCAGCCGTCGATGTATAACTGGAAGATACGGCGCACCACATCTGCCTCGGTGGGGACGATCTCAAATTCCTGCCGCTTGTTGACGATGTAACCGTAGGGGGCGGCACAGATCCACTTGCCGTCCTGCTGTCGGCGTTTGATGACCGACTTCACTTTTTTGCTGGTGTCGGTGACGGGCATTTCGTTGATAAGGAACTGAAACTGGATTTTCAACCAATCGTCGTCATTGGGAAAGTCAATGCCGTCCCCGATGGAGATGATGCGTACCCCCGCGTCCCGCAGGTCTTCCAGTTCCACCAGCCCCCGGCTGTTGCGGCGGGAGAAGCGGGAGAAGTCCTTGACGATGAGAATATCCTTTTTGTGGGTCATCAGTTCCCGGCGCATGGCCTGATAGCCCTCCCGCTGCTCGAAGGTGTAGCCAGAGCGATCCCGGTCCTCGTAGAAGGTCAGAGTGCTGTCGGGGAATTTCTGGCGGACGAAATCTTCGATGATGGCTTTCTGGTTTTCAATGGAGGTGTTGTCCCGGTCCAGCTCCTCATCTACGGAGATACGGGTGTAGCCCGCGATGTCGAATGTTTCAATCAAAATATACCACCTACTTCTCACCCTTGAGATATTTCGCTGTCTCTCGGTCGAACTCGGAAATGTACTCAGCGTCCTGCTTTTTGCGGAATTCAGCGTAGATCCCGCTGACCTTCTTTACGGCGTCATCGTGAGAGATACCACCCTTGCCCTCCAGCACCTTGCGGCGGTTGTTGGTCAGAAAGCGGTCAGTCTCGGCCAGCCAGTCTTTCATGCTCATCAGCTGCTCGTCCTCCGCCATCAGCTCGGCATAGTCGATGAACATGGTGACCAGACGGTTGAGCCGGGAAATTTCTTTTTCGTTCAAATAGTTCTTGGCCACCAGCGTGTCGCTTTTCAGAATCTTTCCATCCGGCGCGCCCTTCCAGGTGGTCAGGCCCATGGTGGGACTGTCCAGTGTGGCACGCTCGCTGATGATCTCCGCCGCTGTCTTGCCGGTCACGGCAAAGTGGAGCTTGTTTTGTACAAAGGCGTAGAAGGCTTTCGTGGTCTCACTGTTTTTGTCGTAGTCATAGCTGCACTGTTCAAAGACGTCCGCGATTTTCTGGTAAGCCCGACGCTCGCTGGCCCGGATCTCCCGGATGCGCTCCAGCAGCTCGTCAAAGTAATCCTTGCCGAAGGGCCGCCCGTTTTTCATCATCTCGTCGTTGAGAACGAAGCCCTTTTGGATGTACTCCTTCAGCGTCTTGGTGGCCCACTGGCGGAACCGGGTGGCCTTTTTGGAATTGACCCGGTAGCCCACGGCAATAATGGCGTCGAGATTGTAATGATCCAGAGTGCGGCGGACCTGCCGATTCCCCTCTTGCCGAACTACTAAGAATTTCTTAGTAGTTGCCTCAAGGCTTAACTCGTCCTCTGCGTAAATGTTTTTCAAATGCTGAAGGATATTTTCCGGTGTACAGTCGAACAGCTCCGCCATACCGCTCTGAGTCAACCAAAAGGTTTCGTCTTGAAAGACTACGCTGACGAACTCCTTGCCTGCGCCATCGTCATACAGCAACACCTCACCCGTTTTGACGATTTCGTTGTCCACGGTCAGTCCTCGCTTTCTATCAAATTAAAAATGCATATTCGATTTCTATTGCAGATAATATTGTATCATTTGCGCTTGAGAATAGCAACCAGAATATTTAAACTAATAACCCGCAGGCAAGGCGGCTGCGGCCATCAGCGTTGTTGCCTGCGGGTGTCATTTATATTATGTCAGAAGCACTTACATCCCCATTACCATGCCGGTTTGCTTTTCACGTTCCACTTCCATCTGGGCGATGCGTCTGCGGTTATAGCACAGCAGGTCACTGGTGGCGTCGGCAAGATCCTGATCTCCGGACTGAAAGACCGCCACCAGATAGTCTTTACGCTGATACTCCTGGTACAGCGGTTTCAGCTGCTCGCATACCTCAGCATCCTGCTTTTCGGCATTGGTGAGCCAGACCTCAACGATCCGGCTCTCGTCTCTGACATGGATTTCCAATCAGCTATCACTCCTCTCCTTACCAATCGTTTCCTTTTTTCATTGGTTTATTCACAGGGCAGTTCGTTAGTCCTCGCCATTCTGATAGCGCACTGCTTCGTCCAGCGATACCATACCATGAGTCTTTTTAACCTCCTGCACACAGCGTCCCCGGAGCTGTCTCAGCTGTTCTTCCGGAATTTCCATTCCCGCGGCCAGGATATTCATTGTCATGTCCAGCTCCACCGCCAGCTTGAACAGCAGGCGGCAGATGCGGTTTTCGCTGTTCTGTACGGTAGCGCGGATCGCTGATACCAGAATGGGCGGCAGTACGGAGAACGAATCCTGCGAGGCTAAGTAGTCACAGTAGAAACGCAGGGCTTTTTCTACGAACTCATTTTGGCTGCGGACGTTTGCCAACCGCATAACCGGTTTGATTTTGCGGTCTGTGTCGGGACCGATTCGCATTTGGAATTTTACTTTTTCGTTTGTCATCTTGAACTACCTCCATTTTTCTGAAACTGATGTGATGGCACTTTTGAAACCTCTCAATTTGCTGAAAGTACGGCGGGTTTAGCCTTGTTTAGGGCAGATATGATTGCATCTCCCAAAAAGTGATAGCATCGGGCTTTTTGAAAAAGTGATGAAAAATCGTGGAAAGTCCCGCTAAAACCGCATTTCCGACCCGCATTGCGGGGCGGTGTGAAATGGGGTGATTGCACCCCTTTATCCTGCACAAAAATCGCCACCTCGGTTCTCGTCGGAACAAGCTCCATATCCCACATTTGGGGATGGAGAGCCATCTCCTGCCCGAGGGAGGGCACGCGGAGCCTTACAGGGGGCGGCAGAGGGCTAAGGACCAGTCCGCACAGGGTCAACAGGGACGGTTCCTCCGGCCTCAGCTGCATCGGCACGATCGGCGCGGTGTAACGCCATGAGTCGTTTCCCATTACTCCTGCGGGTCACTGCCACGATACCCAAGTTTCTTAGAGCTTCAACGCTTTGCAGGACTCTGCGGGAGATTGTTTTTGCTGTGATCCCCTCCATGTTGTCAGGGTCGATGAGCGCCGCAAGCTCCGTGGGAGTGCCGATAAATTCCTGCCGGTTTCTCATCAGTTCAGAGAGAAGATAAATAATTCGGTCTCCCAGCAGCTCTGGCTGCTCCCGGCTGTCAGAAACCAGCTCCCACACATTTTCGGCGTTGCGTTCCAGAGTAAGTTCCCGATACTCAATGTCACGCCCGATGCAATGGAGTTTTGCTTTCCCGCTGCCGCGCTTCTCCTCCACCAGTGTGAAACTGGAATCCACCGCGCCGCTGATAGCGGCGGTGCCGGAGATGCGGCTGAACACATCCTCGGCATACTCTTTCCGCAGATGGTGAACGAGCAGAACAGCGATGCCGTGCTTGTCCGCAATCTTTTTGAGCGCGGATAGATCCCGGTAATCATTGGCATAGGTATTGTCATAACCGGCGCCCCGGATCATCTGGAATGTGTCGATGATGATCAGCACTGTGTCCGGATGCTCAGAGAGAAAAACTTCGAGCTGCTCCTCCAGCCCTTTTCCAAGGATACAACTCTCAGTCCCAAAGTGGACATTGGGTGGTGCGTCCTCTGTGATCTCAAACAACCGGTTCTGGATGCGGAGGGTAGAATCCTCCAGGCAGAGGTAGAGCGTTGTGCCCTGTCTGGTACCCATTCCCCTGGCATTTTCTCCTTTTGCTACGATCACCGCCAGCCATAGTGCCAACCACGATTTCCCTACTTTCGGAGAACCCGCCAGAATGTGCAGGCCCTGGGAGAGCAACGTGTCCACAACAAAATTCTGCGGCTGGAGTGGCCGGGACATGAGAGTGGCGCCGTCAATGGTGTTGAGGTGTTTCATAAAATCACTTCCTTGGTCAGTCTTGGATTTTGTCTGCCGGCATGATAAAATCTAACATGGAAAGGGACATGAAAAAATCCACAAGTGATTTTCAACCGAGGCGGCAAAAATCGCTTATGGACAAGAAGGGGGCTGCTTGTATGAAATCAGCTTATGGCGTCTATGTTTCGCTGTCAACGAAAGGCATCCTTCAGAGACAGCTTGCCACAGTCAATGGCGAAATGACTCTGCCGGAAACTACGCCGGAGGCAGAGATCATTCTGTATTCTGAACTAAACTTTGAACCCTATGCCGCAGTCGTAGATATGCTGAGAACCACCGTGGCATTTCTCCCGGCGGAGGAGGACGAATCCGCCAGCGCGGAAGAGAAAAATGTTTACCCCTTCTTTCTGGAAACTGTGCAGGATTTGGTGGAGACGTTTGAGTGTGAGAATATTTTTCATGGCACGCTGACCCGCAGCGCGCTGGAGGACTGCGTTCCATTGAATAATGAAAGCTCAACTTATACACACCAGACCGCAGCGAATATTTTGGACTCGCTGACAGAGGTAATGCGGTTTCAGTTTGTAGTCAACGAAGTGCTTTACGACATGCGCCGCGGTGAATCCCTTGACTTGAATGAAAAGTATTCCTTTTTGCACCGGGCCTCAGTCACACAGATTCTGGATCTGGGAGATTCTCTGATCCAAAGATATTTTTTTCGGTCGCCCGCAGCATATTACGGATTTCTGCTGCTCCATGTGATCGCGCGCAAGTCCAAGGTTCGTCTGTGTGAATGCTGCGGACAATACTTTATCTCAAACCGAAAAGGAAAAGTACTATACTGCGACAGGATCTTAAAAGAGGATAAGACCTGTAGTGCGACTCGTTCCTAACTGAAAAGGTTAGGCCCAAAAAGGAAAGTGGGGGCCT